>Ga0197142_1003056_pt1 | contig 14259 bp, 18 predicted proteins | sample GBS60_MetaG_FD_148614 | JGI IMG/M metagenome (GOLD analysis project Ga0197142, IMG submission 148614) | Sediment microbial communities from Great Boiling Springs, Gerlach, Nevada, United States - GBS 60_MetaG | ecosystem: Environmental > Aquatic > Thermal springs > Hot (42-90C) > Sediment... | reverse complement strand
TTATTTTTCAATCTTTGAAGTTCTTTTTCTTTTTCCTCTTTTATCTTTTCATCTAAACTTTTCTCCTCCTCAAAAACCACCTGATAACCCACCCCCTCAACCGCTTTTTTTACTAAATTTAAATCAACTTTATCTTCTATCTCAATCGTTGCTTTTCCTGTTGTTAAATTAACCACTGCCGTTTTCACCTCAGGGATTTTTTTTAATGCTTCCTCATTGACATAAACACAAGAGGCACAATGCATCCCCTTAATAAAAAATTCAATTTTTTTCATATTTTAAAAAACTATTGAACAATTAATTTTCCGTAAAGCATCCCCATTCCGCAAGAAAAATTAAACTTACTTTTTTGCCTTCGGGGTAATTTTTACTATCATTTTTGGTATTAAATGGTAATAATTTTTTTTACTTTAAAATTTAAAATTTCCCTTTTGGATTAAAACTTTAATTACAAAGCCACGATCGTGGCTTCATAATTAAAGTCTCATAGTAAATATAAGTTTATCACTTCTTCCTTCAACAGCTTCTTTAACCCTTTTTAAAACAATCTTTACACTCCATCAACACCACTTTTTACCCAATTTTTACACTTCTCTCCTATTTCCCTTTTCATCATATTCATAGATCTTTCCTTCTTCTTCATCTAAAGTTTTTTGATGTGACCCATCACAAAAAGGCTGATTTTTTGACAAACCACACATACAAATCCAAACCGATTTTTCTTGCGGTTTTATCTCAAAAGGACCTTTTTCTGTTTTTAAAACTTTTCTTGCCATAAAAAAATCAAAAAACTTCTAACAAAGATTAACGATTAAACATATTGGAAACTTTCAAAATCTCCTCAATCATTTTTTTCTTTTTTGCCTGGTTTTTGGAATCACAGGCTGAGAAAAAACAAGTTTTTAAGTGATCTTCCATAAGCATTTGATGAGCACTTCGAAGAAGACCGACAACTGCCAGATTTTGTTGCATAATATCGATACAATACTTGTCTTTTTCTGTCATCTCAATAATTTTCTCAAGCAAACTTTTTGCTTTTTTAAAATTGATTAAAACTTTAGTTCGATCGTGTTTCATAATTTTTAAATTTTACCTGTCACTTCGAAACTTTGGCAAAGAAGAAACTTCTAACTTTATTACTTCTAATTAAATCCCCTTTAATTTAATTTTGACTTTTGACATTTGACTTTTGAGTTTTTATTACCCCTACCTCTGGTATAGGTATATATTAAACAAAAAAATGATTTAAGTCAAGAGAAAAAAAATTAAAAAACCAACCAATTAAAATAATTTACAAAATAAATACAATGAATTTTTACCTATTTCAAACAACACGGAAGAAAATCTTTTAAAGCTTTTTTAAGATAATAAAAAAATGTTTTTAAAAAATCTTTAATTTTTTTCATCTTTATTTTTCTCTATTCTTATCGCTAAACCTTTAATAATTGCTTCAGCCACTTTTTTTTGTGCGCTATTTAAAATCCGGGCAAAAGTGGGCTGGGAAATTTTCATTTTTTCTGCTGCTTGTTTTTGCTCTAATCCATCAACCTCATAAAGTTTTAATGCCTCAAGCTCATCAGGCAAAAGAACTACCTCTTTTAATTGCCGCAGCGGTATCCCTTGCGGTTTAAAATAAGAAACATTGGGGGAAAATTTTAAACAGCGCGGTCTTTTTGGTCTTGGCATATAAAATATATATTACTCTATTTTCTCTGTTTTTTAATACCGACAAAATCCCAAGTTACTTTTGCTCATCAGCTAATTTTTTATTAACATCTTCCAACTCTTCCTCAAGGGCTTTTTTATAATTTTCCAAGTCGGTTTTGGACCAAGTTTGACCACCAAAAAATCTACCCAATCCTCTTCGGCCAAAACCAAAGCCAAATCTTCGCCCCACCCCTCTTCCACATGGTCCCATTCCTCGTCCTGTCATTGGCCCTTTTCCTTGTGGACCGGTTCCATCAAAAGCTGGCATATTTTCTCACCTCCTTTAGAATTTGTTTGCGAACTTATAAGTGAGGAAATACAAATTCTTAAGTCCGCCAAAACTTGCTCTTCAAGTCGTGTTCGAATAGAACTAAAAAGACTTGAAGTAAAAGTAGGCGGACATACCATAATATTAACTCATAATGAATACTTATTCATTATAAGAAAGTTTTTTATATTTGTCAAGTAGTTTTTATTTACCCAAACATCAACCACTGGGGTTTAAAAATCAAAAGCAAGCCGATAACAATCATTAAAATTCCGCCAACCAAATGAGAGACGCGACTATACTTTGTACTAATCCCGGTCATCTCCAAAGTAATCATTGAGGCAAAAAAAACAAATAGATCATCCACCATAAAGAAAAAAATATACAAAAGCATATAAGCATAGTACTGCCATTTAGCAAGATTGCTTAAAGCCAAAATCTGAGTAAAAACCACCGGAAAACCAGCCGAACAGATAAGCTCAACTAAATTAACCGCAAAAGCCAAAAGGATAATCCCAATCAAAGCCAAAAGAAACTGTTTTTTATGAGTAATCTCTTTTAACCTTTCAAAAACCGCCCGCCTTTTTTCACCGCCGGTAACTTTGCAACCACTATCTTTATTAACAAAAAACTCTCTTAGGTTATATCCACCACCACCCAAAGCCACCAAACCGATTAAAACCCTCACCCAAAAAATAAACCCGACAAACAATAAAAGGTTGAGCCAGGCGGCCATAAAAAGAAAGTAAACCAAAGCCGAAGCAACAATAAAAGTCGTCCCTAAAATCCAGCGTCTTTTTTTATCCTTCATCCCCAAAAGTAAACTGATTAAAAAAAGAAGCGTCCACATCGCGCAAGGATTAAAACCATCTAAAATCCCAATCATCACCGCCAAAACCGGCAAAGAGATATTTTTTGTCTCAATTTCGCCAAAGATGGGTAAATTTAACTTTGTTGGCACAGTTGATTTTTGAACTTTTTCATTTTTTAAAGAATCTTTTTGTGGTGAGGTTGATTTTTTTGAACTTAAAATCTCCCCCACCACATCCCGGCAATCATGGCTTAAAAAAAACTGAACCGCCTTCTCAAGCGAAGCACCGGTTGTTTCCTCATTTAACCAACCAATAAAGTGTTGATCACCAATAACGGTAAATGGGACACCGGAAACATCAACATTCAGTTTTTTACCCACCTTAATTAAAAGTTTTCGGTTCTCATCATTATTCCAAACTTCAAAATCATAAACTTTAACCGTCGGATATTTTTTTTCTAATTTTTGAAGAAATGGTTTTTCTTTAGCGCAATGAGGACAGCCTTCACCCCAAAAGAAATAGATATTAACTGATTTTTCCCGGGCAAAAACCGGTGCCATAAAAACAAGTAAAAATAAAAAAACCAACAAAGCGTGAATAATTTTTTTAGTCATAGATTTATCTATCTTTGTTTTCCAAAATTATTTTAACCAATTTTTCTTTTGATATCTCGCCAGTAAGTCTTAAAAATTCCTTTCCATCTTTATCAAGAAAAACAAAAGTTGGCAGGTTCTCATCGATTTTATACTTTGCCACCATTTCTTTATCTTTATCATAATCATAATACTCAGTTTTTAACCAAGAATTTTCTTTTTCAATCTCCTGCCAACGCGGCCGCATCACCAAACAACCCGGGCACCAAACCGCACCAAATTTTAATACTTTCATTTTTTATCACCTCCTTTCAAAATATCAACTACCACAACTATAATGGAAAGATTCCCTTTTGTTTTTTTTAATAAAAAAAACATTGCTAAATGTTTGGATAATTTTTTTTGAATCTCATTTCAGGCAATGAAATTTCTTTGGATCTTTTTTATCATACTCTTCAAAAGCGGCAAATAAAGAAAAATTATTTTTACATTTTTGACAAAAAAAATCGTAGGTGGGCATATTATTGTTTTATTGATTCTTGAATTAATTTTTTAATCTCTTCAATATCTGGTGTAAATCCAACCATTACTGGTTTGCCATCAATTGCCAAAACCGGCGACTGCATTACTTGCATCTTAATGATTTTTGAAATATCGGTGATATACTCCACCTCCCCTTTTAACCCAAGCTCAGAGACTGCTTTTTTGGTTAACTCATAAAGCGCTTTACAATTAGCGCATCCTGACCCTAAAACTGAGATTTTCATAAGTAATCGGATAATATAACTTTTAACTAATATTTACCATTTTTTCTCATCCCGAATTTATTTTTAATCCTTTTAAGATGCTGAAATGAATTCAGCATGACAAATTGTTCGTTACTGTCATTCCAAACTTACATTTTTGTCATCCTGTCCTCCGAATCGGAGGATCAGAATCTTTTATTATTCCACCTCTAAACACTCATAGCAAAAGGTAAAATCTAAATTATCTTTCCAATAAACTTTTAATAATCTTCAAAAACTTTTTTCCTTTCTCTGTTAAAAAAAATCTTTTAAACCGTCCCTCAATTTTTCCTTGAACAAAACCTTTCTCCTCAAGTTCTGACAGATGATGAGAGATTAAAGTCTGAGAAAAAGAAGTTAAAGAAACTAAATCACAAACACAATGAGGCGCTTCAAGTGATTGAAGAATAGCCATTTTGGAAGCCACAGAAACTGTTTTTAAATCCTCCTCTATCTTTCCAAAAACTTCATAATTAATTTTCTGATGTTTTACTCGACACCGACACCTTTTTTGCTTAAACATATTTTTCAATTATATATGAACATTTATTCATATGTCAAGCTGATATTAAAAAATGAAGTCGTCCTCTGTTGTATTTAGTGGACCTGAGAGGATTTGAACCTCTAACCTTTCGCATGTGAAGCGAACGCTCTAACCCTTGAGCTACAGGTCCGATATTTATTATAATATATTTTTCTTGTTGTAAAAATAGTTTTTCTTTTTTACAATTAAATCTTATATGCAGCTTCTAAAATCAATCCTCGACTTTATCATGGATATTTTAGAAACAATTACCTTTGTTGGCTCACTTTTTATTGTTATCTATCTTTTTATCATGATGCCCAATCAAGTAAAAGGAGCATCAATGGAGCCTACTTTTCAATCGGGCGATTATATCCTTACTTCAAAAATTACCTATAAACTTCGCCCAATTGAAAGAGGTGATGTTATTGTTTTTAAATCACCAAGAAATCCGGAAATTGAGTATATAAAAAGAGTCATCGGCCTTCCCGGCGATAAAATCGTTATTACCAATGGCCAAGTATTTGTTAATGATCAACTTTTAAACGAAAACTATATCTCAGCCGCCACCAACCTTTGGGAAAACGGTTTTGTAAAGGAAAACCAACCAGTAATTGTACCAGAAAATTATGTCTTTGTTATGGGTGATAATCGCCCACGTTCTTCTGACTCGCGCGATTTTGGACCAATTTCTATTCAGTCCATTGAAGGCGTTGTCTTTTATCGATACTTTCCTCCTCATAAAACTGGTTTTATAAAAAACCCACTTCCTCAATCATTAAGAAAATAAATTTAAAACCTTCAACCAAAATAACTTTTTACTATTTATTTCTACTTTATTTCAATTAATCTCTTAATTTTTCTTAAAATCTCAGTTGTTTTTTTTAAATTTCCTTTTATTTCAATTATAATTTTACTTTTAACTCGTGTTTGAATTAGTTTTGCTTTAATATTTTCTCCCAAAGACTCAATTTTTTTAATTAATTGATTTTTTTCATCCGATGATAAATAATCGCCTTCATTTTTTATTTGATAAAGCATTTGTCTTACTATTTCTTCTGCTTGAAAAACATTAAGATTTTTTTCTAAAATCATCTCATAAACTTTAATAATTTCTTTTTCCAAAAACAATCGCGAAAGAACAAAAAGATGACTTTTTGAAATCATCTTATTATAATATCCATCAACAACAATTTCTGGAAGCCGATTTAGACGAAGAAGATGACAAATATATGAAGGTTTTAAACCTAATTTCTGTGAAAGATCAATTACTCGCCACCCTTTCTCTTTTTTAAGTAAATTAAGAAGCCTTGCTTTAACAAAAATATCAGTTTCTTTTTTAAATTGCTCAAAATACTTTTCGTCTTCTTTCATAAATTTAATTTTATCATTCTTTTACTTTAATCTTTTATCGCCACTTTTGCAATACTAAACAACCGCCACATATTTTTCACCATATCGCTTATAAAATTTAACCACACCTTCTTTTGTAGCCATAATAGTAAAATCACGACCTAAAATCGTTCCTGGTCCAGCATTAAATTTAGTTCCTCGTTGACGAACAATGATATATCCAGGATAAACTTTTTCTCCACCATAAACTTTTACTCCAAGTCTTTTTGAAATAGAATCTCGATTTCCTTTAGCGGCTTTTTGCGCTTTTGTATGAGCCATATTTAAAATTTTAAAATTTTAAATTATAAGTTGAAAATTTCAAATTCGATAGCCTTAAGCAAAAATAAAAACCGAGAATTAAATCTTCTCAATTTTTATCTTTGTCAACTTTGGCCGAAAACCTTTTACTCTTCGATAACGGACTTTTGCTTTAAATCTAGCTACTCTTATCTTCTCACCTTTTATTGTATCCTCTAGCACTTTTGCTTTTACTGTCTTTTCTAACAATGGTTGTCCTACCTCAATTTCTTCTTTTTTTGGATCAAATATTGCTAAAGCAGGTAAACTAACCTCTTCGCTTTTTTTCAAAGAAAGGTGATCAACAAAAATTTCTTCTCCTTCTTCAACTATATATTGCTTACCACCGGTTTTTATAACTGCAATTTTACTCATTTTTTTATTATACAAAAAAAATCTAAGGAATCAATGCCAAAAGAATAAAACTTGAAACAAGAGCTGAACCACCGTAAGAAATAAAAGGTAAAACAATTCCAGTAATTGGTAAAATACCCATATTCATTCCTATATTAACAACCATTTGAAAGAAAAAATAAGCAATTGATCCTATAATAATCAAAAAATTTTCTCTCTCGTCTTTTTGGTTTAAAAAATAAAAAGCCCGTTTTAAAAGAAAATAAAACAATACACCATATAACATTAAAACTAAAAAACCACCAAAAAAGCCAAATTGTTCTACTAAAGAAGCAAAAATAAAGTCGGTATGACTTTCTGGAAGAAAATTAAGTTTTGATTGAGTGCCAAGACCCAAACCTCGTCCAAAAAAACCGCCGGCTCCAACTGTAATAATTGACTGAATCATATGATAAGAAGCGCCTTGATAATCAAAATGAGGATTAAAAAAACTAATAATTCTTTGACGTTGATAATCTTTTAAAAAAAACCAACCACCGGGTAAAAAAATAAAACTTAAAATAAAAAAATTAAAAACAATTTTTTTAGAAATTGATGAACCTAAAATAATTGATAAAAAAATTAAGGAAAAAATAATTGCATTACCTAAATCAGGTTGTTTAAAAACTAAAAAAACGATAATTAAAAAAATAACTAAACTTTTCAAAAAAATTTTTATTTTTTCCAAATAAAAACTGCCTTTTTCAAAAAGGAATGAAAAATAAAAAATAAAAAATACCTTTAAAACCTCTGAAGGTTGAAAATTAAAAATATAAAAGTAAAGCCACCGTCTTGAACCCCGACTTTCTAAACCAATAATAAAAGTAACCACCAACAAAAAGAAAGAAACCCAAAAAAAAATCGCATGATTTTTTCGAAAAAATTGATTGAATCTTTTAACAAAAAAATAAGCAAAAATTGCTAGAATAAAATAAATAATTTGATTAAAAATTATATCTTGTCTAACCCCCAAAATTGTAAAGATACCAAATAAAGAAAGAAAAAACGCCGGAATAAAAAAAATCATATCTCAACCACCAAATTTTCACCAATTAATATCTTAGAAGCAATAACTTTTCTTTTTATTTCTTCTTTAAACTCAAAAAATTCTTTCGGTAAAGTTAATTTAATTGGTTGATTGGGGCGAAGGCCCATTTCTTTTCTTTTTGCTTGAATCTTTCTTATTAATTCTCTTAATTCACCTTCTTTTTTTAACTCTTCTTCACTTACTTTTATTTCCTTTTTTGGATAATGAAAATCTTTATTAACAACAATATTTTTTATATTAAGTTCTGATAAAATTATTGGCCAAATTTTTTCCCTAATTAAATAGGGATTAACCTCGCTTTCTATCACTAATTTTGCCAAAGGCATTCTTACTTTTATTGCCATTTCTTTTCTTTTGGCATGACCAACCTCAACAATTTTTCTTGCTGCCTCCATTTCTTCCTCTAGTTTTTTATCATACAATTTTCTATCAACAGTTGGCCAACGTTCAAGATGAACGGATTCACCACCTGTTAAATTCTTATACATTTCCTCGCAAATAAAAGGAATAAAAGGTGATAAAATTATAGACAAGTTAACTAAAAGATAATACATCGTATTATAAAAAGCTTTTTTATCGTCTTTATCATCACTATTAACCCAAACTCTATCACGGCTGCGGCGGATGTACCAGGTTGATAAATCAGAAACAAATCTCTCAATTTCCAAAGCAGCGGATCGCGCATCAAAGTTTTTTAATGACTCTTCAACAAAATCAACCAACCAAGTAAATCGACTTAAAATCCACTTATCCAAAATATTAAATTTTAAATTTTGCTTTGTCATTTTACCCTTCGAATCGGAGTGTGAACTTTGAACTTTAAATCCATCTAAAATTGCATATTCAACAAAAAATCTATAAACATTCCAAAGCATAAGATAAAATTGACGTCTGACTTCATCAGCTTTTTTATAACCAAAAAGCATGTTTTCTGATGGATTTTGTTTTGCATACATCCAGCGCATCACATCAACGCCAATCTTATCAGCTCCTTCATTAAACTCAATTGCATTACCCCAACTTTTATGCATCGGTCGTCCATCTTCGCCAAGAAGCGTTCCGTAACCTAAAACACATTTAAAAGGTGGTTCATTCTCCATTACTGTCGACATCGCAATTAAAGCATAAAACCAATTCTTAAACTGTCCAGGAAAACTTTCGGTAATAAAATCAGCCGGAAACCATCGACGCCATTTTTTCTTATCTATCTTATAAAGTGGTTCGCCACAATTATTTTCAGTAATCGTTGAATATGGAACAATACCCGCATCAAGCCAAGGATTACCTACATCTTCAATCCGAGAAACTAAGGCGCCACATTTTTGACATCTAATTTTTACTAAATCAATATATGGTCGGTGAGGTGAATGTCCTTCAAACTTATCAAAGCCTTCCACCGCTTTTTCTTTTAACTCTTCTTTCGAACCAATAACTTCAAAAAAACCACAATTTTTGCATTCATAAATGGGTAAAGCCAATCCCCAATAACGATTTTTCTTAGAAATCAACCAATCATCCATATTTTTTAACCAATCAAGTTCGCGCTCCAACCCAAATTCAGGCATCCATTTTATTTTTTTTGCTACCTCAATCATTCTTTCTCTTAAAGTTTTAGAATCTTGAATTTTATTGTTTTGAATTTTTGACGGTTTATCCATTGCTATATACCATTCATCGGCTACTTTCCAAACTAATTCAGTCTTACAGCGCCAACAAACTGGGTAACGATGTTTATAAGAATAAATTTTGTAAGAAAAACCATTTTGTTCCATATAATCTAATATCAAACGAGGATTTTTTTTAGCATTTTTTCCACTTAATTCTCCCAAACCTGGTAAATAACAAGCTTCATCGTCAATTACAGGAATCATTGGCAAACCTAATTTTTTCCCTAAACGATAGTCTTCGGTTCCAGCCGACACCGCCGTGTGAACCAAGCCTGTTCCTTCTTCCAAATTTATCGGAAGAATTCGTTTGTCGGTGGGGATTACTAAATGAAATTTATCAGGATTTTCTTTGGCTACTTTGGCTACTGCCGGCAAATGATCAAAAGGAGTTTTGTATCTTAAACCCAATAATTCCTTCCCTTTTACTGTTTTAATTATTTTTTTTATATCCTCTCCTAAAACTGTTTTTATTAAATTAGTTGCCAACCAATATCGTTCGCCATTTTTTACCTCTACTAAACTGTAATCAAATTCTTCATCAACAGCTACTGCGATATTTGCCGGTATTGTCCACGGAGTTGTTGTCCACACTAGTAAATATTCCTTAATTTTTGAGTTGTGATTTTCGATTTTTAACTTCATGTATATTGCCTCATGAACCACTTCTTTATAATCTTCAGTTAATATCTCATGCTGGGAAATAGCGGTTTGACAACGGGGACACCAAGGAACTGATTCTCGTCCTTTATAAATCCATCCATTTTCATAACATTTTTTCAAAAAGGTCCAAATCATGTAGTTATTTTCATCACTCATCGTATAATAAGAATGTTCCCAGTCAGCAAAATATCCCAGTCTTTTTGATTGTTCAGTTTGAATTTTAGAAAAACGATAAACGCGTTTCTTACATAAATCAACAAATTTAGCAATTGAGGCAAATTTATCACCAGGAATTAAATTTTCAATATCTTTTTTTGTTTTTAAACCCAACTCTTTCTCCACTTCAACCTCAACCCAAAGCCCCTGACAATCAAATCCATTTTGAAAACGCTGTCTATAACCTAAAAGATTATAAAACTTCGGCCAAAGATCTTTGTAAGTCCGCCCCCACGCATGATGAACTCCCATTGGATTGTTAGCCGTAATTGGTCCATCAAGGAAAGAAAAATATTTTTTAGAATTTTTATTTTTATGAAGATATTTTTCAACAATTCCATTTTCATACCAATATTTTAACCACTTATGCTCCATTTTGATAAAATCATGATTTGGTTCAATTAGTTTAAACATATCTAAAAATTATAAATAAAGAAAGAGAAATATTCAACATAAACTAAAAATTTAAGAAGTTTTAGCTTACTTTTTTCTTAAAAATGTTGGGATGTCAAATTCTGACTCTTCTTCTAAAAACTCTTCTTCTAAATCAACTAATTTTTCAGAATCTTTTCCTTCTTTTTCTTCCTCTAAATTTGAGCTTAAAATATCTTTTTTTTCCTCTTTTTTTAACCGAAAAAGCCGAACTCTTCCTTCATTAAACCGGGTAGCAATTAAAGTAATTTTAATCTGATCCATCATCTTATCATCAATCACTGCTCCAAAAATTATCTCAGCTTCTGGATCAACCGTATTTTTAATAATTGTTGCCGCATCATCAATCTCGCTCATTGTCAAATCAGGGCCACCAACCACATTAAACAAAACTGCTCTTGCTCCTTCAACACTTACATCCAAAAGCGGTGAAGAAATCGCTTGTTTGATTGCCGCCATCGCGCGTTTTTCACCACTACCAATTCCCAACCCCATAAGTGCTGTTCCCGAATTTTCCATCACTGTCTTAACATCGGCAAAATCAACATTAATTAAACCAGGAGTGGTAATTAAATCAGCTATTCCTTTTACTCCTTGGTATAATACTGAATCAATTTTTTTAAAAGCTTCAAGAATTGGCGTTTTTTTCTCGATTATTGAAAGAACTTTTTGGTTAGGCACAACAATTAGGGTATCAACTTTTTCTTTAAGATTTTTTATTCCTTCTTCGGCAATCATTCGGCGTCTTGCACCTTCAAAATCAAAAGGCAAAGTCACAACAGCAACAGTTAAAGCTCCTGTCTCTTTAGCAATTTCGGCTACCACCGGCGAAGCCCCTGTTCCTGTTCCACCACCTTCACCGCAAGTGATAAAAACCATATCAGCCCCAGCAATCTCTTCTTTCAACCTTTCTCGCGATTCTTCTGCTGCCTGTCGACCAATTTCAGGATTACCACCAGAACCTAAACCTTTTGTTAAATTTTCCCCAATTTGAATCTTTATTTCTGCCTTATTTGAGAGTAACGCTTGAGCATCAGTATTAACCGCAATAAATTCTACTCCTTTTATCCCACCATCCGCAATCATCGAAGAAACCGCGTTTCCTCCGCCACCACCTACACCAATTACTTTAATTCTTGCTTGTTGTGAAGCTTTTGGTTTTACTAACATATTTTAGGGAATAAATTGTTTTAAAAAATTTTTTAACTTATCTACGGAAAAACCGCTGGAAAAATCCCGCCAAATTTTTTTAAAACTTTTTAGTTCAAAATCTTCCTTTTCCATCTTCTTTTGGCCAAATAAAATCAATCCAATAGTTGTTGCATAAGAAGGATCCAAAATTTCATCAATTAATCCCGTTACTCTTTCTGGAACACCTATTCTTACGGGCAAACCAATAACTTTTTTGCTTATGTCAATTATACCAACCGTTAAAGAACCTCCACCGGTTAAAACTAAACCCGAAGGAACGCTTTTTATCAATCCACTTTTTTCAATCTCTTCATATATAAGTTTAAAAATCTCTTCCAATCTCGGGTTAACAATCTCATCTATTAGTGTTTTTAACGAGACATTGGCCACATCTTCGGGTAATTGTAATTCTGAAAGATTTAATTCACCTATCTTTTTTTTCATTGACAAATTGTTTATTTTTTTACTCAAGTAAGTTTTTATTTTTTCTGCCGAATCTAAAGAAACTCTAAGACCTACCGCAATATCGTTGGTCACATGTCTTCCACCAATTGGTAACGACGAAGAATACAAAAGAGAGCCCTCACTATAAATACAAAGATCGATTTTTCCGCCACCGATATCAACCAATACTACGCCTAACTCTCTTTCCGTATCAGTCAAAACCGCTTCAGCCGAAGCTAATCCTGAAAAAACAAATCCGTCAATCTCAATTCCCAAATCAGAAAGACAGCGTTTGATATTTTTAATATTAGTTTGAGAAGCAGTTATAATATGAGTATCAACCTCAAGCCTAACTCCAGTCATCCCAACAGGGTTTTTAATTCCTCCTTGACCATCAACAGTAAAATCGCAAGGAACCACCTCAATTATCTGTCGAGTAGATGATAAAGAAACTGCTTGAGCTGCTTCAATCACCCGCAAAACATCATTTTCATTAATCTCCTGATTTGGATTTGTAATTGCCACTAAACCATGAGAGTTTAAAGAAGAAATATGAGGCCCACCAACTGAAACAAAAGCTTTTTCAATCTTATATCCAGCCATTTTTTCTGTTTTCTCAACACTTTTTTCAATTGCTTCGGTTGCTTTATCAATGTCAATTACTAAACCTCTTTTAATCCCCAATGACGGCTGAGTCGCAAAACCAATAATTTTAGGGGCTTTGTCAGTTTGCGCATCAAAAAAAGCCACTACTGTTGCGATTTTGCTTGTACCAATATCAATCCCGCAAATAAGTTGTTTTTTCATTCTATAAATTTAATATTAAAACTTAATTATCGGTTTGTCAAAGCGAACATCAATCTGTCTAAACTCTTTCCCTTCAAGTCTTAAATGCTTCAAAATTAAAAAGACTGGAAAAATCTGCTTTTGCCAATCCTTTTTACTAGTAAATAAAATTTTTTTCTCCTCCTTTAATTTAAATACTATCATATCTTCATTCACAATATCAATATCTTTAATTGTTAGATTAAAATTTTTAAGTTGATTAAATAAAAGTAAGGCCATTTTGATATCTTTTAAGTCTATCCAATCCCCAACTTTATAAATTGCTTGGTTAATTAATTGATAATAATTTATAAAAGGTAATGAATAATAATTTTTCTGACTTTTTAAAGCCGAAAGAATTCGCCCATCTTCGGATAAAACTAAAAATCCCTGATTGCCTTTAATTAAAACCGCCGGTGAATAAATTTTTATGTAGATATCTAAAGTCTTAGGATATTTTTTTAAAATGACTATCTTTTTAATTTTGGGATTAATTTCCTTTAAGCGCTTTTCTTCTTTTTTTTCTGAAATGAAGAAAATATTTTTATCTTTCAAACTTTCTATTCCTAAAATTTTAACAAAATTGTCATCGGTTTCAATTTTAATTACTCTAATTTTAAAAAATTCGTTTCCAAAAAAAAGAATTAAAAAAAATATAAAAACAAAAAAAAGAAAGAAAATAATTTTTTTAAACCAAAGAAAAAATTGTCTCAACCATCTTTTTCGTTGCATCTTTTTGGTATAAAAAACTCAATTTGCTAAAATTTTTTTTATAGTAAGTTAAATTATTAATCATTTTATCAATTAAATCTAAAAGTTTTTCACTTTTCTCATCTTGATTAAAAATCTCACCGGTCCCCGCATCTTTAAAAATTTTTGCATGTTGCCACTGTTCTTTTGATGCAGAGTATGGAAGCGGAATAAAAATCGTAGGTTTTTCAAAAGCAACTAACTCAAAAAAAGTATTAGCTCCAGCCCGACTAATTACTAAATCTGCTTTTTG
>Ga0197142_1003055_pt1 | contig 14261 bp, 12 predicted proteins | sample GBS60_MetaG_FD_148614 | JGI IMG/M metagenome (GOLD analysis project Ga0197142, IMG submission 148614) | Sediment microbial communities from Great Boiling Springs, Gerlach, Nevada, United States - GBS 60_MetaG | ecosystem: Environmental > Aquatic > Thermal springs > Hot (42-90C) > Sediment... | reverse complement strand
TGCGGGGCTCGCTGCTGCGCGACGGCTCAGCGATCACGGTGTCCCAGTCACCGTGCTCGAAGCCCGTGACCGCGTCGGAGGCCGTATCCTGACCGCTCACGCCCTCGCGCCGTTCCCGGTGGAGCTGGGAGCCGAGTTCATCCACGGTGACCGGGTCGTCACTTGGGAGCTCCTCCGCCGATTCGGGCTCCAGGCCTTTGAGGATCCGGGCCAGCATCGGCGCGTCTTCGCCTGCGACGGCCAGCTCGTCGACAGCCGGGCAGTCGCCGGGCCGTCTTTTGACAGCCCGTGGGATGTGCTGCTCGCGGCTGCCCGCGAATGGGTCGCGGCAGACTGGCCCGACACAACCCTGGCAGAGGCGTTGCGCTGGTGGTTCGGGCGACACGACGTACCGGGCAGCGCACATTGGTGGCGCTGCCTCGAGACGCTCGCCGCGATCGGCTGGTCGGGTGACCTCGACGAACTCGGCGTCTGCGGCATCGAAGAAGCGAGCTATCAGGGAGACGGAGAGGGGAATTTCCGCGTCGCTGAGGGATACAGCCGCGTGATAGAGAGGATGGCCCAAGGTCTCGATGTCCGCCTCAACCATCCGGTGAAGTCCATCCGTTGGAACGGGCATGGGGTGACGGTAGACGCCTCTGGCCGGACGTTTGAAGCGGCATCTGCGATCGTGACCCTCCCCCTCGGTGTCCTCCAAGCGGGTATCGTCGAGTTCGATCCTCCCGTACCGCTCCGCCTGCAGGCAGCAATCGACGGGCTGCGGGCGGGAGAGGCGTTCCGGGCCGTGCTCCGCTTCCGCGAGGAGATCTGGCCTGCCGAGATCGGGTGCATCTTCACGGCCAGGCCGCGCGGGGTCTGGGAACGTCCCGGCCTGGGGCATGGTGCGAATCTCCCCCTGTTTACCGTCTTGATCGGCGGCAGTCACGCCAGGCAACTGTCGGCACGTCACCCGGATGACGCGGTCCGGGAGATCCTCGGCGGTCTCTCACCAGCGCTCGGCCGCGACCTCGGCAGCCTCGTCGCTGAGACCCGGGTGCTCGACTGGGCTTGCGACCCCTACACGCGCGGCGGCTATTCCTTCACGCCGGTCGACGGCACCGGGCTGCGCGCTCAGCTCCAGGAGCCTCTCTGCAACGTCCTCTACTTCGCAGGTGAGGCAACCAGTGTCATCCGACCGGGGACGGTTCACGGGGCACTGGAGAGCGGGTATCGGGCAGCCGAAGCGGTCTTGCGGCGTCTGCGGCCGGCGCACCGGTCACGTGATTGACCGCAGACCCAGCCACGTCGGCAGCTCGGCCAGCGAGTTGAGGATCAGGTTGGGCTGGCCGGCCCCAGGCTCCCGGGCACGGTACCGACCAGTACGCACCAGGATGCCGAGCAGCCCGAGCCGCTGAGCTGGCAGCACATCCTGCTCAAGCGTATCGCCGACCATCGCGACCCGCTCGCCAGGGACGCCAAGCAGCCGGAGACCAGCCCGGAAGAAGTCCTCTGCCGGTTTGCCAACGACGTGAGCTCGCACGCCGGTCGCGGCTTCGAGTCCGGCAATGTAGGCACCAGCGTCGAGGTACAGGCCGTCCTGGCGTTCCCACGCCAGGTTCTTGTGCATGGCGACGAAGGCCGCCCCATCGAGCAGCAACCGGAAGACCTGGTTGAGCCGACCGTAGGTAAACGAGTCGCCTGCGCCGCCGACCACCACGACCCGGGCGTCGTACCCCTCGGTCAGCGGGATGCCGGCAAACTCCTCACTCACCTCGCCCTCGACGAGGAGGAAGCAGCGTTCCCCCGGATACCGCTGTCGCAGGTAGTCGGCCGTGGCTGAGACTGCCGTCACGAGACACTCATCACGTACGGGGAAACCGAGCCGCCGGAGCAACGCGCCGAGCTGCCGACGAGTCCGGCTCGTCGTGTTGGTCAGGAGAACGAACGGCATCCCCGCCGCAGACAGGACGTGCAAAGCTTCGGCAGCCCCAGGGATCGGGCGGCCGTCGATCTGCAGCACGCCCTCGACGTCGATAAGCACCCCATCGATCGCTGGTCGTCCCACGCCGTCCCTCCAGCGGATCACAGGACGCCCGGCTGCATCGACGCTCGCGCCTGGTGCGCTACCCGTTCAGATTCTATCGTCGTTCCCGGCTTCACAGGAGATTGATCCGCGCCAGTACTCGCGATGGCATCCTGGTACGGGAGGCATCGGGACGACGCCCGCAGAGGAGCGGGGCGAGGAGGGTGAGCGATGGAATCGAGCGCGCCGGACGCGAGCAGAGTAGCCCGGATCCTTTTCCTCTGCACCCACAACGCAGCCCGCTCGCAGATGGCCGAGGCACTCCTCCGCCAGTTAGCTGGTGAGCGGGTCCAGTCCTTCTCAGCCGGAACCCACCCTTCGCACGTCCACCCGCTTGCGGTGCGAGCGATGGCCGAGATCGGGATCGATATCAGCCAGGCGGAATCCAAGCCTCTCGAACGGTTCATTGGCCAGCCGTTCGACTGGGTCGTCACCGTCTGCGACCAAGCGGCTGAGGCGTGCCCAGTCTTCCCCGGTAACACCCGGAGGCTGCACTGGTCCCTCCCGGACCCCGCCGCAGCAGACGGAGACGAAGAGGAACGCCTGCGTCACTTCCGTGCTGTGCGCGACCGGCTCCTGGAACTGCTCCGCCACTGGATCGAGTCCGGGTCGCTCGCGAGCTGAAGGAGTACAATTCGGCCAGCGAGTGGCTAGGTCGGTGCGAGCTACCTCGCGGGAGGCGAGGTTGGTGGTGGCTTGCTCGCCGCGCCGTGCGCGCCTCCTGGAAACGATAGGCAGCCAGCGACACCGGGTGGCGAGGGGCGGCTGGCAAGCGCGGCGTCCCCGAGGCCGGCGGCAAGGCGATGCACGGGAGGACAGCCATGGCGACAGGCACTCACTCCCAGGTAAGCATTTGGGCAACCCGCTGGACGACACTCACGCTGGTGCTCATCCCGGTCGGGATCGCGGTCAACTTCGTCGGGAAGTACGTGGCTCAGGCGCTGAGACTTCCGCTCTGGCTCGATTCGATCGGCACCGTCCTGACCGCCTTCATTGCCGGGCCCTGGGTCGGGGCACTCACCGGTGCACTCAACAACATCATCTATGGACTGACGGTCGATCCGGTCTCCTTCTGGTACTTCATCACGTCCGTCGGGATCGGGCTCGTCGCGGGGGTGATGGCCCGGCTCGGGTTCATCCGCTCGACGGCCCGAGCGGTCGTGGCGGGGCTCGTCGTCGCACTGGTGGCGACCGTCGTCTCCTTCCCTATCAACATCTACTTGTGGGGAGGCCAGACCGGCAACGTGTGGGGCGATGCCCTCTTCGCCGCCCTGACGTTGCGGGGCGTGCCGCTCTGGTTGGCGTCCTTCCTCGACGAGCTGGTCGTCGACCTGCCCGACAAAGTGCTCACCGTGCTGCTCGCGTTCGGGCTGTTCCGGGCCCTTCCTCGTCGGCTCCTCAGCCAGTTCCAGCTCGGTGAGGGTGACGCGCAGCCCACTGCCTAGGTACCCGCTGAGTGATGCGGCCCGTCGGCCTGTACGTCGAGCGGCGGAGCCCGCTCCACGCCCTCGACCCGGTCAGCAAGCTGGTCTACGCCACCTGTTTCGCGCTGGTACCGTTCGTCGCCGGCGACCTGCGGGTGACCGCCATCGTCCTCTGCGTCAACCTCTCGCTCCTTGTGCTCGGGCGTGTCCTGCGCCAGGGCCTGCTTGCGCTGGCTGGGGTCGGCTTCTTCCTCGGGACACTCTTCCTCGTCCAGGGCATGGTCTACCCCGGCAACGCCACGCCAGTCGTCCGAGTGGGCCCGCTCGTGCTGTACCAGGAGGGGCTGGCCTACGCCCTCTGGTTAACAGCCCGCTTCCTCAACCTGACCCTGGCTGCCTTCGTCCTCCTCTTCACGACCCGGCCTGCTGACTTGGTGGAGGAACTGGTGCACGCGGGCCTGCCGCCGAGAACTGGCTACGTCCTGCTCTCGGTCCTCCAGATCATCCCCTCGATGGCCGCACGCATCTCCGTCATCCAGGACGCCCAGCGTTCTCGTGGCATGGAGACGGAGGGATCGCTCTGGGTGCGCCTGCGGGCCTTCCTACCGGTACTGGGGCCGCTCGTGATCTCTTCGCTCGTCGCCATGCAGGAGCGGGCGCTGGCGCTTGAAGTCCGCGGCTTCGGCGCTCCTGGGCCACGTACCTCGTACCGCCTGCCGTGGAGACACCGGTTCGCCTGGCCAGTGCGGCTCCTCGCGGTCACGGCCCTAATCGGAGCACTCGCCTGGAGGATCATGCGGTGAGCCACGTCATCGAGGTCCAGGGCCTTACGTACCGCTACCCTGCTTCGCAGGCGAACGCACTGGAGGACGTCTCCTTCACGGTCGAGGCAGGTCAGTTTCTCGGCATCGTGGGACCGAACTTGGCTGGCAAATCGACCCTCTGCTACGCGCTGCTCGGGCTCGTCCCGCAGTTCTTCCGGGGTCGGTACGAGGGGCGCGTGGTCGTTGCTGGGATGGAGGCCAGCCGGGTGCCTGTCCACGAGCTTGCACGGCGCGTCGGGCTGGTACTCCAGAACCCGTTCACCCAGCTGTCCGGCGCCCGGTTCACCGTCGAGGAGGAGATCGCCTTCGGCCTCGAGAACTTCGGCATCCCCCGAGAGGAGATGCGCCAGCGGGTCGAGTGGGCGATGGAGCAGGTCGGCATCGCTCACCTGAGAGAGAAGAGCCCGTTCTTCCTGTCCGGCGGGCAGCTCCAGCGGCTGGCCATCGCCTGCATGCTTGCCCAGCGGCCGAAGGTGCTCGTCCTGGACGAGCCGACCTCCCAGCTCGATCCCCGCGGCACGATCGAGGTCTTCGAGTGCATCGCCCGCCTGCGGGCAGGCGGCCTGACCGTCGTGATGGTCGAGCACAAGCTCGAGCGGCTGCTGGAGCACGCTGACCAGCTGCTCCTGCTCGCCGCTGGGCGGGTCCGCGCCTTCGGCGCACCGGACGAAGTACTGGCTTCTGGCCAGTTTGAAGCGTGTGGGCTCGCACTTCCCGCACACGTGCAGATCGCAGCTCGTTTCCAGGCCCGGACGCTGAGCGGCGCGCTCCCAGTTACGGTCGAGCAAGTCACTTCCGCGCTGTGCCGGATGCGACCTTCGGTCAACAGCAGCTGGCTCCGGCCACCCGCGAGAGAGCTCACGGTGCGACGTGATGGAGAGGAGTCGCGACTCCTCGCAGCCACGCCAGCGATCAGCGTGCAGGACGTGGAGTTCGCCTATCCCGACGGCACCGGCGTCTTCCAGGGGCTGAGCCTTGCGCTCGGCGGCGCCGAAACGGGAGTTAGAGCCACGCACACGCGGTTCGTCGCCACCGGGTCGGGGCCGATCGCGCTCATCGGCGAGAACGGGGCGGGCAAGACCACCCTGGTCAAACTCATCGCCGGTCTGCTCCGTCCGGCGGCCGGGGAGATCTTGATCGACGGCCAGGCGATCCGCCAGCGCACGGCCGCCCAGATCGCCCGGACGGTCGGGCTGGTGTTCCAGAACCCGGACGACCAGCTCTTCAAGAGCCGGGCGTTGGACGAGGCGATGTTCGGCGCTCTCAACCTGGGGCTGCCTTCAGGCGAGGCCGAGCCGCGGGCACGCGAAGCGCTCGCACGTGCCGGGTTGGCTGCGCTGGCCGAAGAAAACCCGTACGACCTCAGCCTGGGCCAGCGCAAGATGCTGGCTCTCGCATCGATCCTGGCCATGCACACCCCGATTCTGATCCTCGACGAACCGACAATCGCTCAGGACCATCCCGGAGTGGAGCGGATTGGCCGGCTCAATCGCGAGCTGCGAGGAGAAGGTCGGCTGGTCATCGTCATCACGCACGACATGGAGTTCGTGGCGGCCCATTGCTCCCAGGTGGTCATCCTAGCGCGCGGAAGGGTGCTCGCCGCCGGCTCGACGCGGTCGGTCTTCGCCCAGGGCGAGCTGCTCCACGATGCTGGCCTCGAGCCACCGGCGACACTTCGGCTGGCACGAGCGCTCGGGCTGGCGGCGCAACCGCTCGTGCCCGCGGAGTTCATCGAGATCTGGCAGCACGAACGACCGAACAACCTGGGTGCCCAGTCATCCGCTGATGAGCATTAACCATCGTACCCCGAGGCTGGCTGGTTAGGTCGTCGTCACCTCCCTCGTCTCTCTGCTCCCTGAAGGCAGGTACTGACCCCCGAGGCATCCCGAGCTCTGCTCTGACCAGGAGACCCGTCATAGACTCCGTCGAGTCGCCTGAGGGCCAGGACAGCAGCTCGGCAGCATGCCTGCGATCGGTCGAAACGGAATGAGGAAGACATGCGCATCGTCGATGTGGAGACCCACGTCATGGGAACGGCCTAGCGCAACCTCCCCTTCGTGCAGATCTTCACCGACGAGGGAATGATCGGCGAGGTACGGATGCTCAACCACACCGATGCACTGCTCGGCTACTACCAGGAGGCGGTGTCCAACCACGTGCTCGGCAGCGACCCCTTCAACGGCGAGAACCTAGTTCGGCGGATGATACGGAACGACTACGCCCGGCCCGACTACGTGACGATGGCTGGGATCAGCGCGCTGGAGATCGCCTGCTAGGACATCATGGGCATCGTACTCGACCTGCCGGTCTACCGGTTGCTCGGTGGGGCGGTGCGCGACCGGATCAAGGCGCATGCGAACGGCTGGTACACGCTCGAGCGCACACCGGCCGAGTTCTCTGCAGCAGCCCGGCGGGTGGTGGAGAAAGGCTACCGGGCGCTCAAGCTCGACCCCTTCGGCCACGGCTTCTACGAGCTTGACCGAGCCGAGAAGATCCGCTCGGTCGAACTGGTGGAAGCGGTCCGAGATGCGGTCGGCCCGGATGTCGAGATCCTGATCGAGATGCACGGCCGCTCCAACCCTGCCACTGCGATCGAGATGGCGCGCCTGCTCAAGCCCTACCGGCCCGGCTGGATCGAGGAACCAGTGCCACCGGAGAACCTAGCGGCACTCAAGAAAGTCGCGGAGAAAGTGAGCATCCCGGTGGCAACCGGCGAGCGCATCCACACCCGCTTCGATGTTCGCGAGCTGTTTCGAAGTGCAGGCAGCCGACATCATCCAGCCGGACATCACCTCTTGCGGTGGGCTGCTGGAAGCGAAGAAGATCGCCGCCTGGGCTGACGCCTACTCCCTCCTCGTCGCGCCCCACAACGTCCGCGGCCCGGTGGCGACGGCGGCAGCCTTGCACCTCGTTGCCTACACCACGAACTTCGCGATCCAGGAGCACTTCAATGACGAGGCGCATGTCACGGCCGCTGCGCCTGGTAACCCCGAGGTCGTGGACGGGTGCTTCGCTCTACCACACGGGCCAGGCCTGGGCGTGGAACTCGCTCTCGACGTCGTGCAGTCACCCTCGCGGCGTCGGATCTTCTTCAACCTGATCTCCCCGGAGTGGCACCGTCACCAGGCGACGGTCGAGGGGGGAGTAGCGCTCCCAGCTGGACGTACTCCACCACAGGGCAGGGTCGCGAGCCGCGGCCTAGAGAAAATCGCCCTACCTGCCGACATGCTAGATACGCGCCTGAAGCAGAAGGAAGCCATGCAGCCGGGGTGCGTGCATACCAGCAGATCGCTGTGGTACCGGGCTGCGGAAGGCGCGACGCAGGCGATGCTCCCTTGAGGCGGGAGGGCGCGAGCGCATGATGACCGGCGGGCTGACGACCTTGATCACTTCACTCTGGAGAAGAGGGGTGCCGGTCATCGGCTGGGCGGCACTCGAACCGGGGATCGCCCTCCTCGTGGAAGGCGGTACCATGGCGCTGATCCCCCGTGCTCGGCTGGGCGAGCGGCTCGACTGCGTCGCCGATGACCTGATGACGCATCTTCCCCGCCGCGCGGTCTTCGAAACACCAGCCGATCCCCGGCAGGTTCCCCAGTTCACCGCGCGTGAGATCGCGTGGTTACACTTCGTGCGCTGGCTTTGCCAGCGGCCAGTCGCACCGGATGACACGCCGCTCTCCCAAGAGCCGATCCGCGACGAGTGGGGCGGATGAGAACCGGCTAGCGGTGCCAGACCTGCCCGTTACACTGTCCTCTCGCCGGCGCCCTCCCCGACTAGAACCGCCGAGTCACCACCTGAGCTGTAGTCCTGGGAGATCACCACAGCAGAGACGGCATTCCAGCCCTGTTGGCCTGCACACGCCGAGCGCAGCGAGCCAGTGGAGCCAGGCTCTTCCCGACCTTGGGCTGCTTCAGGTGTCCACGTCCGATCCAAGGTTCCGAGCGCAGCACAGCGAGCAGGCTCGTTAGGTTAGGATGGTAATGGTAAATGAGACGACCGATCCTGGCCCCGGAAGTCCGCGTCCGGAGCAGGCGATGTTGGGTGACCACGATCACACGCACGAGCATGCTGAGGAGCGAAAGGCCACTCCCTCCAAGCGAAGGGCGCTCATCCTGGCTCTTCTCATCACGCTCTTCTTCCTTGCTGTGGAACTGGTTGGCGGACTGCTCACGAACTCGCTGGCCCTTCTCGCCGATGCCGGCCACATGGCCACCGACGCTGCCGCTCTCGCCATGGCGCTCTTCGCGGCCTGGCTTGCCCGTCAGCCAGCAACGCCAGCCCGGTCGTTCGGCTTCCTCCGCGCCGAGGTACTGGCCGCCCTGCTCAACGCGGCGAGCCTGATCATCATCTGCGGCTTCATTTTCTGGGAAGCCGCCCAGCGGCTCATCGCTCCACCAGCGGTCCAGACGGTGCCGATGCTCATCATCGCTCTCCTCGGCCTGGTGGCGAACGCGGGCTCGGCCGCGATCCTGATGCGCGGTGGGCTGCACGCGCATGACCTGAACGTGCGCGGTGCCTTTCTTCACGTCATCGGCGACCTGCTCGGCTCAGTCGGGACGATCGGCGCAGCCGCTCTCATGCTCGCTACCGGCTGGTACATGGCTGACCCGCTCCTCTCCGTCGGCATCGGCCTCCTGATCCTGCGCAGCGCGTGGCAGCTGCTCTGGGACTCCGTCGGGATCCTGCTGGAGGCGACGCCGGCTCACATCGATCCAGCAGCGGTACGCCAGACGATGCAGCAGGTCGAGGGAGTCGAGGGAGTCCATGATCTGCACATTTGGACAGTCACCTCGGGGCTGATCGCCCTGAGTGGACACGTCGAGGTCGACGGCCGGCGCGATTGGCACGAGATACTCGTCGAGCTGGCCACACTGCTGCGGGAGCGCTTCGGCATTGCCCACGTGACGCTCCAGCCGGAGCAACACCGCCGGCTTCCGGAACCGTTCCGCGGGTGCTCGCTCGACTCGCCGGAAGGCCAGAGTGCCTGCCTTGTCCCGTTCCCGAGCGGGCCGAACCGTGAGCGGTCCACCGGCACGCATCTCCGCATCCCCCAGCATTGAGCTCAGAACCCGGATACCCCCTCGTGCGCCAGAGACAGCCATGCAGTAGAATGCCGCCCCAGCAGGCAACCGTAACTCGTCAGGACGCGACGGTCGAGAGAGAGGGGGGAGGCGACGATGGCCAGCCATCGCGTGGAGACGAAGATCGTGCTCCAGGAGAGCGATATCCCGACACACTGGTACAACCTGGCGGCGGATCTCCCGACCCTGCCGCCGCCCCCGATTCATCCCGCTACCGGCCAGCCGGTCGGCCCCGACGACTTGGCACCGCTCTTCCCGATGGAGTTGATCCTCCAGGAAGTGAGCCAGGATCGGTGGGTCGAGATTCCGGAGCCGGTGCGTGACGTCTACCGCTTGTGGCGACCTACCCCGCTGTACCGTGCGCACCGGCTGGAGCGGGCCTTAGGGACACCAGCCCGCATCTTCTACAAGTACGAGGGCGTCAGTCCGGCCGGCAGCCACAAGCCGAACACCGCGGTCGCCCAGGCCTACTACAACAAGCAAGCGGGCGTGAAGCGGCTCACGACGGAGACCGGTGCTGGCCAGTGGGGCAGCGCGCTGGCCATGGCCTGTGCATTCTTCGAGCTTGAACTGAAAGTCTACATGGTGCGGGCCAGCTACGAGCAAAAGCCGTACCGACGGATCCTGATGGAGACGTGGGGCGCCCGCTGCGTGCCCAGCCCCAGCCCCGACACCGAAGCGGGCCGGCGCGTGCTGGCGGAACACCCCGATTCACCAGGGAGTCTCGGCATCGCCATCAGCGAGGCGGTGGAAGACGCCGCCACCCGAGAGGACACCAAGTACTCGCTGGGCAGCGTGCTCAACCACGTGCTGCTCCACCAGACGGTGATCGGCCAGGAGGCACAGAAACAGTTCGAGCTGGCCGGCACCTATCCCGACGTGATTTTCGGCTGCGTCGGTGGCGGCTCGAACTTCGCTGGCTTAGCCTTCCCCTTCGTCCGCGACAAGCTCCAGGGTCGAGCCATCCGTATCGTGGCAGTCGAGCCGACAGCCTGTCCCTCGCTAACCCGTGGGCTTTACACCTTCGACTTCGGCGACACCGGGCGGATGACGCCACTCCTGAAGATGCACACGCTCGGGCATACCTTCATCCCCGCGGCGATCCACGCGGGCGGGCTACGGTATCACGGGATGGCACCGCTGGTTAGCCTGCTCTATGAGCAGGGCGTGATTGAGGCCGTGGCGTTGCCGCAGAACGCGGTCTTCGAGGGAGCAGTCCTCTTCGCCCGTGCCGAGGGGATCATCCCAGCGCCGGAATCGGCGCACGCGGTGCGGGCAGCAATCGATGAGGCTCGCCGCTGCGCCGAGACCGGCGAAGAGAAGACGATCCTGATCGGGCTCAGCGGGCATGGGCACTTCGACCTCGCTGCCTATGAAGCCTACCTGACCGGGCGACTCCAGGACTACGAGCACCCGGAGGAAGAGATCCGCAAAGCGCTGGCGACCCTGCCTCCAGTCAACGCATAGTGCCGCGATCTCCGGTCGCTCGCGCCCGGGCACCGATAGCTGCTCGCCCGGCCGGCCTCTCATCGAGGCTCGGCCGCATGCGGGTGCTGCGGCCAGGACCTCGTCCCCTCCGCCCGTTCGCCAGCGGTCCGTGACGAACCACCAGTGCGACCTCACGGAGGGAGGACCTACCACTGCGTGCCATCGTCTGCTCGATCTCCAGCGCTGGGGAGAATCCCTCGGGAGGAAACATCTTCCTCTGTTGGACTCCTCACTCGGACGGGTAGAATAGTCTTGCATAGCGAATCGAGCAGACGAGGAGCGCGAGGAGGGCACGATGGCGACCCCGATGCGTACGGGACGCGACCTGCGGATAACCCGCCTTTGGCAAGCTGGCGTGCTGGCCGCCGTCATCGCGGCCGTGCTCAACGTGATCCTGTACCTCCTCGCGAGAGCGCTCGGTACCTCGTTCGCCGTCGAGCTACCGGGCCAGGGTGCCACCGAAGTCCAGATCGTGGGCGTCATCGTCTTGACGGTTGTGCCCCTCCTGGTCGCGACGCTGGTCTATGGACTACTCCGTCGGCTGACCCGTCAGGCGTTCCGTGTCTTCCTCATCCTGGCAATCGTGGTCTTCCTCATCTTGCTCGTCCCACCGTTCACAGCGGCACGTGATCTCTCGACCGCCGTCGCCCTGATCCTGATGCATGTCGTCGCCGCCGCCGCGATCATCAGCACACTCGCCCTGTTCGAGCGCAGCACACTGCCCAGCGCGTAAGCGTGGAACAGGAGCACGGGCGAGCGAGCCAGCGAGGACAGTCTCGACGAGGATGTCATTCTCCATCCTCGTCGGTAGTCGCTTCGTCTCGCTCGGTTCGCACGGGCAGCAGGAGCTTGGCGTCATGATCCGGGTAACCACGACGGGCGCTTAGGACAGTCTGCGCCAGCACGCAGCCACACCGCTCCTCGAGGAGCGAACCAGCACCTCCTTCATGCGGTCGCCGCCAGTCAGAGCAAGGGTGTTGTGATGGGTCTGTTGGGCTTCCCAGGGCTCGTGAGTAGTGGCGTCGAGCACGGGAGTCTGCCGGCATGATGACTGAGCGGGCGCCCATGCGCCTGCTCGATGAGCGACGGCGCGGGAAGGGTGAGACAGCGCGTACCGACCTGTCGCCAAGTGCGCGTGTTCTCGCCGAGTCGGACGGTCACTCGGAAGGCGGGGGCGAGCCCCCCGGCCCCGTCCAGCCGCAGCGTGGTGAGCCGGTCAGGCTCTAAACCCCTGAGCGCAATCCCCATACTCCAGCCGGGTCAGCTGGTGGGTCGGCGAGCATGAGGTCGCCGCGCGTCACCACCAGGCGCGCCGAACCGGAGCCTGACGCCATGAAGCCGCGCTTGATCTCCAGCAGAGCAGGCGAGCACGACGTCTGCCGTCCTGTGCGATGAACTCGCGCTCGACGGTCGCCAGCCTGGTAACGATTGCCACTTGCTTCGAGCATGAAGACTGTCCGGCGATCGCACAGCGGCATCACGGACACCGAGCACGAAGCCAAGTAGCACTCGACGACTCGACCGGTGAGCGCCAGCAGACCGGCCCGCTCCGGTGTCCTGCCCTCTTTCGGGGTAGGAACTCAGACTACCCATGCGGAGAGCAAGAAACCACCCGAGGGGACGTGGAGGTCAGACCTCAGCCGCGGTTTCCTAGAGAGAGAGGAGGGGGTCACCACCGAGTAGTACGAGATCAGTTCGAGTAGGAGGGCACCATGAGCGAACAGCTCCGACCAAAGCCACCTTACGACCGGAGCCGCAGGGTCAGCCGTCGCCGGTTCCTCGGCGTGCTCGGCGCCGCGGCGAGTCTGCCAGCGGCGGGCGCGCTGCTGGGAAGCTGCAACGTGCTGCAGCGCAAGGAGACCCCCAAGCTCGGGGCGAGCGCCGAGGAGATCATCAAGCAGCGCGAACTCACGCCTGAGGACGTGACGGCTGCGCTGATGACCTACATGCCGAGCGGCAGGTACGACGAGTACCTGATGTTCTCATCGACCGGCCACGGTGGGCAGATACTCGTCCACGGGCTCCCATCGATGCGGCTGTTGAAGGTGATCGCGGTCTTCACCCCGGAGCCGTGGCAGGGATATGGTTACGGCGGGTCGACGAACAAGGTGCTCGAGGGCGGCTCCTTCCGCGGGCGATCGCTCACCTGGGCCGATACGCACCATCCGGCGCTGAGCGAGACGAACGGCGAGTACGACGGCCAGTTCCTCTTCATCAACGACAAGGCCAACGGCCGCGTCGCCGTCATCGACCTGCGCGACTTCGAGACCAAGCAGATCGTCAAGAACCCGCTGCTCGTCAACGAGCACGGCGGCTGCTTCGTCACCCCGAATACCGAGTACGTGCTCGAAGCCGACCAGTATCCGGTGCCGCTCGGAGGGGAGTACGCGCCGCTCAGCCAGTACAAGGAGAAGTACCGCGGCGTCTTGACCTTCTGGAAGTTCGACCGCCAGAAGGGCCGGATCGTCCCCGAGGAGTCGTTCGCGATCGAGACGCCGCCCTACTGGCACGACCTCGCCGACGCTGGCAAAGGCCCCTCAGACGGGTGGGCCTTCTGGAATTCGATCAACACAGAGCTGGCGGTGCCGGGCATCCTCGAGGGTCGGCCAGCGATGGAGATAGCGACCGCCCAGCGCGACATGGACTACCTGCACGTGGTGAACTGGCGCAAGGCGGAGCAGGTCGTCGCGGCCGGCAAGTACGAGGAAATCCAGGGCTTCAAGCTGATTCGGATCGAGACAGCGGTCGAGGAAGGGCTCCTCTACCTGATCCCAGAGCCGAAGAGCCCGCATGGGGTAGACGTTACGCCGCGGGGCGACTACATCGTGGTCGCCGGCAAGCTCGATCCACACGTGACGGTCTACAGCTTCGCGAAGATCCAGCAAGCGATCGCCGCCGGCCAGTACGACCACGACGAATACGGCATCCCGATCCTGCCGTTCGAGCAGTGCCTGGAGGCGCAGGTCGAGGTCGGTCTCGGCCCGCTCCACACGCAGTTCGATGACCAGGGCTACGCCTACACCAGCCTGTTCCTCGACAGCGCGGTGGCGCGTTGGGCACTCGGCAAGCCGTACCGAGAGGACGGCTGGAAGCTGGTCGAGAAGCTGCCGGTGCACTACAACATCGGCCACCTGGCAGCTGTGGAAGGCGATACCGCCAAGCCGGCTGGTACCTTCCTCGTGACGCACAACAAGTGGTCGGTCGACCGCTTCCGGCTGCTGGGGCCACTGCTGCCACAGAACGCGCAGCTGGTCGATATCCGGCCCGGAGCGCCGATGCGGCTCCTCTACGACTCGCCGATTGGTCTCGGCGAGCCGCATTACGCGCAGATCATCAAGGCCGAGCGCATCAGAGCCTGGGAGGTCTACCCAGAGGTCGGCTG
>Ga0197142_1003054_pt1 | contig 14263 bp, 12 predicted proteins | sample GBS60_MetaG_FD_148614 | JGI IMG/M metagenome (GOLD analysis project Ga0197142, IMG submission 148614) | Sediment microbial communities from Great Boiling Springs, Gerlach, Nevada, United States - GBS 60_MetaG | ecosystem: Environmental > Aquatic > Thermal springs > Hot (42-90C) > Sediment... | reverse complement strand
CGCACTCAGTCCACTGCGCACCATCAACAGATCAACCAACCAGCGTCCGGCTCCCGAACGCACTAACGCCTCCGAGAGCGCCAGCGATGCCGCCACGAAGAGGATCAGCTCCCACTCGACGCCTTTGGCTGCCTCCTTGAATTTAAGCGCGCCGAAGTTTGGAATCGTCACCGCCAGCGCGCCTAACACTGCCACCAGCGCATTGTCAATGCCGTGCCAGGCCTCACTTGCCCATAACCCAACCAATGCCAGCGTCACCAACGCGATGGTACGCTCCTGTCGCGTCCACGCACCAGGTTTTGGCATTTGACTGTGCAGGTAGGTGTCGAGACGCAGCCTGCGTTCCTGCCGGTTGAGGAAGAGATGCAAGATCACCCAGGTGCTGGCAAACGCCGAGACGATAGCGAAGGGCATGCCCATCAGCACCCATTCGCCAAAGCTGAAACGGCTGCCGGTCATCTGTGCCAGCGTATCGTTGATGACCAGATGTGCGCCAGCCCCAACTAACGAACCGATGGCGGTCAAGAGAATGTTGACCGGCAGTGCCAACGCCAGCGCGCGGTTGATACGCGGGTTTTGCAGCGTGCCGGCAATCGCCTGATAGACAGGCACAAGCAACGCCGCGCGCCCAGAGGTAGAGGGAATCACCAGCGCCGTGACCAGCAACACAACTGTTAACAGGTAGAAGAGCTGACTTACAGTGCGCGCCCTGCTTGTCATTGCATAAGTAAAGCGCGCCGACAGTCCCGACTGATTAAGGGCCCGAGCGACGATGAACGCGCCGATCATCAGCCAGACCACCGAGTTGCCAATGCTGGCGAAGAACTCATCGGCTGCGATGGTGCCTGTGAGTACCAGCCCTGACGCCGCCAGCAGCGCTACAAAGGTATCGTTGAGTCTGGTCAACGTCCAGCCGATCACGCTGAGACCGAACGCTGTCAGTGCTATACGCCCATACACCGACAGATCGCCAGGCGCCCAGTATGCTGCCGCGACTACGACAATCGCCAATGATACCGCTACCAGCCCGCGTCGGCCAGTTGTGGCCTGTATAGGTTTGGGGAACGTTGCCTGCATCGTTGTTAGAAACATTGCTCTTCTCCTCGCCAAGCTATGAAGGTGATTCAAGTGATCGGTTATTAGGAGGATAGAAATTGCAGCATTGCCCTCACAGACGCCGACAATCTCTAATCCTCCAATCTCTCAATCTCCTGCCATGGCCCCACCCAGCCGTTGGTTGAGCCATACTCCAGCCATCACCATCCGCATCACATTTTCAGCACAGGCTGCAGTGAACTCAGCGGCACGAGTGAACGCTTCCTCCAACGTGCAGGGACGCGGCACGACGCTCGTGAAGGCGGTGATGCCATACGCATAGGTCTCGCGCGCACCCTGACCGACCATGCCCGCCAACGCAATCACCGGCACGTTATATTTCTGAGCACGTCGCGCCACCTCAGCCGGAATCTTGCCGTACGGCGTCTGAAAATCGATCCCACCTTCCGCCGTAATGACCAGATCAGCCTGACGTAGATAGCGGTCGATGTCGTAGTACTGCATCACGATATCGTAGCGAGGGTGCAGCCGCGCACCGATGAGGGCATGCAACCCTGTACCCAATCCACCCGATGCACCGCCGCCTGGCATCAGCCGGACATCAATGCCGAGATCACGCTCGATCACGCCGGCGTAGTTGTCGAGCGCCTTGGCGAGAATCTCGACAATCTCTGGCGAAGCGCCCTTTTGCGGACCAAAGACGCGTGCGACTCCGCGCGGCCCACACAGCAGATTATGGATGTTGCAGGCCACGTCGATACGCACCTTGTCCAATCGCGGATCGCGCTGGCTCAGATCGATGGAAGCCAGTCGCGCCAGCTCCGCCCCGCCCCAACCGATCGGCAGATCATCGGCGTCGAGTAGCCGCACACCCAGCGCCTGCGCCATGCCTGCGCCGCCGTCGTTGGTACCAGAATCGCCACAGCCGATGAGAATACGCTCGACGCCCATATCCAGCGCAGCTCGAATCAACTCACCGACGCCGTAGGTGGTGGTTGTCAGCGGATTGCGCCGATCGCGCGGCACCAGCCGTAGACCTGCAGCCGCCGCCATCTCGACCACAGCCGTCTTGGGACCCCGTCCGCCGAGAATGCCAAAATGGCTATGCACGGGCGTTCCCACCGGGCCTGTGACCGTGACCGGATAAAGCTGTCCACCCGTCACTTCGACAAGCGTTTTGGTAAAGCCCTCACCGCCATCCACCAACGGCATTTCGATCACGCGTGCATCGGGTATCGCTGCACGCACACCTTCAGCAATTGAACGTGCAGCCTCCTGCGCGCTCATACTCTCCTTGAATCCTGATGGAGCGACCACGATAGTAAGTTGCTGTTTCATGCGGAACCTCTCCTTCCATGCTTTTTTATCCGGTGCTCGGACCAACCATTTGGATTTTATGGTTGGGTTTTATGGCAAAACAGAGCATGGAAGAGAGACAAAAATACACTGAGTTTTGGGTACATCCGAGACACCCTTCAGATTTCACCATTTCGCAGCAAGACTTCGGACTGAATGTATTTTTTTGTTCGATTAATCCTCTGTATGGGACAGGTTAACTGATTGTAAAAGCCTATTCGAATAACCCATGGAGGGGTTTATGGATGGTAGGCGAAGGCAATGCCTTCGCCTACCCGGTGAAATTTTTCGGATAGGCACTAAACAAATTGATCGATGCGGGTTAGCCGGATATTCCTGAACGCATTGCAGATCAGGGAAATTTTTGGAGAGGATGAGAACACCATGGGCAACCATTACGAACGGTGGGGGCGGCATCGATCGGATCGTGGCTTACGGGTAGGCGTCCTGGTCGAACGTCGTTATTTGCATCAACCGCAGCCAGCCGGATTAATTCAGGCGCTTACACAACGTGGCCACTATCCTCGTTTGCTTGATCCACAGGCAATGCTCTATCAGCTCGGTGATGACAAGTGGCTACAGGGGCTAGACATGGTTGTTGCCCGCGGTCGTAGCGTAGGCGTGCTCAGTCTGTTGGGCTGGATCGAACAACGCGGCGTTCCAACGTTCAACCGCCACGCTGCTGTGATGACCGTTCATAATAAAGCCAGCATGAGCATGATGTTGGTCAGCGCTGGCATTCCAACGCCCTCAACCTTCTTTGGCACGCCAGAGCAACTCATTCATGTGCCTGTTAACGACTTTCCTCTCATCCTGAAACCGGTTTTTGGCGACAACGGCAAGGGATTGCATCTGGTCAAAGATCCGCAGGCCGCGCAGCAGGTGAGTTGGCCTGAGCCATTTCTACTGGCGCAGCACTACCTGCCCAACGATGGTTATGACATCAAACTGTATGGAATCGGCGATTTTGCATGGGCAGTGCGCAAACCTTCACCGCTGCGCCCATCCACAAAACCGCCCCAAATGTTGCCACTGACACAAGAGATGCATGACCTGCTTACCCGCTGCCGCCAATTGTTCGGACTCGATCTGCTGGGCGTCGATTGTATCCAAAATGACGATGGCCTTTCCGTAATCGAAGTTAACGAGTTTCCCACCTATAGTGGGGTTCCCGACGCCAGCGACCATCTGGTCGACTGGCTTGAAGAGCAAGCGGCACAGATGCGCCAGAAACGTTTGATTGCATGGGAGGGAAATCAATGAAAGCAGTCATTTTTGGTGCAGGAGCGATTGGCTGTGGATTTGCCGGGCAGTTGCTGCATGCTTCTGGGTACACAATTGTATTTGTATGCCGTACTGCCGAGCAGGCAGATTACTTGAATGAGCACGGCCGTTATCGGGTGTACCTGGTTGAGCGCCAGAAACGGCAAGAGATCTGGGTTGACGGCGTGAGTGCCGTGCACGTCGCCGATGTGAATGCAGTGGCAGAGGAGGTTGCCAGCGCCAGTCTTGTGGTGACGGCGGTCGGCGCCAACAACCTGTCCGCCATTGCACCGCTGATCGCCGCCGGATTGCAGCGCCGCCGCACAATGGTCAATGTGCTCGCATTGGAAAACCTGAAGAACGCCGGCAAATTCCTGCGCAATCAAGTCTCCTCGCATCTGCCGGCAAATTTCCCTTTGATCCGTTTCGGCTTCTCCGGTGCAGTGGTGAGCCGGGCTGTGACACAGCGTCAGGGCGGCCCTGGCACAGACCAGCCTCTCACATTCATCGGCGATCCGTTGGAACGTTTTGTCGTGGATGGCCGTCTGCTGCGCCATCCTTATCCGGCCATCCGGGGCATTGAGATCGTTAACAATTATCGCGCACACGAGCTGTGCAAATTCTATCTGTTCAGCACTGGACACGCGGTTGCAGCTTATCTTGGTCATCTCAAAGGATATCGCTATCTGCACGCCGCCATCCGTGACCCAGAGATTCGAGAAGCCACACTGGCGGCGATGCGCGAAAGTCAAAAGGGATTGGTCACTCGCCATGGGCGCGAGGTCGCCGGCGATGAGGAGACGCTACACCAGATCATCGCCCGCTTCGAAAATGCAGCGCTCGAGGATGAGATCACGCGCGTTGGCCGTGATCCTCGCCGCAAACTCAGCAGCAATGACCGCCTGGTCGGCGCCGCCAGGTTAGCTCAATCCGCCGGCGTTCAACCGTGGGCGCTGGCGTTGGGTACGGCGGCTGCCCTCTGCTTCAGCGCAGCCAATGACCCATCCGCCAACTGGATTCAACAGCAGCTTGTCCAACACGGGATCGATTCGTTTCTTCGCCAGGTGTGCGGACTGAATGTCCGTCGAGGATTCGGTCGTTATGTAAGAGAGCAGTGGCGTCGTCTGACAGAAAGACGACAGCCAGGCCATCTGCTTCTGAGCCTCGAACAAGCGATCTGGGCATAGAGAGAATGAAAAGGGGGAACATTGTGAGTAACTCGAAAATGCACCAAGTTGAACACGAGCCATATTTGGATGAGGCATTGATTGACACAATCTGGAGTAAACTCGGCCGGCAGGTGCCGCGCGACGAAGTGCTGCGTGTGGCACGCGAGGTGGCTACCCGGTACCACAACGCCCGGATCACACAATACGTACCCATTTTTATCCTTCGCCGAACATATGAAATCCTACAAGCCCGCGCACGCTCCAAAGATGGATAAGCCGTGTCAGGGATTCACATTTATACAGACAGTCAGTGGAGGCAAAAATGCGACTTTACTTTCTGCTCGTGCGCCGGGTGCCGCCAGTTCCCAGCCCGGTGCTGCTCGAAGTATTCAATCTTTTGACACAGCGCGGTTTTGTCGTTAACAGCGGCATTGCCGAAGAGATGCTCGTGCGCAGCGATCGGCTGGCGCCAGCGCACGACCTCTACATTCTGAAGTCACACACCGAGCTTTCGCTAAGTCTGGCCGGTATTCTGCACAGTCAAGGCGCGGCCATGCTCAACCCATATCCATCCTGCATCGCCACGCAGGATAAGATCATGGCCTCCAGGCGGCTCTATATGGCCGGCGTGCCCACACCCCGCTGTTGGGTGACCAATGATCTGGCTTTGCTGAAACCCATTGTCGCGGAGCGACCCATCATCATCAAACCCTATCGTGGTCATCGCGGCATGGGAATCCATATCGTCAACAGCCCAACAGAACTGGCAGCATTACCGCAACCCGATGTTCCTGTTCTTATCCAGGAATTCATCCCCGGCAGTGGCGAAGATATCAAAGTATATGTTGTAGGAGATGAGGTCTTTGCCGTGAGCAAACCCTTTACCGCCGACAGTTTTACCCGTCCAGGGCGACCCTATCCTGTCAGTCCGGCGTTGCGCACAATTGCGCTGCGTTGTGGTAAGACATTTGGCCTCGGGCTATACGGGCTGGATGTCATCGATGGCCCAGAAGGGCCGGTTGTCGTCGATTTAAATTACTTTCCCGGTTACAAAGGTGTGCCCGATGTGGCTCCGCTCATTGCAGACTACATCGAAGGATACGCCAACGGACGATACGTGCTTCAACCGCCCCGTCCAATCATAGTCGATTTCCCTACCAACGGCTCTCTCGCAACGTCGCTAGAAGATTTCGCCATGACAAGAAAGGAGCTCCCATGAAGATCGGTATTATTCTCGAAAACCCTGCTCAAATCAGCCCCATCACGGCCGAGATGATCGGATTGCTAGAAGAATGGGGTGTCTCCGTCAGGCGTCTATTTCCGTCCACCGCCCTGGCTCATCTGGCGCAATTACATGTTGACTGTGATCTTTATGTGTTCAAAAAGTCGAACAGCAAACTGGCATTGAGTTTGGGAGGGGTGCTGCACGCCATTGGCGCCAGACTGCTGAACCCTTATCCGGTGACGGCTATGTTGCGCGACAAGATTATCACCTCGCGCGTGTTACAGATGCACGATGTGCCCACGCCAGAAACCTACATCGTAAATTCGTCTGCGCAGTTGGAGCCATTGTTGGCCGACGGTCCTCTGATAGTGAAGCCGTACGACGGCAGTCAAGGACGTGGCGTGCGCATCATCGAAAACAGTGACGCACTCCATGAGGCAGCGCTGCCCGATGGTCTGATTTTCGCTCAGCGATATCATCGACCACAGGGGCGGGATTATAAGGTCTACTGTATTGGCGATCAATTTTTTGGTGTGCGCCGCGTATGGCCCGCTACAACCTTTGAAGAAAAGCTGGGCGAACCGTTCACCCTTACGCCGGAAATGCGTCAGATTGCGCAGCGCTGCAGCCAGGCGTTTGGCATCACGCTCTTTGGGATCGACATCGTCTACAGCAACGATCGCCCCTATGTCGTCGATGTGTCAAGCTTTCCCGGTTTCAAAGGGGTGCCCGATGCTGCGCTGCGCCTGGCCGACTACATCTATGCAGTGGCGCGCCGGGGCGTCAACCAGTCTACCCGTCGGCCAGAAATCACCGGTTATGCAAACAACCCTGCGCTTGAGGTGAAGTATGACTAAAACACAAGATACCGCCACCGTGATTGCGATGGTGGCGGAGGGCTTTTTCTCGCGGCTGAGCTTTGGCCTTATCAGCTTTGCGCTGCCGTTGTACGCCTATCATCAATTGGGCATGAGCCTGGTGGAAATTGGCTTTTTGACATCGCTCAGCCTGACAATCTCCATCCTGCTCAAACCGGTGTTCGGGTTGCTCGCCGATCGTTTTGGATTCAAACGAACTCTGGCTGCAGCAATCGGGGTACGCAGTCTCGTGGCCTGTTTACTCATCTTTGCGGCCGTCCCCTGGCATCTCTATCTGATTCGCGCCATTTATGGCAGTTCGAAGTCGATGCGCGATCCAGTGGTCAACGCGTTGATCGCCGAAAGCGGCGGAAAAAAGCGGATCGCTTCGAGTTTTGCCTGGTATCAGACCGCCAAGAGCATGGCTGGTTCAGGCGGCAAGGCCCTTGCCGGTATCTTGCTTACATTGACGGCCTCCAATTTTGCGGCAGTGTTTGGCATCGCCTTCCTGCTCTCCATTCTACCGCTCCTCGCCGTAATTCGCTTCGTGCGGCCCGATCAGCCAACAGCGTACAAACCCGACAAACCCGAACAGATCGATCGAACTCAGGAAACTGCATCATCCAAATTTCCCCTAAAAAGCAATCAACAACCAGGATTGCTACCCTTTGTCATTCTGGGCGGCTTGATCAACGGCACGGCATACATGCTGGGCGGACTGTTCCCGATCCTTGCCACAGAATACGCCGGGCTGAGCGAAGCGCAAACCGGCATGATTTACATGGCATCATCTGCGATCATCCTCTTCTCAGGCCCTCTGTTTGGTTGGCTTGCCGATCACGTCAGCCACAAATTGGTGCTCTCGCTGCGCAGCGTAGCCAATATCGCCTCATCCATCATCTATCTGGTTGCTCCCACGCTGGCCGGCGTATTGATCGGACGTGCGGTGGATGACCTCGGCAAATCCGCCTATCGTCCAGCGTGGGGAGCATTGATGGGTAAGGTTTCGGATTTCGAGCCGCAGCGTCGCGCCCGCATCATGAGTTGGATGACCGTTGGCGAAGACCTGGGCGAAATTCTGGGGCCAATTTTTGCCGGTTTTTTGTGGAGCGCCTATGGTATTGCTGTTTTGCTGATCGGTCGGGCCATCATCGCTGCGGCGGTGGAGGTTTATGCTGTTTGGGTATCACGACAACTGCTTCAGAGCGAAGTGCATCCTCATCCCCGACCGATTGTCCAGGTCGATGGTAAATCATCGTGAAAGCATGGGCAGAGCAGAGACGGTAAACTGCTCAAATCTAGCGCACCACTGTAGGCAGGAACAGTTGATGAGAATGGATCGGTTCTTGGACTATTGGCCGCTGCGTGGGCGGGGCCTCCAACGCAGCGGCTGCATCGATATGCGGCGGTTCACCCGCAGGCCCCGAGGCCGTCAGGCGGATTCGCTCGGCAATCTGGGCAGCGGTCAGCAATGGGTAGGCGGCGCGCACGAGTGCGGCCTGACCGGCGACCAGCGGCGCGGCCATCGACGTCCCGCTCCAGACGCCGTAATCATTGCCGGGAATGCTGCTCATTATGCGGTCGCCAGGCGCAGCTACGTGCACCCACGCACCGAAGTTCGAGAAATCTGCCAGTGTGCCGGCAGCAGTGTTGGCGGCAACCGCCAGGAGACCGGGCTGCATCTCAGCAGCAGGATATTCTGGCTGGCTCGAGGCACGATTGCCCGCCGCTGCAACCACAACAGCGCCGCGACCGGGCGTCGCCAGGCAATCGTCATCATCATCAAGTATTGAACGATTGCTGTCGTCACCGTTATCATCGTCGTCATCGTTGTCATCGTCGTCATCGTCGTCATCTTCTTCGCAGATGACATCTCGCATGATCTCTTCGATTAAGCGCGTCTGGCGGCGCGTGCTCAGGCTGAGGTTAATAACGTGCGCGCCGTCCGGCGTATTGATATCGCCGTCGGGATTGACAGCATACGCCAGCGCCTCGGCCAATACCCAGATGTTCCCGGCGCCATCGCGATCCAGCACGCGCACCGGCAGAATCTGCGCTTCGGGCGCAGCCAGCGCCACCAACCCAGCGACATGGGTGCCGTGTCCATAGACGATGTCTTCCCCGGCGACGCCAACCTCGCCAGGATCGTCGTCCATGTCCACAAAATCAAAGCCGGGCAGCACGCGCCCCATCAGCTCCGGATGATTGCGGTCGATACCGGTGTCGAGTACAGCCACGATTATCCCGGCGCCGCGCGTCACTGAATGTGCCGCTGGCAGGCCGATATAGGCGCCCGCCCACTGTGCAGCATATTCATCGCTGCTGCCCCCGCGCGCCCAGGAAACGCGCTGCTGTCCTTCCGGCGCCTGCTGGATGTAATTGGGTTCGGCATATTGCACGCGGCTATCTTGTTGTAGCGCCTCAGCTTTATCTGGCGGCGGCGTCCCATCAAGGATGCGCAAACGATAGATTGGGCGTGAGCCAAATTGACCGAGCGGCTCCGGATCGAGGCTAAAGTCGGCAGCCACGCCGGGCAAGTCGCCGGGTTGAAACAACTTAACGACAACCTCATGCGGAACAAAGTCATCTTCCTGTGCGCGCAGCGGTTGCGCACGTACAGAAACAGCCAGCATCACAATCAGCCCTATCAGCGCCCACGATAACAAGCGCCCAACAAGTCTAGCGGCCACAGTGAACCCTCCTTTTTCATCTTGCTATCATCTCCGTATAGCTGCAACGCAGTCTGGATGCCTGCTACCAGTCAATACGTTCCCTGTTTGCACAGAGGCAGCATCGATAGGTTTGATACATACAAAGAGTAAAGAAGAAAGGTGGAAACAACTTCACCAGCGGCCGATCAGCACAAAGGGCGCCCAAAAAAAGGGATGGGGATGGATGGAAAGGAGGTTGATCTGCGCTTCACGCAGTGCAGCGGCAGGACGCACACCTGTGAGTAGAATGCGGTAGAAGTATGTCATCAGTTCAGCGGTGGCGGCGTCATTCACCATCCATAGCGAGACAAGCAACGAGGGTGCGCCTGCCAGCAAAAAACCGCGCGCCAGCCCAACCAGGTCGTCACCGGGCGCCAGTGCGCTAAGACCGGTCTCACAAGCGCTGAGCGTCACCAGCGCACAATTCAATTCCAGCGCATAGGCATCGCGCACGATCATCCAGCCATCAGCCAGATGCAGGGCTGAGAAAAAGGGATTGTCGCTGCGAAAGCGGCCGTGACAGGCAATATGCAGCACGTCCGCCGCTGGCGCATACCGCTGCATCTGCGCACGTGTGGCCTTATCATCGACGAGCAAAATGCTTTGGGAAAAGAGTGGCGCAATGGCGGTCACTTCGTTCGCAACGCGCGGCGCAACCTCATCAGGCCGACCGATCAGCAATGCATTTCGCAGCGGTGATTTGGGCATATGCAGACATCGCTGTAGTAAGGTGGCGCTGGGCGTCACACTTACCTCGCGTGTCTCGATTACATAGCGTTCACCGTCGTAAAGCGCATGGAAAGGGACGTAGTGTAACTGCTGGAAGGGCGCCACCACCAGCCGCCGTGGCCCGATCTTTTCCTGTAGAGGTCGCAGCAACAGGTCATAGAGCTGCGCCAGTGGGCGTTGAATGCGCCGCAGCAACAGTGGCAGGTGACGTTGTAACAGCGCGCCAGCGTGACGGACGGCCCCGAGCTGAAAATGGAATTGCTGCAGCGCCGTCTGCACATCGCCTTCGGTGCAGTTCAGATCGACCATCGTCAGCTCTTCGCCGGTGACGACGAAAGCGAGCAGATTGCCGTCGATGGCAAGATATTCAACCAGCGCCGTGTCATCGCCCAACTCACGCTGCAGCGCCGCCAGGTCGAGCACCTCTCCCTCAAGTGCGACGCCATCGCTGCGCTGCCGAAGCTGGCGCAGGAGCGTTTGAATAGCAGCTTCGTGACTATGCACCCGTTCATACAACGTATCGGCAGCCTCGGCGCTGCGCTCCAGGGCGGCGCCAGGAGGCCGGTTGAGCTGGCTGTAGAACCAGTTCAGCTCACTGCGCAGGTGTTCGAGATCAGCGAGCAGTTTTGCTTCAAAGTCGTCGCGTGGCGCACGCATCGGCTCGGAAGCCCCCAACAGGTCGACCAGCGCACGCGCACGGCTCCGTTCGACATAATCCAGCGCTTCAGCAAGTCGTTCTGGCGTTCCGCTGGCGAGGCAAAGGCGCACCATTTCTATATAAGGCGTCAGCTTATCCCCGATAAAACCCATGCGAAACTCCTCGGCGGGCAGAGGAGCGCGCATCGATTCGAGCAGATCGATTGCTCGACGAAAGTGTATTTCTGCCAGCGCATCATCGCCGTCAGCCAGCGCCACCAACCCCAGTTCGCTGGCACAACGCTGTACGATCTGGATCGCCATCACGGCTTCGGCGGCGCGCATTGTCTCGGTCAGAAGCTGGCGGGCTGCCACAAGATTGCCGCGACGCCGTTCGACCACGCCGGCCAGCCAATTTGCCTGCAAACGCCAGCCCTCGGCATGTGCAGCGGCGAAGATCGGCGTAATCTCAGCCAGGATCGCCGCCGCTGCATCGAGATCGTCCTTCTGCATCAGCAACTGCACTGCGGTGATCTGCGTGATCGCTTCGCCAACGGGCATTCCTATTTCGTTGTAGAGTTGGCGCGCTTCCTCGAGCAATTCCGCTGCCCGTTCTGGCTGGTCGAGCAGCATGCGTGCACGGGCGTGATAGACCAGTGCCCGCGCACGTTCGACCGGCATGTTCAGCTCAGCAAAGATCGGCGCTACGCGCGCATAAATGTCAGCGGCCTCCGCCGCCAGGTTGAGTTCGAGATAGGCGTCAGCCAATTCCTGGTCGGCGATGGCGAGCTCGTGCATCATTCCTAGTTGTGCATAACGCCGCCGCGAGCGTTCCAGATAATCGAGTGCGCGGTCATAGCGCCCCTGATAGAGCGCCAGGCAACCGATGTTGCATTCGATCTCGGCCAGCGTCACATCAAGACCAGCGGCCTCAGCGCGACGAAGTGCGTCGGCGTAGAGAGCCTCCGCTTCATCAAAACGATACTGCGAGGTCAGCGTGGTTGCCAGGCAATTGTCGATCTGGGCCAGTTGCCGTTCGTCGCGCAGCAGCGCATAGCGTATGCGCGCTTGACGATAAAGCGCTTCGGCGTCTTGATAGCGGTGGCGCACAAACTCAAGGTTACCGAGGTTCTGTTCGATCTTGCCGGCGGTGATGATGTCGCCAGCGGCTTCGGCGTCGGTACGGGCCGCCAGACCAACAGCAAGCGCCTCGTCGAAGCGCCCCTGCATCGCGAGTGCCGTGAGCTGATTGACCTGTACAGCCAGCACCCTGTCGGGCAGGCCCGCTTGCTCAAAGTACGCTTTGGCAGTGGCGAGCTGTTCAGTCGCCACAGATAGGCGTCCGCTGTCGATTGCTGCCAGCCCGCTTGCCCAGGCTGCGTAACCGCGCACGGTCGCATCATCAACCATCGCCGCCAACATGCCGGCCGTCTCAATGGCAGCGGATGCGCGCGCTGGGTCGCGGGTATGGGTGTCGTCGTAGCACGTTTTCAGCGCCGCTGCCAGCGAAATGATGGCGGGTAAGTCTTCACGCAAGGTTTCCAGCAGTTGGGCACGTTTTGCAGGCGCGACATCCAACAACAGCTCTACAAATAATGTACTATCCCTCATACATCATGCATTTCCAACGTTAAACGCTTCGATGACAAGCTCGATCTCGCCGAAGCGCAGCGTGAGCACATACCGCCCCGTCGTTACGAGCGGAAACGCAAAAGTCAGTTGTTGGTCGAGCATCACGGTATGGCTGATGGCGCCGTTTGTAAGCGTTGCTGTCCCGCCGGTCGCATCGGCGCCAAGCAGTTGGCCGCTGATTCTCCAACCTTCTTTCTCAGGAGCCACGCGCAGATCGACGTCGTATTGGCCAGCAGTAAAGATCATCTGCCGTTCGCTGCCCCCGGACGAGCGCAAGCCAAACGCTGGCGTCAACGCACGATTCTCGAAGCTGAGCACAGCGACCAGGCGCTGAAACGGCGAGGGCGCCGGTTTTGTGGCACGCGCCCGGAAGAGCGCAACGGCGCGTGCGATCAGAGCGGGCGGTGCATCCACACTCTCGTCGTGACGCATTGCCATGATCATGCGCTCGACGCGCGCGGCCTCTTCACGACAGCGCGCACAAGTGGAGAGGTGTGCATCGAGCGCTGCTTTCTCTGAACTTGCCAGGCGTCCTTCCACCCAATCGACCAGCCGTTCATAGGGGATATGCCAGAATTTCAGGCTCACAGTGAGATCCCTTCGTCGTTCGCTTCCAACTTGCCGCCGTTATGCAATCATGACTCTACCCAAACAGAGCAATGAGAGACCAAGAAAATACAGAAAGAACCCAATATCCTTGAGCAATTTTCCCAACTTCTGCAGGCAGCGAGCGCGCGTCGGCCCAATACTCCCCACGGATATACCGAGCGATGCGGCGATCTGATCGTAGGGCATCGGCTCTGGCTGATAGAAGAGCAAGGTGAGCAAACGGTTGCAGCGCTCATCCAACTTTGCAAGCGCAACGCGCACCAAATGCTGCTCTTCCAGTTCGGCAATGACCTGGTCGGGCAGCGGAGATGGATCAAGCAGTATATCGGGTGTCTCGACCTCTTCCTCATGTGTCTCAGCGACAAGCGGCTGCATGCGGCTGACTTTCTGGCTAAGGCGCTGGGTTTCGCGACGGGCGGTCGTCACCAACCAGGCACGCACCCGTTCTGGCTGCACAATGTGGTCGAGATGCTCGACAAGCAAAGCAAAGGTGCGTTGGAAGACATCGGCGCAGGCATCATCGTCCAGCCCAGCACGGCGTGGGATGGAATAAATGAGACGTTGGTAGCGGTTGACGAGTGAGTGTTTCCCAGGCTGCAGCGTCGCCGCGCCGGCAGCCATAGATTAGCACTGCATCTTCAGGATCGCTGTCCGCAGTGTAGCGAGTGATCGTTCACGTGAGGAATCGGATTGCGGCATAGAGACATCTTACGAGTTTTCGATGCAAGAGACAAACCATGACCACTGGTTTGTACAGCAAAAGGAAACAGCGACACGGGCGTGGTGGCACGTGTCGCCATGATCGGGAACATTATCGGAAAGCAGAAAACGCCGCTACGAGCGGCGCCTACAAAAACAAGACGCTAACTCGTCTTGGTGGCCAGTACCTGCGCCAGGGCGGCAAATGATTCACGGAGGACCGGGTAGAGACCGGTAAAGATGGAGTAAAGACTCTCGTAGACGCGCGTATTGGCCCCGATCGGTTCGTAGACCGCCTGCGTCGGTAAGAACTCCGCGCCC
>Ga0197142_1003052_pt1 | contig 14270 bp, 9 predicted proteins | sample GBS60_MetaG_FD_148614 | JGI IMG/M metagenome (GOLD analysis project Ga0197142, IMG submission 148614) | Sediment microbial communities from Great Boiling Springs, Gerlach, Nevada, United States - GBS 60_MetaG | ecosystem: Environmental > Aquatic > Thermal springs > Hot (42-90C) > Sediment... | reverse complement strand
ACTCTTGCTGAAATTCGTAGAGAAGACAGAACGAGGGATCTTGTGAATGTGCTTCAAGAACTTGCTAAGACAGATGATAGGCTGGCAAAAGTTTTAAGGCAGTTTAACCTTTTGTGACATTCTCGGGTTTTGTGTTAAGTTTTACGATGGTGGGTTGCAAAGGAAGGTTGTTTGCTTTATTATAAGTGTGCATTTTTATCATGGTTGAAGAAGCGTTTTCTAGGGTGCAGAAACGTTGAAATGGCTAAAAATGGAAGGTGGCGTATGTCACCTTTATTTATGGCTTTTCCAAAATTCCGCCTGCTGGGGCATTGGAAAAGCCAAAAAGGCGGAAAATAAATACCCCAGCCTCAAGCTATGCAAAATGCATAGTTTGAGTGGTCAGACGTGAAAAATGCCTATTTACGAATACGAATGCACAAGCTGTGGCAAAATTACCGAAGTAATGCAGAAATTTTCTGATGCACCCCTGACTCAATGTCCCTCCTGTGGAGGTTTACTCAGAAAACTTATCTCGCTCAGCACTTTTCATCTTAAAGGAAGCGGGTGGTATGTGACGGATTACGCTCGGAAATCTCAAGGTTATTCGCCGTCTAAATCTAAAGAAAAAGATTCATCATCTTCTTCATCAGGGGATGGCTCTTCAACATCGAAAAGCTGTTCATCCTGTGGAGAATGATTGGTAAAAATTTGACAGGGTCAGCGCCTATAATCGGTGCTGACCCTATTTTTCTTTTTTAGCTGAGTATAGACCACACCTCGTCGGCAAGACCTATGGATTTGGTTGCTTCGAATAACTTAATCGCCTCTTCGTAGACCTGCCAGGTTATACGTTCCTTGTATTCTCTACCTACAGCGTTCAATTTGGCTGCGAACACTTTATTGGCTTTCTTGATATTTCCGCCAACATTGCCCGTCTCCTTTGCCCATGCCCAAATTTCTTCCCATAACTCGTCGGGAATTCCTCGGTATGGTCTTTTGATATAACCCTTTTCTTCGGTGGTTATGGCATTGCCGTTTTCGTTCATAGCAAACCCGAAGGAGATGTTCTGCCAGAAAGTGCCCACGTTACCTTTTCGAATACCGTAGTTTATGAAGGAAGAAATTTTCTCGAGCGATGTGCCGGTAATACCATGCTGAGCTATATCCACAGACCACGGCTGGATGGCTTTCCAGATTTCAAGCGTTAGATCTAGCTGAATGCCCTCTTTCGCTGTGCCAAAATAGGTTCCATGAATGGAACCGTTGTTGATTGCGAGAAGATCCGGATGAACGCCTCTTTTGACCAGTTCTCTTATGAACCATTCCGCTTCATCAGGTCGAGTGAATCCTTCGGCGCTTCCACTTTTTGCTCCTATTTCTCCTAGTTCCACTTCAAGGCAGAATCCAGCCTCTATTATAGGTTTAGCAAGTTCAGATGTGGCCTCTAAGTTTAATTCATTTTCCATGTGAGATGCATCAATAGCAAAGGATGTAAAACCTGCTTCCATCTTTTCCCGAATGAGAGCTCTTACTCCTTCTTTCTCTCCTGGATTTTTCACGGTAATGTGGTCTCCGTGAATAGCGAAAGGAACTTCGGTGTTTCCGAGTCTTTCGTTTTCCCTTATTATAAACTCCGCGAAAGATGCAGGAGTAAAATCAGTATAGCCAAGTTCTGACTTGGCTATTTCATACATAACGGGAGCCTTCGTCGCCATAGATGCTCTTACGAGGCCTTCAACAGGAAGGCGGCATCGAATGTTAGCCGCCATAATCATTGCATTGTTCTTTCTTGCAGCTTGAATAAGAGCCTTCCCATTAACGAGCGGAACATCACAGTTAGGAAAGCGCTTTTTCACGTTTTCGGGTCGAAGGTCTTTCTTCATTGCGGAACCTCCTTACTTGGAATGTCTTCACATGTTGCTATGCCTTTCTGCTCCATCTTAATTTAGTAAGAATTGAGAATTTTTCCAAGTCTTTCAGACGTTGTCCGAAAGTTGGTGCAAAATATTGTTTGCGAATATTTAGCTGCATATATAACGAAAGACTTTAGATTGTCTAAGTCGTGATTCGACCATCTTTTTAGAAAATTCTGCCAGTGGGATTGATTTTTTGGACGCTTTAGTTTACAAAAAAATTTACACAAAAAACAAACAACTTTTTTGAGCGCTTTTCCTGACAATAAATGTTAGCTAGTAAAAACCTTTGCTAGCTTGTGATGCGTAGGATTTAGGTAACAAAGAACGATGTGAGGAGGTATTTCATGGATTGGTATAGACTGGAAATTAAAGATGTGTATCAAATTTTGCAGACTTCAGATTCTGGGCTGACCTCTGATGAGGCACTTAAAAGACTTGAGCGTTACGGTTATAACAGATTAGCCGAAGACGAGAAGATAAATAAAATTAAAATTCTGCTCCATCAGTTCACAAGTCCGCTTATATACATTTTGCTCATCGCTGGTGTAATTACCATTTTGCTTAAAGAATATATTGATGCTGGGGTAATTTTCGCAGTGGTCATTTTAAACGCCATCGTTGGATATACACAGGAATATAAGGCTGAGCAAAGTGTTAGAGCTTTGAAAAAGATGCTTGTAAGTCGTGCGAAGGTATTGCGGGATGGTGTCGAAAAGGATGTACCTTCAGAAGAGCTTGTGCCAGGCGATATTGTTATGCTTTATTCCGGAATCCGCGTGCCTGCCGATATTCGACTTATTCATACAGTAGAGTTCAAAGTAGATGAATCAATTCTTACTGGAGAGTCCCTTCCTGTAGAAAAAGATTATCACGCTATAAAAGAAGAAAACCTTACTTATGGTGATCAAAAAAATATGGCCTTTACAGGAACTATTGTTGCAAGTGGAAGAGCAAAGGGTGTGGTGGTTGCAACTGGTATGAATACCGTTCTGGGTAAAATTGCAAAACATGTAAAGGAAGCTGAAGTTGTAAAAGCACCTTTGCAGGATAAAATTAAAAAATTTGCCAACAACATAGGTATTCTTGTCTTAGTTGCTTCTTTGGTTCTTTTTGTTGTTGGAATTATAATCGGAGAATCCTTAAAAGATATGTTTATGACAGCCGTAGCTGCAGCAGTTGCTGCAATACCCGAAGGTCTGCCCATTGTTGTCACCATTGCTCTTGCAGTTGGAGTGTCCCGAATGGCAAAACATAATGCTGTTATAAGAAAACTCCATGCAGTAGAGACCCTTGGTAGTACTACTGTCATAGGCTCAGATAAGACTGGTACTCTTACAAAGAATGAGATGACTGTAAAGGCGATTTTCGATGGCAAGAATGTTTTCGAGGTTGAGGGAAGTGGATACGAACCAATTGGTAGTATTTTAAAGGATGGAGAGCCTTTAGACTTAGAAAAACACAGAAATGTCGTAGAACTGCTAAGAATAGGCTTATTGTGTAATGAATCATATGTTTATATTGAAGATAGCCAATATAAGGTTGGGGGAGACCCTACGGAAGGTGCCTTAATTATTTCAGCTATGAAGGCAGGACTAGATCAGGAAGAGATAAGAAATCGATATCCTAGTCTCTCTATTATACCTTTTGAATCTGAAAGAGGGTATATGGCAACCCTTAATTTGATTGATGGCAAGAAGTATCTCCTTGTCAAAGGAGCCCCTGAGAAAGTTATTGAGATGTGCGTTAGGGATAGTTTCGGGGATAATATAAACAAAGATAAAATCATGCAGGTTGTAGAAAGTTTTGCTAAACAAGGACTTAGAGTTCTTGCCTTCGCATATAGGGAAGCAGAGGATATTGAAGAACTTGCGTGTAAATTTATAGAAAAGTGTGACGATGTTCATGGATTAATTTTTGCCGGTCTTCAAGGAATGATGGATCCTCCAAGGCCAGAAACATTAGACGCGATAGAGGGGTGTAAGAGGGCTGGTATTAGGGTAGTAATGATAACAGGAGATCACGCCATTACAGCGAAAAAAATAGGTGAAATGATAGGTATTTCTGATGACAAATCAATGGTGCTCGAAGGAAAAGATCTTCAAAAAATGAGCGATGATGAACTATTTCAATGTGTAAAAAAAGTATCCGTTTATGCTAGGGTTTCTCCAGAACACAAATTGAGAATTGTCGAACAGCTAAAACGCCATGGTGAAATTGTTGCAATTACTGGAGACGGGGTAAATGACGCACCGGCTCTTAAAGCCGCACATATTGGAATTGCAATGGGAAAAAGCGGAACCGATGTGGCTAGAGAAGCAGCTGATATGGTGCTAACAGATGACAACTTTGCAAGCATTTTTCACGCAGTAAAAGAGGGAAGAATCGTTTTTGATAATATACGTAAAGTTACATTTTTCTTAATTCCAACGGGTATTGCCTCAATACTCTCGATTATTGCGGCTATATCGCTGGGAATTCCTATCCCCTATGTTCCTGCGCAAATACTTTGGATAAATTTGGTTACTAATGGTCTTCAGGATGTGGCTCTTGCATTTGAACCCGGTGAAAAGGGGATTCTTGAACGCCCCCCTAGAGACCCAAAAGAAGGAATAATGTCAAGACTATTGATAGAAAGAACAATCATCGTTGGAGTTTTGATATCTTTAGGCATAGTTTTAAATTTCTTCTATTCGTTGGAGCAGGGATATACGCTGGAAAGAGCTCGTACGGTAGCCGTTACTACGATGGTTTTTTTCCAGTTCTTTCAGGCTTGGAATAGTAGATCTGAATATGAATCTATCTTTAGGATAAATCCATTAAGCAATCCTTTCCTGTTCTTTAGCCTTATAGCTGCTTTGCTGGCTCAACTAGCTTTTATTTACGTTCCCGCACTACAGTGGATTTTTAGAACAGAACCTATTTTTATGAAGGACTGGATAAATATCATTGCTGTTTCTTTGTCAGTTATTGCTGTCGTGGAAATAGATAAGTTGATAAGAAGAAAAAGGAAGAAAGCTTTAGCTAGAGCTTACTAGTTTAAAGAGATGCTTTGGATATGGGTACATGCAAACTTTGTGGAATAACAAACCCGGAAATATCTTCAGAACTCGGTTTATGTGCCAACTGTATAAAAAAGAAGCCAGGGGAAGCATTGGTTATTGCAGACGAAGCTCACAAGATATCGAGAGAAAGATTTCATCTTGTGTCGAAGCCCCCTAAAACAAAGGGAGGAATTCATTGCAAAATCTGTATTAATAAATGTGTCATAGGCGAAGGGGAGGTGGGATACTGTGGATTGAGGAAAAACGTAGAGGGGAAACTTGTGCCTGAAATTGATCTCGGTAAATTATCTTTTTACCATGACCCTCTCCCAACAAACTGTGTTGCCGACTGGGTCTGTCCGGGGGGAATCGGCAGTGGGTATCCTAAGTATGCCTATAAGAGAGGTCCGGAATACGGTTATAAAAATCTAGCTGTATTTTTTCATACCTGCTCCTTTAACTGTCTTTTCTGCCAAAATTGGCATTTCAAAGAGGAACTTCAACGTGGCAGACTTCTTGCCCCTGAGGATATGGAATTTCTGCTTGATGAAACGACGTCCTGTATATGTTTTTTCGGTGGAGATCCCAGCTCTCAAATGCCCTTCGCTATGGCGTTTTCTAAATTTGCTTTAGAAAGAAGAAAGGGAAGGATTTTAAGAATATGCTTTGAGACAAACGGCTCCATGAATGAAAAGCTTTTGGATGAAGCTTTCGATTTGGTTCTTGAATCTGGAGGATGCGTGAAATTTGATTTGAAAGCCTGGGATGATAACCTCCACCGGGCTCTTACCGGTCAGACGAACAGGGTCACATTAAAAAATTTTGCAAAGCTTGCAGAGAGAATAAAAGAAAGGCCTGAACCCCCTCCTCTTGTTGCAAGCACTCTCCTTGTGCCGGGTTATGTAACCGAGGAGGAAGTAGAGAATATCGCCAAATTTATAGCAAATCTAAACCCCAATATCCCTTATGCTCTCCTCGCTTTTTACCCTCAGTTTTACTTTTACGATCTCCCTACAACCAAGAGGGATACGGCGCTTAGATGTCAAGAAGCGGCTATCAAAGCCGGTTTGAAAAACGTAAGACTTGGTAACATTCATCTGTTGAGATAGTCGTTAGCATTACTTCAACCTCCGAAAAGTTTTGGAGACTAGACCAGTTCCATTGTTAAGGATTTGACATTGTGTATTGCAAGCGTTTAAATGTATGTGAAATAGTTATCATATAACATCCGCGAAGGATAGTTTAAGTTTAGACCCAGGTTAAACCAAATTAAGGACTCCACGAAGGAGGACACCGATGCACCACGACATCCCAACAATTACCGAAGATGGCCGCCTTATGATTAAGAAAGCAGCGGCAGACGGTGTGGAAACCGTATGGGATCGTTACAAGGCACAGCTTCCTCAGTGTGGCTTTTGTGAACTGGGGTTAAGCTGTCGAAACTGTGTAATGGGACCTTGCCGTATAGACCCATTTGGTGAGGGGCCCCAGAAAGGTGTATGTGGAGCCGATGCTGACATTATCGTCGCAAGAAACCTCGGGCGCATGATCGCCGCAGGAGCGGCATCTCACTCTGATCACGGAAGAGATCTCGTTGAAGTGCTCCGAAGTGTCGCCGAAAATAGAGCCCCCGGATACAAAATCAGTAGCGAAGAAAAGTTAAGAAGGGTTGCAAAAGAGCTTGGTATAGATGCCGATGGGATGAGCGTTAACGAAATAGCTCTAAAACTTGCTGAAGCCTTTGAAGAAGACTTTGGAACGAGAAAGCGAGCAGTATTCTTTGTTGCCAGGGCACCTAAGGATCGACAGGAACTTTGGGCAAAGCTTGGTATTACACCTCGAGGCATCGATCGAGAAGTTGTCGAAATGATGCACCGCACCCACATGGGCGTGGATAACGACTGGGTTAGCCTCCTTCTTCATGGTCTCAGGACTGCCCTTGCTGATGGCTGGGGTGGCTCTATGATCGCCACAGAAGTTTCTGATATACTCTTTGGTGTGCCAAAGCCTGTGCCATCTGAAGTAAACCTCGGAGTACTTAAAGAAGACCATGTCAATATCATCCTCCACGGCCATAATCCTCTTGTTTCCGAAATGATAGCTCAGGCAGCTCAGGACCCAGACCTGATAGCTCTCGCAAAGGAAGTTGGTGCTGCAGGTATAAATCTTGCCGGACTGTGCTGCACGGGCAATGAACTTCTAATGCGCCGTGGTATCCCAATGGCTGGTAACCACCTGATGACGGAACTTACTATCGCCACCGGCGCTGTGGAAATGATGATAGTCGATTACCAGTGCATTATGCCTTCTCTCGGAGCTGTTGCTACCTGTTATCATACCAAGATGGTTTCCACCTCCGATAAAGCAAAATTTCCGGGCATGGTGCATAAAGAGTTTCACCCTGAAAACGCTCGAGAACTGGCTCGAGAAATAGTCAAAGAAGCAGTTGAAAATTTCAAAAACCGTATTCCTGAAAAAGTTTTCATACCCGTAAACCCTGTCAAAATCTTTAGCGGTTTTAGTGTGGAAGCCGTTTTGGAAGCCCTTGGAGGCACTCTAGATCCTCTCGTTGACGCTATCAAATCCGGTGCCATAAAAGGAGCCGTTGGTGTTGTTGGATGCAACAATCCAAAGATCAAACACGATTATGGTCATGTAACACTTACGAAAGAACTTATTAAAAACGACATCCTTGTTGTGGATACAGGATGTGCGGCTGTAGCTCACGGCAAAGCAGGGCTTAAACAACTAGAAGCGGCACGGCTTGCCGGTGAGGGACTCAGAAAAGTCTGCGAAGCTCTCTCTATTCCCCCGGTTCTTCACGTGGGAAGCTGTGTTGACAACGTACGAATTCTAGTTCTTGCATCGGCTCTTGCAAATCACATCGGAGTTGACATATCAGCTCTGCCGCTTGCAGCCGCAGCTCCTGAATGGTATTCCGAAAAGGCTGTTTCTATAGCCTGCTATGCCGTAGCATCCGGTATCTTTACCGTTCTGGGTGTGACACCTCCTGTGCTTGGAAGCCGGAATATCGTAAAGCTCTTGACCGAAGATATCGAAAAAGTGGTTGGAGCAAAATTTGCCGTAGAGCCAGATCCTCTGAAAGCCGCTCGATTGATCATGGATCATATTTCGGCAAAGCGGGCAGCTCTGGGACTTTCGACTTAGTAAAAACGCATTATAAATTTCTCCCAAGGAGCAAAAAATGGCGGGATACTCTACATGGCGCCGCTTCATAGACGTGGCGAGAGGCAATAAAAAGGCCGAAAAGTGCTTTAGAAACGTAAAGGTTGTTAACACACTAAGTGGCGAGATAGAAGAGACTGATCTTGCTGTTCATGAAGGGATTATTATAGGCTGTGGCAATTATGATGCCCATGAAAATATTGATTGCCTGGGTTACTACCTCTGTGCCGGATTCATTGAAGGGCATATCCATATAGAAAGCTCCCTTCTTGTTCCTGAAAGATTCGCCGAATCTGTTGCTCCTTGGGGTACAACAACAGTTATCGCCGATCCCCACGAAATCGCCAATGTGTGCGGCACTGAAGGAATTTCCTATGTGATTAAAGCGGCTAAGTTGATTAGTCACATCGTTGATATTTTTGTTATGCTGCCGAGCTGTGTTCCAGCATCACCGTTGGAAACATCGGGAGCAAAGCTCGATGCGGTGGATTTGTTCGAACTGGCTAGAGATGACCGAGTGCTTGGGCTTGGCGAATTGATGAATTTTCCGGGAGTTCTTTCGGCTGACAAATCCATCTGGGAAAAGATTTTTCTTTTTAAAGATCGTTCTATAGATGGCCATTCACCTTTTCTTTCCGGGAAAGATCTGAATGCTTACGTTCTGGCGGGAATTGGTTCCGATCACGAGTGCACAAAACCCGAAGAAGCAAGGGAGAAGCTTTCTCGTGGAATGTGGATTATGATCCGTGAAGGAAGCCAGACAAAAGACCTGGAAAACCTTATTGGTATTGTGGATGATACTACCTGGCATCGTTGTCTTTTCGTAAGCGATGATCGTCATCCCGATGATCTTTTAAAGCGGGGGCATTTGAATGTTCAGGTAAATCAGGCAATGGAAATGGGACTTTCCCCTGTGAGGGCTCTTACTTTGGCTACCTGGACTCCTGCTCTTGCTTTCGGTTTAAAAGATCGTGGAGCAATTGTACCAGGGGCTATTGCTGACTTTTCTCTGAGTCCGACTCTTCAGTCGTGGGTGCCAAAAAGAGTATTCAAGCGTGGTCGTGAAGTTGCCAGAAATGGAAAGCTTATCGAACCGTGTTCCACTCGAGCGCCCAAACCCCCAAGCCCAATGGCGATAGAATTCGTAAGGCCTTCACATTTTGCCGTTAAAGCTGAAGGATCCCATATACGGGTTATTGGATTGCAAGAACACTCTATAATTACTGAGAGTTTGGTTGAGCTCGCCAAGGTTAAACATGGAATGGTGGTAAGTGATACTGAACGAGATATTATCAAGGTGGCAGTGTGGAATCGCTATAAACCTGGGGCAACGCCTGCGGTTGGATTTTGTAAGGGGCTTGGGATTAAACAGGGGGCTCTTGCTTCAACCGTTGCTCACGACAACCACAACCTCATCGTTGCCGGAACATCCGATGAACTAATGGCTACTGCGGCTGAAGCTGTCAGGAAGACCGGTGGAGGGCTGGCAGTAGTTGCCTCACCCACCGATGTTTTAACTTTGCCACTTGAAGTTGCAGGTCTTATGACCGATGCTCCGCTTGATGTGGTGGCTTACCGTCTTGAAGAACTTAAAGAAAAGGCTCGATCGCTAGGGTCGTCTATGGAAAACCCCTTTATGGCACTTTCTTTTCTTGCCCTTCCTGTTATTCCTTTCCTAAAAATTACAGACATGGGGCTTGTGGACGTAGAACAGTTTGCCTTCGTGCCTCTTTTTGTGGACTAAAGTGGATAGTCCCGCACAGTAAACCGTCCTTTTTTCTTTATGCGCCTTAAGAGAACGTAAAAGGCTCCTAATCCACCATCGTAAGCTCTGGCAGACGAAAAGGCCAGCACGATGTTTTTTAGAGGATACTGAGTAAGCCAGCGTATTAGTCCTTCTTTTAGAACCGGTTTTTTATCGGCGGAATTAAGACCTCGTCCCGGTATTATAAGCACACATCTGTCACCGCGAAGGTAAGCTTGCTCCAAAAAGGTTATAACTTTTGCCTGAGCTTCCCTTTTGGTATATCCGTGGAGGTCAAGATAGTCCTGATAGCTGAATTCCCCTCGTCTTAGCTTCCGAAGCACCTGGTAGGGAAGACCCTGAACAGCGCCCTCTACGTATTCGTCTGTGTAGTATAAATCAAAAGTTGTGCTACCAGAGCCTGAAGCAAACTCCATCAGTTCGGCATAAGCCTCCAGCTCAGATGCCATAAAATGCTGGGGAATTTTGCTGGTCGGTCTAGGAGGAGGAATTCTTTCGGCATCGGATTCATCTTTGGGTAACGGTTTCACGTCTTTCATCGCTTCCGCAAAGAGCATCTCATCATCACTCAATTCTTGCACAGGAGGTTCAATTATGGTTTTATTGGCAGCGCATTTGAGCGGTTTCTGCTTTGATGAAATGAGTTTGTCCTTTAATTTTTCAAAGGGAGTATAAAAGGAATCTGAAGAAGATGGATAGTTTTTCCCATGATCCCCTTTCTTGTGCTGGCTCATCGGCTGTTTCTCCTTTCTCTTTAGAGTGTGTTGAAGTCATCACAACCGATGATGCTTTGCTCCGTCTCGTTGAAAGCCTTAAAGGCAGCCAGAAATTGGCCGTGGATACTGAATCCAACGGTTTCTATGCCTATTACGAAAAAACCTGCCTTATTCAGCTTTCTAATGGAGCAGAAAATTATATCATCGATCCGCTTTCTGTAAAGGACTGTTCACCCATGAATGAGCTTTTTTCAGATCCTAATATAGAAAAGGTTCTCCATCACGGTGTAAATGACATATCGGGCTTAAAGCACGATTTTGGCCTTTATTTTGCAAATATCTTTGACACTTCCGTGGCGTGTCAGGTTCTTGGGATCAAGCGTCGAGGTCTTGCTTACCTACTTTCACGGTATTTTGGCATCTCGATAAATAAAAAGGGTCAGCACTACGATTGGTCTCGCCGACCTTTAAGTCAGGATCTATTAGCTTATGCAGCCATGGATGTGTTTTATTTGATACCATTGGCTGAAAGAATAAAGGCAGATCTCAGAAAAAGAGGCCTTTTAGAAAAGGCCTGGGAACTTTCTCAGGATGTTGCATCTCGTATTGTGCCAAAACGCCGGTTTTCGGTCCGGGGGTATCTCAGTATGAGTTTCTACAAAGAGCTTGGTGAAAATGAAAAAAGAATCGTTCGCAGGCTTTATCGCTTTAGGGACGAAATTGCAAGGCAGTGGGACAGGGCTCCTTTTAGAGTATTGAGTGACGAAGCTATTTTTAAGATAGCCATTAACAAACCCCGGACGCTTAAAGAACTTGAAGCCATTAAGGGCGTTCCGTTCAAATTCCAGCAGTCGCAGTTAGGTGAAATGCTCATAAAGATCGTGGAGGATAGCATTGTATGAATATTCCAAAGCCCAATGCTAGGATAAAATTAAAGAGTGTCTATAAAACATACCGTTACGATCAGGATAAAACCCGTTCACCCGAAGATACTATTGCGTGGGTAAAAGAAAGGTTTAAATTGTCGGGATTTGATATCCTTGCTCAGACGGTGCGAATTGACACCGGAAGGCTTGGCATTCCAGTTTACATAAGCCGATGCGGGACCGATGCTCTGACCGTCATCGGCACTAGAAAACAGATGGGAAAGGGAGCTACACCTGCTCAGTCAGAAGCGAGCGCCTTGATGGAACTTGCCGAACGCTTCAGCTTTTTTTACTATGTGAAGAAGGCTCCCCGGCTTAAAACCATCTGGCGGGATATCACCGATGATGCCGTATCGGTAAGACATTTACTTGTATCTATTCACGACGACGTGACACCTGAAGATATGGCAAAAGCCTTCTTGGAGACAGTTCCTTTGAGGTGGGTGCCTGCTTTTAGTGTTACAGAAGGGCGAGATCGGTGGATACCTTTAGATTGGTTTTATCTCATCAATGAATATAATGGTCCTGCGGCCGGCAACACTATTGAAGAAGCCATTATTCAAAGTCTTTGCGAGGTGGTGGAGCGACACGTCGGGACGGTAATAAGCTATGGAAAACTTACGACTCCTGTAATAGATCCGGAAACCATATGTTCGGAGGCAGGAAAAGAGCTTCTTAGAAAATACAGGGATCAGAATATTGAAGTCTTTCTTAGGGATTTTTCTATGGATACGGGAATTCCGTCGGTTGGAGTCCTTGCTTATGATCCGTCGACGTTTCCAGAACGGAGTGAAATCGTTTTTACGGTTGGGACGACCACCAATCCTGAAACATCTCTTTGTAGAGCGCTTACGGAGGTAGCTCAGCTTGCGGGCGATTTTCAAAACCGCACTTCCTACAAGCCAACCTTTCCAAAGTATCAATCTCTAGAAGAGGCATCTTACCTTACCAGTGGGAGTGGGGTGCCGGTGGTTTCTCTTTCCGACCTTCCTTCAATTTCCCACGATGATCTTCTGGTAGAAATTGAGCGAGCAGCGGAAGCTCTTAAGTCACGTAAAGGATGGGATCTCTTCGTGGTAAATGTTACTCATCCAACCCTTGACGTTCCGGCTGTTTATTCTATCATCCCTGGGGCACATTTTCTCGACCGTGCAACAGGAACGGACTTTCCACAGCACATGGCTAGAACTCTCGTGCTCAGCCTTGATCCAGAAGAAGCTTCGAATTACATTAAACGCTTGATAGACTTTTTCGGGAGGCGGTATGATCTTATATTCTTCTGTGGTTATGCCGAGGCACAACGTGGAGACTATGCAAGAGCCCTGGATTTTTACGAGCAGGCTCTGGCAGAAGCACCGTCGCCCTCGCTCGAAAGGGCGAGCATTGTTATAAACATGGCATCCTGCTGGAAGAATCTTGGTGAATACAACCGTGCGCTGAAACATCTTGACTCTATAGAGCAGGAAGGCGATAGTTTGAAGGAATTTCACCATCTGAGGGGGGTGTGCTGGTACTATATGGGGTTTTATGAAAAGGCGATTGAGTGTTTCGAACGAGCGGTTGAAATAGATCCCGGGTCTGCTATTGATTATGCAAATATCGCATCAAGCTTGAGAAAATTGGGGCACAAGAAAGAAGCGATTGTTCTTTATCGGATGGCTTTGGAGATGGATCCTTCCCTGGAATTCGCCAGAAAGGCTATTGAAGAACTTATCAAAAACCAGTGCCGATGCTAGCTTTGTGAATCTGTGAAATATTCGTAGAAATTGTCTTTTACTTGAAAAGGCTGATTGTGTGTTTTTTCCGAAGGAGCAGATTTAATGAATAATAAAAGTCCCAGAGATATTCCGAATTTCCTTGGGAAAAATAAAATTGGTCTTTCACCTGAAAATGCTCAGAAATTGAGAATCAGACGCTTGATGATGGGGTTTATGTCGTATGTAGTCTTGTGGGTGATAATACTGTGCTGTTATTTTTGGGGCATTTTCCGGTTGACTTTTGTTCAAACGATTGTGTTTATATTCTCCAGTGTTATAATTAACGGTATATTCTATTGGATGTTTCGTTCCGGATTTAATAAACGTTTTAAAGATCCAAGCTTGACCAGCTTACAGATTGGCACGGGTATCGTATTTGCCAGTCTTGTTATTTACTTTATGAATGCTCATCGTGGAATTGTTCTTATCACTTATTTCGTGGCTTTTATATTTGGAGTTTTTAGATTCGATAGGCGACAGTTTCTTTATGCAGGAGCCTTTGCTGTAACAGCTTACAGTATAGCAATATTTGGGCTTTGGCTGCGTCATCCTGAAGTGGTGGAGTTAAAATTCGAAATTCTTCAGGGGATTGTGCTTGCTTCTACATTGGTTTGTTTTGCTATTATTGGGAATTACATAAGTAACCTTAGGAAAAAACTTACCAAGAATTATGCCGCCCTTTCTATTGCTTATAGTAAGCTAGAAGAACTGGTTAGACGTGATTACTTAACGGGAGCTTTTAACCGTATGGGAATCATGGAATTTCTTGAATTAGAAATTGAAAGAGCTAATAGATATGGCACTCCCTTTTCGGTTTGCATTGTTGATATGAGGCTGTTCCAAAAAACCCTCGGTGAGAGGTCCCCCCTGCCTCTTGGAGGAACTAGCCTTACTCCTTACCCTATCCCACACCCCCTCAACCAACAGAGATTTCAGAGGGGAAAGATCCCTTGGCGTTCGCCCTGAGCACTGCCGAAGGGG
>Ga0197142_1003051_pt1 | contig 14272 bp, 11 predicted proteins | sample GBS60_MetaG_FD_148614 | JGI IMG/M metagenome (GOLD analysis project Ga0197142, IMG submission 148614) | Sediment microbial communities from Great Boiling Springs, Gerlach, Nevada, United States - GBS 60_MetaG | ecosystem: Environmental > Aquatic > Thermal springs > Hot (42-90C) > Sediment... | reverse complement strand
CGCGACAAGCCGCAAGCGCCGCAGGCCGGCCCCGGTGAGAACGGTTATCTCAGGCCCGGCCAGGCCGGCCTCAACGAGCACGGCGGCGGCGCAGCGGGTGCCGTTGCCGGACAACTCGGCCGTGCTGCCGTCGGAGTTGAACAGCCGCAGCGAAGCCTCGGCACCTGCGGCCCCGGAGGCCATCAGATACCAGCCGTCGGCGCCCACGCCGGTGCGCCGCGAGCAGATGGCACGGGCCAGAGCGGCCGGATCCGCGGACGGAGCGTCGTGCTCCCAAGTGAACAGGAAGTCGTTGCCCGCCCCGTGCGCCTTGACGAAAGGAACTTTCATCGCCGCCGCCGATAGATTTCGATGACCGGCGCCCCCTTCAAGGCGATCATTTTGACACAGTCGAAGCGGGGGCCGCCGCGCTGGGCGCGCAGGATGGCCGTGGCGACGGCGTCGCCGGAGTAGGCCACCGCCCACTCCTCCCACAGAAACAGATCGGGGCGCCGCAGCGCGGCGTGCCAGAGCGGGGCGTTGCCGCTGTGAAGCGTCTGGCGCAGCGGGATGCCGGCGCGCTGGAAGATGCCGGTCAAGTCGCCAAAGGAGGCGATGATGCCGCCGCCTTCGTAATGCTCGCGGAGAAACTCGGCGGCCTGGTGCGTCCAGGCGCGGCGCGTCTCGGAGTTGACCTGGGACTCTTTCCAGCAGACCCAGCTCTCGCGCGAGCCGGCGGCCAGCCAGGGGGCGAGCGAGGCGGCGACCACCGCCAGCGAGGCCCAGCTCCGCCATCGGGCGGGCGCCGCGGCCGCCAGGGCCGCCCCGCCCAAAACCAGCAGCGGGACGGCCGCCGTCGCGTAACGCGTGTTGTAATAGGAAAACGGCCAGAGATGGGGGACGAAAATCGGCGCCGTCCCGGCGTGCATGCTGATGACGTAGAAAGCGGGCGGCAGCAGGCACAGCGCCAGCACGGGCCGGCGTCCCCGCCCCGCCAGCAGCGTCGCCCCGGCCAGCCCGCAACCCAGAAGGCCCCAACCGGCCACCAGCCGTACCGCCGCGGCGAAGTAGCGCCCCGCCTTCACCCAGTCGCCGTCGCCCGGATAGCGCTCCAGCCGCTGCGCCAGCGCCCGCTCGTAAATCGCTTTGGCCGAAGCAGGGCCGTGGTAGAACTCCAGCGGGTCTCCATAATGCCACCAGTTGTGCGCCAGCCACGCCAGCGGGCCTGCCGCGGCCACCGCGGCAAAGACGGCCGCGGGCAGCAGGCGGCGCCCGGCAACCAGCAGATAGAGGGTGACGAAAGGAACGACAAACCAGCCCTCGTAGCGGGTGAGTGTGCCGGCCAGCGCCGCCGCGCCGGCGCCGAGCGCCGTCCAGACCGTCGGCCGCTCACGGAAACGAATGGTGAAATACAGCAGCGCAAAGAAGGCGGCCAGAAAGATCGCCTCCGTCATCGGAATCGAGGCGAGATAGAGCAGGTTGGGGTTGCTCACGAGCAGCGCCACGGAGGCGGCAGCCGCCCGAGGGCTGCCGAAGAGGCGGCGCGCCGCAGCGAACAGAAAGCACCCGGCGGCAAGGAAGCTCAAAGCGGCCGGTATGGCGCCGGCCAGTCCGCTGCGCCACAGGTAATCGGAGCGCGCCAGCGGCGCCGCCATGAGGTGCGGCAGCGGCAGCCAGACGGTGCCGATCTGGTCCAGGCCCGGGGTTCGCGAATCGACGATGCGCCGGGCGATGTTCACGTGCGCGACGGCATCGCCGTAATAGAGCAGATAGCCCTGGCGATAGAACCACCACAGGGCGGCGGCGGTGACGGCGGCCAAGGCGACGAACACGGCCGCCAGAGCCCAGTCAAACCGCCTGAGCCGGTCTGCCTTGGGGGGCTCAGAACTCCGTGAGGCGTTTAAACTGGCGGAACCGTTCATCGATCTCGGCGCGCGACAGGGTGCGAAAGCGGTCCACGCCGAAGCGCTCACAGCAGAAGCTGCCCAGCACCGAACCGTAGACGACGGCCCGAGCGAGCTCCTTGGGGTCGGCATCCGGCGAGCGGGGATCCAGGCCGCGCTCGGCGAGGTAACCGACAAAGCCGCCGAGGAAGCAGTCTCCGGCGCCCGTCGGATCCCAAACCTCCTCGAGCAGGTAGCCTGGGGCAGCGAAGATAAATTCGTCGGCGAAAAGCACGGCGCCGAATTCGCCCCGCTTGATGACGAGGATTCGCGGTCCGGTTTGCTGAAGACGGCGTGCGGCCCGGAGGAGGTTCCGCTCTCCGGAGAGCAAGCGCGCCTCCCCGTCATTGATGAGCAAAGCGTCCCAGTCGCGGATGGCTGCCAGCAGCTCCTCCCGTGCCGTTTCGATCCAGTAGTTCATCGTGTCGCCGGCCACCAGCCGCGCCTGGGGAACCTGGACCCGCACCCGACGTTGGAGCGCGGGCTGGATGTTGCCCAAAACGATGTAGGGGCAGGCCCGGTAGCGGGCAGGCAGGCGGGGCTCGAAATCGGCGAACACGTTGAGCTCCGTCCGCAGCGTCGTACGCTCGTTCATGTCCTCGGAGTAGACGCACGACCAGTAGAACGTCTTGCCGGGCGCCGTCTGGAGCCCTTCCAAGTCGATGCCGCGCGCCGCCAGGAAGGCGCGGTCCTCCTCGGCGAAATCCTCGCCGACGACGCCCACCAGGCAGACGTCGGTGAAGTAACTGGCCGAGACGGCGATGAAGGTCCCCGCCCCGCCCAACATGCACTCGACGCGGCCGCGCGGCGTTTCCACGCCGTCATACGCTACCGAGCCGACGACGACAACAGACATCACTTGATTGTAACGACCGGGATATGCTGGGAGAACGGTCAGCGATGTCTCGATTCGGACTTCTCTCACGGCGAAGCCTCATGGCGGGAGCGGGGGCGCTCGCTGCGCGCGCCGCCTCCGAGGCCCCGATCATCGATACGCACATCCATCTGTTTGCGCCGGATCAGCAGCGTTTCCCTTATCACCCGCAGGCCACCTACCGGCCCGAGCCCGCCCCGCTTGAAGAGTACTTGCCGTTTGCACGCCAGGCCGGGCTGGCCGGTGTCGTCATCGTGCATCCGGAACCCTATCAGGACGACCATCGCTACCTGGAGTACTGTTTTGCGAACGAACCCTCCCGGATGTTTTTCAAAGGGACCTGCCTGTTCGATCCGATCGATCCGGCTACGCCCGGGCGCATGGAGGAGCTCGTGCACCGGAACCCGGGCCGTATTGTCGCGCTGCGCATCCACGTCAATCGGGAAAGGGGTACGCCGCCCACTACCTCCGGCCCCATCCGGGACCGTGATCTGGAGCATCCCCGGATGAAGGCGACCTGGCGCGCGGCGCGCGAGCTCGGGCTCGCCATCCAGATGCATATCATTCCCGTACACGCGCCTCAGGTGCAGGCTTTGGCCGCGGAATTCAGCAGCACCACGGTGATCATCGACCACCTGGCGCGCTCCGGCTTCGGCACTCCGGCCGAATACGCTCAGGTGCTCGAGATGGGCCGCCTGCCGAACGTCATCATGAAGTTCTCGGCCGTGCGTTACTCCTCGCGCGAGGACTACCCCCATCGCGACGTGCGGGCTCTGGTGCGCCTCACCTATGACGTCTTCGGTCCGGATCGCATGATTTGGGGCGGATTGGGCCGTTCGATCGAGGAGTTCCGCCGCCAGCGAGCGCTCTTTGAAGACATGTTCGCCTTTGCGAGCGAACCGGATCGGGCGAAGATCCGCGGCCTCAACGCCCGCCGGCTCTTCTGGAGCTGAGGCGCGGTTGCTTACTCTTCCACGGCGGCCGCCACCGCATTCGAGACCAGGCGCAACAGGCGCCCCCCGTCGGCCGAGACGGAGCGGTTGGTGAGAATCACGCACAGCGTCTCGTTTTTCGGGTCGGCCCAGGCGACGGTTCCCGTGGCGCCGACGTGCCCGAAAGTCTCCGGGGAAACCAGCTCGCCGAAATAGGCCCACACCGGCGATTCGGCCAGCGCCCAACCGAGGCCCCAGGGTGTCTTCGTTCCCGGGTTCTGATTCCGGATCATCGCCCGCACGGCGGCCCGGCTGAACAGCCGCCGGCCGGCATAGACCCCGTCATTGAGCATCGTCTGAAGCAGAAGGGCCAGATCCCCCGTCGTGCTGTGCATGCCGCCCCAGGGATGGCCCATGTCGCGCCAATACAGGGTGTTGGGACCGAAGCGCGCCGTGTCGGCCGGGTCGCCCTCCGGCTCGCAGCACCAGACCGTGTCGCTGACGGCGCGGCCGCCCAGGCCGAGCGAGCTGGCGTTCATGCCGAGCGGCTCGAAGATCTCCTGCTTCATGAAATCGCGCAGGCGCATGCCGCTTGTGCGCTCGACGATCTCGCCGGCCAGCAGAATTCCCATGCTCTGGTAGCCGAAGCCGGCGCCCGGCTTGTAGAGCAGCGGCGTGGTTAACGTCCGGCGCACAAATTCGCTCAGCGGAGCGTGGGCGCGGCGGAGCTCGATGTTCTCGGGCAGCATGTCGGGCAGACCCGAAGTGTGGCGCAACAGGTCGCGAATCCGGACCTCGTCGCGGCCGTCACCCTTGAACTCCGGCAGGTAGTGGGACACCGGATCGTCAAGCGAAATCCGGCCGGCGTCCACCAGCCGCATCACCGCGCAGGCTGTGACGGGTTTGGTGATCGAAGCGAGCAGGAAGACCGAATCCGGCGTCACCGGCGCCGTGCCCGGCTCGCGCCCCATCCGTCCGAACGCCTGGTTGAGCACCACGCGTCCGCCCCGGGCCACCAGGATCGCCGCTGCCGGCAGGCGCCCCTGCCCGACTTCGCGCTCCAGGATGGCGGCGGCAACTTTGAGCTGTTCGCGGCTCATCCCTGCGGCGGCCGGATCGGCGGGGCGAAGCAACGGCTGGCTCCAGCCGGTCGCCCCGCCCCAGAGGAGGAGGAAGAGGAAGAGGACCCGCGCTCGCATGGGTGGGCCGAGAGCTCCGGCTCAGGCCTGCTGAGCCACGGCGAGGTTCTTGATGATGCTCAAATCGCCGCTCTTGGCCGCCTCGAGCACCGGGCCCATGTACTCGTCGACCAGTTCGGGCACGAGCGGCACCGGCATGTTCTGAAGCTTCATGCGGAGCTGCGGGTTCTTGGCCGCCGTGAGCGCACGCTCGATGTGGCCATCGGTGAAGCCGGGCACTTCTGCCAGGGTGGTGGGGATCCCGACGCGCTTCTCAAAGGCCCGAATGCCGTCGGCCACCACCAGGCCCGCCTCGCGACCGCTCAACTCCACCACCGAAGCCGGCGCCGTGCCCGCCTCGGCCAGCCTCGCGCCGGCCAGCCGCAGCGGCTCGGTCACCGCGGGCGCATAAAAGACGGTGTAGTAAGGGTTCATGAGGATGCAGGCACGGCCGTGGCTTAAGATGTCCACCAGCGAGAAGCTCGTCAGGTGCGCGCCGTTGGTGCCCCCCAGCATGATGGCGTAGCCGCCCAGGTCGGTGGCCAGGGCCAGCGCCTCGCGCCCCTCGCGGTCCCGCGGGTTCTCCAAAACGCGCGGCAGGTACTCCAGCACCAGGCGGAACGTCTCGCGGGCGACTTCCTGCATGAGCTCGTAATAGGGCTTGCCCACCGCTCCATAGAGCACTTCCAGAGAGTGGGAGAAGCCGTCCAGCGCTCCGTCGGCCGTCAGCGAGGCCGGCGCGCCGAAGGAGACCTCGTAATCGTAGGCCGCGCGCGGCGGCACGATCGCTTCATCCACGATGAGCTTCTTCTGGCCGGTGTGGACGTCGGTGATGTTGGAGTATTTGGTCAGATGCGCGGCGGAGCTCGAGGCGGTCTGGATCGCCAGGTGCGGCGTCAGGCGCTTGCCAGCGGCGCGCAGCGCCTCGGTGACCAGGCCGGTGCCGAAATAGTCGTCGATGCTGCCGCCGAGCACCCGCAACACGTCGGCCGCCTTGGCCGCGTCGATTGTACTGCCGCCCCCGAAACTCACATAGAAATCGGGCGCAAGCTGTTTGAGCGCGTCGGCGATGCGGAACAGGTCCTCGCGGGGCGCATTCGGGGCCGCGCCGTCGACGATCCCGATTACTTCCGCCCCCGCCGATTCGAGCGAGCGGCGAATCGTCGCGGCATAGTCGTCCGAGCCGGGAAAAGTGTCTCGAACCAGCACCGCCCGGCGCCCCAGACCCGCCGCCAGCTCCCCCACCCGGGGAAGCACGCCGTAGCCGCTCAGATACGAATCGCCTTTGAATTGCCGGATCAGTTGCCTTGCTTTGCTGAACTCCGCCATGCGTCTTTCCTCTCCATTCTTGAGTGTATACCGGCGAGGGGAAATGGCAAGGCGCAGCGGGCCGCTATGATGGTGGCAGAATGGCTCGCAGGCTGCCTCGCCTTCGCGCGGATCTGGATCTGATGCCCTCGCCGCTTGCCGACCGGCCGGGCCTGCTGATCCGCGACCCGTATCATTATTCGGACGCCACGCTCATCATACCGCCGCCCCTGGTGGAGTGCCTGCGCTTCTTCGACGGCGAGCGCACCGAGCTGGACCTGCGGGCTCACCTGGTTCGCCTGACCGGCGACGTTCGCGTCAGCGAGCTCGAACAGCATCTGGTCCGCACGCTGAGCGAGGCCGGTTTTCTGGACGATGAGGTCTATCACCGCCTGCGGCACGAGCGCAGGAAACAGTTTGCCGAGGCCCCGTTCCGGCAACCGGCCCATGCCGGCTCCGCCTATCCGGAGGAGCCCGATCCGCTGCGGGCGACGCTCGGGCGCTATCTTGGGGACGGGGCCGGCGAGCCGCCGCCGGCGAGGCTGGTCGGCATCGCGGCGCCGCACGTCAGCCCGGAGGGCGGCTGGCAGACCTACCGGGCCGCCTATGAGGCGCTCCGGCCGGAACATCGGGACCGGATCTTCGTCATTCTCGGCACCTCCCACTACGGGGCGCCCGAGCGCTTCGGCCTGACGCGCAAACCCTTCGTGACGCCGCTCGGGACTGCCCGGACCGAGGTCGAGCTGGTGGACCGGCTGGCGGCGCGGGCCGCAGAGGCCGTCGAGATGGAGGATTACTGCCACGCAACCGAGCACTCCATCGAGTTTCAGGTGGTCTTCCTCCAGCACCTGCTCGGGCCCCAGATCCGGATCCTGCCCATCCTGGTGGGCTCTTTCGCGCGGAGCCTCTATGAAGGGGGGAAGCCCGAAGACAACGAGGGCGTACGCCGCTTCTTCGGCGAGCTGGGCGAGCTGGCCGCCGCGCTCGGCGAGCGTCTGTTCTGGGTGCTGGGCATCGACATGGCCCACATGGGCCGCCGTTACGGCGACCCGTTCGCCGCCCGAGCCGACCGCGGCCCTATGGCCCAGGTCGCCGAGCGCGACCGGGCGAGGATCGAGCGGGTCGCCGAGGGCGACGCCGAAGGCTTCTGGGAGCTGGTGCAGGAGAACCACGACGATCTCAAGTGGTGCGGTTCGGCGCCGCTGTACACCTTTTTGCGCGTCCTGCCGCAGGCGCGCAGCCAGTTGCGGCGCTACGAGCAGTGGAACATCGACCCGCAGAGCGTGGTCAGCTTCGCCGCCTTGGCCTTCAGCGCCTGAGCCGGATCAACGGATCGGCGAGTAATCCGTCGGCGTGTAAAGCGAGATCTGGATGATGCTGGCAATCTGTCCGGAGCGGTCGATGGATTCCTGGCGGACTTTGTGCCACTCCGGATCGGCGCCGAAGCGCGCCCAGGCCTTTTCGCGCTCGGCCAGGTTGTCAAACGGGATCAGATAGGTGAGATTCGGCTTGAGCGGGCCGAAGACCGTCTCTGAGTAGAACAGCGGATGAACGCCCACGCGGTGGAAGATCTTGATCTCCGGACCGGCGAAGCGTTCGTGCAAGGCCCGTAGCTGCCACAGGCTCGGCGAGTGATAGGTTCGCAGCTCGAACACGCGAGGCGCCTGCGGCGGCTTGGCAGGGGGCTTGACCTCCGGCGAGTAATCCGTCGCCTTGAGCAGCCAGCTCGCATAGTGCTCGCTCGGCGGCTCCGGTCCCTTCTCCCAGGCATCGAGCGCCCGCGCGAACTCCTTGTCGGCCATGAGCGTCTCGTGAAGCCCGATATAGTCCTCCACGCTTCGAACGCCGTAAATGGCGGCAAGCTGCGGCATGTGCGGGGCCACCAGAGCTTGCATGACGATCTTCGGTCCGGGAAGCTTCTTCTCGAGCACCGGCAAAAGGGACTTGCCGAGATAGTCGTGAAGCCGCCCAAGCTGGGTGCCATTCTTCAGAAAGTACTGGTGAAGGATGTAGTACCTGGTTTGCGGATTGCTCTGGTTCAAGGGGGATGCGGGCATAAGGGTTGCGCCTCCCAGCGCGGTGAGAAAGCTCCTTCGTTCGATCATCCAAGGCCTCCGTCGAGGGGCACCTGCTCAGTGTATGACAAGCGAACGCGGGCGGCAGGCCGCAATGTGACAAGCTAAAAACAGGACCGCTCTTCATGTATCTTGGTCTTGCTCTGGTTCTGGCGGCCTCCGCCGGCGCCGCCGTCTACTCGGCCCCGGCCGGCGAACGCGCCGCAATCCCGCGGCCCGGCGCCGTCAGCGTCCTCCCCGGGGGCCGCCTTCTGCAACCTTACGGGAGGCAGTTCGCCACCGGCTCGGGTCCCTTCGACATTGCCGTCAGCCCGGACGGGCGCCGCGTCGTGACGGCCAACATCGGACCGGAGCAGTTTTCGCTGACCGTGCTCGAACGTGACGTTCAGGGCCGGTACCGGGTCTGGCATCTGGCGACGCCTCGGCCGGGCTCCAAAGAGGCGATCGAGGACCCCTGGCGCAGCGTGGCGCCGGGCCTGGCCTTTGCCGGCGAGGACGATCTGTTTGTCGCCGAGGGCAACTCCGGACGCGTGCGCCGGATCCGGCTCGGCGGACGGCGAAAACCGGAGCTGTTCGAGCTCAACCGTCCGGGCACGCAGCACAGCTTCAGCGGCGATCTGGCCTACGACGCCGCCCGCGGACTGCTGTATGTGCTCGACCAGGCCAACTTTCGCCTGGCGGTTTTCGATGTCGCGCGGCGGCGCGAGATCGCTTCGCTCAAGGTGGGGCGCCTGCCGTTCGCCGTCGCGCTCGCCCCGGATGGGCGCCGGGCCTATGTCGCCAACCTCGGCATGTTCGAATACAGGCTGATTCCGGGCGCGAGCGTCGCTACGGCGCTCGAAACCGGCCTGGCGTTCCCCGCCTTCGGCTTTCCGTCGCTTGAGGCGCAGCGCGGCGCACGCCGCCAGACTCTGAGCGGCCCGGTGGATGTGCCGGGCCTTGGCGATCCGAACGCACCGGAGTCCAACTCGGTTGCCGTCGTCGACCTGGAGGACCCCACCCGGCCGCGGCTGGTGAAGTTTGTCCGGACGGGGCGGCCCGTCTCCGATGCGGCGCCCGGCGGCAGCAGCCCGTCGGCGGTTTTGGCCGCGCGCGATCGCATCTGGGTGGCCAACGCTCACAACGATTCGGTCTCGGTCATCGACGCCGCGACGCTCGAAGTGGTGACGGAGATTCCCATTCGAGTGCCGGGCCTGGAGACGCTGCGCGGCGTCATGCCCGTCGGCCTGGCCCTGCACGAGGCTTCCGGATGGCTGCTGGTGGCCGAAGCGGGCATCAACGCCGTCGGCGTCATCGACACGAAGACTTCGACCGTGCTCGGCCATGTGCCTGCCGCCTGGTTTCCCGCCGCCGTGGCCGTTCACGAGGACGACATCTACGTCGCCAATACGAAAGGACACGGCACGGGCGCCAACGCCAATCGGATGGTGGGCTTCAGCGAGCGGTTTCAGCCGCCGGAGCGGCGCGGCGCCATCACCGTCTTCCCCCTGCCGGACCGCCGTGAGCTCGAGCGGCTGACGCAGCGTGTCTGGCAGCTCAACGGCTTGGTGCCGGACCGCCGTGCCGCGCCGTCCTACTACCCGCCCGAGATCCGACACGTCGTGCTCATCGTCAAGGAGAGCCGCAGCTTCGATGAGGTCTTCGGCGACATCGAGCAGGCCTCGAACGGCCCGGTCGACGGCGCCCCGATGCTGGCGCGCTTCGGCCGCCTGGGCAGCGCCACCGAGACCGGCCGGGGCTTTCCGCAGCGGTTCAGCCTGCGCGGCGTGAACGTGACGCCCAACCACCACGCCCTGGCCGAGCGATACTGCTTCAGCGACAACTTTTACTCGGATGCGGAATCGAGCGTCGAGGGTCACCACTGGCTGGTCGGCGCTTACCCGAATGCCTGGACGGTGAGCACGTTCTTGGCGGCCTACGGCGGCCAGAAAAGCTACGAATTCCCGACCGGGGCGCCGGGGCGGCTCTTGTTTGCCGGCAGCAATTCGAGCGTCCATCCGGAGGAGGTCCCCGAGGCCGGTACGCTCTGGCATCACCTGGAGCGCCACGGGATCAGCTTCCGCAACTTCGGCGAAGGCTTCGAGCTGGCCGGCGTCATTCGCGGCGAGGGGATGAAGCCGACCGGGGCCCGCTTCCTCTCCAACATCCCGATGCCGGAACCGCTTTATCGCAACACCTCGCGCGACTACCCGCAGTACAACACCGACATCTCCGACCAGTACCGCGCCACGCAGTTTATTCAAGAGATCGACCGGCTCTATGCAAAGACCGGCGAGATGCTGCCGCGGTTTCTCTACCTCCACCTGCCGAACGACGACACGGCGGAGGCGCGGCCCGAGGAGGGCTATCCCTTCACCGCCTCCTTCGTGGCCGACAACGACGTGGCGCTCGGCCGGATCGTCGAATATTTGTCTCGGAGCCCGTGGTGGCGCCAGATGGCGATCTTTGTGACCGAAGACGACGCCCAGGGGGGAGTGGATCACGTGGACTCCCATCGGACCATCCTGCTCGCCATCGGCCCCTGGATGCGCAAGAACTACGTCTTGCGGCGCAACACCAGTTATCCCGGACTGCTCAAAACCATCTTCGGCCTGCTGGGTCTGCCGCCCCTGAATCTCTACGACGCCTCCGCCAGCGACCTCAGCGAATGCTTCGCGCGCGAGCCGGACTTCTCCCCCTACGAGGCCCTCCCGGTTCAGCGAGAGCTTTTCGATCCGGCGCGAATCAAAAACTAGCGCCGCGCGCGGGCCTCCCCGCGCAGTTGCAAATTCGGCGCCGGTTGAGGCATCCTAGTTGGTTTTCCGAACTCTGTCTATGCGGGTGAGGGTCCTTTACCACGACCATTGCTTTGACGGGGCGGCCTCGGCGGCTTTCTTTTCCCGATTCCTGCGCGGGGCCTTTCACCCGGAGGCGGAGTTTTTCTACACCGGAATGGCCCACAAGGCTTCCCAGATCTTTGAGGATTCTTTGTTTGACGGCGACGTCAACGCGATCGTGGATTTCAAGTACTCCTCGAACCCGAAGCTGACCTGGTGGTTCGACCATCACGAAAGCGCCTTCTTGAGCCCGGAGGACGAAGAGCACTTTCGGCGGGATAGCTCCGGCAAGAAGATGTACGACCCCAATTTTCACTCCTGCACGAGCTTCATCGCCGCCATGGCGCGCCAAAAGTTCGGCTTCGAAGCCCCGGATCTGGCGGAGCTGGTCCGCTGGGCCGACATCGTCGACGGGGCCCAGTACGCGAGCGCCAAAGAGGCCGTCGAGCTCGAGGCCCCGGCCACGAAACTCGTGCTCGTCATCGAGGGGGTGAGGGATTCGGAAACGGTCCAGAGAATCATCCGCTGGATGCAGTTTCGCCCGCTGGAGGAGATCATCGAGGACGCGGAAATCCAGGCCATATTTCAGCCGCTCTACCGCAAGCACCTGGAGTCGATCGACATTATCCGGCGCCAGTCGCGCGACGACGGAACGGTGGTGTTTTTCGATTTGACGGAGTATCCGATCGAGGGCTACAGCAAATTCATCCCTTATTACCTGTTTCCGGAGTCGCTGTATACGGTCTCGGTGCTGATTTCCAGCTTCCGGACCAAAGTCTCCGTGGGATCGAACCCCTGGGCCGGCAAGCCGCTCCGGCACAACCTGGCCAAGATCTGCGAGCGCTACGGCGGCGGCGGGCACGCTCGCGTGGGAGCGATCAGTTTTCCGAAGGGCGCGGTCGAGGAGGCGCGCCGCGTGGCCCAGGAGATCGTCGAGTTGTTGCGCCGGTAGCGGCCGCCCCGGCTCAGTAGCCCATCTCGCGGAGCTTTTCCACCGTCAGCGGCGAGCGGCGCGCCGCCGCGCCGACGAGTTTGGCGACATACTTGGCCAGGATGTCGCACTCCAGGTTGAGGCGCGCGCCCGGCGGCGCCAGGTGCAGCGTCGTGTTCCGATAGGTGTGCGGAACGATGGTGGCCGAGAAGGTGTCGCCCTGGAGGGCGGCAATCGTGAGGCTGATTCCGTCGACCGCGACCGACCCCTTCTCCACAAAATAGGGTTCGAGCTCCGCAGGAAAGCGCACGGTAAGCCACCAGTCGCCTTCGCCCACCGGATCGAGCGAGACCAGCTCGCCGGTGGCGTCCACGTGCCCTTGCACGATGTGGCCGCCGAGCCGGCCCCCCGCCGCCAGCGGCCTCTCCAGATTCACCCGGGAGGCGACGCGGAGCTCGCCCAGATTGCTGCGCCGCAGGGTTTCCGGCGAGACGTCGGCCGTGAAGGCTCGCGGCGCCAGGGCGGCCACCGTCAGGCAGACGCCGTTCACGGCCAGGCTCGAACCGACGGCGGCGTCCTCCAGCACGCGCTCGCAGCGCACCCTCAGGCGCGCGCCGGCGCCGCGCGCTTCGACCGCTTCGACCAGGCCCAGCTCCTCAATAATCCCCGTAAACACGGCCGGCCGACTCCTTTATGAGATACGCTTCCAGGAGAAACTCATCCGGCGGGATGGGCGTGATCGCGGTGCGGTGAAACAGAATGGCGTCGGCGCGGCGGGCCACGCCCTTGCCGCCGACGACGGGCAGCGACTTCAGCCCGCCCAGGATCTTGGGCGCGTAATAGAAGAGGATCTTGTCCACCTCGCCCGCCGCCAGGAAGGCCCAGTTCACCTTGCTTCCGGCCTCGATCATCAGCGAAAGGTACTGCTCGGCGGCCACCCATTCCACCACCCGGCGGATGTCGACCCGCCCGGCCGGGCCGTCGAAGACGAACACTCGCACGCCGCGGGCTTCGAGCTCCCGGCGGCGCTCGGCCGGCGCCGCCGAGGTGGTCATCACCGTCAGGTCGTTGTCGCACTCGGCGACCATGCGCGAGCTCAGCGGGAGCCGAAGCTGGGAGTCCAGCACGATGCGCATCAGCGGGCGGGCGCGCTCCTTGCCGGTGCGGTCCGTCAGCCGGCAGTCGTCGGCGAGAACCGTGCCGATGCCGGTCAGCACGGCGTCGTGCGCGTGGCGCACCTCCTGCACGTGCGCCCGCGCCTTCTCCGAGGTGATCCAGCCGAAGTTATCCTCCGGCGCCGAGATCTTGCCGTCGAGCGTCAAGGCCGCTTTCAAGGTCACCAGCGGCCGCCCGGTGCGCATGTAGTGAACGAACGCCTCATTGAGCTTTTCGGCTTCGGCGGTGAATTCGGAGGCGATCTCCACCTCGATGCCCGCCTCCCGCAGGCGCCGGAAGCCGCGGCCCGCCACCAGCGGGTTGGGATCCTCCATGGCGGCCACCACCCGGCGGACGCCCGCTTCGATCAAGCGCTCCGTGCACGGACCGGTACGGCCCTCATGGCAGCAGGGCTCGAGATTGATGTAGAGGGTGGCGCCCCGAGCCCGCTCGCCGGCCTCCTCGAGCGCCACCACTTCGGCATGGCGCCGCCCGGCCCAGGTGTGGAAGCCGCGGCCGACCACTTCGCCGCCGGCCACCAGCACGGCGCCGACCGCGGGATTCGGGCTCGTGCGGCCGATGCCCAGCCGCGCCAGCCGGAGCGCTTCCTGCATGAAATGGTTCATCAGGGTGAAAACAGCGAGGCGACGAACTGCTCGGCCTCGAAGGGCACCAGGTCGTCGAGCTTTTCGCCCACACCCAGGTAGCGGACGGGCAGGTTGAGCTCGCGGACGATTGCGACGACGATGCCGCCCTTGGCCGTGCCGTCCAGCTTGGTGAGCACGATGCCGGTCACCCCGCTCGTTTCGGTGAAGCGGCGCGCCTGCTCCAGGCCGTTCTGCCCCGTCGTGGCGTCGAGCACCAGCAGCACCTCGTGCGGCGCCCCGGCCACCACCCGGCCGGCGGTGCGGCGCATCTTTTCGAGCTCGGCCATCAGGTTGGACTTGGTATGCAGGCGCCCGGCCGTATCCACGATGACGCAGTCGATGCGGCGCGCTCGCGCCGCCTGCAACGCATCAAACAACACGGCGCTCGGGTCGGCGCCCGGCTTCTGACGGATGACCTCGGCGCCGACCCGCTG
>Ga0197142_1003050_pt1 | contig 14274 bp, 13 predicted proteins | sample GBS60_MetaG_FD_148614 | JGI IMG/M metagenome (GOLD analysis project Ga0197142, IMG submission 148614) | Sediment microbial communities from Great Boiling Springs, Gerlach, Nevada, United States - GBS 60_MetaG | ecosystem: Environmental > Aquatic > Thermal springs > Hot (42-90C) > Sediment... | reverse complement strand
CATCGGTTGGCGCCTCAGCACACTAGCAGGGGCGGGTTCTAAACCCACCCCTACTCAAGCTTAGGGTCATCTTATTTCACAAATGCCGCGTGTATCGCTCGAACAGCAGTATCGGCGTCGGGTTCGGCAACGACCAGTGAGATGTTATTTTCGGTGCTACCCTGTGCAATCGCGATCACGTTGACTCCTGCCCTACCCAGCGCTCCAAACACCTGACCGGCAATGCCTGGTGTTCCCCGCATCCCGGAGCCAACCACTGCTACGATGACAACCGGTGCGATAATGCCGATATGCTCAACATCGTGGGCGGCGAATTCGCGATCAAGTTCGCAGCGTAATTCCCGCACAACTCGCTCGGCTTCTTCACCGGGTATCGCGAAGCAGACACTTTGTTCACTACTGGCCTGTGAAATGAGCAGGATGTTCGCTCCAACTCTGGCAACGGCGCCAAAGATGCGTGCGGCCACGCCGGTAAGGCCCAGCATTCCCGGCCCCCCAACCGTGATCAGACTCAGCCCCTTAATTGCGGTAATTGCTCGTACACTTTCGCCATCGCCTTCGGCATCGATCAACGTGCCGGGATGGCTCGGATTAAAAGTGTTGCGAATCCGGATCGGAATGCGTCGGTGAACCAGCGGTTGTACCGTCTTGGGGTGCAGCACATTAGCACCGTAGTAGGCCATCTCGCCCATCTCGGCATACGAAAGCCGGGGCAGCGTTCGTGCTTCTGGCACGACTTTAGGATTAGCTGAGAGCACACCGTCAACTTCTTTCCAGAACCATACTTCATCGGCATCGAGATCGGCACCGAGAATGGCACAGGTATAATCTGAGCCTCCTCGCCCAAGCGTAGTTGGTACACCAGCCCGTGTAGCGCCGATAAAACCGGTAACTACGGGAACCCGTCGGGCTGCCAGCATTGGCAATAGCCGGGCACGGCACCGCTCGCGAGTGTCAGGTTCGATAGGTGAGGCATTCCCGTAACGCTCATCAGTTACAATCAGTTCGGTCGCATCAATCGCTTCAGCGTCAATGCCGGCGCTACGGAAGGCGGCTGCAATCAAGCGCGCATTGAGTCGTTCACCAAGCCCGCTAAACAGATCGAGTGCGCGTGGCGTCAATTCCCCCAGTACAGCAATGCTGCGCGAGAGGTTGCTCATATAATCGAGCATCGCCTGAATCTGTGGTTCAAGCGCAGCACACTCCGCCGGTGAAGCTACTTCCGCTGCGGCACGCATATGGAGTTCGAGCAACCGTGGCGCAATCTGTGCCGTCGCATCACCATTACCGGCGGCAGCCGCCTTTGCTGCTGCAATCAGGGTATCGGTGGTTCGTAGATCAGGTGCGTTCATTGCCGAAACTACCACGACCACTTCATGATCGCGGGCATACGAACCGACAATTTCGGTCACACGTCGAATGGCATCGGCACTGCCAACCGAGGTGCCGCCGAACTTCATCACCAACCGCATTGCAATGTCTCCTCTCTATGACAATGATACAAAAAACGTCGCAGCGCGCCGATTTGCGCATCTCCGCGACGTAGATACCATCTGAAATCTGTTGATGTTTCCAGCGTTCCGTAAGTTACGGGATCAGAAGCAGCTTGCCGGTCGTTGCGCGACTGGCCAGCGCAATCTGAGCTTCAGCCGCTTCATGCAAGGGATAGCGGCGGTAAATCCGCACCTGTAATTCACCGGCGCCAATCCAGGTGAACAAATCGTTGGCGCGCCAGCGCAACTCTTCAGGTGTAGCGATGTAGTGAAACAGCGTTGGTCGCGTCATGAAGAGCGATCCCTTGCTGCTCAGCATCAATGGTGAGATGGGCGGTAATGGGCCACTGGCATTTCCGAAGGTCACGAACATTCCCCGTGGCCGGAGGCTGTCGAGACTACCTTCGAGGGTACTTGCGCCAACCGAGTCGTAGACCACATCGACCCCACGACCGTTGGTGAAAGCGCGTACCCGCTCAACAAACGACTCACGGGTGTAGATCACAACTTCATCGGCACCGGCTGCTCGTGCCAGCGCAGCTTTTTCATCGCTAGAGACGGTGCCAATGACGCGCGCCCCCAGGCGTTTGGCAATCTGAATCAGTAAAAGACCGACACCGCCAGCCGCTGCATGTATTAAGCACGTATCACCCGCTTTCAAGGGAAAGGTGCTTAAGGTCAGATAGTGCGCCGTCATACCCTGTAAGAGTACTGCTGCTGCCGTTTCCAGATCGACGTTATCGGGCACCCGTACCAGCTTATCGGCAGCCGCCAGCGCATATTCGGCATACCCACCGATAGCCGTCGTGCAGCCAACGCGATCGCCAATTGCCCACTCGGTAACCCCTTCACCCACGGCATCAACCGTACCGGCTACCTCTAAGCCCAGCGTAAATGGTAGCGGTTGTGGATAGAGACCGGTACGATGGTAAATGTCAATAAAATTAACCCCGGCAGCCGCAACCTTTATCCGTACCTGTCCCGGTGCGGGTTCAGGGATGGGCACATCAACCACCTGCAACTGTTCTGGTCCACCGGTCTGATGAATTTGAATTGCCCGCATGATCATACCCTCGTTGAAAGCTCGCCCTTGCGCTCAGATTGAAAACCGACCTATACTATAACATAGCGCTATTTTTTTGGTGTAATTCGGTTCACGTCTGTTAAGGTGAGAACTGATTATCAATTTTTGCTGTGATTGGACTAGCGATAGCTGGTGTTGCCCACACATCAGGATTAACATACAAGAAGAGGACGGTAGTGCGGCAGAGTGGTTTTCCACCCGAGTACTTTGAACGTTACGATGAGAGCGATGATCGGCTCTTCTACCTGTATCCCCGCTTAACAGCGCATATTGACAAGCTGGCCTGTCAGGCCGTTACCCAACTTATTCGTGAAGAATTACCGCAAGGTGGTTGTCTACTCGATCTGATGAGCAGTTACGTCAGCCATCTGCCATCCGACATTCCGCTCACCCGAGTAGTTGGGCTTGGTCTGAACGAAGAGGAGATGCGGCTCAATCCGCAGCTTCACGAGTATGTTATTCACGACCTCAATGCTAATCCTCAATTACCCTTTGCCGATGCCACGTTTGATGGCGTGGTCTGTACCGTCTCCGTTCAATACATGACTCGCCCGGTGGAGGTATTTGCCGAAGTGGCACGCATTCTCAAGCCGGGTGGTCCTTTCATCGTAACCTTTTCCAATCGCTGCTTTCCCAGTAAAGCAGTACGGATTTGGCTGGCGACTAACGACCGTCAACATCTCGAACTGGTACGCTGTTATTTTGAATTGGCCGGTGGCTTTACCGAAATCCGGTGTCTTGATCGTTCGCCTCACCACTGGCTTAGCGATCCACTCTACGCCGTAGTTGGGCGACGAGTGGTATAATCAGCAGCTAGTGAAGAGATTTGACCCTGGAGAAAACCAATGCCTTCGGCGCCTCCGCAACCAGTTCAACTAAACTGTCCATCTTGTGGAACTCGTTTCCGCACGCTTATTTATACGTTGGTAGATGGTGGTGAGCAACCTGAACTGAAAGCAGCTCTACTGACCGGTCAGCTTAATATTGCTGTTTGTCCACGCTGTGGCATGGCGAGTATGCTCAGCGCTCCGCTCATTTACCACGATGCTGGGAAACAGCTCTTTTTGGTCTACGTTCCGCAAGAACTCAACAGTCAACCGCAAGAGATTGATCGTTTCATCGGTGATGCGTCAGCATTTTTGCTTCGTGCATTGCCTAACGATGCGCCACGTGGCTATCTGCTTGCACCACGTCGTTTTCTGAGCTTGCAATCGCTCATCGAAGCAATTTACGAGGCCGATGGGGTTTCGGTGGAAGATTTGCGACGTCAGAATCGGTATGTCGAAATCCTTACCGAACTAGTGAACACTGTTAATCAGGATGAACAATTCACAGCGGCGCTGCAACGATACTCGGCGGAATTGACGCCGGAATTCTTTGCGACCCTGGATGCGTTCATTAACGCGACGAATGATGCACAGGCGCAGATGCGCGAGATGCTGGTACGGGTACGGGAAAAATTGCTCGCGTACACGGCGCGAATGACAGCCCAGGCAGCCGCTGAAGAACTTAACGCTGCTATTGAACGTCTACGTTCGGCTACCGACGAAGAGTTGCCCGCCGTTGTGCAGGAGCTTCGTCCGCTGATCGATTACAGCTTCTTCCAATTGTGGACCGAACAGATTGAGGCAGCTTCGGCCGCCGGTGATGATACGACCGCCCAAAAGCTTACCGAGCGTCGCGCCCGCATTCTGGAATTGGTGGAAGCAATTGACCGTGCTGCCCAGGAGATGTTTGAACGGGGAAGTGCTTTGATCGATGCTGTCCTGGCGACGCCCGATCCGGTTGCTGCGTTACGAGAACGGGCTGCGGAAGTTGATGAAGGGTTACTCACCGTCATTTCGGCGAGTATCGCTGCTGCACAGCATGCTGGCAGTGACGCTCTGGTCAAGCAACTTGAAGCATTGGCCAGCACAGCCCAAGACATCATCAACTCACGACTATCGCCTGAAGATCGCTTTATTAACGAGCTCCTGGCCCAGGAGACGACCGTTGAGGCAACGCGCTTGCTACGCAAAAACATGACACGAATTACGCCAGAGCTGGCTCGTCGGCTCAATGAACGTGCCGCGGAAGAGGAGAAGCGGGCGAATCAGGCCGATGCAGAACGTCTCCGTCAGCTTGCCCGTGAGGCCAGTGCACTCTTGTTCTAGTGCGCAACGAGCCAGAGGGTAAGCCAAACCCTCTGGCTTTTAATCTGCCTATGCGATACGTTTTGCTTCGCCTGTTGGCGGTGATTGTCAAGCCATTCGTGCGCCGCTCAGCGGTGTATCCTCCCCGAAAAGTCTTGCTTATCAAGCCTGATCATCTCGGCGATCTCCTGTTGGCAACGCCAGCGTTGACTGCGCTGCGCGCGGCGCTCCCTGCGACCCATATTACTGCGCTGGTCGGGCCGTGGGCGGCTACGATGTGGCAACATCTCCCTGAAATCGATGAGCTGGAGACGTTACCATTTCCGGGGTTTGATCGGTTTGGCCCTAAACCGATGATTCTCGCGCCGTACCTGCTTTTGCTTCGCACCGCCTATCGGCTTCGCCAACAGTCGTATGATGCCGCCTTGATTCTGCGCGATGATCACTGGTGGGGTGCGGCGCTCGCCCTCCTAGCCGGTATACCGCAGCGGATCGGTTTTGCGCATCCGCTCTGTACATCGTTCTTAACCACTGCACTCCCGTACCATTCCCGCCAACACGTTACTCGCCAGGCGCTTGACATTGTTGCCGCTCTTACCGGTACTCCTGCTGCTTCGACGCCATTGCGCTATACGCCGACGCATGTCGCACAAGAGTGGGCGACTGCCTGGCTCCAACAGCAGCTCAAACCCGATGAACACCTGATTATTATCCATCCGGGCACCGGTGGGCCTACAAAACACTGGTTACGCAGCCATTGGATCACCCTCATTCACGGCCTGAACCGACCAGGACGCCGCATTCTGCTCACCGGTAGTCCGAACGAAGCCGAGGAACTGGCAGCTATCATCGCTGCTGCTCCACCCGGTGTACTTGCTCTCAGTCAGGAACTGACCATTGATCGTTTGGCAGCTCTATTTAGTCAGGCGAGTCTGGTTATCGGGGTAGACAGCGGCCCGTTACACATTGCTGTCAGCCAGGGCGTTCCCACCATCCATCTCTTCGGTCCTAGTGATCCCATGCGCTTCGGGCCGTGGGGGGATCCCCAGCGCCAACGAGTGGTGAGTGCAGGTCTTCCTTGTAGTCCATGCGGGGTTTTTGCCGTCTGCCCACGGGCGACCAATCCACCCGAATGTATGGCCGCCATTGATCCAGCGTGGGTCTTGAGTTGTGTTGAGTCGCTGTTGGTCAGCCAGCCGACCAAGGGTGTTTACAGTTTTCACCCTACTCGGCAGAGGTGAGGAGAGTAGCAAGAGCAGAAGCAGCAGGTACCCAATCTATCCGCAGGGTGTAAGGAGGTGTGTAGCTTCCTATTCCGACGGTTCCTTCTACCCCCTCACCCTCACGCATGCAGTGGCTTAAGGGGCGGTGCAAGCGGGGATTGGGGCGTGATGATACGCCAACCCATAACTTCTAGCCGCATATCGTACATGCGAGCCAGATGCCCGCGCTTCCAGGTGATCGTGTAGATTGGGAGACATCGGCAGCGGATACGTGATGTTCGTCGGTATCACTCCACCTATCGAAGGTGATCCGAAGCTGAGAACTCTAAAAAAACCAGGCCAGCCGACTCTCCCCCGTTGACGCTGGTCAGCCAGATTGCTACAATACCTTGTCGTAATTAACGCTGTGGTAGATACAAGGTGGCAACTGTGCGGTACCAGTTCTGGGTTTGTATGATTTTTCTTGTTGTCGGCGCAAGTGGAATAGGATTGACCGCTTGTCTGCCCGAGCCCCCTCGGCACAATCGTCCGACCTTCCCAGTTATTCTCGACATCACGCCAGCACCTACCATCGACATTGATGCCACTGCAACTGCATACGCCGGTGCGCCGCGACCAACCCCTACCATTGCCGCCCTCTATGTCGTGCAGGTCGGTGACACGCTCAGTGCGATTGCAGAACGTTTTGGGGTGACAGTTGATGAACTCGTAGCTGCCAATAACCTCACCGATCCTAATGTTCTGCAAGTCGGTCAGACCCTGCTCATTCCATCGCTGATCGCTACACCAAGGCCAAGTCTCACTCCGACGCCATAATGCATTAAGGCGGCCGTTCTTCCCACTCTTTGGCCTTGCTTCCGTAAGAAGGGAAGAGGGATGAAATATCGCACACAGGGCGGGTCGGGTCCTCGCCTTCTCCCTGGCCTCCTTTTCCACACGGAGAGAAGTGGGAGCGTGAGCAGGGAGAAGCGGTTTTTTAGACCCACCCTGACAGAGTGCAGGGTAGTGACAGGCATATCGGTTCTGCTCCGCTCACTGCGGGGAGCGCAGCAACTTGAGTTATAATGCTAATAAATACGTTTTCAGCCCCAGAGGAGACGAGACCGTGACTACTGGCAGCCGTCGCATTACTTTTTTTGCGACTTGTATTGTTGATCAGCTCTACCCAACGGTTGGGATGGCTGCGGCTTGCCTGCTTGAACAACAGGGTGTGAACGTTGATGTGCCTGATGACCTGTTGTGTTGTGGTCAGATGGCCTTCAACGCCGGTTTTCGTGATGATGCTTACACGATTGCCGGTCGTACATTGGAAGTACTGCGTGGGAAAGGTGATGTTGTACTGCCTTCAGGATCGTGTGCTGCAATGATCCGTCATCTTTATCACGAGCTATTTGCCCATACGCCGTTTGCCGCTGCTGCCGATGAACTGGCCCATCGCACCTACGAATGGAGCGAATATCTGGTTGACGTTATAGGGGTGACCGATGTCGGCGCACACTTTAGCGGTCGAATCACCTATCACGATGCCTGCCACGGGCTGCGCTTTCTAGGTTTGGGCAAACAGGCCCGCATGTTGCTAAACCACGTGGCAGGCGCCGAAGTAGTGCCACTTCCCGGTTGCGATCAGTGTTGTGGGTTTGGCGGTCTGTTTGCGATCAAGCAGGCCAGCATCTCGACAGCAATGCTCGAACGTAAATTGGAAGCGATTGAGTCGACAAAGGCAGACCTATTGGTAACCGGTGATGTTTCCTGTATGACGCAGATTGCCGGTGGGCTTAGCCGTCGTCAAAGTGCTATCCGCGCCCGGCATCTGGCTGAAGTATTAGCAAATATGGTTGATGCACGGTGAGGGAATAACCGGGCGGTGATTATGCCAACGATCCTGTTTCCGTTACCGTGCCTGGAAAAAAGTACATCCTATGACGCAAACTATCGCGTTTTATGATCGGGTTGACCAAGCCCTCCACGATACTGCGTTGCAAACCGCGTTGAACAGAGCAACGACACGCTTTGTCGGTAATCGGGTCAGTGCCATCAGTGCGTTGTGTGAGGCTGACCGCTTACGCGATCAGGCGCGGGCGATCCGTGCTTATGCGTTAGCCCATCTTGATGAGCTATTGCCACAATTGGCCGCCAATGTCGAGGCACGCGGTGGTCATGTCTGTTGGGCCAGTGATGGCGAGGAAGCCCGCCGTTACATTATCGAACTCGCTCGTGCTCGTGGTGTGCGCAGTATTGTGAAGTCGAAATCAATGGCTTCCGAAGAGATTCATCTGAACGAAGCCCTGGAACACGCCGGGTTTGAAGTCGTTGAGACCGATCTAGGCGAGTACATTATCCAACTGGCCGGTGAAACTCCATCACACATTATTGCGCCCGCCATCCACAAAACCCGCGAGCAGGTGAGTGCACTGTTCGAGCAGCATTTGGGAATGCCGCCAACGACTGAGGTTCCGCCGATGATTCGCACAGCTCGTCAGGCGCTTCGACAACGCTTTTTACGGGCCGATATGGGGATCAGCGGAGTTAATTTTGGGGTGGCCGACAGCGGTGCGATCGTGATTGTGGAAAATGAGGGCAACGCCCGTCTTTCTACGACTGTACCACGCATCCACGTTGCGATTATGGGTATTGAGCGGATTGTGGCCCGTCTCGCCGATTTGGGTGTGATGTTGCAGGTGCTGGCTCGTTCGGCAACCGGTCAAAAATTGAGCGTTTATACCAGTCTGATCTGTGGTCCTGCCCGTCCCGGCGAAGAAGATGGTCCTGAGGAGTTTCACCTCGTGCTGCTCGATAATGGTCGTTCGCGAATTTTGGGTGGCCAGTACGCCGAGTCACTGCTCTGTATCCGCTGTGGTGCGTGCCTCAATGCCTGCCCGGTCTATCAGGCAATTGGTGGTCATGCCTATGGTGGTGTCTACTCTGGCCCAATCGGCGCCATTCTTACCCCTTTGCTGCAACCTGATCTGCCCGACGCTTACTTGTTACCGCAGGCAAGCTCGCTCTGTGGCGCTTGTCAGGAAGTCTGTCCGGTACGGATTGCAATTCCCGATATGCTGCTGCGTCATCGGGCTGATGCAGTACGGGCCGGGAAGGCGCATCCGGTCGAAAAGGCTGCGATTCGTGGTTATACCCTGACCATGACGCATCCGGCGATCTATCGAGCGAGCGGTAAGGCAGCGCGGCTGTTTAGTCGCATACTGGCTCGCAAGGGTCGCTTTCGCCGTTTACCGCCGCCGTTGCATCTCTGGACGAAGCAGCGTGATTTTCCGGCGCCGCCATCGAAGACGTTTCGTGAGTTGTGGGCAGAGCATCGAAAGCAACGATCCCAAAATGGAGCGTAATTCCGTCTAAAGTGTATGAACGTTATGCAAATTTCAATCCACGCCGAGCGACCCGACACCGCTGATGCACAAGCGCTGATTGCCGAATTAGATGCTGAGCTGGCGCCGCTCTACCCACCGACCAGCCAGCACGGCTATAGCATTGAGCAGTTGATACGCGAGGAGGTTGCCTTTTTCGTTGTGCGCGTCAATGGTGAAGCGGTTGGATGTGGCGGGGTGCAATTCTATCCCGATTACGGTGAATTGAAGCGGATGTACGTGCGTCCGGCGTTTCGAGGCATGGGGCTGGCCCAGCGTTTGATCGAGCATCTGATTGCTTTCGCTGCTGCGCATCAGTGCCAACTGTTGCGGCTCGAAACCGGTATTCTGCAACCTGCTGCTCTTCGCTGTTACGAACGGGCTGGATTCTATCGCATAGGGCCGTTTGGGAACTATCCCGACGATCCACTTTCTCTGTTTTACGAGCGACCAATTGGAGTACAGGGATGAGCCGTGATCAGATATTAGCCGCTATCCAAATCAGCTTACATGCGAATCGGCCACTGTTATTGGCCGAAGCTATGCGTGTCACCCACGAACCACCGCCGTTTGTGTTACCCCCTCAAGACGATCTGGCCGATCAGTTTGTGAATGAGGTACAGAAGCTTGAAGGAAAAGCCTACCGTGTTGCAACTGCTGAAGAGGCGCTAGCAATAATCGAGCAACTGATAACCGAGACGCAGGCTAGGCAGGTCATTGGGTGGGATGTTGACCAGATTGGATTACCCGGCCTGGCAGCGCTGTTGGCTGCCCATGGTGTCACTCATGCCATCGCCGATATTCGCGGTGAAGCGCGGCAGGCGCGTTTGCAAGAGCTGGAGCCGATTCCGGTCTGTTTATCAGGGGTTGAGCTGGCGATTGCCGAAAGTGGTACGCTCCTGCTACGGCACGGCCCCGGTCGTCCGCGGCTTGCTTCTCTCCTGGCGCCGTATCACATCGCGATTGTCTTTGAACGTCAGTTGGTGCGTGGTCTTGGGGAAGCACTGACCATACTGCACCAACGTTATGGTCAAGAGATTTTTGGTCCGACCAGCAATCTCACATTCATTACCGGCCCATCGCGCACGGCTGATATTGAAATGACCCTCTCGCTGGGCATCCACGGGCCGCCCCAGCTTCACGTCATTCTAGTGGCTGAAGGTTGATAGCGTATGAATGCGGTGAAGCCACGTGTGTTCGTGACCCGCCGGTTGCCCGATCCGGCGCTGGCTATCTTGCATGAACACTGCACAGTAACGTTGTGGGATCAGATTGAAGTCCCGATTCCTCGCACAGAATTGCTACGTGGGGTCGTTGAGGCAGAGGGGCTGCTCTGCCTGATTACCGACCGGATTGATCGTGACGTAATCGCTGCCGCCCCCTCTTTGCGCGCTGTATCCATCATGGCGGTAGGCTACGACAACATCGACCGAGCGGCTCTGGCTGCCCGTGGCATCACCTTAACCAATACGCCAGATGTCCTCACCGAGACAACTGCCGATCTGGCTTGGGCGCTCATGCTGGCTGCGGCTCGCCGGGTTGTTGAAGGTCACAAGCTCATTGAACAGGGTGGTTGGGGACCGTGGCACCCGATGCAGATGGTTGGGCAAGATATTTACGGGCGAACGTTAGGCGTGGTCGGAGCGGGCCGGATCGGTCGGGCCGTTCTCCGACGTGGGCAAGGCTTTGCAATGCGCTTGTTGTACCACAATCGCCGCCCTGATCCACGTCTCGAGGCCGAACTAGGTGCTGTGTACCGCTCACTCGACGATTTGCTGAGCGAGAGCGATGTTGTGGTAGTAACTGCTCCGTTGACCGAAGCGACACGAGGGATGTTTGGCGCAGCGCAGTTTGCCCGTATGAAGCCCACCAGTATCTTCGTCAATGTCGCACGTGGGCCACTGGTACGCGAAGATGAACTGGTTGCCGCCTTACGCGCCGGTCGGCCATGGGCTGCTGGTCTCGATGTCTTCGAGCGTGAACCGCTTGTCCCTGATCATCCGCTGCTGACGCTGCCCAATGTTGTGCTCACACCGCACATTGGCAGTGCGACCGTTGCCACCCGCTTGCGAATGGCGACCCTGGCTGCCGAAAATCTGGTAGCGGTGTTGCATGGCCAACCGACGCCGCATATCGTTCCTGTTGAGTAATTGCGGTATCCGAGAGATATAGATCGTTGACTTCACTACAAAAAGGTTATCTTCTCACCACAGAGACCACGGAGATCACAGAGACTTTTTATCGTTCATTGAACATAGGGTTGTGAAATTTTTTTCTTACATGCACCCAATAGCCAAAAATTATCCTTTTATTCATAAATCTTGGACGCTCTGCGTGCTCCATGGTGAGTTTTTGCAGTGGACTCATCGTTGTGATGGCTTTGTTAATACGGTTGTTATGCTAGGGGTTGTCAACATTTTCAGTTTCCGTTGCCCTAGGATCACGGACCTCTGGCCCGCGTCTGGTGGTATCGGTGGCACCCGCCCCTGTCTCATCAGCACGCCATCGGTGTGGGAACGGGTAGTTGTTTTGGGACACGATATTGCTGTGGGTGGGTTTTGAGCCTACCCCTACAGGTGCGGGAACGGGGTCGCACTGCAGGAAGAGCACGATGCGCCGACACTGCTACAGGCGGGTTGGGGGCCAGCCCCTACCACTCACTCCTCTATCCTCGCTGTGAGAGTGTGTATCACCTTCAAAGCGTAATTACAAGGAGTTTCTCCTGGATGCGCAGCGTAACTATATAATTGTGCATGCCGGATAAACACTGGTAGCAACTCGAACAGCTTAACGCGATATGCACGAACTTGACGGCACCCTCGAACGGATTACGTTCCAGAGCGAAACCAATGGCTACACTGTGGCCCAACTACGTCCTACCGGCAAGCGCCATACAGTGACGATTGTTGGGAATCTGATCGGTGTACAACCGGGTGAACAGCTCATTCTCGAAGGGGAATGGCGTGATCATCCGACCCATGGTCGCCAGTTTAACGTCCAGCGGTATCGAACCCGTCTACCGGCAACGATTGACGGTATCCGTCGGTATCTGGGCAGTGGCCTGATCAAAGGTGTTGGGCCGGCTACTGCAAAGCGCATTACCGAAACGTTCGGGAAATATACACTCGATGTACTAGATCGTGAACCTGAGCGACTCTGCGAGGTACCAGGGCTGGGTCGCAAAAAGGCAGCGTTGATCGCCGAGGCCTGGCGGGCACAGCAGCGCATTAAGGATGTGATGCTGCTTCTGCAAGACCTTGGTCTGCCAACAGGGGTTGCTGTGCGTATCTACCGGCATTACGGCGATGATGCCTTGCGTGTGGTGCAACAGGAACCGTATCGGCTGGCCGATGAAGTGGACGGTGTAGGTTTTCGTACTGCCGATGCCATTGCGGCTGGTCTCGGTATTGCCCGCGATGATCCACGCCGGATTGCTGCTGGTTTACGGTATGCTCTAGGTCAGGCCTCGAATGATGGTCACTGTTATCTACCGATGGTCAAGCTGATTGAACGTGCGTCCAGTCTCCTCTCTGTTGCAAAGGCTGCGGTCTCCGATGTCGGTGCGCAGATGGTAGCGACCAATCAGCTCTGGCGCGATTCGGTTGTCACTGCTGTTGATCCCGATCAGTACCCGATTTACTTGCCGCCACTCGCCTTCGCCGAAATTGGGGTAGCGAATGCAGTCCGCCGCCTTCTCCAGCAGCGTTCATCCATGGCCGACCACTATGCGCCCAGTCGCTGGGAACTCGTCTTTGCCCATCTGACCAGGCGTTACGGCATGAACCTTAGCGCGCAGCAGCGCAATGCGGTGCGTACTGCCCTAACAACATCGGTCATGCTGCTTACCGGTGGGCCGGGCACCGGCAAAACCACCAGCTTGCGCGCCCTGGTGATGCTCTTGCGTGCTCGTGGCTATCGGCCACTGCTGGCCGCTCCAACTGGACGGGCAGCGCGGCGGTTGAGTGAGGCGACCGGCATCGAAGCACGCACAATCCATCGCTTGCTTGAATACGGTCCTGATGGCGAATTCCGGCGCAACGCCGATAACCCGCTCGACTGCGATCTGTTAGTGATCGATGAAGCGAGTATGCTTGATATTGTGCTGGCGAATCAGCTTCTGAAAGCGCTGCCTGTCGGTGCACACCTCGTTATCGTTGGTGACGCCGATCAATTACCGAGTGTCGGTCCTGGTCGCGTTCTTGGCGATCTGATCGAGAGTGGCGTCGTGCCGCAGGTGCATCTTGACGCAATCTTTCGTCAAGCTGCCGGTAGTGGGATTGCTGCCAATGCCCGCCGGATCAATGAAGGTCATTTGCCTGAGTGGGGAGCGCATGACGACTTCTACTTTTTTGCTGCTGACACACCGGAACGTTGTGCGGCCCTGACGGTCGAACTCGTAGTTGAACGAATTCCCCGTCGCTTTGGTTTTGATCCGCGCCGTGATATTCAGGTTCTCAGTCCTACTCATAAAGGCGTGGCCGGGGTTGCTGCGCTCAATATAGCGCTTCAGGCCGCTCTCAATCCGCCTCGTCCTGGGGTCGCCGAATACCACAGCGGCGGGACCACTTTTCGAGTAGGTGATCGAGTGATCCAGCAACGCAACGATTATGACCGTGATGTCTACAATGGCGATGTTGGTGAAGTGATTGCGATCAAGGCCGAAGAACAGACCGTTGTCGTGCGTTTTGAGGATGGCCGCACGATACGCTACAGTGGCCTCGATCTTGATGACCTTGCCCTTGCGTATGCGCTCAGTGTTCACAAAAGTCAAGGAAGCGAATACCCGGTCGTGGTTATTCCGCTCCTGCTTGCCCATCAGCCATTATTGCAGCGCAATCTGCTCTACACGGCAGTCACCCGTGCTCGTCAGTTAGTCGTGATTGTCGGGGATCGGCGAGCGGTTGCGACAGCGGTTGCCACGACAGAAGTTGAACGACGCTACACCGGGTTGAGCGTGCGGCTTGGGCGGGGGTGAGCGCT
>Ga0197142_1003049_pt1 | contig 14278 bp, 10 predicted proteins | sample GBS60_MetaG_FD_148614 | JGI IMG/M metagenome (GOLD analysis project Ga0197142, IMG submission 148614) | Sediment microbial communities from Great Boiling Springs, Gerlach, Nevada, United States - GBS 60_MetaG | ecosystem: Environmental > Aquatic > Thermal springs > Hot (42-90C) > Sediment... | reverse complement strand
ACCAGCGCCAGCGGTTGCAGCCCCGCCCGCTCAACGCATCTTCGAATATTCTGCAGGAAGGTGACCTTCCCTGTCACGAGCAGCGCCTCCGCCTGCAAGTGATTCGCGCTCATGCCGATAGGATGGGTGATGCCGCGTTGATTATCCACGATATAGTGCCGGATGAGGGTATGAAGCAGTTCGTGGTCGGGTGGGAGAGCAACCTGCAGCACCTGTTGGCGCAAACGCTCCAAATCCTCTTCGGTGATTTCGCGGTCGGGGCGGGTGATGGCGATTTCGGCACGACGCTGAATGGTCTCGATATGGGCGCCCGTGACACCCACGAAGGCGGCGTTGAGGTGCAAATCTGCCATCGCCTGCGCATCATGCACCGCCTGCTCAATCGCCATGACCGTCTGGTCGATGTCGATGACGGCTCCCTGACGCAGCCCACGGCATGGGGCGACGCCATAGCCCACCACTTGGAGCGCATCTGAGGCGGTGGGCTGCGCCACCAAGCAGCAGACCTTGGTCGTGCCGATATCGAGCGCCACAATCGGGTTCATCCGCGTGTCCTTCTAAGCGACCACTGGTTGAGATAATAGCGGCGAATGATGGAGAGGTTGAGGAACATTCGCCCGCCCAGCGTGACGACCGCGGCGAGGAAGAGATCAACCCCCATGCGGTCGCCTAAATAGGCTAACAGCGACGCCAGCAGCGCGTTCACGATGAAGCCGGAGACGAACACATCGGAGTGGAAACGCCCTTCGAGGGCGGCGCGCCAGCCGCCAAAGATGGTGTCCAACCCTGCCAGCGCCGCCAGCGAGAGATAGGGTGCCCACTCCCCTGGTATCGGGATGTCCAGCAGCAGATACGCCAGCAACAGCCCCAGCAACAGCCCCAAGATCCCTACTGCAATCACTTCGCAACCTCCTCGGATGGTACTGGTTTGGCGAAACGGAACTGGGTGGAGCCGGTGTAGGCAGGCACGCGCACCGTTTCCAGCGCACGCATCTCCACCATTTTGGGATCCGCCTCCATAATATCTGTTAGGACGCCGCCCGGCGTTTTGAGCGCGCCCAGCAGCGTGTTCGGGTCGCCTATCGCATGGATGGTGAAGGGCGACGCCATCTTGATGTCGTTCACATAAATCACGGGTCCCACGCAGCGGATGGCGCTGGTGGCGACCAGTCGCTGCCCGTTAATCGCTATCGCCTCAGCTCCTGCCTGACGCAGCTCGTTCACCACCCGCAGCAGGTCATAGTCGTGAATGATGTAGAGGTCGACCAGCAGCGATTCGGCGGAGCCGGGCGGGGGGCGACGCTGGCTATCGCGCAAGATGAGCTCGATGCCGGGACCCTCCACTTCCATCAGCCCCGCCAACATCTTGGCTGCCTGCAGGCTATCGTTCAGCACGCGAGCCTGTTCGGTGCCAGTAGCGAGCGCGTTCTCCAGTTCAGTGGTCTTCTGGCGGAGCTGGCGAATCTCGGTTTCCAACGCCTGCACAGTGCGCTTCTCTTGCACATAGGCGCGTGCCAGTTCGGGTAGGCGTGTGCTGGGCAGCTCGGCGGTCTGCAGACGGAACTGAGCCTTGAGCGCGATGCCCAGCAAAACGCCCACTACGGTCCAGATGGCGAAAAAGATAAGTATCTGCGTGCGCCACTCGCCTGTTGCCATGGTCTCATTCACCCCTCTGTGCCAGCTGCTTGACCGCTGGATGGGATGGGCTTTTGAGATCGATATAGTCCCATCGTGCCTGTCGGCTCATAGGACTGCCCAGCACCAGCTGGATGACCTCTGCCTGCTGCTGCCATTCGACAGCGTCGCCCAGTTGGAATCGCATGGATGCACCTCCCTCCGCCTGACAGAGAAGGTTTAGCTCTCCGCCAGGTGTTAGCTCCACCTCCCAGCGAGGATGACTCTCCCCGAATGCGACAGAGCGACTGAGCGCCTGCAGCAGGTTGAAGGCACGCTCAATGGGCGAATCGGGCTGCAGTGCGCCCTCATCAGGTATGGCATGCCCTTCAGGTAGCCGAAGCACCCCACCAGGCACGCTATGAGGGGGATTCGGGGGCGAAAACACGATTCCTGCCCGGTCGATGAAGATTCGCCGGTTTACTGGGGCACGAATCGCCACGAAAGGCTCGCGCGGTTGAAGGTGAATCTGCAGTCGGGCAGGGAGCCGAGGCACAATCTGCACCCGTTCTATCCATCCGAGCTGCGTCAACTCCGCCTCCAGCGCGCCTGTGCTCATCCGAATCCCGTAAGGCTCACGCCAGCGTGTGCGCAGACGCGCTTCAATCTCTGGGTGGGCGGCAGGCGGCGCACCCTCTATTAGGAGCAGACGCGGCTGCATGCGCGGCGATGCCCACAAACTCACCACCAGCGCCAGCCCCACCAACAACCAAAGGGTCGATTCGACATGCACGGCGCGTAGGGGCAGTCGCCTGACGGGTCGCCACGAGGGGCGTCGTTTGGCGCGGGGGGGATATTGGGCTACGCCTGCCATTTGCCAGTCGCTGCGCAGTGTTTGCGAGAGCGTTCGCCGTGTGCCACTTGTGCGCTTTCTCATTGCCAGCCCTCCAAAGCGTCCTCAATCAGGCGAGTGATGAGCTGTGGGAACGAGATCCCAGCTGCCTCCGCGCTGCGGGGGAGCAGCGAAGTGGGCGTTAAGCCCGGAATAGTGTTCACCTCCAGAACAAAGGGGGTAAACTCGCGCAAGATGATGTCCACGCGGCTCATGCTGCGGCATCCGAGGGCGAGATGGGCTTGCAGCGCCGTCGCTTGAAGCAGCTCCAGTGTTTCGTCGGGCAGGCGCGCGGGCACAATCTCGTCGGTCATGCCGGGCGTGTATTTCGCCTGGAAGCCGTAGAACCCCGTGCGGGGCACAATTTCGACAGGGGGCAACGGCTGCGGATGGCGCGTGCCAATCACAGGCACAGAGACCTCCACCCCCTCGATGAGTTCCTCAATCAGGGCGCGCTCATCATAGGCGAAGGCTTTGCGCAAGGCGCGTGGCAGCTGCTCCCACTCCCACACGCGCGTCGTGCCCAGCGTGGAGCCGCCCTCGTTCGGCTTGACAATCAACGGCAGCCGCAGGTTCGTGATCCCGGGCACATCGAACGGCGCAAAATCGTCGGGCAGCTGGGCGCGATGCACCAGCACACCCGGTGGAGTGGTCAATCCGACCGACTGCAGCACGATTTTGGCGGCATATTTATTCATCGCCAGTGCGCTTGCCAGGATGCCGGAGCCGGTGTAGGGGATGCCGAGCATTTCCAGCAATCCTTGGATGGCGCCATCCTCGCCGTGCCGACCGTGCAGAGCGATAAAGGCGAGGTCGGGGCGCTCGCCCTCCAGGAGGTCGAGCAGTCCCCAGGTGCCCTCTTCACCCCGCAGGCGGGCGGGATCGACGGGGATACCGATGAAGCGGTCGGGGTTCAAGGCTTGCAGCACACGCATGCCCGACAGCAGCGACACCTCGCGCTCAGGTGAATCGCCGCCCATCAGCACGGCGATGCGCAGGCGTCGCACCTGACCCCGTGCTTCCAAAAGGCGGATTAGCAGCGGCGCAACGCGGTCGATATCGCCTGCGCCCATCGTGACCACCACATCGCCAGGCGACAGATGGGGCAGCAGGCGCGCAGGAATCTGCTCCTTGACGGGCACATAGAACACGGTGGGATGCCCTTGCTCCAGCAAGCCGTCGGCAATCAGCGACGCGCTCACGCCCGGAATGGGTTTCTCGCGGGCGGGGTAGATGTCGGTGATGACCACGCAATCGGCTGCCGCCAAACTGCGGATAAGACCCTCCAGCTGGTCGCGTGTGCGGCTATACAGATGGGGCTGATACAGGACCACAAGACGACGGTTGGGGAACCGCTGGCGCAACGCGGCGAGAGTCGCCTCGATCTCGGTCGGGTGATGGGCATAATCATCCACGAAGGTGATGCCTGCCACTTCACCTATCAGCTCTTGCCGACGCTTCACGCCGCGGAAGGCAGCCAGCGCGCGTTGCTGTACCTCAATCGGGATGCCGAGTATCTGGGCGACGGCAATTGCACCCAGCGCGTTCTGCACATTGTGGTCGCCGGGCAGCGGAAGATAAAACTCTATAGGTGTCCGCCCCGTGGAGGGCAAATAGACTCCAAATCGCGTGCCCTCTGGAACACGCTCCAGAATCTCGCCTTGCAGCTCGTTGCCTTCCGCGAAGCCATAGAGGAGGGGGGGTCGCTCGCGCCTGCCGTGGGCGTGCAACCAATTGCAAACCGCCTGAACGCCTCGATTATCACCGCAGCAGACTATATGCCCGCCTGGGCGCACATGCTGACAAAATCGCGCAAAACTTCGCTGGAGATTTTCGAAGGTGCCGTGATAATCGAGATGGTCAGGCTCCACATTAGTCACGAGCGCGATTTCGGGTTGCAGGTCGAGGAAGGACTCATAGGCTTCGCAGGCTTCCACGACCGCCCATTCGCCTTTGCCGAGTCGGATATTGCCCGCCCATGGGGGTTGGGTGTGCATCCAGTCGCCGCCGAGCAGCACGAGGGGGTCATAGCCTGCCTCTTCCAGAATGGCAGCCATCATGGCGGTGGTGGTGGTTTTGCCGTGTGTGCCGCTGATAGCGATGGTGTGATAGGGCTTGAGCAGCCAGCCCATCAGTTGCGAGCGTCGCCAGAGCGGTAGCCCACGACGCATCGCTTCAATCACTTCTGGGTTATCGGGATGGATGGCATCGGAGACCACCACCCAAGTGGGGTCGCCCATCTGCGCTGGGTCGTGCGGGGCGTAGGCGCGGATGCCGCGTGAACGCAGCTCGTCAAGCGTGGGCGATTCGTGCAAATCTGACCCGCTTACAGTTGCACCCAGCTCTGCCAGCCAGCGTGCCAGCGCCGACATGCCCGCGCCCCCAACGCCGATCAGGTGAAACCGATCTTGCATGCGAGGTTCGCGCCCTGTGGTCAGCGGGATGCCAGTGGGAGATTGCATGCCAGTGCCTCCTTACAGTGTGGAGTCGGACAAGTCAGACAAGTCGGACAAGTCAGGCAGGTCGGACCCAACGCTCTGAATCACCTTCAGCACGCGCGTAGTGGCGTCGGGAATGACCCATTGGCGCGCGTGCTGGCTCAGCTTCAGCCGTTGCTGGGGGCAATCACGCAGCATCAGCAACGCACGCGCCAACCGTTCGGGTGAAAGCTCTTGCTGCTCGATAAGCAGGGCGGCTTCGCGTTTCGCCATCGCCTCACCATTATACCGCTGATGCCCGCCCGCAGCGTGAGGATAGGGGATTAGCACGGCAGCTAACCCGTTCAGTGCCAGCTCGGTGATGGTGCCTGCGCCCGCTCGCGCCACCACCACATCCGCGGCGCGGTAGGCAAGCCCCATCTGTTCGGCATCCAAAAAGGGCAGGGGACGATAGTTGCCGTTCAGCGCAAGGCGGTCCGCTGTGGCGCAAACCGTTTCATAGTGCGCCTCGCCTGTGATGTGCAGCCACTGCAACTCGCTCGACGGCAGATACTGCACGGTGTTCAGCACCGTCTCGTTGAGCGATTGAGCGCCCTGACTGCCACCGATAACCAGCACGGTAAATCGGTCAGGCAAAAGCTCGAAATGCGCGCGTGCTGCCTCCATGGGCACCTCCGGGCGGTAGATGCCCGCACGGGTTGGCAGCCCTGTACGGAAGGTGGGCACATGGGAGGGGAAATGGGGCGCCGCCTCCTCGAAATTGAGGCAGATGGCGCGCGCCCAGCGTGCCAACCAACGGTTGGCGCGACCGGGCACAGCATCCGGCTCCAGCAGGATCATCGGCTTGCGCCGTGCCCGCTGCGCCAGTGCCACCGGCACCGACCCGTAGCCACCTGTGCAGACAAGTAGGTCGGCGTCGAACTGCTGGAGTGCCCGCCGCGCTTCACGGCTCGCCCGCCAAATCGTGAGCCACATTCGCCACGGGCGGCGTGCCGCAGGGCGCAAGCCGCTCATATCAAGCAGCAGGGCAGGGAATGGAAGGGTGAGCCGCGCCTCCAGCCCATGACGCGCTCCTATAAAGAGAACCTGATGCCCCTGTTGCTGAAGCGCTTCACCCACACACAGAAGCGGGAACAGATGCCCGCCCGTAATCCCACCCGCCAGTGCCACCCTCATCGGCTTGTCCTCCCAATCGCCTGCGCGATGCCCAACGCTGCCATCAGACTCAGCAAAGCCGAGCCACCCGCGCTGATAAAGGGCAACGGCAGCCCCACGGTGGGCAGCAGCCCAATAGCCATCCCGATATTGACCAGCGACTGAACCCCAATCCAAAGCGCCAACCCACCGGCAAAAAGCCGACCGAATCGGCTGGGCGCATGATGAGCCAGACGCAGGCAAGTCGCCACCAGCCAGCCCAGCAGTCCAATACACACCAAACAGCCCACGAAGCCCGTTTCCTCGGCAATCGTAGCAAAGATATAGTCGCTTTCGGCAGTGGGGAGGTATCGCTTCTCACGCCCCTCCCCAATTGCAAACCGAAACAGCCCGCCACTGCCCACCGCTATCTGCGCCCGCACCATCTGATAACCGATATCGTACTCATAAGCCCATGGATCGAGCATCGCCACGATGCGCTTCATGCGATAGTTGAATTCGTTCGGTGTAGGGGACGAGCTACTCAAGCGTTTGAGATGGGGCAGACCTAATAGCAGCGCAAAACTTAGCACCAATCCACAGCCCCAGAGTGCGATTCGCACTCCGCTTTCGCCCCCCAGAAAAGCCATCCCAACGCCCAGAACGAGAATGAGTGCCATCGTGCCGAAATCAGGCTGACGCTCGATGGCGACCAGAGCCAGCAGCCAGAGGGTTATCAAGATGCCTTTTTGCCAAGTCGCCATCGGCTTGGTGTAAAGCGCCGCAAAAAAGAGCAGCGTCGCCAGCTTGAACATCTCGGATGGCTGGAACCCCACTTGCCCGATGAGCGGAACGGAGAACTCAATCCAGCGCACCGCACCGTTGCGCACCGTGCCCAGATCAGGTATCCACCACATGGCTAACAGCAGAAGGCTCAACGCTGCCATCCAGAACCATGCGCTCACCTGCCAGAAGCGCACAGGGATGCGCGACAAGCCCAGCATCAACACTACGCCCAGCACTAACCAGCACATCTGCTGAATCACCTGACGAAACGGCTCAATAGGCGAGTGGAGCAGGGCACCGGGCTTTAGAATCCCGCCTATGCTGACGCTGGTGAGAAACACCAACCCAATAGTCGACAGCACCACGGGCAACCAGAAGAGAGTGGGCACAAGATGGCGCGCAGGAGCAGGAGCCGCTATCGCTTGCCGCTGCGGCGCCACGGCTGCGCTGCTTGGGAGCGCGTATGCCGCAGCGGGCGCCAGAAACATCGGGTTGCCCTGTGCCGCCCGCTGCGGATTTGCGTGGCGTGCCGTTGAACCCTCTCGCCTGCGCCTTCTGACCCTCATTTTCCCAGCCTCCTTGCTACACGAGGTTGTTCACCAACGCGCGGAATCGTTCCCCGCGCTCGATAAAGTTGCGGAACTGGTCGAAGCTGGCACAACCCGGTGCCAAAATGACCGTATCGCCCGATTGCGCGATTTGCATGGCGCGCTCCACAGCGCGTTCGAGCGTGCCCACATAGTGTCCTTCCGAATAGCCCCGCGCTCGAAGCGCCTCGGCGATGCGCTCGCCATCCTGACCGATAAGCAGCGCAGCACGACAGTGTCGCTGAATCGCATCTGCCAGCGCCTCAATCGTGCCGTTCTTGTCCACGCCCCCCGCAATCACGATGCATGGCTTGGACACGGTGCGCAGCGCATGCTCCAGCGCCGCAGCGTTGGTACACATCGAGTTATTGATAAACGAGACGCCTGCCACCTCCGCTACCCACTCCATGCGGTGAGGTACGCCCCGAAAAGTGCGCACACCCTCCCGAATCGATGCCTCGCTGCATCCCAGAAGGCGAGCGACCAGCACTGCTATCTGAAGCGGCAGCATGATAAAAGGAGCAAGCGGCGTGAGCGACGCGAGTTCTGATTCTACCTTGCTTACAGATAGGTCTGTGATAAGATGCCCCGCGCGCTCCACATTCTGCAAGCCGGGGCAGTTGTCGGCACGCAACCAGCCGAGCAGCTGCTGAATACCTGCATCTGCCCCATTCAGGATTGCCCAGTCGGTCGGTTGCAGATTGTGCAGCAGTCGCCCTTTGGCGCGTGCATATGCCTCAAACGAGCCATGATAGTCCAGATGGTCAGGCGTGATAGTGGTGATGATGGCAATATGGGGACGGAACTGATGCACATTTTGCAGCTGGAAGGAGCTTACCTCCGCGACAAGCCAATCGCTCGGTTGCGCAACGAGCGCGACTGCCGTGAGCGTCTGGTCTTGGTCAGTGCCCGCGATATTGCCGCATAGATAAGCTGATTTGCCTGCGCAAATGAGCAGGTGATGGATGAGCGCGGCGGTCGTGCTTTTGGCGTTCGTGCCCGTGATGGCGATAATCGGGGCGCGAGCCAGTTGATACCCCAGCTCGATTTCGCTCCAGACGGGGATATGATGGGCGCGTGCCTGCTCAAAAAGCGAATGCTGGGGGGACAGGGCAGGGCTTACAATCACAAGATCGAGCGACTCCCAGTCGGGTATATCGCGCCCGCGAATCAGTTGCAACCCTGTAGGGGCAGACCTATGTGTCTGCCCTAAAGAACCCTGTGTCTGCCCAAATAGATCGGGGATGGAGATGTTGGGGTTGCGGTCATAGAGCGTGACATGCGCGCCGAGCTGGAGCAGGGCACGCGCGGCGTCCACGCCACTGCGTCCTGCGCCCACCACCGCCACATGCTTGCCTTGCCAGCTCATCGTGCGCCTCCTGATAGGATATACGCCATCACACCTGCCAGTGCGCCCACCAGCCAGAAACGCCCGACGATGGCGCTTTCGTGCCAACCGAGCAGCTCGAAGTGGTGATGGATGGGCGTGGCGCGAAAGAGGCGTCGCCGAAGCAACTTAACCGCGCTTAGCTGCACCACCACCGACACTATCTCCACCGCAAACACCAGTCCTATTAGCACTGAGATACCCACTTGGAGCCACCACCCGCCCGGTTCGAGCCAGTTGGCTATGCCGATTTCGCGCCAGGTAATCAAGCCGAAGGTTGCCCCCAGCGCCATCGAACCCGTATCGCCCATAAACACCCGCGCGGGGTGAATGTTCCACCAGAGGTAGCCCAGCGCCGCGCCACACCAGAGCAGCGAGGTGAGGGCACTCACCGCGTCCCGACAGAGCGGAGCCAGCAATCCGAACGCAATCACGCTCAAGCCTGCTGCCAAACCGTCCAGACCATCGGTGAGATTAAAAGCATTCACCCAGCCGACCACCCACACCAGCCCCAGCAGCCATGCGAGCATCCCTCCACCTCCTGACGGTTCTTGCAACATCGGCGGAGGTACGCTCCTGATCAGCTGCACAGGCACAGTTGACATAAGATAGAGGGCGACCATAGCGACGAGAAATTGCAGCAGCAGTTTCATTTTCCACTCCAGCCCGCGTCGCCCCAGCCAGCGACGCACGAGGTAGTCGTCGAGGAAGCCTATCAAGGCAAAGAGGAGGGCAGAGGCGAACAGCGCAAGCAGGGGAGTGAGTAAGAGGTGACCCGGCACATCGGCGATGAGGTGGAGCCGCGGCAAAATGCGGGTGGCAGGAGCATCCGCTGAGCCGCTGGCAGGAACGAGCGCGAGTGCCACCAGCCCTGCCGTAATCCCCAGCAGTATCAGGAACCCACCCATCGTGGGCGTGCCCTCCTTGGCGCGATGGGTGTCGGGCGCGTAGGCGTAGATGCTCTGCCGAATGTTGAGTCTCGCCAGCGACCCAATAATCGGCTTGCCCATCAGAATTGCCACCAATGCGGGAACGAGTACCTCCATCACACCTTGACACCCACGATGCGTTCGAGTCCGATAGCGCGGGAGCCTTTGAGCAGCACCCAGTCGCCTTTTTGCACATTGCGCCAGAGCCACTCGCCTGCGCTTAGTGGGTTCTCGAAGTGGAGCACGCGCTGGGAAGGGAATCCGCCCTCCTTGGCGGCAGCCGCCGTCCATAGCACATCGGTTCCGACCAAAATGAGGTAATCGAGTGGCTGGGTGGCGAGCCAGCGACCCAGCTGCCAGTGCAGGCGCATGCTGTAGGCTCCCAACTCCTTCATGTCGCCGAGTATTGCGATGCGTCGCTGGGCTGGTGCTTGATAGAGCAGCACATGCAGGGCGGCGCGCATCGAATCGGGGTTCGCGTTGTAGGCGTCGTTGATCAGCGTCCAGCCGCCGGGCTGGGGCTGGATGGTCATTCGCATTTCGGGTAGTTGCACTTGTTCTAAGGCGCGTGCCGCTCGATGAGGCTCCACCCCCATCGCCACCGCCACAAGCAATGCGGCGGTGGCGTTCAGCAGCAGATGCTCACCCAGATAGGGCAAGGTGATTTCCACCTCCAGGGTTCGGTCGGACCTGTCTGACCGGTCTGACGGGATTTTGAGTCGGACCAGCCCGCTGGTGCTGTCGGGCGCAAGGTGCGTTTCAACCAGACAGGCGTTCGATTCGGGGTGCCTTCCAAAGGTGAGGACAGGGCAGGGCGCTTGCTCCAGCAGGAACTCATAGAAGCGGTCATCGCGCGGTAGAATCGCCAGTCCGTCGGCGGGCAGGGCGCGAAGCAACTCGCTTTTCGCCTCGGCAATCGCCTGACGGCTACCCAGTAGTTCGATATGCGACCAGCCAATCTGGGTGATAACCCCGATGTGGGGGCGTGCAATCTCGGCAAGATAGGCGATTTGTCCGCGCCCGCGCATCGCCATCTCCTGCACCAGCACCTTGTGATGCGGTTCCAGTCCAAAGATGGTCAGTGGCACGCCGATTTCGGTGTTGAAGTTGCCTGGACTGCTATGCACCGCGCTTGGGAAGCCCGCTTCGAGCGCGGCAGCGGTCATCGCCCGCGTGGTGGTCTTGCCCGTGCTGCCTGTGATGCCAATCACCTTCAGGTGGGGCATCTGCATCCGATAGTGGTGTGCCAGCAAGCCGAGCGCCTGCACGGTGGAGGGCACGCGAAGCAGTGGGTAGCCCTCGGCGCCAATTGGCAGATACTCCACCACCGCAGCGACTGCGCCCTTGGCGAACACCTCTTGTAAGTATTGATGCCCATCAGTGCGCTCGCCACGCAACGCAAAGAACAGGTCGCCCGGCTGTACCGCACGACTATCCGTCGTGACTCCAAGCACCTGCTCCTCGCCCGTTAGCAGGGCAGGGAGTGTCGCATGCAACGCTTCTGCAACTTCACGCAGTGTCATGGGTCTCATCGCATCAGCTCCAACACGGTCTGACGGTCGCTGAAGGGCAATCGGGTTGTGCCGATAATCTGATACTCCTCGTGTCCTTTGCCGGCGAGCAGGATAATCTCGCCGGGAATGGCTTGTTGGAGGGCGATAGCAATTGCGGTGCGTCGGTCGGGTTCGACGGCGACCACTTTAGAGCGCAGCTCGGTCGGGATGCCTTCCAGAATCTGTTGCAGGATGCGTTCGGGAGGCTCGGTGCGTGGGTTATCGGAGGTCAGGATGACCCTGTCGGCAAGTTCAGCGGCGATAGCCCCCATTCGGGGGCGTTTAGTGGGGTCGCGGTCGCCGCCGCATCCGAACAGGATGGTCAGGCGGCTGGGCTGTAAGGCGCGTGCCGCCTCCAGCAGGCGACGCAAGGCATCTGGTGTGTGGGCATAGTCCACAATGACCTCGAAGGGCGCATTAATTGGCACCCGCTCGAATCGACCCGGCACGCGTTCCACCTGCTGCAGCCCCCGCTGAATCGCTTCGATGGGCAATCCCAGACTGAGTGCTGCTGCAATTGCGCCCAGCGCGTTATGCAGGTTGTAGGGCGCGCTCAGCCGCAGCTGCACTGGAAACCCGTCGACCCTGTCAGACTTGTCAGACTTGTCGGACTTGTCGGACTGAACAATAAACCGAATGCCCTGCATGCTGAACTGCACCTGTTCGGCGCGCACGCGCGCATCTGGGCAGGTGCCGTAGGTCCACAACTCGCCCTCGGCGCGCTCGGCAAACCAAGCGCCCCATTCGGCATCGAGGTTAATAATGGCGCGGAACGGCTTGCCCGATTGGCGCGCCAACTCAGTGAAGAGACGCAGCTTGGCGGCTGCATACGCCTCCATCGTACCGTGATAATCGAGGTGATCTTGGGTCAGGTTGGTGAAGACAGCAGCGTCGAAGTGGATGCCATCCACGCGCTGTTGGTCGAGCGCGTGGGAGGAGACCTCCATCACCACGGCGCGTGCCCCGTTCGCCAACGCCTGTTTGAGGATTGCCTGCAGCTCGAACACTTCGGGTGTGGTCAACCCCGTGGACTGCGAATCGGTTTGGTCGCCATGGGGGAGGGTAGCGCCCAATGTGCCGATGAGGGCACAGGGCTGCCCTGCGGCTTCGAAAATGGCGCGGATGAGATGAGTGGTGGTCGTTTTGCCATTTGTGCCCGTGACGCCGACCACGATCAGGTGTTGGCTGGGGTCGTCGTAGAAGCATTGGGCGATGCGCCACAGCGCGTCGCGAGTGTTTTGAACCCAGCCCCAAGCGGGCGCATGAGTAGGCACGGCGTCAGCACGGCTCACCAAGAGGGCAGCAGCACCGCGTGCCAGCGCATCGGCTACAAAGTTGTGCCCATCTTGCTGGGTGCCGATGAGCGCGACGAACAGGTCGCCCGCCCGCACGCGCCGCGAGTCGACCTGGATCCCCTGCACGAAGGCGTCTCCGTGCAGTCTCCACTCCATATCGAGTGCTTGCAACAGCTCGCTTAGTCGCTTCATGTACGGCTCCTGTTCAGTTCCGGCGGGTTCTGGAGGGTGGGATCTTCCAGTACCAGAGCAGGAACTGGGCGATTCGGCGGAAGGTGGGTGCTGCCACCTGTCCTCCATAGTACCCGTTTCGAGGTTCATCTGCCAGCACCATCACGATGGCACGCGGCTCATCTGCGGGCACGATGCCGACGAAGGAGGCGATATACTTGCCGGGCACATAGCCGCGACGGGGAATGGCTTTCTGGGCGGTGCCCGTTTTGCCCGCAATCCAGTAGCCCGGAATCTGGGCTTGCGTGCCCGTGCCTTCTTCGACGGCACGCAGCAGCGCCCGCAGCACGATGCGCGCTGTTGCGGGTCGTATCACTTGGGAATGGCGCAGCTCGGTGCGCCCGTAAAGCAGATGGGGCTGCACCCAGCGCCCCTCGTTGGCGAAGACGCCATAGGCAGCCGCAAGCGCAAGGGGGGTCACAAATAGCCCCTGCCCAAATGCTAAATTGGCTGCCCGCAGCACACGCCCATAGCGCACACGCTCCGGTGGGTCGGTCCAACCACTCCACTCGGCGGGTAGCTCAACTCCTGTTGGTTCCAGCAGGTGGAACCGTTGCAGGGCGCGATAGAGCCGTTCCAGCCCACAACGCAACCCTATCTGGGCTGACGCAATATTGCACGAGTTTTTCAGCACCTCTTCGGGCGTCTGCCAGCCGTGTCGTCGCCCATGCACCACGCAGCGAATGGATTTGCGCCCCACCTTGAAGTTGGCAAGGCAGCCGAATCGGTCGCTTGGGCGGATGATACCCTCATCCAACGCCGCCGCGATCGTGATGGGCTTGAGGGTGGAACCCGGCTCATACAGGAAGGTGATGGCGCGGTTGCGCAGCGGTTCCGTGCTACGCGCCAGCTCCTTGCGCGTGACGGGGTCAAAAGTGGGGCGATTGGCGAGCGCAAGGATTTCCCCTGTATGGGGGTCCAGCACCAGCGCCAGCGCGCCTGCGGGCTTATGCCGATGGTAAAGGTCATCGAGTGCCTCCTCCACTGCTTCCTGGATGGTGCTATCGAGGGTAAGGCGCACAGGTTGACCATCGATGGGCGATTGCCGAGCGCGAAGCGTTTCGGGGATGATTAATCCACCTGGGGCGATCTCACCCTCTTCATAACCATTTTGACATTGCAAGACATGCTCCATTTGCAGCTCGATGCCGCAAAGCGGCTTGAGCTGGGCGCCGTGCTTGCGGCTCTCCTCCAGTGTGGTCAGCCCAATGACCTGCACGGCGAGGCTTCGTTCGGGCAGTTCGCGTGCGGGGATGACCTCTCGCATCAGCAGCGCAGGTCGCTGGTGGGAGGGCATTGCCCGATACGCTTGCAAGAGCGGTTCCGCTCGGTGCTGGGGGACAAAAGTGGCGATGCGCCGGTAGCGGGCGTTGTGGGCTTGCGCCTCCCGAATGGCGGCTTCCAGCGCATGTTGGGGCAATCCCAGCCCGCG
>Ga0197142_1003048_pt1 | contig 14278 bp, 12 predicted proteins | sample GBS60_MetaG_FD_148614 | JGI IMG/M metagenome (GOLD analysis project Ga0197142, IMG submission 148614) | Sediment microbial communities from Great Boiling Springs, Gerlach, Nevada, United States - GBS 60_MetaG | ecosystem: Environmental > Aquatic > Thermal springs > Hot (42-90C) > Sediment... | reverse complement strand
GGAACAGCTCCTCGATGTACTCGGCCAGCCGCGGGAACCGCGCGGGCTCGACGATCTGCGCGCCCTCCAGGTTCAGTTTCAGCTCTTCGATCCGCGCGCGGATCCGCTGCTCGCTGCCCAGCAGAATGGGGAAGGCGATCTTCTCATCCAGCAGGATCTGGCTGGCCCGGAGCATCTTGCTCTCCTCGCCTTCCGGAAAGACCACGCGCCTGGGCGCCCGCTGGGCCTTCTGGATCATCATGCGCATCACTTCGTACGCCTTACCAAGCCGCCGCGCCAGTTGCTCCTTGTACTCCTCGATGTTGACGGGCTGTTGGGCCACGCCCGTCCGCATGGCGGCCTCGGCCACCGCCGCCGATTCCCAGATCAGCACCCGCGGGTCGAACGGCTTGGGAATGATGTAGTCGGGCCCGAAGGCCATCTCCTCGACCCCGTAGGCCCGCCGCACCGAGTCCGGCACATCCTGCTTGGCCAGCGCCGCCAGCGCCCGCGTGGCCGCCAGCTTCATCTCGTCGTTGATGGCGGTGGCGCGCACGTCCAACGCCCCGCGGAAAATGAAAGGAAAGCCCAGCACGTTGTTGACCTGGTTGGGATAATCCGAGCGCCCCGTGGCCATGATCACGTCCGGGCGGGCGCGCTTGGCGACTTCATACGGAATCTCGGGATCCGGGTTGGCCATCGCGAACACGATCGGCCGGTCCGCCATGGTGCCCAGCATCTCGGGGGTGACGCAGTTGGCCACGGACAGCCCGATGAAGACGTCCGCGCCCCGCATCGCCTCCGCCAGCGTGCGCAGCGGCGTGTCCTGCACGTAGCGCTCCTTGTACGGGTTCATGCCCTCCTCGCGGCCCTTGTAAAGCACGCCCTTGGAGTCGCACATGATGATGTTTTCCCGGCGCACGCCCAGCCGGATGTAGTGGTCGGCGCAGGCGATGGCGCTGGCGCCGGCCCCGTTGATCACCACCCGGATCTCCTCGATCCTCTTGCCCACCAGCTCCAGCGCGTTTATCAGCGCCGCGCCCGAGATGATGGCCGTGCCGTGCTGGTCATCGTGAAACACCGGAATGTTCAGCGTGCGCTTGAGCTCCTCTTCGATGAGGAAACATTCCGGCGCCTTGATGTCTTCCAAATTGATGCCCCCGAACGTGGGTTCCAGCAACTGGCAGGCCCGAATCACCTCCTGCGGGTCCTCGGTGGCCAGTTCAATGTCGAACACGTCAATGTCGGCGAAGCGTTTGAACAGGACCGCCTTGCCCTCCATCACCGGCTTGCTGGCCTGCGCTCCGATGTTGCCCAGCCCCAACACCGCCGTTCCGTTGCTCACCACCGCCACCAGGTTGCCCTTGGCCGTGTACCGGTACGCCAGCGAGGGATCGCGTTCGATCTCTTTGCAGGGTATCGCCACGCCCGGCGAATACGCCAGGCTCAAGTCCCGCTGCGTACGGCAAGGTTTGCTCGGAACGATGGAGAGTTTGCCCGCCGGTGGACGGGCATGGTAATCCAGTGCGTCCTCTGGTCGGATCATAAGCTCACCCTCGAATTCTGCGGCCGTTTTCCTGATTTGGCTGCCGCGAGGCTAGCATATCAAGGCCGGCGGCTCAACGCCCGCCCAGCGCGCCGGCCAGCAGCGGGATCACCATAGCCAACTGCGCCAGCGCCTGCTCCAAAGCCGCCCGGTCGGGAGCGCTGCCTTGCGCCATCCGCGCGCTGCCACCCCCGCGTCCACCCACTGCGCCCAGAGCCTGCTTGACGAGCTGCCCCGCATCCCACTCGCTGTCTTCCGACAACGCCAGCAGCAGCGAGCACGACTCCTCGAAAACCGCCAACAACGCCGCGCCCGGCCTCTCCGTGAAACCCTGGGCCAGCGCCCGCAGCTCTTCGTCCGCCTTGCCGCGCTCCAGCCGTCGAACCAGGCAACGGACCCCCTGTGCGCCCGCCTCCGCGGCTTCGTACAGTTCGCGCCCGTTTCGCACCGCAAGCTCCAGGGCCAGCTTGCGCCGGGCCTTCTCGCTTTCCTCCAACGCCCGGGCCTGCGCCGCCACATGATCCGCCGCGCGATCCAGGCCCGTGGAAAGCGTTCGCGCAATCGCGGCCAGCGTCTCGAAATCGCTCCGCGCCCTCCGGATTGCGCGCAGACCGCAAACGAACTCCAGCCGCACCCCCTTGTGCGCGCGATCCAGCTTGCGGATCAGGATCGGCCCGATCTCGCCCGTGGTCCGAACGTGCGTGCCTCCGCAGGCCGCGCGGTCCACGCCCTCGATCGTGACGATGCGAATCGGACCCTCGCGTTCCACCGCGCGCCGCAGATCGGAGGCCTCCCCCGAGTCCTCCCAGTGCGCGTGAATGGGCAGGTTCCGGAACACCAGCTCGTTGGCCCGCTCCTCGGCGCGCACGATCTGCTCCCGGCCAAGCGAGGGCGCCCCCAGATCAATCGTCGAAACCTCAGCGCCCAGATGGAAGCCCACCGTAGGAGCGCCGAACAGATCGAGCAGAATCGCGGAGAGCAGGTGCTGGCCGCTGTGCTGTTGCATGTGATCGAAACGGCGCTCCCAACAGATGCGGCCACGGACTCGCTCATCGGTCACCGGCGCTTCCAGCAAGTGCGCGATCCGCTCGCCCTCCTCGACTACCTCGCGCACCGCTACGCCGTTGATCCAGCCCGTATCGCAGGGCTGACCGCCCGACTCCGGATAAAAGGCGGTGCGGTCGAGATACAGGCGCAGGCCGCTCGCGTCGCGCTCGACTACGCGAGCTTCGAACTCGGTGAGATAGCTATCGTCCCAGTACAGGCGGGCCGTGCTCAGATCCACTCCAGGGCGCCCTTCTTGTAGGCCCAGACGTAACCCACGATCAGGATGGCCAGGAACACCGCCACTTCAGCCACGCCGAACCAGCCCAGTTGACGGTAGTAGACGGCCCACGGGAACAGGAAGATCGTCTCCACGTCGAAGATCACGAACAGAATCGCCACCACATAGAAGCGGACCGTATAGCGGCCGCGCGAATCCGACACCGCGCGGATGCCGCACTCGTACGCTTCCAGCTTCACTTCAGCCGGCGCGGCGGGGCGCACCAGGCGGGCCAGCCCCAGCACAACAACAGGAAACGCCAGAGCGAACAACGCGAGGATGAAGATGGGCAGATAGCCCTCGGGCATACCGCCAATATAGCACGCCGCCCGGGCGGGGCCGCGCCTGGGACGAGATCGCCGCGCCCGGCGAGCGACCGGGGGCGAATGCTCAGGACGCTCCGAGCAACTGCCGCGCCGCCGCCAGCGCCGAATCGTAGTCGGGAAAATCGGTGACTTCCGGCACGTATTGCACGTACCGGATGACGTTGTCCGGGTCCACCACGAAAATGGCGCGCGACTCGATGCGCAGCTCCTTGATCAGCGTGCCCCAGTTCTCTCCGAAAGAAGCCAGCCGGTGATCCGAAAGCATCTTGACGTGATCCACGCCGAAGGCGCCGCACCAGCGGCGTTGCGCAAACGGCAGATCCATACTGACGGCATAGACTTCCAGGCCCGGCATCTTCGCCGCCTCGTCGTTGAAGCGCTTGGTCTGCGCGTCGCAGACCGGCGTGTCCAGCGACGGGACGACGCTGAAAATCCGCACCGTGCGTCCGGTGTCGGCCAGCCGCACCGGCTTGAGGTTGACGTCCACGCATTCAAAGTCGGGCGCCGGGTCGCCCGGCTTGAGCTCCGGTCCGACCAAAGTCAAAGGATTGCCTTTCAGGGTCACAGCTCCAGCTCGTTCCATCGGAATTTACCTCCATGGCCCTCAACAGAGTTACAGAGTTCACGATTCAAGCGCCGGATCGGCGCGCCAGTTGATGCGCCAGCTCCCCGGGATCGCTCACCGGAGCCCGGCACGAGAAATTTTCACACACGTGAGCCTCGACCTGCTGCTTGTGGACGGGCAAATCCCTCACCCATCCCGCTCCCGCCGAGTGCGGCTCCAGCAGCACGACATCCGGATAAAAGCCCTGGTGCACCACTCCCGTCAGGGCGCGAAATTCGGGCGACTGCGGCTCGCCTCGCACCACAACCTGCCGCAACCCGCCCGGCAGGTACATCGCCGCCGCCAGCATGAGCGGCAACGAATCAGGCAACGTCGCCAGTTGACGTGCGAAGGCGCTCAAGGTTCGCTCGGCCTTCTGTCGCCACAGCTCCTCGCCGGTCAGAGCCGCCAGTCGAAGGCAATTCCATACCGCGACCGAATTGGCCGAGGGCTCGGCCCCGTCGTAATCGTCCTTCAGCCGGATGGGGATCATGGGATCCTCGCGTGCGCTGAAAAAGGCCCCGCCGACCGGATCCTCGAACAACTCGCACTGCTGCCGGCTCAATTCCAGCGCGAGCTCCAGGGCGCGCGACTCGAAGCCCGTTTCGTACCAATCCAGCAATCCCTGGATCACGAAGGCGTGGTCTTCGAGAAAAGCAGGGATGCCCGCTTCGCCACGCCACCACCGTCGCCACAGCGTACGCCCGTCGTACATGCGCGTGGTCAGAAACCGGGCGCAGGCCTGCGCCGCCTCGAAATAACGCCATTCTCCCAGCACGCGGGAGGCGCGGGCCAGGGCCGAAAGCATCAGCCCGTTCCAGCCCGCCAAAATTTTTTCATCGCGCGCCGGGCGCGGCCGCCGCTCACGTTCTTCCAGGAGCTTCCGTCGCGCTTCCTCCAGCGCCGCCGCGATCGCCGCCTCGGCTGCGCCGGATGCCCGGGCCACCTCGGCCACGCTGAGCGCTTCGTGCAACACCCACGCCCCACGCTCCTCCACACCGTAGCGCGCGCAAAACCAGCTTGCCGCGGGCTCACCGAGCGCAGCCTGAACCTGCTCCGCCGTCCACAAGTAGAAGGCGCCCTCTTCGGTGTCGTCGGGCCGGTCGGGGTCGGGCGCGCTATCGGCGTCCTCGGCCGAGTAGAAGCCGCCCTCCGGATCCCTCATCTGGCCGAGCACGTAGTCCAGCGTCTCGCGCGCCACCGCCGCGTAAGCGGGCCGCCTGGTAATCTGGAAGGCCTCCAGATAGCAGACCGCCAACTGCGCCTGGTCGTACAGCATCTTCTCGAAGTGGGGCACGCGCCAGGCCTCGTCCACCGAGTAACGATGGAAACCGCCGCCGAGATGGTCCCGGATCCCGCCCCGCGCCATAGCCTCCAGAGTGGCCAGCGCCATGTCCAGCGCTTCCTGGCGGTCGCTGCGATGCCAGTAACGCAACAGGAATTGCAGGAGCACGGGCCGAGGGAACTTGGGGGCGTCGCCGAAGCCGCCGTGCGCGCGGTCGAACAGTCGCCGGTAAATGTTGAAGGCGGAATCGGCCGCCTCCTGAATGCCCGGAAGCGCGGCCACCTGGTGCGCTGCATAGCGTTGGAGTTGTTCGATAGCCGCGGTCGCGACGGCGCGCACACGCTCGCGGTCCGACTGCCAGGCCCGCGCGATCTGCTCCAGCACGTGGCGGAAGCCGGGCCGCCCATAGCGGGTATCCGGCGGGAAGTAGGTCCCGCCGAAAAACGGTTTGCCCTCCGGGGTCAGGAAGACAGACATGGGCCAGCCGCCCGATCCGGTCGCCGCCTGCACGAACGCCATGTAAAGGCGGTCTACGTCGGGACGCTCCTCGCGATCCACTTTCACTGGAACGAAGTGGCGGTTGAGCAGCTCTGCGATCTCCTCGTCCTGGAACGATTCGCGCTCCATGACGTGGCACCAATGGCAACTGGAATACCCCACGGAAAGAAAGATCGGTTTATCTTCCCGGCGAGCGACTTCGAAAGCCTCGGCTGACCAAGGGCGCCAGTCCACAGGATTGTGCGCGTGCTGGAGCAAGTAGGGGCTTTTTTCGTGGATCAGGCGATTGGTGTGCGTTGGCATCCGGTTCCGGGCCTCACTTTGCAGATGACGCCCGGGGTCTCCCGGATGCGTCTACTGTGACTTGCCCGCCTGGGTCTTGCGCGGCTCGGGCAGATACCCTGCTTCGCGCAGCCGCTCCAGTATCGCCGCCAGTTCAGCCCGCACGCTTTCCGACGGCGGCCCCACCGGACGCCGGCAGGGACCTACGGGGATACCCGCCATCGCCATCGCTTCCTTGATGACGGAGGGGAAGGTCGCCAACGAAAAAGCCCGCCGCAACGGCTCCGCCAGCGCTTGCAGGCGCGCCGCCTCCTCCCGGTTGCCGGCTTCGAAGGCCTGGTACAGCTCGACGAAAGCGCGGGGCGCGACGTTGGCGCAGGCCGTCACCGCGCCCACGCAGCCTCGCTCCAGGCCGGCCAGAATCATGTGGTCGCGCCCGATGAAGACTTTCAGGCCACAGGCGCGGTACTCCTCGATCCGGTCGAGCTGGCCGCTGGAATCCTTCAGCCCGACGAAATTGGAGGCGGCATCCGCCAGACGGCGCGCCACGGCCGGGGTAAAATCCACTCCCGTGCGCTCGGGAACGTTGTAAGCCAGCACCGGCAGACGCACGCTGCGGCAAACCTCGCGGTAGTGTTCGAACAACTCCTCGGCGCTGGGGCGGATGTAATAAGGCGTGATGACTACGATGTAGTCCACCCCGTCGGCCTCCGCCTTCTGCGCCAGGCGAACGGTCTGTCGCGTCGTGACCGCGCCCACGTTGGCGTACACCGGCACGCGGCGTCCCGCCGTCTGCACCACGAAGCGAATCGCCACCTGACGTTCCTCGTCGTCCAAAGCGAAGAACTCCCCCTGACCGCCCGTCACGAACAACCCATGAACGCCGGCGCCGATCAGCATCTCCAGGATTTCCTGCCAGGCGCCGTAGTCAATGCGCTCGTCGGCCTGAAATGGAGTGACTACCGCGGGCACGATGCCCCGCATGCGGTCCGTCATGACGATCATTCTAACGCCGCCGGACCTGAACCTATGGGGACGGTCCCGATCGCGGCCCCGTCCCGAGTTGCTAACCTGAAAACGATGCCCTGGGACGAGCGGCGGTGGGGATTGCTGCAACACCGGGTTCATCGCGATCTGCTGAAAGCCGCCTCGCCCGGCCAGTGCTGGGACCTCGTCGTCAAGGCTGCCCGCCGCGTCCTCCGCGCGTACAGCAGCAGCTTCTTCCTGGTCACCCGCTTCCTGCCCGCCACCAAACGCGCCTGCGTCGAGGTCACGTACGCCGCAGTCCGATACCCCGACGAGATCGCGGATACCTTCCCGGTGTCCCCGCCTCGGAAGCTTGCCATGCTGCGGGCCTGGCGCAATTCCTACCTTGCCGCCCTGGATTCGGGCAGTTTACCGGAATGCATCGGGGCCGGGATTCCGTGGATCCTCGCCGGCTTCGCCCATGTCGTAACTCGTCACGGCATCCCGCGCGAACACTATCTGGCCTTCCTCGATGCCATGGAGCGCGATGTGCGCCCGGCGCCTTTCGCCGATTTCGATGAACTGATCGGCAATTATGTCTACGGTTCCGCGATCGTGGTCGGTTACTTCCTTACTTACATTTATGGCGCGGCGCCGCCGTCCGCCTCGGCGGAAGCGCTGGCCTGCGCCCGCGAACTGGGAATCGCGCTGCAACTTACTAACTTCGCGCGCGACGTGGAGGACGACCGCCTCCGGGGCCGCCTCTATGTGCCGGCGGACTGGCTGGCGCGCGAAGGCCTTGCCGTGACCCAGGCCCTCGACCCCGCTCACGGCGCCCGATTGCGCCGCGTCGCCCAACGCCTGGCCGCGGAAGCGGAATCCCGCTATCAGTACGCCCGGCGGCATCTGGACCGGTTCTCGCCCGACTGCCGCGCAGCCATACTCGCCTGCATCGAGGTGTACCAGGCCGTCAATCAGAGATTGCTCGAGGGTCACGGTGAGGCCGGGCGGCGCGTCCGGCTCAACGCCCTCGAGAAATTCCGCGTGCTGCCGCCGGACAAGTACTGGCGCGTCCCGCTGGCTTATGCCGGGCTGTTGTAAGACATGAGCCCCCCTGCCGGTACAAATTCCCCGAGGCGCCTTCCCGCGGTCACCATCATCGGCGCCGGCCTCGGCGGTCTCAGCGCCGCCATCCATCTGCGCCTGGCCGGCCACTCCGTGCGCATCCTCGAACGCAACCCCACGCCCGGCGGGCGCGCCAACCGGCTCGAAGTGGACGGCGTGTTTTTCGACACCGGACCGACGCTGCTCAATTACCCGTGGGTATTCGAAGATCTGTTCCGGCGGGCTGGCAAACAGCTCGCCGACTACTTAGATCTGCTCCCGGTGGAACCCACTGTCACTTACTGCTGGCCCGAGGGCCGGCGACTGACTCTTTTCCGCGATCCGGAAAAACTGAGGCGAGAGCTGGAAGCCTTTGAAAACGGCGCTGCCGCCGCCCTCGACCGCTTCTTTGCGGACGCCGAAGAGAAATTCCGGATTGCTTTTGAAAAACTCGTTCCTCAAAATCAGGATTGTTTCCTTCGCTATTTCGGCGCACTTACTCCGGCCGAATTCCTGCGCACCGCCCTGTGGCGCTCCATGTATGGCGAACTCGGCCGCTTCTTCCGCAGCCGCTATATCCGTGAAGCGCTGGGCAGCTACGCCATGTATCTGGGCGGGTCGCCCTTTGCCTTGCCCGGAACCTTCTCGATTCTCCCGTACGGCGAACTCGCGCACGGCCTCTGGTTGCCCCGCGGCGGCATGTATGCCCTCGTGGAAGCCATCGTGCGCCTGGCGCGCGAGCTCGGCGTCGAGATCGAGACCGGCTGCACCGTCGAGCGCATCCTCACCGACGGCGACCGCGTGCGCGCCCTCCGCCTGGCGGGCAACGAAACCCTGCCCGCCGAACTGGTGGTTTGCAACGCGGACTGGCCGGCCGCCGTCACCGAGCTGCTCGCCCAACGCCCGCCGCGCCTGGCCATGTCGCCGGCCGTGGTGACGTATTATTGGCTGGTGCGCGAGCGGCCGCAGGGCCTGGGCCACCACACGATCTTTTTGCCGCGCGACTATCGCGGCGCTTTTCGTCATTTGTTGCGCGGCCGCGGCCTGCCTCCCGACCCTGCCTTTTACGTGGCCGCCCCGCCGGCTTTCGGCGACGCTCCCTCGGCCTCGCGGCAGCCGCTGTTCGTCCTCGTTCCCGTGCCCACGCTCAGCCGTCTCGGCGAGGTGAACTGGGCCGAGGCCCTGCCCGGCCTGAAAGAACAAATCCTTGACCGGATGTTTCATTCGGGCTTCGCCCTGCCCCCGGCCGCCATCCTCGCCGAACGCATCTGGACCCCGCTCGACTGGAAACAACGCTTCCGCCTGTTTGACGGCTCCGCCTTCGGCGCCGCCCACACCCTCTCCCAGATCGGTCCCTTCCGCCCCCGCAACTACAGCCGCCGCCTGCGCGGCCTGTATTTCGTCGGCAGCAGCACCAACCCCGGCGCCGGCCTGCCCATGGTTGTCATCAGCGGCCGGCTTGTGGCCGAGAGAATCGCCTCTCATGTACGTTGAACGTTACGGCGCCGGATCCCGCCTCTGGCTGGGGCTGCACGGCTGGAGCGGCGACCATCGCACCTTTGAACCGCTGGCCCGTTATCTGCCGGACGGCGTGGTGCTTTACGCCCCGGATTTGCCGGGCTGCGGCAAAAGCCCGCCTCCCGGAAGCTGGACGCTCGCTTCAGTCCTCCAGGAATTGCTCGATTTGGTCGCCCCCCTTGTTCCCCCACCTCTCGTCATCATCGGCAATTGCAGCGGCGCTATCCTGGCTCTCTGCCTCGCACAGCAACTCAGCCGCCGGGGCTGCACCAGCTCGATCGAACGGCTCGTGCTGATTGACCCCTTCGCCTATTGGCCCTGGTATTTCCGCGTCTTCGTCTCGCCCCGCATCGGACGCTATGCCTTCGCCTGTTCGTTCGGCAACCCGGTCGGGCGCCGGCTCATCAACCTTGCCTTGGCCGGCAAGCGAAGAGCGGACACCGACCTGGCCGAAGGCTTCGCGGGCGTATCCCCCGACGTGGCCCTCGCGTGGTTGCGTATCCTGCGCGAGATCGAAAGTGTGAAGGTTTTCGCCGAACTCGACCTCCCCATCCGCATCCTCCACGGCGACCGCACGTTCGCGGCGGTTCGTCGCTCGCTCACCGTCTTTCGCGGTCTGTGGCCGCAAATGGAAGCGCGCGTCATCGAGGGCGCCGGGCACCTGCCCCTGCGGGAAGCCCCGCAGCAGGTGGTAGCATCCATTCAATCAGGAGCAACATGACCGCCCGGCTCCGTGACTTCCACTCCGCCAAGCTGCCGCTCATCGAAGACGAGCTGCGCGCCTGTTTGCCCTTATCGCCCTTGCAAGGCGCGGAGCGGCTCAACCAGGCCCTCGAGTACGCCGTGAACTCCGGCGGCAAGCGCATCCGGCCCCTGCTCACGCTCATGGTCGCCGAGATCTTTCCCTCGCCGCCGGCAGTGGCGCTGCGTCTGGCCTGCGCTGTGGAGTTTCTGCATCTGAGCTCGGTCATCTTCGACGATTTGCCCTCCATGGATGACGCCCCCACGCGTCGCCACGTACCCGCGCTGCACGTGGCATTCGACGAAGCCGTTGCGACATTGGCCGCCCTGGCGCTTTACGCGAGGGCCTTTCGGATCCTGTCGCCCTGGCCTGCGCTGGTCGAGCGTGCTGCGTGCGCCACCGGCAGCGAAGGCATGATCGGCGGCCAGGCCGCCGACTTGAGCGGCGTCCGTCCCACACGCTTGCACAAGACCGCTCCCCTGTTCGTACTCGCCGTGGTGGCGCCCGCGGAGGTCGCCGGGGCTGCCGGTTCCGAGCTGGAGGCTCTGGATTGTTTCGGCCAGTTCCTCGGCGAGGCGTACCAGCTCTGCGATGACCTGCTGGATGCGCTGGCCTCGGAATCCCTCACGGGCAAAACCGCCGGCCAGGACCTTCGTCACGGACGGCCGGTTCTCGGCGCCGACTTCACTCCGGAGCACGCCCTCCGGCGCCTCCAGGAACTGACTTGCCAGGCCAGGCGCGCCCTCGAGCAAGGCCTGCCCCCTTGTCTCGGCCGCGATTTACTCGATGAATTCGCTCGATGGATCGAGCGACGAGCCGTGGAGTTGAAGCATGGCCACTTTGCTGCTCTTGCTGACGGCGGCCATTCTGGCCCTCGTGGTGGCGAACGCGGCGCTCTGGCCTGAAGTCAAACCCGAAAGCGACGCTGCCGGCGACGTCTCCGTCCTCATCCCCGCCCGCAACGAAGAACAAAACCTGCCTCGCTGTTTGGAGACGGTCCTTCCGCAAGCCGGAGTTCGTGAAGTGTTGGTCTATGACGATCACTCCGACGACGGCACCGCCGCTGTGGTGCGCAGCTTCGCCGCCCGCGATCCCCGCGTGCGCCTGATCGAGCCCAGTCCCTTGCCGCCCGGCTGGGCCGGAAAAACCTTCGCCTGTCACAAGCTCTCCGAAGCCGCCGGCGCGCCCTGGCTGCTGTTTCTCGACGCGGACGTCACACTGGCGCCCGGCGCCATCGCCGGTGTGTTGGCGGAAGCTCAACGTCGCAGCCTGACGCTGCTTTCATGCTGGCCGGGCCTGCTCATGCAAGGCTTCTGGGAAAAACTGCTCATGCCCATGCTGAACTTCGTGGTCTTCACCTTGTACCCCGCGCCTCTGGCGATCCGCCGTCCGCTCGACGCGTCGCTCGGTCTCGCTCACGGTGCGCTGATCCTCGCTCGCCGCGACAGTTACCAGCGCGTGGGTGGACACGCAGCCGTGCGCTCCGAACTGTTCGAAGACACCCTGCTCGCCCGCCTGTGGCGCAGCCGCGGCGAGCGTTCTTTGTGCCTGGACGGACGCCGCGTCGTTCAGACTCGCATGTACTCGGGCCTGCGCCCCATCTGGCAGGGATTTCAGAAAAACTTCTACCCGGCGTTCCGCTCGCCCGTCTCGTTCTGGGCGTTCCTGGCCTTTCACGCCGCGGTCTTTCTCGGGCCGTTCCTTACCGCCAACTGGGCGGCCGCCGCTTGCGTCATCGCCATGCGCTTCGCACTCGCCTTGCGGTTCTCCCATCCGTTGTGGAGCGCGTTCCTTCACCCGCCGGCGCAAGTCTTCCTGCTGGCGCTCGGGCTGGCGAGCTGGTGGCGCTACCGACACGGCGCCGGCGTCGCGTGGAAAGGCCGGAGGTACGCAGCGCGATGAATGCGGTGGTGATCGGCGCAGGGATCGCTGGTCTCGCCGTGGCCTTGCGGCTGAACAAGCAGGGGTGGCGCGTCACCGTGTGCGACAACGGGCCGACGCCGGGCGGCAAGATGAACTCGTGGCGCACCGGCCCGTACCGCTTCGACACCGGACCTACCCTGCTCGCGCTGCCCGCGATTCTGCGCCGCCTTTTTGGCGACCTGGGCGAACGCCTCCAAGACCACCTCACGCTGGAGGCGCTCGATCCTCATGCGGAATATGTCTACGCCGACGGCTTCCGCCTCGCCGTGCCGGCCGCCTGGGATCGCTGGGTCGAGGTCGTCCGCGCCCTCGAACCTCGCGACGCCGAAGGCCTCCAGCGGCTCCACGCGGTCGGCGCCCGCATTTTCCGGCTCTCCGAGCTCACCTTTTTCCGGGGACACCCGCTGGTTCCGCCCCGCCTGCCGCCGCTTTCCGCCCTGCGGCATCTGCCCTTGCGCCACGCCTGGGGCAACTACGCCCGCACGGTCGAACGTCTGCTCCACAATGATCGGCTACGCCGGATTTACCTGCGGTATCCCACGTACGTAGGTTCGTCTCCGTACCATTGCCCGGCGACGCTGCTCGTGATTCCGTACCTGGAGCACGCGGCGGGCGTCTGGAAAGTCCGCGGGGGGATGTATCGCATCGTCGAAGCGCTGGCGGAACTGGCCCGGCGCCGGGGCGTCGAACTGCTGCTCGGCGCCGAGGTGACAGCGATCGAGCAACGCGAGAATCGCGCCGTGGGAGTCCGGCTTGCCTCCGGATCCCGCCTGCCCGCCGACGTGGTCGTCTACAACGGGGACGCGGCCCTCCTGCCGGCGCTGCTGGGCGAGACCCCGTGCGTCCGGCCCACGGCGCGCTCGCTGTCCGGCGTCGTCATTCTGGTCGGCCTGCCGCGAAAGATCCCCGGCCTCGCCCACCACACGATTTTCTTTTCCTCGGACTACGCCGACGAGTTCGACGAACTGTTTCGCCGGCGCCGCTTCCCAGGCGATCCCACCGTCTACGTCAACGCCCCGGACGACGCCGCGCTGGCGCCTCCCGGCGGCCAGGCCATGTTCATTATGGCGAATGCTCCGGCCGACCCCGATGCCACGTGGTCCCGCGAACAGGTGCAACAGGCAACGGAACGGATCTTTACGCGGCTGGAGCGCTCTGGCCTACGCGGCATCCGCGAGCAGGCCGAGGTCTTCGATGTATGGCATCCCGGACGCATGGCTTCGCGGTATTTGGCGCCCGGCGGCGCCATCTACGGCGATCACTCGCACGGCTGGCGCAGGGCGTTCCTCAGGCCTCCCAACCGTCCCCGACGCCCCCGCGGCCTTTACTGCGCCGGCGGCAGCTTCCATCCCGGCGGCGGCGTCCCCATGGTTTTGCTTTCCGCCGAGATCACCGCTCGGTTGATTCAACGGGATTGGGGGAACCCGTGATCCGGCGCCTCATCAAGCATGCCTTGCCGGCGGCTTATGCGGTGCTGTGGCTGGGCGGCATCGGAGTGCATTGCCTGGGACTGGCGTCGGAGGAGGCCCGCCTGGGCGCCCCCGCGTTCCTGCTCGCAGCCGCTGCGCTGGTGCTGACGCATGCGCGCGGGGCCAGGGCCTGGTTGATCGGAGTCGGTGTGGCCGGCTTTCTCGTCGAGCTGCTCGGCTCGCACACCGGTTTTCCCTTTGGTTCGTATGCCTACGGCGGCGCTTTGCAGCCTCAGCTCGCCGGCGTTCCGCTCGTGATGTCATGCGCCTGGATCGTGCTGATTGGCTACGTGAAGAGTTTCGAGGCCGCGATGGCATGCCCTGGCTGGGTGCGCGTGGCCGCGGGCGCCACGGCGATGGTCGTGATTGACCTCGCCATCGAGCCGGTCGCCGCCGGTCCGCTCGCGTTTTGGAGCTGGAAGGACTCCGGTCCTTATTACAGCGTGCCTTGGCAGAACTTCGCCGGCTGGTTCGTGGTCAGCGCAGCGATGCTGGCTGCCGGACGCAGCCGGCGCCTCGCAAGCCCCACGGCGCGCGGCGTGGGACTGAGCGTCGTTGCGTTCTTCGGCCTGATCGGCGCCTGCCACGGCCGCTGGGCCTCGCTTGGGGTGGCCGCCGCCCTCGCCCTCCTGCACGCCGCCTTGAGCCGTCGCCTGCGTGTTGCCGGCTTGCAACCCGGCGCTTCCACACCGGCTGGTAAACTGTAGGGGAC
>Ga0197142_1003047_pt1 | contig 14280 bp, 11 predicted proteins | sample GBS60_MetaG_FD_148614 | JGI IMG/M metagenome (GOLD analysis project Ga0197142, IMG submission 148614) | Sediment microbial communities from Great Boiling Springs, Gerlach, Nevada, United States - GBS 60_MetaG | ecosystem: Environmental > Aquatic > Thermal springs > Hot (42-90C) > Sediment... | reverse complement strand
CCTGATGTTGGATATTGTGCATCGCATGATGCGGGATGTGATGGACGCCTACGTGGTGATGGACGCCGATAAAGCGCGGGCCGTGGCCCGACTGGATGATCAGCTGGACACCCTCTACGGCAAGCTATTCAGCCTGCTGGTCGGCGAGATGAGCCGGGGGGCGCTTTCGGTGGAAGAGGGGACGTACTTGCTGTGGGCCGGGCACAATCTGGAGCGCATTGGCGACCGCGTGACAAACATCTGCGAGCGCATCGTCTATGCGCGCACGGGTGAAGTGCGCGAGTTTAACCCCAAGCCGGGCGAGGACTGAGCGAGGGCACTCAGCGCGATGGGCATTGGCAGCAGGCGAGGCCCACAAACGTTCGTGGGCCTCTCCAAAAGGCACGCTCAAGGGCGTTGGCCAACGCCCTTGCATCCTCCGCGGCGACGATTTGCCCCGAGTTGGTGCTGTAATTACCGTGCCATTCGCCGACCCATCCCTCAGGGTCCTTCGTGCCGGCCGGCTCCCAACCATACTGGTACGCCAACCAGAGCACCTTCTGCCAAGTCAGGTTGCCTGTGCCCCAGGTATGGCCCTGCTCGTTCACCAAATCGACGCTCATTTAGACCTCCTGAGCCTACATTATTTTTTTAGGAATCGCATACTGGCGGGCAGGAGGCAGACTCCGCCCCCAGAGAGGCGATCCTTGTCTCAGAAGGTCTTTGGGTCAGAACATGGGACTGATAAAACTATAACACCTCTCTCGGATTGGCGCAGCAGGCTGCAGGCCCGCAGCGCCGATTGACAGGCTGCGTGGCGTCCTCTATAATCTCTCTTGTAGACAACCGAACAACACGGTCTTCGGGGCAGGGTGCAATCCCCGACCGGCGGTATAGCCCGCTACCCGCTCTGCGGTGGACTCTGGTGCAATTCCAGGGCCGACGGTGAAAGTCCGGATGGGAGAAGATCGTTGCCATATAGAGGCAGTGCGCCTGCCGTCGGCAGATGCACTCTTGGTGTGTTGCTTATGCCCCGAAGTCGATTCTACGGCTTCGGGGTTTTCTGATCGGCGGGCACACAGGCGCATTCCTCTCCCTTTCTACGCCCATCCGACCCCGAAGGCAATACATCTCGTGAAGGAAGTACAAGGGCTACCCCATGCAGATTGGACTTGCCGACCGCCACACCGAAGCCCAGATCGCCGTCCGTCCTCAGCGGGCTACTGCGTCGAGGCGGGAGCATATGATACGTTGGCTGTTGCCGCCTATCACCTTCGCGCTGTTTCTGTTAGGCTGGGAGGCGCTGGTACGCTTGGGACGCTACCCGGCCTTCATCCTGCCTTCGCCGCAGCGTGTGGGGCAGAAGTTGATCGCCGTGGCGCTGGATGGCACGCTCTGGCAGCATGCCGGCGTGACGCTCGTCGAGGTGCTGGGCGGCCTGACGTTGGGCGCAACCATCGCCGCACTGCTGGGGTATCTGCTGGCCCAGTCGGTGGCGATTGAACGGGCGATCTCGCCGTATCTAGTGGCCTCGCAGGCCATCCCCATTGTGGCCATCGCCCCGCTGCTGGTGATCTGGTTCGGTCCCGGCCTGGTGAGCAAAATCCTCATCAGTGCGCTCATCGTCTTCTTCCCTATTCTCGTCAACACCATCGCCGGCGTGCGGAGTGTCCCCCCCGATCTGCGCGACCTGATGCGCTCCCTACACGCTACGCGCTGGCAGATGCTGGTGAAGTTGGAGATTCCGGCTGCCATGCCCGTCCTGTTGGCCGGGCTGAAGGTGGGCGCGACGCTCTCCGTGATCGGCGCGGTGGTGGGCGAGTTGGCCGGTGCCGACGCTGGCCTGGGCTTCATGATTAACTTGGCCGACGGCCAATATGATACGGCGCGGGTGTTTGTGGGCGTGCTGGCGCTGGTGGTGATGGCGCTGAGCCTGTATGGCATCGTCAGTCTGCTGGAGTGGCATCTGCTGCGCTGGCGCAAGGCCGGAGGTGGGTGAGCGTCGAGAGAGTCCCCTCCGATCTGAACATGGCAGCCTTACATGACCTTTTTTACACAACCCAAGGAGGATTTCCCCTATGCCACATCGCATTGCCCTTCTCCTATTCGCCCTAGCGCTAGCGCTTACTGCTTGCGCGGGCAGCACCCCACAGCCTACAGAGGCTGCTCTCACGCCGGTGGAGCTCTCGCTGGGGTACATTCCGGATGTGCAGTTTGCGCCCTACTACGTAGGCATCGCAAAAGGCTTTTTTGCCGAGCGCGGCATTGAATTGAGCATTCGGCACCGACAGGAGACCGACGCCGCCAAGCTGCTTGCCACCGACGAGCTTCACTTTGCGGTGATCAGCGGCGAACAGGTGCTGCTGGGGCGGCAGCAGGGGCTGCCGCTGGTGTACGTCTTTGAGTGGTATGAGCGTTTTCCGGTGGCGATAGCGGCCAAGCAGTCCTCGGGCATCCAGCGCATTGAGGACCTGCGCGGGCGCAGCGTAGGCGTGCCGGTGCGCGAGGGAGCGAGTTACATCGGCTTGGAAGCCCTGCTGGCAGCAGGAGGCTTGACCGACGCTGACATAGACCTGCGCACCACCGGCTACGCGCAAGTGGAGACGTTGCTCACCGATCAGGTAGAGGCGGTGGTGGTCTATGCGGCCAACGAACCTGTGCAACTGGAGGCACTGGGGGAGGCGGTCAACGTGATCTACGTGGCCGACTACGCCGATCTGGTCAGCAATGGGTTGGTGACAAACGAGAAGACCATCGCCGAGAAGCCCGACCTTGTGCGGGCGATGGTGGCAGCACTGGCGGAGGCACTCGGGTACACCATCGACCATCCCGATGAGGCATTTGAGATCAGCAAGCAGTTCGTGGAGGGCCTCTCCGATCCCCAAGTGGCGGCGACGGCCCGTCAGGTGCTGGCTCGCTCAATCGATCTGTGGCGTGCCGATCGCCTCGGCGAGACCCGCTTGGAGTCATGGGAGGCGATGCAGGAAGTGCTGCTGAACATGGGCCTGCTCAGCGAGCCGCTTGACTTGAGCAAGGCCTTCACCAACGAGTTTCTGCCGTAGTGGATCAGGGGGCGCACCTGTTGCACCCCCTGCTGTGGAGAGACACGTGTCACAGAACGCTCCCGCCCTTCTTGCCCGGCGCATCAGCCACGCTTACCGCAGCAACGGCAGCTTCTTACCGGTGCTCCGTGAGATCGATCTGGAACTGGCACGCGATGAGTTTGTGTGCCTTGTAGGGCCTTCAGGATGTGGCAAGAGCACGTTGTTGCGCATCCTCGCCGGTTTGATCAGCCCCACCGAGGGCACGGTGCAAGTGGAAGGCAAGCCGGTCGATGGGCCACATCCGGGCGTGGTGCTGGTTTTCCAGCAGGCTAACCTGATGCCCTGGCGCACCGTGTTGGACAATATCGCCTTGCCGCTGGAGTTGCGCGGCGTCTCGCCTGCTGCCCGCGCGGAAGCCGCCCACGATCTCATCGCCCTTGTGGGGTTGCAGGGCTTTGAGCGGGCCTACCCTGCCGAGCTGTCCGGCGGGATGGCGCAACGGGTGGCCATCGCCCGTGCCCTCATTCAGCAGCCGGAGGTGCTGCTGTTGGATGAACCGTTCGGGGCGCTGGATGCCATGACGCGCGAGGTGCTGGGCGAGGAGCTGCTGCGCATCTGGCAGGCACGCAGCAGCACGGTGCTGATGGTGACGCACAGCATCAGTGAGGCGATTCTACTTGCCGACCGCGTGCTGGTGATGGGGCCGCGCCCGGGCCGCATCGAAGCGGCCTTTGAGGTGAGCCTGCCGCGTCCCCGTGCGCTGGGGATGCTGCACAGCGCGGCAGCAGGTAAGTTGGCACAGGCCATCCGCCGTGCCATCCGTGCTGAGGCCACAAGGACAAGGGCAACGTAACATTAGCCGGCCCGCAGGCTGTGCACGGCTTCGGCGATGACCTCAACCGCTTCGTCGATTTCCTCAGGCGTGGTAGGCCTACCTGTGGAAAGGCGCAGCGTGCCTTTGGCGAACTCCAGCGGCACGCCCATCGCTTCCAGCACATGGGAGACGGCGATCCGATCGGCGTGACAGGCTGCGCCCGCCGAGGCGGCCACGCGCCCACCGATGCGCTCAAGCAGGGTGTTGGCCTCCACGCCACGGAAACTGATGTTCAGCGTGTTGGGCAGAGAGTGTTCGGGATGGCCGTTGCGCTGTATGCCGTCCAGCCGCTCGGTCAGCCCTCTGTAGAGACGGTCGCGCAGGGTCTGCATGTGCGCCATGTGGTGCACTAGATCGCGGCGAGCAACCTCCGCTGCCTGGCCCAACCCAACGATCTCCAGCACATTTTCGGTGCCTGCCCGCCGATTGCGTTCGTGCGAGGCGCCGTGCATGAACTTGGGCAAGTCCACACCTGACCGCACGTAGAGCGCCCCCACGCCCTTCGGCGCATAGAACTTGTGCCCGGCTAGGGAGAGGAAGTCTACGCCCAGCACGGCCACATCTACCGCAATCTTGCCAACAGCCTGCGCGGCGTCGGTGTGCACCAGCACGCCGTGTGCATGGGCGATCTGCGCGATCTCGGCCACCGGTTGGAGCGTCCCTACCTCGTTGTTGGCCAGCATAATGGAGATCAGGATCGTATTGGGCCGGATGGCACGCTCCACATCCGCCGGGTCCACCCTGCCGTAACTGTCCACTGGCAGCACGGTGATCTCATACCCTTGGCGGGCAAGCACCTCACACGGCTCATGGACGGCAGGATGCTCCACTGCCGAGGTGATGATGTGCCGCCCCCGCTCGCCATAGGCCGCTGCCACCCCTTTGATCACCGTGTTGTTGGACTCCGTGCCCCCGCTGGTGAAGATCACTTCGTGCGGCTGGCAGTTGAGCAACGCCGCTACTTGCGCCCGCGCCCGCTCAACAGCCTCACGTGCCACTTGCCCATAGGTGTGAGCGCTGGACGGGTTGCCGAAGTGCTGATAGAGGTAGGGCAGCATGGCCTCCGTCACCTCGCGGTCAATGGGCGTGGTGGCGTTGTAGTCCAGATAGATGGGGTAGGCAGCCATCGTTCCCTCTCTGCGTTCTGGATGCGGGGAAAAGCCGCCCGCTTAAGGAGCAGCGCGGCGGAAGGTCAGACGGATGCGTGCGGCAGTGATCTGATCGTTGTCCTTAAGCGCGTAAGGGATGCCAGCCGTCAGACGCATATCGTTGAGGCGCGTGCCGTTCATGCTGCCGAGGTCTTCGATGTAATAACGGTGGCCCTGGCAGAAGATGCGGCAGTGGCGGCGCGAGGCCGTTTGAGCGCCCTCCAGCCCCAACGTCGCCAGATCGACATCCGGCACGGAGGAGTCGCGGGGATGGCTGCGCCCGATCACCGTCTCCGGAAACTTAAGCGGGAACTCCATGCCGTTCTCGGCCACCAGCACATATTGCGGCACGGTGGCCTTGCTCTCCTCATCCGCGAGGTCAAGTGGCTGCATAGGGACGGTCATGGTAGCGGTCGGAAGGTCGCTAAGGTCTACCACCTCCCGCCTGCCGATGATGGCCTCTATGCGCTTGACCACCTCACGCGCCGAGGGGATGCGATGCTCTGGGCGGAGGGCAATGAGGTGGTTGACCAGTTCCTCCACCTCTGGTGAGACGCCCGTGATCGGGTCTAGGTCGCCTGCCAGAATCTTAGAGGCCACCGTGCCGATCTCCCGTGCCTTGATGGGCAGCGTGGCTGTCAGCATCTCGTAGAGCACAATGCCCAGCGAGTAGAGATCGGCACGGGCATCCACGGAATGCGCCTCTAGAATCTGCTCCGGCGCAGCATAGTAGAGCGTTCCGGCAAACTGCGAGGAGGCGGTCAATGTGGCGTGGTCGGGCGCTTTGGCGATGCCGAAGTCGATCAGCTTGGCTTGATTGGTAGGGGTGATCATGATGTTCTGCGATTTCACATCGCGGTGCACGATGCCCTTGCTGTGGATGGCCTCCAGGGCCAATGCCACATGACGCGCGATGGCCAGTGCATCCGGCTCGGCGAGTGGCCCCCGCGTATCGATAATGTCGGCAAGTGTGTGGCCCTCGACGAACTCGGTGATGATGTAGCTCAGCGTTTGGCCGAGGGCGGGGTCGTATTCGCGCAGTGCCCAGTCATGCAAGGCAATGATGTAAGGGCTTTTAATCTGACGCAGGAGGTCGATCTCGCGCTCAAAGCGGGCCATAAATTGATCGTCGACCAAATGGCTGTGCAGCACCTTGATCACCACCATCTGGCCGGTTTGTGTATCACGTCCCAAGAAAGCAACGGCTGCGCCGCCTGAGCCAAGCCGATCGTAGATGCGGTAGCGGTTCTTGATCATCTGCCCGATCATAAGCCAGTCTCCAGTCTGCCGTCCGATCCGATCTACACAGCCCTATATATTACCACAACCCCCAGCGAGGTGGCCGAGGGAGAGATGCGGCCAAAGGCAAAGTCGCCCCACCAAAAACCTACCGACCGGACGGTAGGCTTGTCAGAAACGGCACTTTATGTTTTAATTGAGATGGTGCTTGCCATCGGTTTTGCTCTCCGATGTTCGTCCGTTCTTTCCCTACAAGGAGGATAGGCCTATGTCCTATCGCATTCGCCGTGCGGCGGTGATCGGGGCCGGGACGATGGGCAGCGCCATCGCCGCCCACCTGGCCAATGTGGGCATCCCCGTCGATCTCCTAGACATCGTCCCCCGCGAGTTAACGCCCGAAGAAGCAGCGCAGGGGCTAACGCTTGACGACCCCCGCGTGCGCAACCGTATCGTGCAGAAGGGCTGGGAAGCAGCCCGCAACGCCCGACCGGCGGCGCTTTACACGCCGGAGAGAGCTGATCTGGTGCGGCTGGGCAATCTGGAGGACAACTTTGATTGGCTGAGCGAAGCCGACTGGATCTGCGAGGCCATCATTGAGAATCTGGCCATCAAGCAGAGCCTTATGGCGCGCATTGAGACCGTGCGCAAGCCGACAGCCATCGTTGCCACCAACACTTCCGGCCTGCTCATCCGCGACATTGCTGCCGGGCGCAGCAAGGAGTTCTGCCAGCACTTCCTCGGCATGCATTTCTTCAACCCACCGCGTTACCTCAAACTGTTGGAGATTATTCCCCATCCCGATACCCTTCCCGAAGTGATCGCGGCCATGACGCGCTTCGGCGAGGATGAGCTGGGCAAGGGCGTGGTGATCTGCAAGGACACGCCCAACTTCATCGCCAACCGTATGCTCTCCATCAGCGGGGCCTATGAGCTGGGCTATGCCATCCGCAACGGCTATACGGTTGAGGAAGTGGATGCCCTCCTCGGCCCGCTGGTGGGACGTCCCAAGACTGCCGTTTTTCGCCTGCTGGACCTCATCGGCCTGGACGTGATGGCACACGTCAACACCAATCTGTATGAGGCGCTGGCGCATGACGAATCGCGCGATCTGCTCAAAGACCCGCAGGTGGTAGGCCTCATCGAGACTATGGTGAAGAACGGCTGGCTGGGCAACAAAGCCGGTCAGGGTTTCTACAAGCGTGTGGATAAAAACGGCGAGCGCGAGTTCTGGCCGCTGGACTTGCAGACGCTGGAGTACGTGCCGCCGACCAAAGTGCGCTTTGAGTCGGTGGGGCAGTACCGCAAGGTAGAGCCGACCGGCGCACGCCTCAAGGCGATGGTGGAAGCCACCGACCGCGCCGGACAGTTCATCCGTGACACGCTTTACCACCGCTTGGCTTACGCCTCGCGCCGCATTCCGGAGATCGCCGATGACATCTTGGCCATCGACCGCGCCATCAAGTGGGGCTTTGCCCACGAGTTAGGCCCCTTTGAGGAGTGGGATGCCATCGGCGTGGCGGAGAGCGTGGAAAAGATGGAAGCTGCTGGCTTCCGCGTCGCCGATTGGGTCAAGGAGATGCTGGCGCTGGGTTGCCCGACCTTCTATCAGTATCAGGACGGCATTGCCGTCGGCTACTACGACCTCGCCGCCAAAAAGTACCTTCCCCTTGAGGAGCACCCGCGCAAGATCAGCGTCAACCTCCTCATCTCGCGGGGCTGTGTGGTGGAGTCCAACGAGGATGCGGCGATCGTGGACATGGGCGACGGCATCGCCCTCTTGGAGTGGCATACCAAGGCTAACACCCTCACCCCCGGCGTAGTGCAGATGGGCTACCGCGCCATCGAGCGCCTGCACAGCGACTTTGACGGGTTGGTGATCGGCCACCAAGGCGATCTATTCTCTGGAGGGGCCAACTTGGACATGATGGCTATCCAGCAGCAGGCAGCGGCGCGGGGCATCACGCCAGCCCAGTTGGTGGATGAGTTGGCCCATCAGATGCAGCAGATGATGCTGGGGATGCGCTATGCACCCAAGCCGGTTGTCACCGCGCCGTTTGACCGTGCGCTGGGCGGCGGCGCAGAGTTGGCCATGTGCGGCGACCGCATCGTGGCCCATGCTGAGCTCTACATTGGGCTGGTGGAGGTAGGCGTGGGGCTGATTCCGGCCTCCGGCGGCTGCAAGGAGATGCTGCGCCGCGTCGTCAACCCTGTCATGCGTACCCCTAACGCCGATCCCCTACCGCCGTTGGCGCGTGTGTTTGAGACCATCGGCCTTGCCAAGTTCTCCACCAGCGCCGAAGAGGCGCGGCATATCGGCTTCCTCAGCCCCTGCGATCGCATCGTCGTCAACCGCGATTACTTGCTCTCCGAGGCCAAGCGGGAGGCGCTGTACCTCTATCAGAGCGGCTACCGCCCGCCTTTGCCGGAGAAAATCTACGCCGCAGGCCGCGACGCACTGGCGGCGCTGCAAACGCAGCTCTTCATGATGAAGGATGCAGGCTACGCCACCGAGCACGACGTGCTGATTGGCAATAAGCTGGCCTGGGTGCTCTGTGGCGGCGACCTCTCCGAGCCGACATGGGTGGATGAGCAGTACATCCTCGATCTAGAGCGCGAGGCGTTTGTCTCGCTCATTCAGGAACCCAAGACCATCGAGCGCATCCTGCACATGTTGAATACCGGCAGGCCCCTGCGTAACTAAAATACCAAGCAGGTTCCCAGTCGGAGGAGTGATACGCCATGCGTGAAGCAGTGATTGTTGAAGGGGTGCGCACCGCGGTGGGCCGCTCCAAGCGGGGCACCACGCGCAACGTGCGCGCTGATGAGATGATGGCTACGGTTGTCCGCGAGCTGATGCGGCGCACCGATGGCGCACTGGACCCCACGGCAATTGATGACGTGATCGTCGGCTGCGCCTTTCCCGAAGGCTCGCAGGGATTGAACATCGCGCGGCAGGTGCTACTGCGGGCCGGTCTGCCGGTCAGTGTGCCCGGCCAGACCATCAACCGCTTCTGTTCATCGGGGTTGCAGGCCATTGCCTCGGCGGCCTACCGCATCATGGCCGGCGATGCGGATGTGATCATCGCCGGCGGCATGGAGACCATGAGTCTGGTGCCCATGACCGGCTTCCGCATCTCGCCCAATCCCTACCTCGCTGCCAACGACCCCAACGTCTATATGGGCATGGGCCTTACTGCCGAGCATGTCGCCGAGGAGTTCGCCATCAGCCGCGCCGATCAGGACCTTTTTGCCTACCACAGCCATATGAAGGCGGTCAAGGCGTGGGAGGAAGGGCGTTTTGCCGGTCAAATCGTGCCCTATGAGTTTGAGGAAGTGTGGTATGAGAACGGCGAGCGTAAGAGCAAGATGGTCGTCTTTGAGAAAGACGAGCACATGCGCCCCGATACCACCATCGAGGCCCTCAGCAAGCTCAAGCCCTCTTTCAAGCTCAACGGCACGGTGACGGCGGGCAACTCCTCGCCGCTCTCCGATGGTGCGGCGGGCGTGATCGTTATGGCGCGGGAGAAGGCCGAGGCGCTGGGGCTGAAGCCACGCCTCAAGTTCCGTAACTTTGCCGTTGCTGGTGTGCGCCCGGAGATCATGGGCATCGGGCCGGTGGAGGCCATCCCTAAGGTGCTCAAACTGGCGGGTATGAGCCTTGATGACCTCGACCTGATCGAGTTGAACGAAGCCTTCGCCGCGCAGTCGCTGGCCGTGATCCGCACGCTCAACCTGGACACCGACAAGGTCAACGTCAACGGCGGGGCGATTGCGCTGGGTCATCCGCTGGGCTGCACGGGCGCGAAGCTCACCGTGCAACTGATGTACGAGTTGGAGCGTCGCAACGCTCAAGTGGGCATGGTCACCATGTGCATCGGCGGTGGCATGGGGGCAGCAGGCATCTTCGAGCGCATCGCTTAAGCCGCCAAGCCTTCGATTTGTGCGGCTCCCGTCCCTTCTGGCGGCGGGAGCCGCTTTTTTTCGTCCTGAATTTGTCACATATGTGAGGAATTGAACAGAAATGACGAAAACCTGCTATACTCTCCTTAAAGCGGACTGGTACTTGACCTGTTGGGGGGAGCTTATGGCAGGCAGGCGTGGCCGTCGGGCGCTGACGGTGGATGAAGAGCGCCACAAACTGCTGGCAGGGGTTGCCAGCATGTACTATGAGCAGGGCATGACGCAGGAAGAGATCGCCCGTGAGCTGAAGTACTCCCGTTCGGGCATCTCGCGCCTGCTGGCCGAGGCACATGAAGCGCACATCGTTGAGATTCGCATTCATTGGCCCCTTATCCGCAGCCGTTCCTCCGAGCAGACGCTGCTCCAGCGCTTCAGCGTCTTGCGTGAGGTGCATGTCCTGACCTGCACCACGCTCACTTATGCGCAGACGTTGCGTCAGTTAGGCGAACACGCCGCCCGGCTGGTGGAGCAGTGGGTCGAAGACGGCATGGTGCTGGGTGTTTCGTGGGGCACGGGCGTATACGAGGTCGCCAGCGCTTTGCGCCCCAATCGAACCTATCCCGATCTCACTGTGGTGCAGATGATCGGCGCCTTGGGCACCGCCGATCCGCAGATTGACGGCCCGGAGTTGGCCCGTCGCGTGGCGCAGGCTTACGGCGGGCGCTACCAGATTCTGCCCGCCCCGCTGATTGTGGAAACAGAGGCCATGCGCAATGCGCTTCTCACCGACCGCCGCATCCGTCAGGTGCTTGACTTGGCCCAACGGGCGCGGGTAGCCATTGTGGGCGTGGGGAGCACCGATCCCAATGTCTCCAGCATGGTGCGGGCGGGTTACTTAACGGTGGAGGAGATCAGGCGCATTGCCGCACAAGGCGCGGTGGGCGATGTGTGCGGCATTCACTTTGATGTTCACGGCAACCTGTTGAACATGCCGATTGGCCGTCGTATTGTGGGCATCCAACCTGATGCCCTGCGGCGCATTCCGCTGGTGTTGGGCATTGCTGCCGGGCCGAGCAAGGCGCCCGCTATTCTGGGGGCGCTGCGTGCCCGCTTGATCAACACGCTCGTCACCGATGAGGCGACGGCGCGGCAGGTGCTGGCATTGAGCGGCGAGTAGCCGCGAAGGTGAGTTGGAACGAACGAAGGATGACGGTGAGAGGACACACGGACCTATGAGCGATACAGACCTTCAGATCGCCCCCGATCGGGCGAAGGAGCTACTGGAAACCATCGGCGCGGAGCAGGCGCAGGAGATGCTAGAACGCATGCTGCTTATCCGCGCCTTTGAGGAAAAGTGTGAGGAACTCTACGCGCTGGGCAAGGTGCACGGCACGATGCACCTCTCCATGGGGCAGGAGGCCACCGCCGTCGGCGCAAACTATGCCATGCGTCGCGGCTATGATTATCTGCTCAACCACCATCGCGGGCATGGTCATGCGCTGGCCTGGGGCAGCGATGTCAACCGCATGATGGCCGAGTTCAGAGGCAAGGAGACCGGTTACTGCCGAGGGCGCGGTGGCTCCATGCACATCGCCGATGTGGAACGCAACAATCTGGGCGCCAACGGCATTGTCGGTGGCGGCATCCCTATCTCGGTAGGCGTGGGCTTGAGCATCAAGCTGCGCAAGACCGATCAAGTGTGCCTCGTGATCTTCGGTGATGGCGCAGCCAACGAGGGGGCTTTCCACGAGGCGCTCAACATGGCCTCCATCTGGGATTTGCCCATTGTCTTCCTCTGCGAGAATAACCAATATGCCATGTCCATGCCGGTGCAGAAGGCCTTTAACATCGAGCGCATCAGCCAGCGTGCCTGCGCCTACAACATCCCCGGTGAGACGGTGGACGGCAACGATGTGCTCGCCGTGTATGACGCCATCTCAAGGGCTGCCGCCCGTGCCCGCGCCGGAGAAGGCCCCACGTTGGTTGAGGCCATCACTTACCGCTATCGTGGCCATTCCAAGAGCGATCGGCAGCTCTACCGCACCCGTGAGGAAGTGAAAGCCTGGATGGAGAAGGACCCCATCCCGCGCTTTGCGCGGCGCTTGATAGATGCCGGTATGCTGACCGAAGAGGGATTCGAAACCTTGCGTCAGCGTGCCTATCAGACTATTGAAGCAGCGGTGCAGTTTGCCGAAAACAGCCCAGAGCCTGACGTGGCGACGATTTTGGACGGTGTCTATGCTTAACGCACAGCAGCAAACTACCACGCAAACGCGGACCGATCAGCGCACCCTCACCTATGCCGAAGCGCTGCGTGAGGCCATGCGCCAGCTGATGGAGACCGATGAGCGCGTCTTCCTCATCGGTGAGGATATTGGCGTTTACGGCGGCGCATTCGGCGTCACCGCCGGGTTGATCGACCTGTTCGGTCCGCAACGGGTGATTGACACCCCTATCTCCGAATCCGCCCTCGCCGGTGCCTGCCTCGGCGCGGCGCTGACCGGCATGAGGCCCATCGGCGAGATTCAGTTTATGGATTTTGTCACCCTCTCTATGGAACAGTTAGTGCTTCAGGCGGCCAAAGTGCGTTTTATGTTCGGTGGCAAGGTCAGCGCGCCCTTTGTGCTGCGTATGCCCGGAGGATCGGGGACGGGCGCGGCAGCCCAGCATAGCGAGTCGCTGGAGAACTGGTTTGTGCATGTGCCCGGGTTGAAGGTCGTCATGCCCAGCAATGCGTATGACGCCAAGGGTCTGCTCATCTCCGCCGTGTATGATGGCAATCCCGTCATCTTCGTGGAGCACAAACTGCTCTACAAGACCAGCGCCCACGTGCCGGAAGAGATGTACCGCATCCCCTTGAGCCAGACGGCTATCGTCCGGCAGGGCAAGGACCTCACCGTCGTGGCCACGTCTATCATGGTACAGCGGGCGCTGGCCGCCGCTGAAGAACTGAGCAAAGAGGGCATTGAGCTGGAAGTCGTGGACCCACGCACACTCTCCCCGCTGGACGATAAGCCCATCATTACCTCGGCGATCAAGACGGGCAAGGTGCTGATCGTGCACGAGGCGCCGCTCACGGGCGGCTTCGGTGGCGAGGTAGCGGCACGCATCGCTGCCAGCGAGGCCTTTGACTATCTGGAGGCGCCCATTCGCCGTTTGGCAGGCCGCGATATGCCCATCCCCTACAACCGCACGCTGGAGTATCACACCGTGCCGCAAGTGGAGAACATCGTGGAAGAGGCACGCAAGCTTGTGCGCGGCGAGTACTAAGGAGGGGATCGCTGTGGCTGCGACGGTCATCATGCCCCGCTTTGGGATGACGCAGGAGCAATCCACCATCGTCGCCTGGCTGGTGGAGGAAGGAAGCTACGTCCATAAGGGCGACCCTATCTGCGAGGTGACGACGGACAAAATCAACATGGAGGTGGAAGCCCCTGCCGATGGCTATCTGAAGGGTATCCGTTATCAAGCCGGCGATGTGGTGCCAGTCACTGAGGTCATCGCCTATATCGTCGCCGAAGGAGAGGAAGTCCCTGCCGGCTCTCCTGCCGCTTCGGGCGCTGCTGTGGTGTCAGAGGCGGCAGTCCCGCCCCCCACACAAGCTCCCGCGGCGACGCCCGTCGCGCGGCGGCTGGCGGAGGCGGAGGGCGTTGATTTGACGCAGATTGTTGGCAGCGGCGTCGGCGGTAAGATCGTGCGCGAGGATGTGGAGAAGGCCCTCGCTGCCCGCTCATCCCGTGTCATAGATGGCAAGGTGCGTGCGACCCCTGCCGCTCGTCGTTTGGCCCGCGAGCACGGCGTGGATTTGGCCACCATCGCGGGGAGTGGCCCCCAGGGGCGGGTGCAGGGCAGTGACGTGCAGGCAGCGCTCGCCGCGCCCCGATCTATTGTCGCCCCGACGCCTGCGCCCATCCCTACCCCACCCGTTGAGGCGGGTAGCGTGCTGCGCGTCATCCCTCTGGAGGGGATGCGCGGCACTATCGCCCGCCGTATGCAGGCCAGCTATCAGCAGGCTCCACACATCACCTTTACACTGGACGTGGACATGACCAATGCGCTGGCGCTGCGGACTGACGCTGCTGCACGCTTGCCGGAG
>Ga0197142_1003045_pt1 | contig 14281 bp, 4 predicted proteins | sample GBS60_MetaG_FD_148614 | JGI IMG/M metagenome (GOLD analysis project Ga0197142, IMG submission 148614) | Sediment microbial communities from Great Boiling Springs, Gerlach, Nevada, United States - GBS 60_MetaG | ecosystem: Environmental > Aquatic > Thermal springs > Hot (42-90C) > Sediment... | reverse complement strand
AACTGAACATTGTAAGGCGGACGATTCTCAGGGCGCAACTCGAAGCGATGCCGCTCGAAATACTGAACCAGCGCCTCACGCCCATCGTCGCTGCGCTCGATGAACTCCTCGCTGATCGGGTAGCCGAACACCGGCAACCCGCCATGGGTGCGCCAGTACGACAGGAACACACCGCGCAGGGTGTGCCCCGTTTCGGGGAAGTAGACCGCCCCACGCTGCGGTTGAACTGGCGCGAATGCGGTGCTGACCGCCGCCTCACGGTCGAGATAAAAATCGACGCGCGCCACGCTCAGCGCAGTTCCGGTGAGCGCAACCTGTCGCTGCAATGACTCTCCCGACGGACTGCGCACAATAACGGTGTACTGACCGGGCGGAAGATTGTCGAAACGGAAGAAACCGGTTGCGTCGGGGCGGGTTTCCTGCCCGATGTTCAACGCCACCGTCGTCCGGGCAGGATCGACGCTGCGCACCATGCCCTCGATGCGCGAACGCGCCAGAAGATTGGGATCCAGCGCAACCTGCAACGCGCGCAGCAGGTTCAACCGACCGTAGCCGTATGCCGGGTCCTTTCCCGGCGCGCCGCGATCATCGGCGCCGAGCATCAGCACCTCTGCGACCTGGCGGGCGGATAACTCTGGTCGCACCGTCCATACCAGCGCGGCGGCGCCAGCGACGTGCGGGCAGGCTGCTGATGTTCCATCGGCAAATCCATACGTATCACCCGTTGTGCGCCGCCACAATGTGCTCCAGACACCGGCGCCCGGCGCAGCAAGATCAACAAAATCGCCGGTCGTCGAGAAACTGGTGATTGCATCGTCCGGTCCGGTCGCCGAGACGGCGAGAACGCCGGGATACGCAGCAGGGTAGTTTGGAACATTGCCCTCTGCCTGACCATTGCCCGATGCCGCAACGAGCAACACATTACGTTCCAGCGCATATGTAACCGCTTCCCGCAAAACACGCGAGTCATCCGGTCCACCGAAACTCATCGTAATAACACGTGCACCGCGATCAACGGCGAAGCGGATGCCAGCGGCAATCGCGGCATCGTTCCCGCGACCGCGTCGGTTGAGCACTTTTACCGGAAGAATGCGACACTGCCAGCACATCCCGGCTGCGCCGATCCCATTGTTGCCCTCAGCGGCAGCGACGCCGGCAGTAAATGTTCCGTGCCCGTCATCGTCGCGGGGATCGTCATCGTTGTTCACGAAATCAAAACCGGGAAGCACCCGTCCGCGTAGTTCTGGATGTGTCGGCGAAACGCCAGTGTCGAGTACGGCAATCACGATGTCGCTGCCGGTTGTAATCGACCATGCATCGAATGCCTGAAGAACGGTCAGCGACCATTGACGGTCGATCCCTTCATCGCTGGGAACAAGGAACGACCGACGCTCGTAGTTCGGCTCAGCATACACAACACCGGGCACGCGGGAGAGACGTGCACTCAGAACGTGCGGATCGAGCGGGCGGGCAAGTTTTAGCAGATACGCATTGCCGCCGAGCGCATATGCCTGCTGAGCGCCAGCCCGCGCCAGCGCTGCATCGAGACGTGCGGCATTCGGACCGTGAACGCGCCCCCCGGTGGTCAGCGTCCAACCTCCAGCGAGGTGCAGAACGATTTCATCGGCAACCTGACTGGCGGCAACAGGGGCGGGAGGTAGCGTTGCCAGCGCCAGAACGAAGAGAATGAACAAACAGCGATGCATGCGATTCGTGCCTCTCTAGACGCAGCGTGCATTATACCCGCTGAGACGGCGGAAGGGAGCGTATGCTGGCGTTAATTCTTCGTGAGAGAAAGTGGTATAATTTGCCTTCCGTTCTGAGAACTGAGAACCGAGAACTGGATTATGTCGGTACGGGATACTCACTCACTGACTGCCTGGGGCATTGACTCACGCTGGTTGCGCCACAACGATGCGGAGCGGCGTCTGCTCTTCGTCTATGCCCATCCAGATGACGAAAGTTTTGGGAATGCGGGGACGATCCTGCGCTACAGCAGCGATGGCGTGGCCGTCCACTACGCCTGCGCAACGCGTGGCGAAGCGGGAGATGTTTCGCCCGAACTGCTGGCAGGGTATGCCGATGTCGGCGCGCTGCGAACCGTGGAGCAGATGCGGGCAGCCGAAGTGCTTGGGCTGACAGGCGTGCACTTTCTGGGGCACCGCGACTCGGGCATGCCCGGCTCGCCGGATAACCAGCATCCCAACGCGCTGATCCGGCAACCGCCAGCGCTCGTCGCGGGGCAGATCGTCGCCCTGATCCGCGCCATACGCCCACAGGTCGTCGTCACATTCGGACCATACGGCGGCTACGGGCACCCTGATCACGTGTTCTGTCACCAGGTGACGACGGCGGCATTCGAAGCAGCTGGCAATCCGACCCTCTATCCTGAACAGATCGCCGATGGTCTGGCGCCGTGGCAACCGCAGCGTCTCTACTACTCGACGTTTGGAACCCGCTTTTTATCGACAGTCGTATTCATTATGCGTCTGCTAGGGAAAGACCCGAGTCGTTTCGGGCGAAACGGCGATGTCGATCTGGTCCGTGCTGCGCGTGAAGCGACGCCAGCAACGACAAAAATCGACACGGCTGCATATTTCGAGCAGGCGATCCGGGCGCGGGAATGTCACCACAGTCAGGGTGGCGGCATCGGCTGGATCCGTCGCCTGCCGAAACCGCTCCAGCGTCGCCTCAATGCGGTCGAACGCTTTACCCGCGTCGCGCCGCCGTGGAACGGGGAAGTGATCGAACGCGATCTGTTCCCTCCCAATCACTGATTCGTCCTCCCTGAACCTTCAAATCCCCCTTGACGTAGCAAGCATGTTCTGGTATCATGCCCGTAACAGTAGCACATACGTTTTTATTTAAGTCATGGGTCACTGCAAAAAGGTTATTTCGACGCAGAGGCGCAGCGTTCGCAGAGGAAGATTCCATAGCGAGTCGCTCAAACGCATGCCGTGCTACGCATAGAATCGTGCTTCGTTTTTGGAGTTCTCTGTGCTCTCGGCGTCTCGGCGGTGCGTTTTTGCAGGAACGTCGGTCATGAAAAACGCCCACAGCGGCGCGAGGTGTCAGTTCTGAAATCAAGGGGGGCGAACGATGGCTGTCACAAGCAAGGATCTGCGGAACAATACTCGCCTGTCGTCCGGTCGCCCGTTACCGGTTCCACCGCGGGTGGGCGTCAACAGTATGATGTACCTGATTACCGGGCTTCTGGCGCTGCTGGCATTGTACGCGGTCATGGGAAACGTCGTTGGGTGGGGGCGGGAACGTCTCGACGATCTGCGGTACGGCACAACGCGCACCTTTCACGCCCAGGCGGTCGTCGGGAGCGACGATAGCCCGGTCACGCCGAGTCACTTTGTGGCGATGAACCTCAACCGTCAGGTGGTTATCTTTCACATCCCCGGCGGCGACAGCGCCAAAACACGCGTGATCACCGGTCCGTATCTCTTCGGCGCCGGTGAAGACAAGACGCCGGTGCTGCTCGATTTCGTCGATCTCAACAACGACGGCGCCCTTGATATGCGGGTGATGATCAAGAATGAAGCGATCGTCTATCTGAATCGCGGCGGGAACTTCGAGCCGATCTCAGCGGAAGAGTATGTGCAGTTGATGCTGAAGCGGTGAGGAAGAATCGCTGCCCCGCTCGCCTCGCCGTTCCTACCCGTTTTTCCAGGTCATACTCGATCATCCGCGTGCTATCATGAGATCGGGATCGCCTTCGGACGCGCCTGGCGCTTCGCCGGGCGCGTTGCTGTCTCGATGAGGATGACGATGCTGGAAGTTTCTGGAGGACGACGGGGGCGCCGTCCGTTCGAGCCTGAACCTGCCCGGACGTGGTCTGAACGCCTGGCGCAGGTGCGTACTGCGTTCGGCAACATTCCCGGAGCGTTTCGTCTGGTATGGCGCGCCGACCGGCGATCAACGCTGGTGATGGCGGCGCTGACGCTGGTCGCGGCGGCGTTGCCTGCGGCACAGGCATGGGCTGGCGCTTTGATTGTCGACTCGGTCGTCGATTCGTTTACTGCGCGCGTCGATCCACTGGCGGGGCTGGAGCGCACTCTGCCATACCTGGGCTTTGAACTGGCGCTGCTGCTGATCGGCGCTGCTGCGGCTCAGATGCGCATGTTCTACGAGCACGTGCTCAACGCCCGTCTGGGGCACGCGATCAATGTTGATATTATCCGAAAAGCGCTCTCGCTCGATCTCTCCTACTTCGAGGATGCCAGTTTCTACGATAAATTGCAGAATGCGCGGCGCGAAGCCGATTTCCGCGCGCTCGGCATTATCAATGGTTCGTATAGCGTGGTACAGAACCTCCTGACCCTCCTCTCATTTGCGGTGCTGCTGCTGGCATTCAATCCGTGGATCACGCTGGTGCTGTTCGGGGCGACGATCCCGGCATTTGTGGCGCAGGGACGGTACAGCCATCTCTACTTTCGCCTGCTGACCTGGCACGCGCCGGAGTTTCGCCGGATGCAGTACCTCGAACATGTGCTGACTGTCGATAGCAGCGTCAAAGAAGTGAAACTGTTCAGCCTGGGTGAGCCGCTGTTGAAGCGCTACAGTGATACCTTTCAGGTCTTCTTTCGCGAAGATGTCGATCTGGCGCGGCGTCGTTCGCTCATCAGCGTCGGATGGGGAGTGATCGCCAATCTCAGTTACTACGGCGCATACGCCTGGATTGTGTTCGTGACCATTGCCGGCACGATCACGCTGGGAAGCATGACCCTCTACCTGACCCTCTTCCGGCAGAGTCAGAGCGCCTTTCAGAGTCTGTTCAGCAACGTTACCAGGCTGTATGAAAATGGTCTGTTCATGGATAACCTGTTCAGTTTTCTGAATCTTCAACCGCACATGAGCCGCGCCACGCAGCCGGTTGCTGTTCCTCCCCGCCTGCAACGCGGTCTTGAGTTTCGTAACGTATCGTTCCGTTACCCTGGACGCGATGATTGGGCGTTGCGCAACATCAACCTGACGATTGCGCCCGGCGAAAAACTGGCGCTCGTCGGACCGAACGGCGCCGGTAAGACAACGCTGATCAAACTCCTCACCCGCCTCTACGATCCAACCGAAGGGGAGATTTTGCTCGACGGCGTGGATTTGCGCAATTATGACATCGACGAGGTGCGTCGTCGCATTGGGGTGATTTTCCAGGATTTCGTGAAGTACCAGTTGAGTGCGCGCGAGAATATCGGCTTCGGTCAGATCGATCGTCTCGACGATGAGTCACGGGTCCGTGAGGCGGCGCAACGCGGCGGCGCCGACGACATTATCGCCGAACTGCCCGCCGGGATGGAGACGATGCTGGGGCGCTGGTTCGAGAACGGGTTTGAGTTGTCGGGCGGGCAATGGCAGAAAATTGCGCTGAGCCGCGCCTTTATGCGCGAGGGCGAGGTGCTCGTGCTCGATGAACCGACCGCAGCGCTCGATGCTGAACGGGAGTATGAGATCTTCCAGCGCTTCCGTGAATTGACCGCCGGCAAGATTGCGGTGTTGATCTCGCATCGCTTCTCAACAGTGCGCATGGCAGACCGGATCGCGGTGATTGAGAACGGGTGCATTACCGAGATCGGTTCGCACGCTGAATTGCTGCGGCAGGGCGGAACGTATGCCCGCCTGTTCGAGATGCAGGCGGAAGGGTATCGCTGAACCTATGACGTTCTGACGCGGTAGATGGTCACTTCCTCATTCTGGAAGACTACTTCGCCCAACTCCGGCAATTTCGCCAGCCCTTCCGCCGGGTAGGTCTGGCGTTCGGTTTCACCGAGGTAGATGTAATCCACGCCGTAGGTCGCCAGCAACGCGCGCGCCTGTGCAACATCGGTTGTGCTGTAGATCGTTGCCACATCGGCGGCGCGCGGCGCAATCTCTGCAAGCAACGTCGGGTCGCCGCCGCGCCACTGCTGCTGATGCCCTTCCCATCCCATCACCGTTGACCGCCCGGTGCTCGATGAAACGCCGCCGTACCCCATGCCGGCGGTATCGTAGGACGGTCCGACGGCTTCGAGAATGACGGCATCACCAGGGGTATTGGCGCGAATCCAGGCAATCGCTTCAGCACCAGCCGACGTGCGTTCCCGTGGCGTGCGCCCCTCCAGCCCGACGTGCCTGCCTTCGGTGAATGCTTTCCCCGCTGTCAGCCACGGGTAGGTCAGTCCGCTCGCCAGCAACACGAGTGCGATCACCGGCGCCACCAGACCTCCGATCAACCTGAGCGGTTGCGTTCGCTGCAACGTCACCGCACGCTGCACCAACCGCCAGGCGGCATATCCTCCGGTCACTCCCCAGATCAACCAGATCTGGTAGTAGAACTTGAACACCGTATTCATCCGATTCTCGAAGACATCACGGATGTACACCACCTCGACGCCGAGACAGATCGCGCATCCCAGGGCGAACATGACGAACACAAACGCATCCGCCGGATGGTCGGAATGTCGCCGGGCGATCAGGACTGCCGCCAGACCGAGCGGGAGCAGCGCCGCCAGCGGGAAGCCGATGAACGCCCCCACCACGACTGCAATGCCGGATCCGATGAGAAGGGTGCGCTCCATGTCGCGCGCCAGCGCAACCGTCAGACCGATAAGCGGCGTCAGAAAGACGCCGAAGATGATCAGGAAACTGTGCAGGTCTGTCCTGTCGGTGACGAACCCCAGGAAGCGGGTGATCCCGCCAATCAGCGGGAGATCGATGAGCGGCGCGCGCCCGCCAACCAGCGAGGTGAATGTCAGCAGAAATGGCGCGATCAGCAGAACGCTCGCCACAATGATGAGTAGCGCATTCGCCAGGTAACTGCGCCAGGGCGGTGTCAGGCGGGTGATGAGCGGCATGTTGGGGAATGCTGCGCCTGCAAGAGCCATGTCGGGCTGTGTGGCAGTCTTGAACGCCAGCGCTCCCAGGAAGATCAGCAGATACGTCGGCAAATCCCAACTGTTGATCATGTACAGACTGCCGAGAACGATGCCAGCGAGGATCAATGTGACCCGACTGCGCCACAAATGCAGTAGCGTCGGGCGCGCAACGATGTTCAGCGCCAGCGCCAGCCCCAGCACGCCGAATGGCAGCGCCATAACGTGCGGATGCATATCGCCGAGCCAGAACGAGAAAAAGGGAAACTCGGTGATCGCATAGCCGCGCACCATCTCGATCTGCTGTGTTTCCGGATCCCAGCCGGGACGTTCATCCCACACGACGCGCGAGGGCCACCACCAGTTAAAATCGGCGATCCGGTCGCTCCGCTTCAGGGTCGTTATCTCGCCGAATTCGCCAGCGCCGGTGCGCGCAGGATAGGGGAGTGTGATCGTTTCTGCGCCGCTCAGCGCCTGTGCGATCGCTGCGCTCAGTTGCACCCCGTCGAGCGCCACAATGCGTTCATCACCAACGATGATTTGCAATGTGCCTGCCTGATTCCCTGCCAGCAGCACTGCAACCACGGTGAGCAGCGCAGCGATCCAGACCTGCCAGGGCATCCGGCGCCGCGCATCTGGCGAAGTATCAGGGATGCGTGGTTGTTCACGTTCCGTGTCGGTTTCCGTTGACACGTCTTCCGCTGCCACTTCGGGCGGCGACTGAAGTGGATTCGTGACCAGCGCACTGCGTTGCATGCGCATAATGTTCAGGTGACGGTGCACAACGGCGGCATGCGCCACTCCGCCGGAAGCAGGGTGGATCGCCAGCGCCGGGCGCAGCATCGCCACAGCAGCGTCACTCTCGCGCTCTGGCGCTCGAATGCGCTCCGCGCTGGCATCGGCGTCGGGGACGGCAGGCGAACGCGGATCACCCGACCGCTCCGCCATCGCCGCCAGGTTGCACACCATGCCCGCCACGCCGAGCGCCGTGAGCGCAAAGATCAGCGCCAGCGACAGGTTGTACCCGACTGCCGGATGCACCCCGGTGACCAGCGACACTGCCGCCATGAGCAGATAGCCAAAGTAGTAATAATTGATGCTGTAGCCCGACATCCAGGGATCGTGCGGCGGAAAGACGGTGCTGGCACGGATCGCATTGAAGAAGGCGTAATCCATCGGTCGCTCGGTGCCCCATGGATGCGGACCGACGAAGCCATACTCCTGCGCGCGCAGCAACGCCAGAAAGACGAGCGCAGCCGCGAACAGCGCCTCGTAAAAAATGACGATGCGCCAGTGAGTGCGCATCCAGCCGAACAACCGCACGGGTTCAGTTGCGTCTGAATGGCGTAGCGCCAGTATGCCGCCGATGAATACCGCCGCCCCTGCTGCCACAATCAGCGGAGCGCCGAATGGCGCCAGCCCGAACATGGCCGCCAGCCACGCCACATATCCGGTCAGCAGCAGACCCAGCGATCTGGCAAAAGCGTAGCCGCGATCTGGCAGCGCCCCCAGCAACAGGCGCGCCGCGGGCAGCCCGACAATGCCGAGCGCCTGAGCTGCTAACCAGTATGTGAGGATGTCGGTGAGCATGATTGAGAACTGAGAACTGAGAACCGAGAACCAGGAACCGAGAACCACGAACTGAGAACCAGGAACCACGAACTGAGAACCGAGAACCAGGAACCACGAACTGAGAATCAAGAACCAGGAACCGAGAACCAGGAACCGAGAACCAGGAACCGAGAACCACGAACTGAGAACCGAGAACCAGGAACCAGGAACCGAGAACCGGGAACCGGGTTCAACCTTCAACCTTCAACCCTCAACCCTCAACCTTCAACCTTCAACCTTCAACCCTCTCGCCTTCTGAGCAGCTCACGGTGACGCTCCGAGCCGCTCCAGCGCCTCGCGCGCCAGGGGCGCAAGGTAACCGTCGGGCGCCAGATCGAGATACGCGCGGTACCGCTCGATTGCCTGGCGCTCGTCGCCGAGTTGCTCGTAGAGCGTTCCCAGACGGAAGTACGGCTCAGGGAGCGTCGGATCGATCTGGATCGCCTGCAAAAATGCCTGCTCGGCATCTCCTGGTCGTCCAATCGTCAACAAGCCGACCCCCAGTTTGTTGTAGTTGCCCGCCACCGGGCTGGCGCGAACGGCGGCGCGATACGCCTCGATGGCTTCGTCGAAGCGCCCTGCATCGATCAGAATATCACCAAACAGATGATGCAGCGCGACATCGTTCGGGTTAGCCCGTGCTGCGGGTCGGAGCACCTCTACCGCCTCTTCAAACCGCCCCAGCGCCCGGTACCGCTCCGCGAGCGCATATGCCGGACCGGCATCGCCGGGATTTTCCTGATGCTGCCGCTCCAGCGCCTCGATCACGGCGGGATTTCGCAGGTCATTGTCTGGCGGCGCCACAGGCGCAACCGGTTCTGGTTCGCCGGTATCATCGTCTGGCACGGGCAGCGGCGCAACCGGCGCCGGCGCCGGTCGGTCGAGCGGCGGAAGCATGGGCAGGGTATGAACCGTGTCGTTCACCTTATAAATCGTCACCTGATCGTTGCGGAACACCATATCCAGGAACGAGCCGGTCATCTGCTGAAACTTGAACAACCCTGCCTCGCCATAAACGGCGCGTTCGATCGGACCGACATACACATACCCGACACGGTAGCGTGAGAGAAGGCGTAGCGCCTCCCGGGTGTCGGTCGTGCGGTAGATCTGCGCAACGTCCAGATCGCGCCGGTAAACGTCCTGCGGATTGCGCTGTTCGCTCTCGTGCAACGGACTGACAATCGTGGGGAAACCGGTGTTGGCAGCGATACGCACCCCATAGGCGCGGTAGAACTCAAGGCTCGATTGCAACACGACCGGCGTTCCGCGGATGTTCTGTTCGAGCCAGCGAATCGCCTCGTAGTCGTAGCGCAGTACAATCGTCGTCGGCGGTGCGCCGGACGGTTGCAGATACGCAGGAAGCGGGAACGACTCGCGTTCCATGAATGCCAGCCCATCGAGCGTTGGACCGGTCGTATTGCCGGGGAAGCGGTACGCCGTGCGGCTTACCGTACCGACCAGCGGGTAGACGGATGCCAGCACGAAGAGGACGATCAGCACAGCAAGCCCGATCGTCTGCACGACAGCGCTGCGCCGCTGGAGCGAACGGAGCAACGACGGCAGCAGAAGCGTCGTTGCAATCGCCAGCAACACCCACGCCTGCAGACCGAACTTGAAAACCGTGTTCATGCGGTACCATTCACCGCCGTCGAGATGGTCGCGCACATAGATGATTTCGCAGATCAGTGTGACGATCAGCGCCACACCGGTCGTCCAGAACGCAAACCAGGTTTCCGGACGCAGACTGCGCACCAGCAGCGTTCCCACCGTAATGGTCAACAGGGTTGCGAGCCAGATGCGCAATGTGAACGGCGCAAGGGCTTCTGACGGAGTCTGAAGGAGCGTTGCAGCACCGTCGAGATTGAGCGCCAGCAAAAGGTTCGGCAGCATCGCCAGCGCGCCGGTCAGCGCCACGACAATTGCCAGGAGCGCCAGCGACACACGCCCTGCACCGGGCATCCCCGATATTCCTGCCACAAAACCGGTCGCTTCCGGCGATGTGCTGGCGGTCGAGAGGTTGAAATGGTACGTTCGACGCCCAACCATACGGAGCGTGCGCCACGCTGCGCCGAACAGCACCACAATCAGCGGCGTCAGAAAAACGCCATAGAGCAGCAGGTAGTCGCTCAAATGCGTGGCATCGCGCACCAGACCCACGCCGCCGACCATTGCCTGAAAGTTCTGGAAGAACGGCAGATAGAGCGCCAGTGCTGCGCCGCCGAGCGCCGCGCCGCCAAGCGCTGCACCGATCAGACTCATCGCCAGATGCCGATCAATGCGCCGCGTCGTGCGCCAGGCGCGCCCCAGCAACGCACCACCCAGCAGCAATCCATAGGTTGGGAAGTCCCACGAGTTGGTGACCGCCAGTGCGCCGAGCGTCAACGCTGTCACCCCCCAGCGCGCCGCACGATCCGTCCACCCGGTCGGGCGCGCAACGAACGCCTCGAAGACCAGCGCAATCATCAGCACCGTCAGCGGCAGCGCAATCGTGTGGGGATGCAGGTCGGCAAAGAGAAAACTGAAGTACGGGAACTCGTTGATGGTCGATGGAATCACCCGTGTCGGACCGACGAACCAGTCGCCGAGGCGTTCGCCAAAACCGGCAAGACCTTCGTTCAGCGCACTGAAGACCGGTGCGAGACCGCGCGCCCAGTTCGCCGGGAAGACGGCAGCCAGATTCCCGACCACGCCGACCAGGAGCGCGCCAACCACCCCCCACTGCCATGAACCGCGAATGCGAACAATCAGCGCAAACACGGCAGACAGCATCAGCGCGAACAGCGTGGGCACGATCAGATTGTAGGCGACCGACGGCGGGATGCCGGTCAGGCGCACCGGGATCGACATCAGGAAGAAGCCGTAGTAGTAGTAGTTGATGATGCCATCACTGAAGAACGGGTTGTACGGCGGCAGCACGGGGGTGCGGATCAGGGCGTTGAGGAAGCCGAACTCGAACGGTTTTTCACCGCCCCAGATCGGTTGCCACAGATCAGGGTTCAACCAGCGCAGCGTCAACAGGAACGCAAACGCCGCCAGGAACAGCGCCTCGCCGCCGACGATCCAGCGCCAGCGTTCGCGCAGCATCGCGCGCAGCGCCAGGAAGCCCTGGTGCAATTCAAACGCCAGCGTTGCGTGATGCGCCGTTTCACCATCGGCAGCGATACGCCGTCTGCCATGCGCCGCCAGCGCCGCTGCGCTGAGCGCCAGGGTCAGCATCAGACCGGCAATCATGCCCCACACATCGTACTGCCACAGGCGCGCGCTGACCGGCAACCAGATTGCGTAGCCGAACGCAAGCAATCCGATCAGGCGCGCCCAGAGCCATCCGCCGTCCGGCGCGCGCGCGCCGAAGACCAGCGCTGCCAGCGGCAGCCCGATCAGCGCCAGCGCGTACCACACCAGCAACCAGAGCGCCACGGCAATGCCCGGATTCTCCGCCAGCCGATTCCAGCCGTGCATGTCCACCATCGTGAGATCGCCGACCCGTACCGGCAGCATCAGGTCGTTGCGCGGCGCCGGCGCCGGTGCGCGCACCGGCAGCGAAGTGGTGAGCACAGCGGGTGGATGGTCTGCTGGCGGCACACGGTAGATGCGCGTGGCGCCCGTGGTGAAGACCGTCTCGATCTGACCGGCAGCGGCAAGCGCATCGAACTTCGCCAGCCCTGCCGGATCGTAGAGAGCACGTTCAAGTTGCCCGACGACAACATACTCAACGCCGTAGAGACGCAACAACCGGAGCGCTTCGCGGGCATTCGGATCGTTGTAGAGGTCGCGGATCAGCGCCTGGCGCGCATCGCGCACCGGACCAACATCGGCGACGCTGCGCTGCTGGGTCATGTGCCAGGGCCAGCCGAGCAACGTTGGCAGCCCGGTGTAGACCGATATGCGTCCCCCCCAGCGGTACGCTTCCAGATGCGCCTCCAGCACAATTGGCGTGCCGCTGACATTGGCGCGCAACCAGGCGATAGCGTCCGCGTCTTCGGCGAAGGTGAAGGAGCGGTCGTTTTCCGCCCAACCACTGCGTGGCGAGCGCATAAACGCCATGCCGTCAAGGGTCGGTCCAATCGTCGAATCGTAGCGGTCGGCGAGGCGGGCTGGCGTGGCGGTGAGCGGATAGACCAGGGCAGCGGCGATCAGCAGTGCAGCGATGCCGCGCCAGACCGGACGCAGTGCGCCTGCGCGCAGTCCGGCGGTCACCGACCACATCCAGGTCAACGCAACGCCGCTCACCACCGCGAAGATCAACCAGACCTGCATGCCGAACTTGAACACAGTATTCATCCGACCGATGTCGCCCTTCGCTGCCACGATTTCGATCAGCAGCGTGATACCCAGCGCAGCAAGACCCCAGACCAGCGTGAGCAGGGTTGTCGAACCGATCCCAGGCGGCGTTGCATCCCGTCGCTGCGGCGGTGGATCATCGGCAATGCCGGGAAGCATCAGTTGTACCGGTCCGACCGGTTCGGGCGGGGCTGTGGCGGCGCGTGGCGCGACAACAACACCGCGCCGGATCAGATCGACGAACAGGAAGCTGCCGCCCGCCAGCAACAATCCCTGGAGCGGCAGCGCCGGAATCTCCAGCAGCGCCAGCAGGAGCGCCGCAACGATCACCCCGCCGCCGACGGCTGCCGCCCATCGTGCGCTGAGGCGTCCGGTGCGGTGCGCCAGGAGCAACGCGCCGCTCATCGCCAGGAAGAGCCAGAGACCGTGGATCTGCAAAAACTCAGACGTGGGTGTGCGCGATCCGTTCCACAGTTCGAAGCCAGCGTAGTCGGTGGCGAACTTCTGGATGAACGGCAAGAAGAGGAGGCGCGTCAGCGCCACCAGCACAACCGATGACCCGATCCACAGCAGCAACGCCTGGTTCAGCGGCAAACCGCGCCGGTAGCGCGTCCAGGCATACGCCGCCAGCCCCAGCGCCCCCAATCCCGCTGCGGTTGGATAATCCCAGGTGTTGGTCGCATAGAGCGCGCCAATGACCAGCGTCAGTGGAGCCAGCGCCGCCAGCAGCGCCAGCGAAATCGACGAACGGATCGTCTGCGCCTGCCCGCCTCGGAGGCGCGCTATCGCCACGATCAGGTTCAGCGCTGACAGGATGAGCGGCAGCGCAATCATATGCGCGTGCAGGTCGGCGAACAGGAAGGTAAAGAAAGGGAACTCATTGATCGTCCCGTCCCCCAGCCTCATTGCCACCAGCCGGGTGGCGTCCCAGAACGCCCACTCCGCCCGTCCGCGACACTCCTGCTGCGCAGCATAACTGGTCAACGCGCGGCACGCCTCCGGCAGTCCAGGGTCCTGCAGGTTGCCGGTACCGGGCAGGAACCAGACTGCCTGCGCCAGATTGCCCATCATCGTCGCAAAGATCGCTGCTGCAACCCCAGCGACAAGCGCCCGCCGCTCATACCGTCGCCAGGTTGCAGAACGCGCAGATGCAGCGGCGAACACGCGCTGCCAGAAGGCGCCCGACGCCGGAGCGTCATCCGGGGGATGCGCACCTTTCCTGGTTCGCAGCGCCATCAGATTGTACGCTGCACCCCATGCGCCAAGCGCCGTCAGCGCTGCGAATGTCGGCACAGCAAGATTGTACGCCGTCGTCGGAACGATGCCGGTCAGATGGATAAGCGTCGCCACCAGCACGAAGCCGAAGTAGTAGTAGTTCAGGTACCCGCCGGCAAACCACGGATCGTAGGGCGGGAAAGCCGGGCTTTTGACAATAGCGGTAAGGAACGCCAGATCCATCGGTTTCTCGCCGCCGCGCGCCGGATGCCACAGGTCCGGGTTCAGCGCCCGCAGGATCAGGAACCCGAAGAAGAAGA
>Ga0197142_1003044_pt1 | contig 14282 bp, 11 predicted proteins | sample GBS60_MetaG_FD_148614 | JGI IMG/M metagenome (GOLD analysis project Ga0197142, IMG submission 148614) | Sediment microbial communities from Great Boiling Springs, Gerlach, Nevada, United States - GBS 60_MetaG | ecosystem: Environmental > Aquatic > Thermal springs > Hot (42-90C) > Sediment... | reverse complement strand
CTGGGTGGGCGCCCGCTCGCGGATCAGGGCGCGGATCCGATCGTCGACCTCCAAGAGCTCGAAGATCCCGACCCGGCCGACGATGCCGAGCCCGTCGCAACGGCTGCAGCCGGGCGCCCTGTAGAGAATCGGCGCCGCCGGCGCGTGGCGGCCCAGGAGTTCACGCTCGTCCGGCTCGGCGGGCCGCGGCTCGCGGCAATTGGGGCAGAGCACGCCCACGAGGCGCTGGCCGATCACCGCGCGCAGAACCGACGCCAAGAGATAGGGCTCGACGCCCATGTCGAGCAGCCGGGCAACCGCCCCCGCCGCGCTGTTGGTGTGTAGGGTCGAGAGGAGGAGATGGCCCGTGAGGGCGGCGTGCACGGCGATGTCGGCCGTCTCGGCGTCGCGCGTCTCGCCGACCATGACGACGTCGGGATCGTGCCGGAGGACCGAACGGAGCACGCGGGCGAAGTCGAGCCCGATGTCCGGCCTCACGTGAATCTGGGTCACCCCGTCGATCTGGTACTCGACCGGGTCCTCGACGCTCACGACCTTGAGCGTGTCGCGATCGAGGCCGCGCAGCGCGGCATACAGCGTCGTGGTCTTGCCCGAGCCGGTCGGCCCGGTGACCAAGAGCATTCCGTGCGGCGAGCGGAGGATCGCGCGGAGCCGCGCCTCGACCTCCGGAGCGAGGCCGAGCTCGTCGAGACCGACACCGCGGCGATCGCTCTCGAGCAGCCGCACGACCAAGCTCTCGCCGTGCACGGTGGGGACGGTCGCGACGCGCAAATCGACCCGCCGTCCGTCGAGCTCGAGCCGCGCGCGCCCGTCCTGGGGCAGCCGCCGCTCGGCGATGTCGAGCCGGGCCAGGATCTTGATCCGGGAGACGATGGCAGCGGCGTAGCGCACCGGGGGCGAGGCGATCTCGCGCAACCGCCCGTGCACCCGGTAGCGGACCCGCAGATGATCCGGGAACGGCTCGATGTGGATGTCGGAGGCCTTCATGTGCAGGGCGTCGGTCAAGAGCTGGTTGACCAGCCGGACCACCGGCGCCTCCTGGGCGCTGTCGAGCAGCCGCTCGACCTCTTCACCGCCCGCGTGGCCCTCGCCGCCCAGATCGGAGACCAGCCGCTGCAGGGCCGCCGCACCGCGGTCGAACCAGCGCGCGAGGGCCGCCTCGACATCCTCGAGCGCGGCGGCCAACGGTACGGGCTCGAGGCCGGTGGCGAGCCCGATCGCCTTGAGCCCCTGGACATCCGTCGGATCGACCATCGCCACCCACACGCGCGAGTCGTCGTGGGCGATCGGCGCCATCGCGGTGTGTCGAAGAAAGCGCGGCGAGACGGTCTCACCGAGCGGCGGGCGTTCGGGGAAGTCGTCCGCCGCGGCCCGCTCGACGCCCGACACCAGGGCGGCCGCCTCGGCCCAGGTGGCACCGTCGACCACGCCGTCCCGCACGAGCCGAACGGCCAACCGTTCGTTCCGTTCGGCGGCGACCGCCACGGCCCGCTCGGCCGCCGCCGGATCCACCCGGCCCGCCGCCACCAAGTGACGGAGCACGGGATGCTGCGCCACGACCGCCGCCGATGCCGACTCGTCCGCGGCCGGGGGGGCTGGCGTCGGCGACAGCGCCGAGACGGAGGGGTCGAGGGGCACCGGACTCCTGTCGGCTGGCGTGGGCCGTGTTGCGGCGCCATCTTCTGCCACAACCGGGCGATGCTGCCAAATCGGTGGCGTCGAAGTCGACGGAGTCGACCGTGACGACGGAAAGGCAGGGGCGGCGCGCGGCCGATCCGAGGGTCTCGGGGATCGCCCGGTGGATCGCCGAAGCGGGTGTCGCCACCGCGGATCCGGCCGAGCTCGTCCGGCGGCTCGCCGAGCGGCTGCGCGAGGACGGGGTCTCGCTCGGCCGCCTCTGGGTGGGCGCCGATATCCTGCATCCGACGATCGGCGCGCGGACCGTGAGCTGGTCCCGCCGCCACGGGCTCGAGGCGACCGGCTTCGGCCGCAGCGAGCGCCGCGATTTCGACCACCCGCAATGGCGCGCCACCCCGCTCCGCCTCGTGCTGAGCCAGCGCCTGCCCGAATTCCGCCGGCGCCTCGTCGCCGGCTACGAGCGCGGCGAGTTCGCCCTTCTCGACTCCTTCCTCGCCGACGGTTTGACCGACTATCTGGCCTGCGCCGTCTATTTCCCGGAAGGCACGGTCGTGGGCGAGACGGCCGGCATGGTCGTGACGTTCGCGAGCGACGGTCCCGAGGGCTTCGGCGAGCCCGAGATCGAGCTGCTCCGAGCTTGCGTGCAGCCACTCGCGCTCGCTTGGCGGTCGATCCTCCTCTTGGACGCGCTGCGCGCCGTGGCCGGGACCTATCTCGGCGCCGACGTCGCCGATCGCGTGCTCGCCGGGCGGATCGCCCGGGGCCAGGTCGAAACGATCCGCGCGGCGATCTGGTTCAGCGATCTCGAGGGGTTCACGGCGCTCGCCGACACGCTGCCCGAGGACCGGCTCGTGGCGTTGCTCAACGCCTATGCCGGTACCGTCCTCGACACGATCGTGGGCTTCGGCGGCGAGGTCTTGAAGCTCATGGGCGACGGGGTGCTCGCGATCTTCCCGCTCGACGAGCAGCAGGAGGCGCCTTGTCGGGCCGCCCTCGACGCCGCGGTGGCGACACTGCAGCGGGTCGATCGGCTGGGGGCGGAGCGGCGGGCGGCGGGGCAGCCGACGACCCGTCTCTTCGTGGGGCTGCACCTGGGTGAGGTGCTCTACGGCAACATCGGCAGCGCCGACCGGCTCGACTTCACCGTTCTGGGCCCGGCGGTCAACGAGGCCGCTCGGATCGAGCGGACGTGCCGGACGGTCGACCGGCCGGTCGTCGCCTCGGCCGCCTTCGCGCGCTCGAGCGGTGAGGTCGGCGGGCGTCTCGTGCCGCTCGGCAGCTTCGCGCTGCGCGGTGTCGCCCGCCCGCAGGAGCTGTTCGCCCTCGACCCCTCGGCCCTCGCCGAGACGAGCTTGCGCTGACCGGCCGAGGGCCGTTCGGTTGCGAGAGCGTCGCCGCTCTGCCACCTGACCCTTGTGCGGCCTCGGTCGAGCCGCATAGGCCTCGGGGGAACACACGATGCCGTTCGCCGACGTCGGAGGGATCCGCCTCCACTACGATCTGGTCGGGCCGGAGCGTGCGCCGGTCGTCATGTTCGTGAACTCGCTCGGCGCCGACCTGCGCATGTGGGATTCTCAGATACCTTCCCTGGTCGACCGGTTCCGCGTGTTGCGCTGGGACATGCGCGGGCACGGCCGCTCCGCGGTCACGCCCGGACCTTATCGGCTCGACCGGCTGGCGCTCGACGCTCTCGCCCTCCTCGATGTCCTCGGCATCGACCGGGTGCATCTCTGCGGTCTGTCGCTCGGTGGAGCCGTCGGCCAATGGATCGCGATCCATCGCCCCGAGCGGCTGCGCTCGCTCGTGCTCTGCGCCACCGCTTGCAGCTTCGGGACGCCAGCGACGTGGGACGAGCGGATCGCGGCGGTGAGCAAAGGGGGTGTCGAGGCGATCGCCGACGCGGTGCTCGAGCGCTGGCTCAGCCCCGACTTCCGGGCACGGCGGCCGAGCGAGGCGGCGCGGTTGCGTGCGATGCTCTGCGCCACTCCGGCCGAAGGCTATGCCGCCGCCGCGGCCGCGGTCCGCGACACCGATCTCTGTGCCGAGGTCCACAAGATCACGGTGCCCACGCTCCTGATCGCCGGCAGCGCCGATCCGGCCACGCCGCCCGCCCGGCTCGAGGAGCTGCGGGCCCGCATCCCGCGCGCCGAGCTCGTCGTCCTCGAGGCGGCCCACATCGTGAACGTCGAGGCCGCGGAGGCTTTCGACCGCGCCCTCCTCGCCTTCCTGGACGAGCAGGAGCGGAGCACCGCCGGCGTGCCGGCCGAGCTCTACGCGCGTGGCCTCGAGATCCGCCGCGCCGTGCTCGGCGATGCTTGGGTCGATCGCGCGCTCGCCCGGACGACCGAGTTCGACCGGGCCTTCCAGGAGATGCTCACCACCTGGTGCTGGGGAGCCGTGTGGGGTCGGCCCGGCCTGCCGCGGCGCACCCGCTCGCTCCTCAACCTCGCGATGTTGGCCGCGCTCGGTCACCACGAGGAGCTCAAGCTGCACATCCGCGGCGCGCTGCGCAACGGCGTGAGCGAGGCGGAGATCGGCGAGGTTTTCTTGCAGGTCGCCGTCTATGCCGGCGTGCCCGCCGCCAATACCGCGTTCCGGATCGCCAAGGAGACGCTCCGCGAGATCGCTGCCGAGGCAAGCGGTGCCGGCGCGGAGCCGCCGCGATGATCCAACTTTCGGTAGAAAAACCGCGGACATCGTTCCTGGAAGCTGGCCTCTCCCGCAGCTGTTCCCCGCCATTCGCCATGGTGGCGCCGGGACTTGTCGCGGTTCGCCTCGACGGATCCACGAGCCGACGCACAGGCTCGTCCACGAATCTGTGGATAACCTCGCCTGGACCCGAGGCCGCGGCCTGCGGCCGCCACGCGAGGCGCGCGTCGCGAGCATGAGGTCGTCCGATCCCGACCGGCTGAAGCGCCTGGCGGCCATCGCGAGCCTCGCCGTCGCTGCCTTCTTGACCCTCTTGAAGCTCGTGGCAGCGGTGGCGACCGGCTCGGCCGCGATCCTCTCTTCCCTCGTCGATTCGATGGCCGACATCGCCGCTTCGGGGGTGACCTTGCTCGCGGTCCGAGTCGCCCAGCAACCTCCCGACCGCCGCCACCGGTTCGGCCACGGCAAGGCGGAATCGCTCTCGGCCCTGGGCCTTGCCGCGCTCGTGACCGGCTCCGCCTTTTTCGTTCTGGTCGAATCGGCGCGTCGGCTCTGGGATCCGCAGCCGCTGCGGGTGACCGAGCTCGCCGTGGCGGTGATGCTCGTCTCGATCCTGGCTACCGCGGCGCTGGTGGTCTTCCAGCAACAGGTGGTTCGCCGCACCGGCTCGCAGGCGATCGCCGCGGACCGTCTGCACTATGCGAGCGATTTCCTCTCGAACCTCGCGGTGCTCGTCTCGCTCGTCCTGGTCGAGCGGCTGGGCCTCCTTTGGCTCGATCCGATCGTCGCGGTCGCCGTGGCAGGCTGGCTCTTGAAGGCGAGCTGGGCGATCGGGCGACGCTCGGTCGACACGCTCATGGACCACGAGCTCCCGGCCGCCGATCGGGCGCGGATCGAGGCCATCGTCCGCGCTCATCCCGAGATCGTGGACTTCCACGATCTGCGGACCCGCGAGGCGGGTGGAGTGCGGTTCATCGAGTTCCACGTCGAGCTCGACGGCGAGATGACCGTCCGCGCGGCCCATCATGTCACCGACGCGCTGGAACGCGAGCTGCGCTCAGCTTTCCCCGACGCCGAGATCATCATCCATCAAGAGCCGGCCGGCCTCGAGGATGCGCGCCTCGACCACCGGATCCACCAGCGCCGAGCAGCCGAGCGCTGACGAGGCGACCCGTCGCAGGCCGCCGGATCGGGTCCGACCGGTCGATCCGGCGCCGTTGCAGGCCCTTGGCGGCGGGTGTTAAGGTTCGGCGGCGGCGGTGTGGCACCGCCGGGACGGCCGCGCTCAACCATTCGGTCTCAAATGTGGAACGACCGTCTCGACCGGCTGCAGGAATTTCCCTTCCGCCGGCTCGCCCAGCTCCTGGCCGGGATCGATCCACCATCGGGCGAGACGTTCGACCTCACGATCGGGGAGCCCCAGCACCAGCCACCGCCGCTGCTCGCCGAGGTGGTGGCCCGGCACGCGCACGAATGGAACCGCTATCCCCCGCTCAACGGCACGGCAGCCTTCCGCCGCCAGGTCTGCGCCTGGCTCGCCCGGCGCTACCATCTGCCGCCCGAGGCGCTCGACCCCGAGCGGCACGTGCTGCCGGTGGCCGGCACCAAGGAGGCGCTCTTCTTGCTTCCCGAAGTGCTGGTTCCGGAGCGACCGGCGGGGCCGCGACCCGCGGTGCTGGTCCCCAACCCGGTCTATGCCGTTTACGTGGGCGCTGCGGTCCTGGCCGGCGCCGAGCCGGTCTACCTTCCTGCCACCCGAGCAACCGGCTTTCTCCCGGATCTCGACGCGCTGGAACCCGCGCTGCTCGAGCGGACGGCGGCGCTCTACCTCTGCTCGCCGGCCAACCCGCAGGGTGCGGTGGCCGACCTCGATTACTTGCGCCGGGCGATCCGGCTCGCCAGCCGATACGGCTTCGTGCTGCTCGCCGACGAATGCTACGCCGAGCTCTACGATCGCGAGCCGCCGCCCGGTGTGCTGGAGGCGGCCTGGATCGAGCAGCGTAGCTTTTCGAACGTCGTGGCCTTCCACTCGCTTTCCAAACGCTCGAACGCCGCCGGGCTTCGCTCGGGCTTCGTCGCGGGCGATCCCGAGGTTCTCGCCCGCTTTTTGCGGTTGCGGGCCTATGCGGCGGCTGTCCAGCCGCTGCCGCTCATGGCCGCGGCCACGGCGCTCTGGGCCGAGGAGAGCCACGTCGAGGCCAACCGGGCCCTCTATCGTCGCAAGTTCGACATCGCCGAGCGCCGGCTCTCCAACCGGTTCGGCTTCTATCGGCCCGCCGGCGGCTTTTTCCTCTGGCTCGAGGTCGGGGACGGGGAAGCGGCCACGGTCGAGCTCTGGCGTCGCGCGGGGGTGAAGGTCTTGCCGGGCGGCTATCTGGCGGTTCCCGATGGACAGGGCGGCAATCCGGCGGCGAGCTACATCCGACTCGCCATGGTCCACGACGAGCCGGTGATCGAGCGGGCACTCGATCGGCTCGTCGACGTTTTGGGCTGAGGCCTCGAAGGAACGCACAGGATGGGCATGGCGACCGAGGTGCCCCCGGCTCGGGACGCGCATCCGTTGCGCCGCTGGCTCGCCGGTGCGGGCCGGCTCGCGGCGGGCTTCGTTCTCGCGGCACTCGGCATCTGGCTCGCGCTCGCCCTGTTCGGCTTCGACCCCGCCGACCCGACCTTCAACCATGCCACCCGTCCGGGTGCGTTGGTGCGCAACCCGGCCGGCCGGCTCGGCGCCTCGGTCGCCGACGTGCTCCTTCAAACCCTCGGCCTTTCCGCCTGGCTGCTGCCGCTCGTGGCCTTCGCTCGAGGCATACGCCTCGCCCTCGATCGCCCGCTCGCCTGGCCCTGGTTGCCGACCTTGGCGCTGCCGGTGGCACTGCTCGCCGGCAGCGCCGCGCTCGCCGACCGCCCTCTGCCCGAGCCCGCGGACTGGCCGTTCCGCGCCGGGCTCGGGGGCGTCGTCGGCGACTATCTCTTGAACCAACTCCGGCTCTGGCTCGATGCCCGGCTCTACGGCTGGCTCACCGGGCTCGTGGCGCTGGTGGCCGGGATCGTCGCACTCGGCCTGCGCTGGGGCGAATCGCGCCGGGCGCTCGCCGGAGTGGTGGCCGCGTCCGCCCGGGCGGGCGAGCGGCTCGGCGCCGCCGCCCGCCTGACCGGTCGTTGGTCGCAACGTCAGCTCCGACGGATCGGGACGGGTCGAGCAGGCCCCGTGGCCGAACTCGGTTCACATCCCGCCGATCGTGACCCGGCCGGGGCGAGCCTCGTGCAAAAGCTGCTCGATAAGCTACGGCGCGTCGTCACGACCGTGGCGTGGAACGAGCCCGAGCCGGGAAGCACGCTACGGCCCCTCCGGCCGCGCCGCACGAGCCGGGTGGCCGAGCCCGTTCGAGCCGGCGATCGCGACCAGATGCCGGCACCGGAGCGCGTCGCGCGGCCGGTCCGGTCCGCCCCGCCCGCGGTCGGCCGGGATCCCGAATCGGAGGAGCGGCAGCGGGGCGAGCCCACCCGCGCCGGCAGCGATGGGTTCGTCCTGCCCTCGCTCGACCTTTTGGCAGTCCCCAAGCCTTCGGGCGATCCCGGCCTGTCGCGGGCGGTGCTCGCCGAGACCGCGCGCCGGCTCGAGGCGGTCCTCGACGATTTCGGCGTCAAAGGTCAGATCGTCGACGCGAAGCCGGGCCCGGTCGTGACCCTCTTCGAGCTCGAGCCGGCGCCAGGTACACGCTCGCAACGGGTGATCAGCCTGGCCGACGACATCGCCCGCTCGCTCTCGGCGATCTCCGTTCGGGTGGCGACCGTACCCGGGCGCAACGTCATCGGCATCGAGCTCCCGAACGAGCGACGCGCCACCGTTTACCTGCGCGAGCTCCTCGAATCGCCGACCTATCGCAACAGCGAAGCTCCCCTGCCGCTCGCCCTCGGCAAGGACATCGCCGGCCAGCCGGTGATCGTCGACCTGTCGCGCATGCCGCATCTTTTGATCGCGGGCACCACGGGCTCGGGCAAATCCGTGGCGATCAACGCGATGATCCTCTCGCTGCTCTATAGGCTGACGCCCGCGCAGTGTCGGATCATCATGATCGATCCCAAGGTCATCGAGCTCTCGGTCTACGAGGACATCCCGCATCTCTTGGCGCCGGTCGTAACCGAGCCGCACAAGGCCGTGGTCGCCCTGAAATGGGTCGTCCGGCAGATGGACGAGCGCTACCGGCTCATGTCGCATCTCGGCGTGCGTGACATCTTCGCTTTCAACCGCCGTATTCAGCAGGCGCTGGCTCGCGGCGAGAAGCTCGTCCGCCGCGTGCGGACCGGCTTCGAGCCCGGTACCGGCCTGCCGATCTTCGAGGAGCAGCCGATCGAGATGCGGCCTTTGCCCCTGATCGTCGTGATCGTCGACGAGGTGGCCGATCTCATGCTCACCGCCGGCAAGGAGATCGAGCACTGCATCCAAAGGCTCTCGCAAAAGGCACGGGCCGCGGGCGTGCACCTGATCGTCGCCACCCAGCGTCCCTCGGTCGACGTCCTGACCGGCGTCATCAAAGCCAATCTGCCCTCCCGGATCAGCTTTCGCGTCTCCTCCAAGATCGACAGTCGGACCATTCTCGGTGACTCGGGCGCCGAGCAGCTGTTGGGCCAGGGCGACATGCTCTGCTTGATGACCGGCGACCGCATCGTTCGCGTGCACGGTCCGCTCGTCACCGAAAGCGAGGTCGAAGCGGTCGTTCGCCACCTCAAGGCGCAGGGCGCTCCGGACTACGAAGAAGGGGTCACCGAGGAGGCCGGTGAAGACAACGGCGCTGCCCCGGGTCCCGCGGGTCCCCTCTTCGGTGCGGCGGCCGAGGCCGGCGAGGCGGATCGGCTCTACGCGCAAGCGGTCGAAATCGTGGCCCGCGACGGCAAGGCCTCGACGAGCTACCTGCAGCGTAAGCTCGCGATCGGCTACAACAGTGCGGCCAAGCTGATCGAGCGGATGGAGAAAGAAGGCCTCGTGAGCGCCGCCGACCACGTCGGCCGGCGCCAGGTCCTGATCGGCCGAGGAGGGGTGGATGGAACGGAGCCCAGGCGCCTTTGAGCCGGAGCGGAACCGCCGGTCGCCGGCCGCGGGGATCGGTCGCTCTGCGCGGCGCTCGGGTGATGTTTGAGGGGCGAGGGGTGGCCCGCCGTCGAAGCCTTCTCCTGCTTCCGCTCGCGATCGCCTGGAGCCGCGCGGCCGGGGCGGTGCTGCCGCCGGCCGATCGCGAGATCGTGGCGCGGATCGAGGCCTGGCTGCAGGGTGTGACCACGTTGCGCGCCCGCTTCACCCAGCTCGCCCCGGACGGGCGGATGAGCACGGGCCGCGTCTTCCTGCACCGGCCGGGCCGGCTGCGCTTCGACTACGATCCGCCGTCGCGGGTCCAGCTCATCGCCACCGACTGGCGGTTGATCTTCGTCGATTGGGCGGCACGCCAGGTCAACGTGCTGCCGCTTTCACAAACCCCGCTCGCGTTCCTGCTCGACGAGAAGGTGCAGCTCTCGGGCGAGCTCGAAGTCCGCCGGGTCCAGCGCCGGGCGGGCGAGATCGCCCTCGAGGTCGTTCGCGCCAAGGAGCCGGACCAGGGCCGGGTCGTCATGGTTTTCGCCGAGCAGCCGATCGAGCTGCGCCGCTGGGCGGTCACCGACCCGCAGGGGCTCACCACCACCGTCTTGATCGAGGAGCCCGAATACGGTGTTCCGCTCGATCCGGCCCTGTTCCGCTTCCGCGACCCCCAGATCTTCGGCTGGCCGGAGGGGTGAGAGCGATGGCTGCGAATGTGACGCGGGTTCGCGAACCTTCCAGAAGAGACCGAAAACCCGAGGGTTCTTCCTCTCGGTTCACGCGTGTTCTGAAACGACTCGAAATCGAGAGATTCCGCGGCGTTCGCGATCTCGTCCTCGATGACCTCGCACCCGTGACGATCTTGACCGGTCGCAACGGTTCCGGAAAGACGACCGTGCTGGAAGCGGCTTTCCTCCTGTGTGGTCTTTCCAACGCGACGCTCGTGTTTTCGCTGGCGGCTTTTCGTGGGGTTCCCGCGATCGCCGGTGCCGATACGGCTTTTCGTGTTTTGCTGCCCGATCTCCTGGAAGGAGGTACGGCTTCGATAGCCGGTGCCACCGATGTGCACGCTGGCAACGGCCGTCTCGCTCTGGAGATCGCCGGCATCACCGCTCCGATGCGGGCTGGACCGTCGACGGAGCCAGGAGCGCAGCTGGTCGGGCTCGAGTTCCGCGCACGGTCCCGAAGCGGCGAGCGAAAGGGGTCGGTCAGGTGGGAGCCGGCACCAATAGGCCCCGGTGCACCTGTCCTCGAGTTGGGGCCGATGCGCTTCGAAGGGGTGCCGGGCATTCGAACCGAGATCCCTGATAATCCAGATCGTCTATCCGCTCGCTACGTCCGGCCACAACCACACGCCTCCATGCTGGAGCTACATTCTCTTTTGACAAGTCTCCTCCAGCGAAGGGCGATGGGCAATGTCTTGGATCTCGTCAGACTTATCGCACCGGACGTAAACGAACTTCATCCGCTTCTCGAGTTGGGCCAGCCGGTCATTTACATCGATACGGGAGCCGAGCGCCTGTTCCCAGCGCAGATTTTGGGCGGGGGCTTCATCAATCTTTTGCAGCTGACGACGTTCATGTGCGAGGAAGCCTCGCAGCTCCTCTTGATCGACGAGCTTGAGGACGGATTACATTACTCGGTGCTGCCGGCTCTGGCGGAAGCCGTGATCTCGTTCGCGAAGGAGAGAAGTAAGCAGTTCTTGATTGCCACACATTCACGAGACGTGGTCCGCGCCTTCGGCGAAGCCGCTCGAGAGACGCCGGAGATGGTTACATTCTGCAAGATCTACAAGCAAGGCGGCGTAACCAAGGCGGCACGTTTCAGTGTCGACGATTGGCAGAACTTGGACGAAATCGGCGGTGAAATCCGCTGACAAGAATCGAGCTCTCGTAGAAAGAGAGCCCGAGGCGCTGCAGCGCAGGCCGCTCGCGGGTACGAAACATCTGTTCCTCGTCGAGGGGCAAACCGAAGAAGGGGTTGTCCGCGCGCTTCTGCGGCGGGATGGCCACGGTAAGTCCGCTACCCAAATCAGATGCGTGAAGGGGGTAACGAACCTCGGGAGAGAGTTGCGGACACTGGTTTCCGAGCCGGAATGGAACGAGCTGTGTTCCGTTACCGTTCTGGTAGACGCAGACGACGATCCGGAAGGTCGGAACACGAGCGTATGGAATGCTCTTGCCAAGGAGTGCGGACTCGGCCCTCCTGAGGTAGACCTCGGAAAGAAAGAGGGATACGTCGTTAGCGGCGGCATTCGCTATGCGGTCTGGCTCTCGCCCGGCGGTGGAAGAGCTGGGCGCATCGAGGATCTTGTTCTCGATGCCGTCCCGCAAGAAACGCGAAAATTTGTCCATGAACTCTGGCGTCGATTTGCTGAAGACGGCAATGCCCAGGTAACCATATCCTCGAAAGCTGAGGCTGCCGTGCTGAGTGCACTTTGGACGAACGATGCCATAGGACTGAAGACAGCAATCGAACGGGGCGTTTTCAACCTCGACCACGCCGTCTTCGAACCCCTTCGGGAACTGATCCGAAGGCAACTCCAACACCGGCGCTCGTGAGGCCGACAAAACCTCACCACAATCGTTCGGCGAAGATGTGCTCCTCCTCGAGCATGCGGGCCATCCGACCGATTTCCTCGTAGGGCAGGTCGCGGGCGGTCAGGATTCCGACGAGCTTCCCGCCCTCCATCACCGGCAGGCAGCGGAAGCTCCCCTCGTCCATCACCCGGATCGCCTCGCGGATCGGCGCATCCGCTTCGATCGTCACCGGGTTCACCGTCATCGCCTTCCCGACCGGGAAGCGCGCCGGATCGTGCCCCTCGGCGACCACCCGGTTCACGAGATCGCGTTCGGTGAAGATCCCGACGAGCCGCTCGCCGTCGCAGACCAGAACGTGGCCGCAGCGATTGGCCGCCATTCGCCGGCAGGCCTCGCGCACGGTGTCGTCGGGGGCGCAGCGAACCGTCGCCTGCGACATGATTTCACGAACGGGACGAAGGGGCACGGGCGGTCTCCTCGCGGCACTCGGTCGATCGGCGAACATGCACCGCCGCGGTCCCGCTGCCAACGCGCCGCGCGGGCGCAGCTCCTCAGCCGGCGTCGGCGGTCCCACGGACCGAACGCCGCAGCCTGGCGGCCAACCGAAGGCCGAGATGCGCACCGATCGCGACCGCGAGTGCGGAAAGCGCCCAAGGTGCCGCGCGATCGAGCGCAGCCGGCCGGGTCACCGCCGGCACGTGATGCTCGTCCAACAACCGCCCGTTGGTGAAGCCGTCGCGGGTCGCCCCGGCATCCGGCACGAACCGCCAGAGGCCCGCGAGCAAGGCGCTCTCGCGCCGGTGGCAATCGACACAGCCCTCGGCGGCCGGTCCGTTCAACAGATCGTGGGCGATCGGCCGGTCGCGGCTCGCGTGGCAGTCGATGCAACGCGCGGCCCGGAGATGCCCGGCGGCGTCGGGGATCGCGGCATGGGCCGCAATCGGATCCGGCCGTAGCGGATCGGCCAGCGGACCGCTCGCCGTGGTATCGTGGCACGCGCGGCACGGCGCGTCGTGCACCGCGCGCAGACGCGAGGGCAGAGCGAGCGACGCGCTGGTTCGCATGTAATGGGGGTGATGACAGGCCTCGCAGTCGCGCTCGCCACGAACCTTTCGGAAGGCGGCGGCGTGGGCGGTCGCCGCGTGCTCGCGCTCGAGGCGTGGGAAGTCGTACGGCGCGTCCGCCCGGGCCGCCTCGAGGGGCTCGCTGCGCGGATGACAGTCGCGGCAGGCGGGAAAGCGTCGCTCGGCGGCCGGCCGGTGCGGGAAGCGGTCGAAGCCGCGGCTGTGGCAGTCGCGACAGTTCATCTCCCCGTGGACGCTCGTCTTCAGTAGGGCGAGCTCGACCGTGACGTCTTTCTGCCGACCGGTCCGCGGATCGGACACGATCCGCCGCGACCCCTGCGTGCCGGAATGACAGCCGACGCACTGCAGCGTCGGCTGGTGATGGCCGAGCGACACCTCGGCGGCGACGGAGTTCGGGAGGACGATCGAAAAGAGGACGAGCCCGACAGGGCCCCTCCGGCGGAGCGTCGGCAGGATCCGCCGCCGATCGGTCATGGTCGCCATGTAGAGGTGAACGAGCACGAAGAGGGTTGCGAGCATGGCGAGCCAGGCGTGGACCGCGGCTACCGTGGCGTGGATCGCGGGAGCCCGCGCCCACGCGAACCCTGGACCCGGGGCGAGCAGAACGAGGCCGCTGACCGCCAAGCCTGGTAAAACGAGGAAGATCAGCGGCGCGTACAGCAAGCGTTGGACCGGGTTGAGACGGTCTTCCCGTCCGGTGATCCGAACGAGAGGCTCTCCTCGCCACAGCCCGAGCGTGTAGCGACGGATTTCGCGGTGGATCGCCGCTCCGAGCCCGCGTCGAGGCAGGCGGAAGGCCCGAACTTCGCCGGTCACGAGCAGCGCCAACGGGTGTACCGTGGCGAGGATGGCGGCGGCGATGCCCACCGTCCGGTGCCAATCGTAGGACCGGGCGTAGCCCCAGAGCTCCGCCTCACCGACGTAGAGGTGCCACCCGGTCGCTACCAGGACGAGGAACGTGAGGGCGTGGACGAAATGCCAGACCCGGATCCAGTGGGGAACGATGTCGGCCGACCACCGTCCTGCGACCGACACGGTCACGACCCTGGCCCGGCCGGCCGCGAAACGCTCACGAGAAAGGCGCGCAGATCGGCCTTTTCTTCCGGACGCAACCCGAGCGGCCTCATGCGCGAGGATCGGCTGGGTCGATCGACCCCACCACGATCGTAATGGTCGATGACGGCCTCGAGAGACCGCAACGAGCCGTCGTGCATGTAGGGCGGGCGCGCGGCGACCCAGCGCAACGAGGGGGTCCGAAAGGCGTGCTGCCAAGCCTCGACATCGGGGAAGAGGGCGCCG
>Ga0197142_1003043_pt1 | contig 14285 bp, 10 predicted proteins | sample GBS60_MetaG_FD_148614 | JGI IMG/M metagenome (GOLD analysis project Ga0197142, IMG submission 148614) | Sediment microbial communities from Great Boiling Springs, Gerlach, Nevada, United States - GBS 60_MetaG | ecosystem: Environmental > Aquatic > Thermal springs > Hot (42-90C) > Sediment... | reverse complement strand
GTTAGATTTATGGGAACACCCAAGATGGAAAGGGCTTTTTTTGAAATTAGTACCCCTGGGCAACTACAGTTTATTTCAGCAGGAGAGAAGGAATTATATAAGAGCCTGGGTGGAGGAATTTATATTATGGCGCCAGAATCCCTAACCCATTTGGAGGGAGTTGACCCCAAACGAATCGCAACTGCCCTTGTCGTAAGGAAAAAGTTAAAGGATATATTGGACCAAAGGGAGAACAAAAGGCTTTTTGGCTGGACTCTTACAATGATCCCAACAGAAGAGTTGGCACAAAAGGCAGGCACTGATCTTTCCACTTATAAACAACAAGTGGTGGAGGCTTGTTTTTTGGATAAAGAGGACCCGGTGGCCTCTTGGGAGGAGGTATATAGATCAGCACAAGAGATAAAGGAATGGTTGAATAAGATGGGTATTGTGAATCTGAGGGTTGAATCCCAAAATATTCAACTAAAAGTACCTTTCGGACCTACCAGAAAATGGGTTGGGATCTCAGGCCACAACATCCCGAGCTTTGAATTGTTTTTCTCTCCGGATTGGAGGGGTGTAGAGGGCAGATATTTTGCCAATCTGCCATCTTTCAGAAATGGTAATTACGTGGAAGGGGTGTATTTGGTGTTCAAAGATGGAAAGGCGGTAGAGGCTCAGGCCTTGAAAGGAGAAAAGTTCCTCTTAACCCAACTGGATATGGATAAAGGCTCAAGGATGGTGGGCGAATTTTCCCTAACGGACAAGAGATTTTCAAGGATCAATAGATTCATGGCAAATACCCTTTATGATGAAAACTACGGAGGTGAATACGGAAACTGCCACTTGGCACTTGGAGCTTCCTATGTGGAGACTTATAACGGCAATAAATCAAAGTTGGACAAGAATGGGTTAAAAAATTTGGGTTTTAATAATTCAGCCCTCCATTGGGACCTTATCAACACAGAGGACAAGGTGGTCACAGCAGAGCTTTCTGATGGCAAAGAAAAGGTAATTTACGAAAAGGGCATCTTTCTCTACTGAGTGGGTTTTGCTTGTGTGTCTAAGGCCTTTTGAAAGCCCAGGAGCTTTTCTCTAAAGGCCTTTTCGTCTTTCGTCCCCTTTGAAAGTTCAACAGCCTCCCTTTGATATCTTAGGGCCTCTTCCACATCTCCCTTTGCAAAATAAGCCTCCGCAAGGGTATCCAAAAAGGCAGGGTGCCTTTCAATGCTTACTGCCTTGGTGGCCAACTCCAAGGCACGAGGCACATCAAGCTCATTTTTCTCTTTCGTTAAAATAAGCCATGCCAAATTATTTAAAGCAGTTGGATTGTGGGGATCTTTGAGTAATATCCTTTCATATAAGACTCTGGCCTTTTCTTCATCATTTTTTTCGTGTGAGATCTGGGCAAGGGCTAAAAGCAACTTAGTATTATCAGGATCTTTTTTTAGCTCATTTTCAATTACTCCTTCGTAGAGCTCCAACAAAAAAAACTCCTTTAATTGGAAGAGTCGGCTACCAGCAATAAGAATAGAAAAGGAAAGAAAAAGGGCTAAGAAAGAAATTACAAGCTTTCTATTATGGGCTCTGTAATAAAATGGGTTTTCTTCCATTTTTTGTACTGCATTGATCCTTTGAGCAATACTATAATGGTGCCAACTGGGTAGATCTTTGGCCTTACCTGAAAAGAAGGCTATCTTTTCCAAGGCACTTATAATGTTTTTAGTGCCTGCAAGTTTTGCTGCAAATAGATCTGCCTGCCTTTCAAAGTTCCTCATGAAGTAGCCAAATACATACCTTAAGAAGCAAAAAACGAGCAAAAGATAAATTAAAATAATTAGAATTTCCATAATTCTTGAACCTTCAATAAAAAGAGATGGATCAAATAGACTTAAAAGATAAAATGCTAAATAGTTAATAATTTCCTGAATATTCCATAAAAAAACGGAAAATAGTAAAAGTAACATTAGATAAAGCCACATATGTTTTAATTTAGCATGCCCCATCTCGTGGGCCATTACCGCCTTTAACTCCTCATAACTCAGGGCATCAAGGAGAGGCTCTGTCACAAGAATGTATCTCATCCACGGTAGGGGTCCAATAATACCTGCAGTCAACATCTTTCCCTCAAAGATGGGCCATGTATAGATTCCTTTATAAGAAAATTTGTTTTCCAATAAAAATCTTTCAAGGCGATTTATCTTCTCTGACGTCAATCTTTTACATCCCCATAGGCGTAGAACTAATGGAGGAAGGGTTAGAAATAACAAAATAGCCAACAAAAAAGAAAACACCCAAGAATCTAAAACAAACCAGGAGGGAAAGTATTTTGGGACATATAGAAATGAACTGATCTGTTCCAGGAATACAATAATGATATAAGGAAGTGCTAACGGTATGTATAATCTGAGATTTTGTTTAACAATGCTCTTGCGCTTAGGCTCTACTTCAAATGCTTTGCCATACACATCTGAAAATAAATACCAAAAGATGGAAAGATACAAGAAAAACATAAAAAGTCCAAAAATTTTTTTAAAAAATTCCATAAGATGTACATTGTAGTTTTGAAAAACAATTGCTGTAACATTAAACAACAATAGATGAATGTATAAGCCTAAGATTATAATAATTGCAAAAATGGAACTAAATTTATTGTAAACGTCTTGATTATATTTGATGTCTTTGGAGTTTACAATTTGGGACATTGAGAATAAAGATCCAACTTTAACAAGTGTTACATAGATTAAAATATTCAAAAAGAAGCCTATAATTGCAAAAATAGGAGATGTAGTGATTTTAACATCGCCAGAGATTTCAATACATGTTATGGCTATTATCATATAAATTATGTTAGCTATCATTTCTCCTCACGGTTTTATATTGTATTTCTGTGATTTTATGATAGATTGTAACTCAGTAATGATAAAAAGCCAATATACAATAGAAACTTTCTATATCACTTTTACAAAAGGAGGTCGGGATGTCTTGGGAGCTCAACTTCGAAAACAAATATGTATTGATAACAGGTGGTTCAAGGGGTATTGGAAGAGCTATATGCGAGGGGTTTTTGAACAAAGGTGCAACTGTTTTTACTTGTGGGAGAAAGGAAGATAGTTTAAAGGAGGCAAAGGAGCTATTTCAAGCCTTTGAAGGTAGATTTTTTGCTTACCAATGCAACGTGACCAACCCCCAAGAATTGGAGAATTTCTTCAAAGGCATTAAAGAAAAGGCCGATAAGATCGATATCTTGGTGAACAATGTGGGGATGAACCGTTTTACACCCTTTGTGCTGGATGCGGATGAAGGCCTTTGGGATAGGATACTTGAGGGAAATTTAAAGTCTGCCTTTTTGGTTACAAAACAGGCCCTACCTTTACTTAAAAAATCAGAAAGGGCAAAAGTGATAAACATAAGCTCCATAGCAGCAAGAAAGGCATCTTTTGGTATGGGTATCTACTGTGTAGCAAAGGCAGGCTTGGATATGCTCACAAAGGTATTGGCAGCAGAGTTGGCCTCCTTAAACATCAATGTGAATGCTGTGGCTCCTGGAATGGTGCGCACAGATTTTAGTAAGCCCCTTTGGAGCCAGAGGGAATTACTGAAGGAGATAGAGGGTTCAATACCCATGGGTAGAATTGGAGAGGTAAATGAAGTGATAGGAGCAGTTCTGTTTTTGGCCTCCAGTATGGCAGATTATATAACAGGAGAGATAATAACTGTGGATGGTGGAGCCCAGGTGAGGTAGTGGCCCTTAATTAATATCTTTTGATCCCTAAGATAAAAGATAGGCAAAATTTTCATTACTAAGAATTGGTTGATTTGATTGGAAAGCTCACACGAAACAGGGTGCCTCCATTGTTGAGGCACTCTTCCTTTTCACCAATATGAGGGCAAAGCATTGTATCTCCTGGGCAGAGATCTGAGTCCGTTGGAATGTGCTTGCACCTGGTGCTTTCCATATGTATCTTAAAATTAAACCTTTCTGAGAAGATCTTTGCCCTCAATAAATCAGCACCCTTCCCACCTGCATAAAAATCATAAGGCCTTTTGGTTGAATAGAGCATTGTATCTTTTGTGTGGAAAAATCCTTCAAATATCCTTTCTTTATTTTCTTGAGTGATGCCGATTCCATAGTCCTTTATAACCAAATCAACTGTATTGCCTGCTTGAAAAATGCTGATATCTATTTTCCCGTTATCTGGTGTATTTTCAATTGCATTTTTAAAAATGGCAGTAAAAACTTTTTCAACAACATCTTTTGGTAGAAAAATTGGAGGAACAGGTGATAAGTTAAATGTCATATTAATCTTTCTGTGGGAGAAATTTGGTTTTAACTGCTCCACAATGTTTTCTACAAACCGATTTAAATAAATATCAACTGGCTCAGAATCTTTCACAATAAAGAAATCATCAATCTTCTTTTGAATCTTATAAAGCAAGGTTTTATCAGAACACTCATCTTCAATAAAGCTTTCCAATAGATCTTTTGACAGATCAAGGACATGTTGTGTTGTTGTTTTTATCTCATAATTAATATCCCTCATAATATCTTCCAATTGATATTGCATTTGAATAAGCCTTTCAAGATTCCTTTCAGCCCTTTCATATGCTGGCCTCCATTTTTCTTCTGGGACGTTTGATATATACCTTGCCATAAGTTTTATTGATGCTCCAAGGATGGCAAGAGGTGTTCTTAGTTCATGGGATAGGTGGTTGATAACCTTGTCTTTTGCCCTGTTTAGACTTGTAACCTCCTCCAGTGCCTGCTTTAACTTCTCCGAATACGAGGCATTTTCAATAGAGAGATTCACCGTACTGGCTATCATGCTTAAAAATTCAATGTCTGTTTCATCAAATTTGCCCCTTTTTTTATTAATGGCACAAAGGGTGCCTATTATCTTTTCCTTCCCAACCAAGGGGACCTGAAGCATATTTCGTGTCACAAGCCCCATCTGCTGATCCACACCCGAGTAAAACCTGGGGTCATTGTAGACGTCTTCCACAATAAGGGGTTTGCCGTGCTCTATTACCCAACTGGAAATACCTCGACCTGCCGGAAATCTCACCTCCTTCATCCTCTTTTTGGTGGCCAAGTCTTCGTGGGCAGCGGTCTTGAAATAAAGTTCCCGTTTTTCCTCATCCAGCATAATTACCATTGCTGCTTCCACTTCCAAAAGCTTCTGAATCTGAGAGCTGATATAGTCCAAGAGTTCATCTAAGTTGGGGTACTTTGGCAGTGCAAGACTAAGTTCAAAGAGTGCCTGGTTGTTTCTTTCCATGCGCTTTTGCTGTGTCACATCCCTTAAGATTACCAGTTCGTAAAAGGAATCAGGATCCTCTTCTTCTGAGACTATCGCAGCCCTTATTATCACATCCAAGATCCTTCCATCCTTTGTAAGCCTTTGAGTCTCATATCTTGGAATGGTGCGGTCTACTATGAATCTTTTTAAGAGTTCCCTTGTCTCTTCCTCCAAAAATTTGGGAACATAAGGTATGTTTTTGCCTTCCAGTTCTTGAAGGGTCCACCCAAACACCTGGGTAAAAGCGGCATTTAAATAAGAGACCTTGCCTTTATTATCAAACACCACAAGGGGATAAGGCACAAAATCCAAAAGGGTCTTGTACCTGAGCTGAGATTTCTGCAAAAGGGTCTCAGTCATAACCCTTTGGGTTATGTCTCTAGCAACTCCCCTGAAGCCCACCACAGAACCTTTTTCATCCAAGATCACATGAGCACTCAGCTCCACAAGACCTTCTTTTCCGCTAATTGTCTTTACCTTCCATAGGATGTCTTTGACTGGTTCCCTTGTCCTATAAATCCTATTAAAGACCTGAAAGGCCTCCTTAGATGAGGTGGGATCTAAAAATACAGAAAAGTTTTTGGAGATCACCTGCTCCTTGGGATAACCCAAAAGCTTTGAAAATGCAGTATTTACAAAGGTAAAATTACCTTCCAGATCTGTCTCATAGACCCCTTCTGTTATGTCCTCTAAAAAGGCCTGATAAATCCGTTCGTCCCTTGGCATTTGCCTTTACCCTCTATCCATATCCTTTTCCTTGGGATCATAACCATGTATGCTATTCACTTCAATCTCTTTTACGCCCCTTTATTGAAAATGGGTCATCTGAGGTAAAGTCAGGGAAATACAATTTGCCCAAATGGGGATCGGGATATTGAAAGTATATGGTACTAAATCCCAATTCCTTTGCATGGGACATAACCATATCAAATTCTTCTTTTGATACCATCCTGTTTAAATTAGGGTCACTGTGGTGTTTTATAGGTTGATATTGACTCATCAAACTTATTGGCAAGTCTTTTCCAAATTCACAGTAAAGCATGCTTAAAGCATCCAATGAATTTTTTATATAACCTGGAATGATTAAATGCCTTACTAAAACACCTTTTTGTCCTATTTCTGTACCATCTAAATTATGAACTTTTAAAAATCCTTTTTGTTTTAGCATCACTGCTATTGCATTAAGTGCAATTTTATAATACTCAAAGGCGTTAGATAATGAACTTGAAAGATTTTCATCTGAATATTTGAAATCAGGCAGATAAATATCCACATAATCATTTAGAAGTCTTAAGCTTTCAATTTTTTGATACCCAGAAATATTTGCGACTATTGGTAGATCTACTTTGTTTGTTTTTAACGACTCTACCAAAAGTATTACATGTGGTAAAAAATGATCAAAGGTCACGAAGTTGATATTATGGGGAGAATGGGTTGCTACCATATCAAGAACGGCTTGTGAAATAGCTTGGGGTGTATATTCTCTTCCAATGCACATGTGGGATATTTGGTAGTTTTGACAAAATGAACACTTAAGGGAACAACCTGAGAAAAATACCGTCCCTGAGCCGCTTTTGCCTGTTATGGGGGGTTCTTCCCCAAAGTGTAAGCCCACATACGCAACCTTGAGTCTTGCATTTTGCCCGCAATAACCTTTAAATTCATATCTATTGATTCCGCAAGACCTTGGACAGAGTCTGCAGTTTTTGTAAAGATCCAATGGGTCCATGAAGGCTTAAGCTACTATTGGGACTTAGTGGCCTTTCTCATATTGGGATGATGCCCAGGGCCATCTGGTTCTTTTGTGTGGCAAACATAACAAGTGCCTTGGGACCCGATTATGATGGGTTTTCCGGTATATTGAATGGGTTGAAAGTTATCCCTCTTCGAATCATAGGGATTAATAGCAGGGTATAAGGCATGGGTGGGGCCATGACATGCCATACAAGGAATGCCCATGTCATCCCTTTGTTCTCTATAAAGTATATCAACTGTAATTTCATCTGAAACCTCAGGGGATCCAAAATCCTTGTGGCATTGCAAACAGTGTGGTTCTTGTATCCATGCCTTCCTTGCCTTTACGTCCGTCTGTTTTCCGTTGGATATGGCCTCCATCAGGACTTGGGATTTCTGTTTATTTGCCTCAGCTTTAAGCAAGGACAATGCATGTCTTTGCATCGAACCATGGCAATCTATGCATTCAAGATCCCTTTGTACATGTAAATCCCTGAGGCATCTTGTTGCACCTGTGGGTTCGGCAGGATGACATAACATACATGCTTTACTATCGTCAAATGGAACATAGCTTGCGTGGAATCCATGAATTGAGGCTGAAAGATTAAGAATTTCTTCTTTACCTTTCATGCCAGTTGCAAGGTCTCCATGACAAGAGGCACAGGCAAGGGGCTTACCCTTTAATGCATCCTTTAAAAGGGTGGTTTTATGTCGCTTATCATGGAGATTAAGAATATTTATGGCAGTGGTATCAGATAGCCCCACCTTATTAAAATATTTCCATCCTCCACCATGACAATTTTTGCAACCCACCTCAGTGGAAACAGGGGCAACAACCTTTGTGTGCGCTATTAAGTCATTATCCTGCTTTTTTGTGACCTTAATAGAAACTAAAGGATATGGGAGGTATTTGCCGTGGGAGGAATAAGGTGAAACTGGAATATCTTCGGCCACAAATATGCCATCTTTTAGTTTCATCAAACCTTTTAATGAATTTCCTGAAAATCCATGGTTCTTTTTCAAATCAATTCCATATAAAGACTTTACATGATCCCAAAATTCTAATTTTTGTGATGGATCTTCAAAGCCGTTCTCAATTTCATAAGATACTTCTATGTCATCTGTTACAATCTCAGGAGGATCCCCTCTCTTGATCACAATTGCCTGTATCGTATTTGCAGGAGGCAGAATAGAAAAATACTTGTCAGCATCCGTCATACAGTGCATACCCAGTGTGGGCCAAGAAAGCAACACATATTCACCTAAAACAGGTGGCTGTGAAATCTGAACAGGTGGTGCAGGGTCAAGTTCAACTAAAGGTTCATTTTCAGCTCCTGGAAAAGCTATCTTGCTATGAATAAAGTCACGCAGTTGAATTAATTCTTGCTTTGTGCCAAAGAACTTTGGCATGTATTTATAGATCTTTCCTTGTCCTGTAAGATAGGCCTCAATACCAAGTTTTGGGATACCCTTAAGTATATCTTCGATGGAACGATTGATACCTTTTATGGTATGACAAGCTGAACATTGAAGATTCCAGAGACTCCTTTCAATATTTTTCTGATCTACCCATTTTGCTATTTTAATTATGCCTTTTTCTTTAATTTCATCCACTTGAGATTTTAAAATGGAGTTCGAATACATATAGCCGTAGATAACATAGGGTTTTCTTGCCATTTCCCGCAAAAATTCAAAACCAGATATCCAAAAAAAAGATACTGGTATTAAAACAACTGAAATAACAACCTTCAATAGGCCATTAAATTTTAGGACCATCACACTGCTTAAAATGACAATCATAGCTGTTGTGACAAAAACTATCTTTATAAAGAAGTTAGACTGCTGGTTTAGAACAAAAGTTGTATATCGAATTTGGTGAGACAATATGTCATAGTACCAAAGTCCAGATAAAACTAAAAAAGGAACTGAGAAAAGGATAAACTTAGTTGAAAAACTCAAAATTTTATATCTAACGGTTGAATCTTTTAGTCTAAGCGTTGTAAAGTATCCGAAAACCCCTGCCACAATAAATGCAAAGAAACTTCTGAATATAGTGCTTGGCCAGAAAGATGGATTCAATATTCCATGCCAGAATTTATAGGTTTCAAGCCATTTGCCCGGTGTTAGCATAAAGGACAATATTCCATTGATTACAACAAGACTCAAAATTGCAAACAAGAAGTACAAAAAAGTAGTTATTCTTCTTTCCTTTGGAGATAGTACTTCAAACTTGTAGTAGTATATCAAAAGCGATACAATTTCTCCGATGAAAAATACCCATTCTATGGCCCAACCATATACAAAGTTATGGATCAATGTGGATGTGGCTTGGGGGTGCACAAGCCCTATTATGAACCAAATCCCAACCCCGCTCAGGCCCCCAAACACCATTGTAAGTAGCATAAAGAATTTGGTATGGTGCTTTAAGTACATGTTCAAGTGAGGATCTTTTTCCTTTAGTGCCTTAATATCTAAAAGCCAGATAAATAATCCTCCGCCCACCGCAAAATGGGCTATAAAGGCATGGAGTATTGATATTAGTGCTATGAGGTTATAGCCACCAATGTTTGCTATATCCCAAATTGGGTAATTCATGGGTTCATATCCTCTTTTTGAAGGATATTTTTAAAAGGTATCCAACGATAATTAGGCCCACAACAAAAATTCCCAAAAAAAGGAATAGATTGAACGTCTGATGAAAAACTTTAAGTTTGGAAACATCAAAATATGGATCAAGATATAATGTTCTAACATTGTGGCGTGTTATTACCATAAATACAAGGGTCAAGAATGCAAATATTGAAGTATTCCATAGTCTCTCTTTATGAGCATAAATCATAGCTAAAAATGCGCATAGCACTCCCAATATAAGAAATGATGCATAATGAAATTCTGTTAGCAAATTAATTGCAATATATGAAGGTAATGTCAGAATAAGTGCCACTCCCCAAAGAATTTGAAATAGAGAGACTACTAAGAATCTTTTAAGGCATACTGACATATATTCAATTTCATAATTCTTGAATTTTGCAAAAACAGCCAAAAAAAGATAGGATAAAGAAATTGCTCCTGTTATCATGTGAAGATATCTTGGTAATAATGTGGGATCCTTAAGGTTAAGTAGCGTTCCAAAGGTATTTTTAAAGTACTGAGTAAATAATGTTGGCTGAATCATCATTGTCATATTGTTTACGAACATGAATGCTGTAAATAAAACTGACATACATGTTATGAATAAAAAGATTTTCTTTAGAGAAGAGGCAAAGGCATAAAGGCTATAGTATGCCCCAATCAATATTACAATTAGTGATATCCAATACCAAGCCATAAGAATACTGCTTGTGTAAAACAGGTGGCCGTATAGCACTTGCAAGAATAAAAGTGGAGCCACACCCATGTTTATTGTAAAGGCAAAAGCTATGGGCAAGACCTTGCCGATTTCCAAGGCAACCTTCTTCTGTGAAATCTTCCTGTCCAGAAGCAAAACAACAGTTCCGCCCAGCAGTATATTCATGGCAATCAGGTGCAAGAGAAAAGTAAACAGGTTTAGAACTAAAAAGACAAAAGGATGACCTGGGATTCCCTCGGGTGCTGGTAAGGGCAAGTCCATGGCAAACCCAGGTGTGATAGCTACGATTTAGGTTAATGTGATGGGGATTGCCTTAAAAAGAGTTTGCCTTTCAAAACAAGTGAATAGAGGATCACCATTACGATTTCGAGGCCCAAGACAGCCAACCAAGAGGGTACAAAGTGCCATAAAAGTCCGGCGAAGACAAAGGCAGGAACCATGAATACAATGCCAATGCCTATCTTGCGAGTAAGGGGTATGTGGTGTCCCATAATGAAATCCTCCTCTCTTTAGATAGGTACTCCTATATTAGCTTTTTTTCTTCCGGTCAAGGGTTTTTATCCAAATGAAAGGCGAGGAAGGTTAGATGAAGCCTTTTTGGCAATTGAAAGGAGTTAGCTTAATCCTTTAATGTGAGTTGTGATCATTGTGGGCCCTGTTTCAAATATAGACTACTTGATTTGATATAAAAAAGGGAGTAATTGTTGTTTAGATAGAAAAGGATGGGAAAAAATTTTATATGGAGACAAATAAGATTCAAGAATTTGTGAAAATGGCCTACGGTAAGATTGCACAAGGATCAACAAGTTGTTGTTCTTGCTCTTGCGGACTTGACCCGAAGGAATTTGCGTTAAATATCGGATATGCTGAGGATGAGCTAAAATGCATTCCTCCTGAAGCTAATTTAGGGCTTAGCTGTGGTAATCCCACTGCCATTGCAGGCCTAAAAGAAGGAGAGGTGGTTGTGGACCTTGGCTCAGGTGCAGGGTTTGATTGCTTTTTGGCTGCAAATAAGGTTGGCCCAAAAGGGAAGGTCATTGGCGTGGATATGACCCCAGAAATGGTTGAAAAAGCAAGAGAAAATGCCATAAAAAACGGATTTCAAAATGTTGAATTCAAATTAGGTGAGATAGAAAACCTGCCCATAGGAGATAACTCAGTGGATGTGGTTATAAGTAACTGTGTTATTAACCTTTCTACAGACAAGAAAAGGGTTTTCAGTGAAATTTATAGAGTATTAAAACCAGGCGGAAGAATAATTATTTCTGATATTGCTATTTTAAAACCCCTTCCTAAAGCTATTCAGGAAAGTATCGAAGCATATGTCAGCTGCGTAGCAGGAGCTATTCTTGTTGAAGAATATAAGAAAATAGTGGAGGAAGCTGGATTTAACCAGGTAAAACTCGAAGTAAAAGGGGCATTTGGATTTGATTATCAAACTGTAAACGATCCTTTAGTTAGAGAATTTGCAAATAATTTCGGTCCGTTAGTTGAGTCTTTCGTCGGGTCTATTGTGAGTGTTGATATAAGTGGTTTGAAGTAGTGTAAAAATATTATGATTCACACGGAACTATAACTTTCTTAAGATGTGCTTAATTAAAATAGAACTGGAAAACAATAGGTCCAGGAGAAAGTGAAAGCACTGTAGCCATGAGTAAAAGTTCAAGTACATTGAATGAATATTTTTTTGATAGGGTGCGAGCTTGTGACCTTTTAGATAACAACACAATAAAATATTAATATGCATTTGATATTGTAAATGGTCTTGAGAGAATCTTGGCAAATGAGGATTAATATCACATTAATAAATGTGTTCAACACAAAATTACTGGTAAATTCAATGAAAGATATTATCATGACAGGAGAAAACAGGTGCCAAATGAGTTATTGAACAAACCGGTTGACATATGGAATAATTATAGAAAAGGCCACAATCCATCTATACCAGAGATTTCCTTAGTAAACAAAGTCTATAGTAAATTTTATTGGCTAAGAAAAGAGCTGAGATTTTTTAAGAAAAATTTAAAGAATAACGGAAAGGCATTATTTATTGCGTCCTCAACATTCTGGTATGTTCATAGATTTAAGGCGATTAGGCCAGATTTGGATGTGGTTTGTGTTGATATAACTAAACAGGATATAGTAAACCCGCCTTATAATTTTATTGTAGGAAATGCGTTAAGTCTTCCTTTCAAGGATGAAAGCTTTGATCTTGTTGTATCGGCTTATTTACTGGAACATTTCACTTACCCTAATAACATAACATTCTTTTCTGAGATAAGCAGAATTTTAAAACCAGATGGATTGTACTATGTGGAAACCGAAGGAACAAGCCTTTTGCACTATATTGACTTGCCCATGTTCTTGGGTCAAGATGTAGAACTATCTTTTTTTGATGATCCCACACACATCAGGCCCTATACAAGAAGGTCTCTAATATGGTTATCAAGGCTGGTTGGATTAAAACCAATTACTTCTTATAGGATTATCGTATGGTTAAAACTTATAGGGTCGCCATTATTTCTTTTGTGCGGATTTTGTTTACGTAAAACAAAGTATTTCAGTTACCTTATGTCAATCTTCAATAACCTTGCTATTATAGGTACAAAAGGATAAATGGAAATCATGCCACATAACACCCCTCAAGATTTTGATAAATTATGGATAGAATTGAATAGCAGTGAGGCAGCCAATTTTTGTTCAGACGATAATACATACTTTCATATTAAAAATAAACTTGAACAAGTTGTCTTAGAAAGGATAATAAAAAGCCTTCAATTTCCACAAGCTAAAAAAACAGCGGTAGACTTAGGCTGTGGAACAGGAAGACTATCGTTTTTTCTTGAGACTTTTGGCTTTCAGACACTTGGTATTGATTGGTCTTTAGAATTCTTAAATCATGGCCTTATAACCAAAAATAATATTGGTAGTAATGTGGATTTTAAAAATTCAGATGTTATTGAATTTATGGAGCATAGCAATCAAAAATATAACCTCGTAATTGCCTCTGGATTGTTAACTTCATATAATGATGAGCAAGTAAAAAGATTTTTTCAACTAATTCAAAATATAACTTCTCCAGAATCTATAATTCTTATTAAGGAGCACATACCAAAAAGAAAAACGGTGACAAAGACTATTAAGAATATCGCAGTTAAATTTCGACCAGCCATTTTTTGGAAAACATTATTTTCTGAATTTAATATTTCTGCAAATTTTATCTTATGTGACCCTATTTTTTATAGTTTTTTGGGCAGTCTTACTATTTACCCTAAGATCTTACCCTTTCTACAAAAACTAAACCTATTGTTGTATTTTCCTGACTTTTTTGTGAACAAGGTACGAACATATTGGATCATTTGCTCGTATAAAAAATGAAAATCCTTCACCTGATCTACGACCACATTAATAATCCCTGGGTTGGAGGTGGGGGAGCGGTTAGGGTTTATGAGATATATAAAAGACTGGCTAAAAAAGCACATCAAATCACTATTATTTCTGGAAAATACCCCGTTGCCAAAGATTACGAAGAAGATGGTATAATTTTTAGGTTTTTGGGTTTCAAATACAATTATATGCTTAGCACTTTTTCTTATGCATTTTTTTCAAATAGATTTCTAAATCAAAATACAAAGGATTTTGACGTAATAGTAGAGGATTTTGCTCCATGGAATCCTATATTTGCATATAGGCATCAATATAGAAAACCGGTTGTCTTGCAGTTGCACCACATGATGGGAGTTAAAATATTAAAAAATTATTTTTTACTTGGGGTTCCTTTTTTTGTTTTTGAAAAGACCTACCCAAGAAGATTTAAAAATATTATATCAGTTTCCACAGAAACCCTAAAGAAATTTAAAGTAAAAGGTTGTGTTATTTCTAACGGAATAAATTCCGTTGAAAACCTAAATGATTTGAAAATC
>Ga0197142_1003042_pt1 | contig 14287 bp, 10 predicted proteins | sample GBS60_MetaG_FD_148614 | JGI IMG/M metagenome (GOLD analysis project Ga0197142, IMG submission 148614) | Sediment microbial communities from Great Boiling Springs, Gerlach, Nevada, United States - GBS 60_MetaG | ecosystem: Environmental > Aquatic > Thermal springs > Hot (42-90C) > Sediment... | reverse complement strand
TTGTCCACATTCTCGGAGAACCTGAAACCACTTTAGCTTGACCTTTATCATTAAAAACTTTATCGGGTGTTCTTCGAGTTAGACCACTTTTCTTTACATAGAATAAGCTTTTCTGGAATCTTGTAGTAAAGGGAAGATTACTATTTGGTAACAATCTCACAAATTCAACTTGTACATTATTAACAGGGCATTGGATTGTAACGTTTGTTTGTATAGCAACTATTTGATTTTTTTGTATTCTTCTTTTTACTCCACCGGATGAACGGTTTTGGCATTTTTCGTCAACAACTTCCAATTGTTCATTGGTTATATATACTTCTCTTTTTCTCTTATCTGAAGCTTCTACAGTTATCAAACCGGCTGTGGTAGTAAAAGAAAATAAAATAATAAGTATTAATAAGATGTTGACTAAAAACGAAATTTTTAATTTTTTAGCCAAAAACAATGTTTTCATAAAAATGAAAATTGTTAAATTTAAATTGTTAAATTACGAAAAATAAAATAAAAAATTTGTCAAGCCGAACTTTTTACATTAAAACTTAGCTTTGCTTGTTAAGATTTTGTTTTACTTTACTATTAGTTTTAGGGTTAAATTAACTAATCTGTAGCAGCTTTTAACGCAATTCTTATTTATCGATAAACATTTTGAGGCTTTAGTTGGGTTGTTGAATGTAATTATTGGCTAGACTTGTTAAGTCAGCGGGTCAGTTGACTAGGTTAGACTTTACAAAACTTTTGTTTTATCACTAGTTGTCAAAGGGTTAATTTACTATAAATGACTAAAATTTTGTTTATAGATTGCGAGACTACAGACGTAACTCCTTTGTCCGGTCAAATTATCGAGTTAGCAGGAGTGGTGGCAGAACTTGATTTGGTCAATTTAAACCTAAAAGTTTTGGATCAATTTAGTACTTTGGTGAAAAACCGGGGGGTTTGGGATGAGCGTATTCAAAGACTTACTGGAATTACGGAACTAGACTTGCAAAAAGCTCCGACTTTGGTGTTGGCGCAAGAACAATGGGCTAATTGGTTGGAGCCTTGGTTGCCTGAGTGTGATTTTGTGTGTGGTCATTCGGTAGAGTTTGACCTCAGATTTTTACAAGCAGAAAGCTGGTTGTTGCCAGAGTCGGCTAAGATCATTGACACTTTGCCCATCAGTAAGGTCTTGTTTACCTACTTATCTGCTGTTAATTTGGAAACTTTAGTGGCCAAACTGGAATTATCTAATTTTTTGACGAAACCAAGCCACTTGGTAAAATCTGGTTTTACCACGGCCCATCGAGCTTTATATGATACTTGGTGTGCTGTAGCCTTGTTGGAAAAGATTCTCCAGACTTTGATCGCCCAACCTTTTCACCAAGATTTTTATCAGTTTATTATTCGAGAGCTGTTGTTTTTACCAGTTCTTTTTTATTCTCAAGAGTTTACCAACCGCCAGCCTCAGTGGCCACAAAATTTACCATCTTCCATAGATGCGCCAGAGCCAGTAGTCAAAATTAATTTTTTAGGACAGGTTTTACCCAAGTCAGTTAGTGAGCGATTACAACAGGTATGCTGGCAGCTAGACGTTTCAACTTTAACCACACTTACTAGTTGGCTAAACCAACCTTGGGATTTAAGTTTAAAACTAAATTTGGCTAGTTTGTATACTAGCGCGGTTTATCAGCAAACTGGGGTTGTGCGGTATGTGAAAATTCACACGCATACGCCAGTGGATCGAGTGTTTGTGGATTGTTTGCTGACTTGGGCCGAGCGACAGTTGCCCGATTTGACTAGTTTAGACCATTCTCAAGCTACTATGGTTGTGGAACGTTTAGAAAGCATCTTGTGGCAAGTAAAGTATTTTTTGGAAGAGATTTACGATGTGGGAGAGCTAATTTATTTGCTGGAAATATACCAAAAATTAAATTTGCCAAACACTGCAAATCAGCAACAACAAATCGCTAAAATTTTGGCTAGTTACGACTTTTTTTTGTTATCCATGGAACCTTTTTGGGCTTTAAATCGTTATGAGTACGTCTACAAACCTTGGCAGATGTTGGCTGAGGAAAAAATTATTCAGCAAAAATTGGCGGTTCTAATTGAAAATTTACAACTTTTGGATTTGCCAATAGTTCAGGCTCACCCTCTAGAAGTAGAAGTTGTTCGACGAATTCAACAGGGTGTAGCTAAATTGCGTACCTTATCGTTGCAACAAGAGTTAGTGTTACGTCTGGATCAGCAACGGTTAGTTGTCGCTAAACCAATTCAGTTTGCTCCCACTGCCATTACTCAAGCCTTGAGCCAGGCACCCAATTTACAAATTCATACTTATTTACCTTGGACAGAATTAACTTGGTTATGGGATTGGTTAGCTTTGTCAGAGGATTTAAAATCACGAGTGGTTTGTCACTTATCGGAAGTGGGATTGGTAAATCAGCAGTTTGTTGGTTCTTTAACTGAGTTTTTGCATCAAGAATTGGCCCTGGCTTTGGCGGAGCAATTGACAGTGTTACTGTTAACCGGTAATCAGCGAGCTTTTAAGAAGTTACAAAAAGCACTTGTTGAGGAGTTGCCAGCTAGTAGCTATTTGTCATTGGGTGAAGACGGTAGTTTACTTAAAGTAGTTTCCAAGTGGCAACGGGGTTTTGTGGGTTTAGTACACTTACGTCTTACTGACGTTGGCTTTTGGCTATCTCAGAAAGACTTACCTAAAATAGGTAAAATTTGGCTATTGGCTGAGCCTGGACTAAATATCAATCGCTTTTGGCAGCAGCTAGCCGAAAGGAGTGGTGATAGACAAGCGTTTGTGTATCAACTACAAAGACTGAACTTATTGGCTCAAGCAGGCTGGATATTTGCCAAAACCAAGCTGAAAGTTAACTATTTATCGGATTTACCTAAATAAACGCTAGTTTACCTTGAGATGATTTATGTTTGTTTGATTTTTATCATAAATGATTTACGATTTGGGTATGCTTTTAAGCACTAGTTAATTCCAACTTGGGATGACGATTTCTTTAGTTTTAGATCAATTCTTTTGGGTTAAAACGTAGCTAAGTAGCTATGCGTAAACTTTTTTAAAGATCTAGTTTAACTCAGGCTAAGCTTTGGAAGTATAAGAGTCATCGACTTGAGTCTAACTAGGCTCTTGGCAAGCAAACTAGCCAATTTTGGGCTGGTCAGTTTTGTTTATTGGTGATCAGCATTTTTAGTAGCCAGAACACTTGAATAACCATTCAAACCGAATTTATTATGCTAACTAATTAGATACTGTTTTTTCTAAATTCTGTAAACTTCTTTCTAGCCAATCAATTTGGGTTTGAATTAATTCCTGAATTTTGTTTTGAAAAATTGCTTCTGGATCAGTTTGCAGTTGAAATTCAACGCTAAAACTATTAATTTCTTTGGCTACTTTTACGGCTTCTGCTGTATTTTGGGCTTGAATAGCGTTCTTGTAGGCTGTGTACAGCTCTTTTAGGTTAGTCAACTGCTCTTGCAAGGTTTTTAATTCCTCTTTAACTTCTAAAATATCAAAAAAAGTATCCTTCAAGAAACAGTTTCGATGAGCTTGGGTGTTATTAATTAAAATTTGTAACTGATTTAGAATGTCGTCGATGGTCTTTAAGTGTCCAATTAGATCTTTTTCTTTTAAGCTTTGAGTGAAATTCTGAGCAATGTCTTGTAATTTTTGGTTGATATTTTGCAGTTCTACTATAGCTTGGTTGTGACACTCGATGGTTTGGTAGGCCTGTCGAATTTGTTCTAAGTTTTTAATTAGGGTTTGTGTGTCGGCAATAATTTGCTGAAGCGAGTTTTGGTTAGTGGGGTTGTGGTTAGTTTGCACTTGTTTTAAAAAGTCTTGGTTTTGTTTAATTAAATTGCCTACCAGCAGAGACTCTTTGGGAGTTTTTAGCTTTTTTGGGTCAGTTTCTAGCTGTTTTAGACTATCTAAAGTTTGTTGCTGGTTAATTGCTAAAAGTTCTAAGTTTTTGTCTGTGTTGGCCAAGGTAGTCTGACGGTTGAGAGTGTTAAAATTGCTAATTAAATTGTAACCACCTAAACCTAAGATAAATATAATGCTAGCAGTAATGGCAAAAGATACCCAGGCCTGACGTTTTTTCCGGTTAGGTGCTTGTTTTAGCCGGTTTAATTTTTGGTTAAGTTGGCCTATTGGAGGGTGGTTGACAGTTAGTCTTGGATTGTTTGGTTGAGTAGACCTTGTAAAGTTTTGATTGCTTTGTGGTATTGGTCTTAAAGAGGTTGGGGGTTGTGGTGGTTTTGAGTAATAATCTCTTTCTAAAAGGACTTGTTCTGATTGAAACGTTGGTTGAGTTGGGTAATCTTGTGTAAGTCTAGCGTTCGCTTGGGCTTCTAAACTAGCTCTTTTAGGTTCCGAATTAGTTGTTTGCGAGAACTTGGTTTTAGGTGGTAAGCGAAAATCTTGCATATCTTTTAATTTTTTGATTTTTGTTACAAACCGTTACAAACAAAAGTAGCTACTGTTAAGCTATAACGGGTAAAAGTTTGCGGCAATTTTTGGGTGTTGTCAAACTATGATTAATAAGTGGTAATAGCTAGTTTGAAGCTGTAATTTTTTCGTATAAAAATTAAAAAACGGTTAGTTAACCAGATTAAAAGACGTTAGCATATTAAGTTAATAGGCAAACTAAGGTTAAATTGGTTAAGCTTTTGGGTAAGTAATTGTCGTAATTATCAACAATAACGTGTTAAAAACACTTTTCTTACTAATTCCAACAAAACACAAATTAGGCTATTGATTGCCAATCTTTTTGAATAAGCAATTTTAGTTGGCAGACTAAGGCAAGACTAAGGTTTTTCCAGTAAATTTGGTTTTTAGTTTTCTGTTTGGTTTTTAGTTAAGTATAATACCAGTTCACTGACTGGTTGTGTAATGGTGATAATTAGGTAGATATAATCTAGATTTTTGTTTTTTCTGGCTAATTGGGGCTAATGTTGTTAATAGTTCTTCATCAATAGTGTTGCTGGTGGTCGTAATTTAGATTGGACTAATCAAAAGCGTAGTACAGGTCGGTCAGTTCCGGTTGCATTAAAATTAGGTGTTTTTTAGGATCAAATTGTTGTTGAATTAGTTGCCAAGCGTCGGCCATACTGTTAACTAGTTTCAGATTCTTAAAGCCTAGTTTAGCCAGGGATTGTCGAACAGTGTCGGCAAAGATACTGTTTAAGAGTACCAAATAACTAGCTTTTTCAGCTAAATATTGGGCAATCTCCACGTTAGCTTGCTGCAACCCAGAATCGGCTTCAGGAATACCGGCAAAGATAACTACCAAGTCTTTTTCTTGTTTTTTAGCTAGTTGTGCGGCTTGTTCCAAACCAGCTTTGGCAGTATTCAGACTGATGTTATAGGAATCGTCTAGAACGGTAAAACCAAACATTTCTTTGACTTGTTGCCGTCGTTCAGGAGGTTCTAACTTGGCTACTGTGTCTACTACAAATTTGCTAGGAATGTGTAATTCTTGAGCTACCAACAAAGCTAATTTTAGGTTGGTTTGATTTGATTCAGAGAGGTGTTTACCTTTCAAAGTTTTGCCCTGATAACTAAGTTTATCGTTTAATTCAGCGGAGAGAATAGTACGAGGTGTTAGTCGGTTTACTAGGTTAATTTTCCAAGACTGATATTCTTGTAAGGTATCGCGACTAAGTATAATTTTGGCTGTAGTTTTGGTGGAAAGAAGTAATTGTAGTAAGGCTTTGGCCAAGTTTTCTCTACTACCAAAACGTTCCAAGTGTTGATCTCCGACGTTGGTCAATATTAGGTAATCAGCTGGCAAAACGCTACCAGTAGCTATGTATTCTTCAGCATCGTAACCGTCAGCTTCGGCGATAAGGATCTGGGTGTGATGATCTAGGTGGCGCAAAACCCATTTAGACAAGCCAATGGCGGTGTTGATATTTCCAGGAATTATCTGGGTACGGTAAGTGTATCTAATTAATTCGTAAACGAAATTTTTGGTTGTGGTTTTACCATAGCTACCAGCTACCAAAACAATTTTTAGGTTAGGGCAATGTTTTTGAATATGCCATTTGGCTTTTAGATAAGTTAATTGCTTAGCCAAGTCGTAAATTGGCTCTACTAGCATATTAGCCACAGCCACCCAGACAGGAATAAACATCACCGAAAAAGCAAATAGTAGTATAATTACCTGAATCACTACCAAAGGTTCTGGTGGTTTACTAAAGGCTAAGATTAGCATCAGCAAAATAAAAAATATCCAACCTACGAAACCTTTTCTGGGAAAGCTAAAATTGGCTTTTAAGCCACTAAGGACAATTAGGATTAAAAAGCTGACTACATAACTCCAACCTACGTAATTCAGTAACTGACCTAGCTGAGCTTCGGTCCACAGCCAACCGGCAAGTAAATGTAATACGTGAAAGCTGGCTCCAGAAAGCAAAAATAAGGCCCATAGCCACTTAGGTCCGTTGCGGTTGAATAAAAAGTAGACAACTGCACCTATGTATACCAAATAAAAAACTGGAATAAACAAAATTCCCAGAATGGTTAAACCAGCGGCTAACATAGCCGTAAGTTTTACTCGAGCAGTCCATTTTAATTGTTCCAATCGTTGCAAATCACGACGAAAAAATAAGTATTCTAAGCGCTTGAGGTAGCGTTGGGTGTCGTAATTTTCCAATTGCAGAATATGCAAAAAATCAGCAAACGGAAAAATTCTAAAAATAAGTGTCCAAAATTTGTTTAATTTGTCCATAAAACAGGTTAGGATTAGTTAGGTGAAAATGGTGGCCTTGGTTGGGTACAACGATTAAGTAAGCCTCAGCCAGTTTGTTTTTTAGTTCTTTAGCTATACTTACTGGCACAACAGTATCTTGTTGTCCCCACAACAGCACGGTGCAATAGTTATTCTGAGCTAGAAGTTCGGTTTGGTCAAACCCTACTACTTGGCGTAGGATCTGTTCTTTACCGGATAGCCGGCTATGTTGCAGATCATCACTGTAAAATAGTCGTTTTAACCGACTTGGTAAAATTTTCGATAGACCCAAAGTGTTAGCTAACTTACTCAAAAACAAGCGCAACCGAGTTAGCCAAACTGGTCGGTATAACACTGGAGCAGCGTATAAAATTAAACCTTTTAACCATTTAGGCTGATACTTACAAGCCAGATAGTGGGCTACTCTACCACCAAAAGAATGTCCCAAAAGCACTACCTTTGGCTCAGGTTCTTGAGTCGCACTTAACTGGCTAACTTTTTGGTAGACCCATTGGGCATATTCTGGCACGCCCCAAGTATCGCTTACTAATGGCTCCGAGCCAAAACCAGGCAGTTCTATTAAACTGACTTCAGTAAAAGTAGCTAATTTTTCTAAGACACTGGTCCAATGACTGCGGTTTTGTTCCCACCCTGGTAAAATGATTAAATGGAGTTTAGACATTCTAAATTAGCTAGGTTGCTAGTTTGGTTAACCCCGAAGTCATGAAAATTTAAATCTAACTTGTCAAAAAACAATCTAGCCTACGGCTCGTAATGTAGAATACGTGTTAACAACTAAATTCATCCGCTTTTCCTAGCTTGGATAGTGGTTAACTTGGTCAAAATTTAGACCTTGAGCAATTGGCTGAGGGTTTCTTGGCTAGATTTTTTTAGGACAATCTAGTTTGATTGCACAATGGTTCACTACCAAATCAAGTTTAATGTATTTCCGGCTTTGGGTTAGTGTTGGTTAGTTAGCAAGTATAACTGGATCAAGTTTACTTAAGTTTATTGAGGCTAAGGTTGACAACTCTGGCTTTTGTTTTCAGGGCCTAAGCCAGTTAAACTGGCTGTTTATGCAAGCAAAAATTTTGGTGATTCATGGCGATGGCATTGGTCCTGAAGTAACTACAGTAGGTCAAGCTGTACTAGCCAAAGTAGCCGAGTTATTTGGACATCAGTTTTCTTTTGAAGAGGCTTTGTTGGGTCATCAAGCGATTGTGACCACTGGACAACCGTTGCCCGAAGAAACCCTACACAAAGCTAAAAACGTGGATGCTATTTTGTTTGGAGCCATTGGCCACCCGATGTACGATCAAAACCCTAATTTGTCAGTTAGACCCGAACAAGGTTTGTTAAAATTACGCAAAGAGCTTGGTTTGTTTGCTAATCTCAGACCCATCCAAGTGTTTGACGAGCTTTTGGAAGCTTCACCAATTAAGCCAGAAATTTTGCGGGGGGCGGATATTTTGTTTTTCCGAGAACTAACTGGTGGGATTTATTTTGGCACACCTCGTGAGCGTCGCGACAACGGTAACACTGCAGTGGATACTTGCATTTACACTAAAGCAGAAGTTAGACGCATTGCCTTGATGGCTTTTCAAGCAGCCAAAAATCGGCGTGGCAAAGTGACTTCGGTTGACAAAGCCAATGTGCTGGAAACATCCAGATTGTGGCGCGAAACAGTCAACGAAGTGGCCCAGGAATTTCCCGAAGTGGAGCTTGAGCATCAGTTGGTAGACTCGATGACCATGAAGTTAATTGCTCAACCAAGAAATTACGACGTAATTTTAACCGAGAACCTATTTGGTGATATTTTAACCGACGAAGCTAGTCAAATTGCTGGCTCTATGGGTTTGTTAGCTTCGGCCAGTGTGGGCTCTACTGTGGGTTTATACGAACCCATTCATGGATCAGCTCCAGATATTGCTGGGCAAAACGTGGCCAATCCAATTGCTTCAGTGTTGTCGGCTAGTTTACTTTTAAGCATGAGTTTAAACCTGAAAACCGAGGCTGAAGCGGTGGTTCAGGCGGTTAGGTTGGTCTTGTCTGAAGGCTATCGAACTAAAGACATTGCTACCGCAGATACTCCACCTGACAAACTTTTAGGTACTCGCGAGATGGGTGGGCAAATTTTGGCCAAACTATCTTTGCTTAAGTCCTAAAATAGGGTTAATTTGGGTTCTTATCGACCTAGGAAAAAGCGAACTACAGTTTGTTTTTTAGGCAGAAAGTGGTTTTGGAAACTGGAAATTTTTGTTGCAAGCTATGTTTGCTTGTTTGAGGTTGATCAATGTTTTTCAGGCTAGTGTTTGGTGTGCGTCTAACTTTTGACAAAAAACAACTAAGTTTGAGCTTATCATTTTTTTAACCCAAAATCTGATTACTTAGCGTTATATTTTTAGCTAAAAAATCCTTTTTTAAGGCATTTAGTTTAAACTTGAAAAAATTTACTTGACATAATTTAAAAAAATGTGTAAAGAGTTTTTCGACGGCCGTTAGTTTCCAGAAAGGAGGAAGAAAAAGTGGTCACCCTCGATCCCCTAAATCCCCTAAACATAATAATAGCATTATTCTTCCTGGTGGCTATTCTCAAATTTGACCTGGTGGAGAAAGCCGCCGAAGGCGGTGGGTTGGGGTTCCTATTAAAATTAGCCCTTTCTATTGCTGCGTCTATTGGGTTTGGAGTAGTAGTACCTATATTGTGGCCCTTTATTATAAGGGTCTTTGCCAACTTACTAAGGGTGTTGGCGGATGTCTTAAGTTCTTTTTAACTTCCTTCCTAGGATATCTAGGATGCAGCAAACCCTCCACCTAGCACAACTGAGTGCTGGGTGGTTTTTTCTTTTTAGGGGGTGTTGGGTAAAGTAGTGTGAATTGTTAAAGCTTTTTTGGGTTTGGTCGTTTATTTTTTTAACTTATATAAACGATAGGGTAATTTTGTTTGGTTGCTGACCATTATTTAACTTGAAAAGTTAGGTTTAAGTTGGGCACTAGGGGTTGTCTTTGGTGGAGCTGTTGTTTGAAGAATTCTAATAGTTCATCTTGAGTGATTTTTAGGGCAGTTAGAACTGTTGGGTCGTTGGCTACCACTTTGATGTGTAGGTTTTCACCTTGAAGTTTAACAAAGGCCTTGATAGGTAGGTTTTCCAGATTTAAGTGTTGTTTCACAAAAGTTTCTAAGGCTTGGTTAACTAATACTAGCCAATAGGCTTCTTGCCACAAGCGGTACTTTTTACTACTCAACAAGCTATTACTGATATGTTTAAGCATTTTGACAAAAAACAAAGGCTAACCTAGCGTTAGCTGGTTAACTAAGAGTTATGTTGGAAATCGTCAAATATCCCGATCCGATCTTGCTTACGGAGTGTGCTGAAGTGGCTTTTCCTTTGTCTCAGACCGATCGAGATTTAATTCAACAGATGATTGACACGATGGAAGCGGTAGAGGGTGTTGGTTTAGCGGCTAACCAAGTGGGAGTGAGTAAGAAAATTTGCGTCATCAAAATGATTCAAAAACACAAGCGAGTGAAGGGCGATTATTTGGTCCTCATTAACCCTAAGATTGTCATGGAAAGTGCGGTGCGTTGCTGGTTTCCAGAAGGGTGTTTGAGTTTGCCGGGTAAGTTTTACTATGTGGAAAGACCATGCAATGTGATAGTGCAATATCAAGATGAACAAGGTAAACTGAGAGAACTTCAAGCTAGTAAGTTTTTGTCCAGTCAAATTCAACACGAAGTGGATCATCTTTACGGGGTGTTTTATACCAGCAAAGCCAAACAAGAAATTCCCGAAAGCGAGCTAGAGCCAGCTGTAGCCGAATAGGCATGAAAAAAGCAGAGCTTTTGTTACTCAAAGAAAACAAAGGTTAATTCTGTTTAGGTCCAATAGTTTTCCCAACAATTCTGGATTGGTGAGTGTTTTAAACTTTTTTAAGTTAAACTGGCTACTGGTTGGTTTTTTTGGTATGTTTTGGGTTTATTTTTGCATTCAGTACTGACAATTTACTACCACCTAGGTTTTTGGCTGGAATCTAAAGGTGACTGTAATTTGTCCACTACGCTGATATAGTTGATGTTGTTTGTACTGTTCGAGTGCTGTTGGTTAGTTTTAGGTTTTGGAGTTTTTGGAGTGTGGAAAAAAGTAAAGCTTTTAGGGATAAATTTAGCTGCCAGAAAAGTAGTCACGGGAATGGCTGACAATAACCCTAAACTACCACTAACTGTGCGTACAATTTCTTCAACCACACTTTCGTGGTTGAGTACTATCCACAACGGACTACCCGAACTAATGGTTAATAAAATCAACAAAGGTAAGGCTCCGCCAGCATAAATTAAAGCCAAAGTGTTGATCATCGATACCACATGTTCTTTGCCCACGTTCATGGCTCGCCAAAATAATTCTTTAGTAGTCAATTGAGGGTTGGCTTTGTGTAGTTCTTCTACTGTCGCTGCTTGGGTAATGGCTACATCGTCCAATAGACCAATAGTGCTAATTATTATACCAGCTAGCAAGATGCCCTTAAGATCTAGATATTCGTGCAGTTTACTAGAGGCTAAATACACCGCTTCTTCACTACTAAACCCAGACAATTTGGTTATAGCCACGGCCCATAACGAAAACAAGGTAGCTAAACCAATGGTTATAAGAATGGAAACTGTGGAGATGATAGATTTTTTGTTAAATCCGTGAGCTAAATATACAGAGACTAACAGAATGATGGTGGCGGTAACACCTGTTAGCCAATAAATATTACTTCCCTGAAGAATTTGGGGTAGGAAAAACAGAATGAGTACAACCACGCTAAAAGCCAAACCTAAAAAGGAGGTTAGTCCACGTAAACCAACTAAAATTAACACTACAATGACAAAAATTGCTACCAAATAAGTAGCAGACTCTAGTCTGTATACATCCACAAAATTATAGTTAGTCTCTTTTTGGTTGTTAGGATATTTAAGTTCTCGGACGATAATAGTTTGACCCACGGTTAAGGGCGCCATATGTTTGTATAAATAAACTTCCAAAGTAAGATTTTTACCAGCTTCTGGACCTTCCAACAAAACTACTTCCAAAAGCTGTTTGCGCATGTCTATGCCCATTGAAGTAGATTCGTTATTGTTGGCTAGTTCGTTGGTGATTTTAGCTTTGTAATAGGCTACTTCAGGCAATTTATAGTCACCAATTACTGCTGGTTGACTATTTTGACGTTTTGTTTGTTCTTGCTCGAAGATCTGTTGAGCAGTAGAACTGAACCACCACCAGGTGGCCAACACAATCGCCAAGCCTACGATCAATCTTTGTACACTTTGAAGTAGAGACTGTTTAAGTGTTGGTTGGGTTGGTTGTGTAGACATAGGCGTCTATCTGAGCTAGAAACGCGGGTTTGTCAAAAGTTATATTTTTAGCTTTTCTCAAACTTTTCTTAACTAATTCTTTTCAGGACAATTTAACCTAATTTCAAATTAAACTTTTTTCTAAAATAAATATTAGGTCTAGCTCAATGGAGTTGGATAGACTTAGAGAAAAATTCAATAAAAAAGAATAACTAAGCTTAAAAAATTGTCTTATTGTGTTTGGGCTTTTACTGTTATTACCACATTTTTTGTTCTGCGAATAACTCTTAATTCTGGTGAGAAACTTGTTTTTATTTTGGGAGTTTATTTGTTTTTTGAGTATAAATTTTTCTTTTTCTTTTTTAGAAAGGTTGATGGTGCTTTGGTTTTGACAAAAAACTTGACTTGTTTCATTTTCTAACGAAGGTTATTAAAACTAATAAAAAATATGCAGCAAAAATCAAATTGTTGGCGATTTAGTTTGGCTATTGGAATCAGTTTAACTATTTCTGGAACCTTAATTTTTAGTCCGGTTAGCTTAGAGGTCCTAGCGCAAACTAATTGGCGCACAAAGTATGAATTGCGTAAGCAAGAAGTCAATAATCAAATGGATAGAGTAAAGAGCGAATTAGATGCCTCAAAACGTAAATTGTTGGACTTGAGCAATATGAAAAACTCTTTGCGTGAGCAGATTGCTCAGGTGGAAGCCGAAATTCAGGATTTACAAAAATTAATTGCTGATTTAGAACAGGCTATTGATCTAATTAACTATCAGATAGCCTATAAAGAAGAAGAAATTAAAACCTTACAAACACAAATGATTGAAATTTTACGAGAAATTCAAGTGCAGCAACGGGTGACTCCTTTGGAATTAGTGCTAACTAGCCGTAGTCTTGGTGAAGCGATTAGTCGGGTTTACAATTTATCGTCTTTGCAGGTGCGAGCTGAAGAAATTAGGCAAGACATAACCAAAGCTAAACAAGAACTAGAAGATGACAAAGCTAAGCTAGAGGAAAGTCGCAAAGCTTTAGAGGAAAGTAAGGCTTTGGCAGCCAGTAAAAAGTCTAATTTGGAAGCTCTACTTGTACAAACCCAAGGAGAAGAAGCCAAATACCAACAATGGTTGCAGACTTTGCAGGAACAAGAAAAACAGTTAAAAGCTAAACAAGAACAGATTGAACGTGAAATGCGGGAAGAAGAAGCCAGAAACACTCCTCCACCAACTAGTAGTAACCCACCAGCCAATCCACCAGCTCCGGGTAATTGTTGGTTTGAGGATGGTGGCTACATCAGCGCCAGTTTAATTAGACCGGCGTCAGGAGCTATCACTGGTACTTTTGGCTGTCCACCAAGCATATACTTTCCCGGATTACCCCATGATGGAATAGATATTCACAATGCTGTTGGCACACCAATTTATGCTACCGCAGCTGGGATTGTGGAAAGAAAGGGGTTTGAAGCAGGTGGTTTTGGTTATTTTGTGTTGCTACGTCACAATATTAATGGTGAAAGATTCTATTCAGTGTATGCTCACTTAGCTGGTCCTAGTCCTAGGGCAGTAGGGGAATTTGTTAATCAAGGTGACGTAATTGGTAGTATGGGTCAAACTGGTTGGGCTAATGGCCCTCATTTACACTTTGGTTTGATATCTCCTACCTACGAAAAAACTCGTAATGCTGGCTGTGCTTGGGGTACTTCAAAATGTTATAATCCGGCCAGGTTTATTCGTTTTTAAATGAAAGCTAGATTTAGTTTTATTAAGGCCTCTGTACTTTTGTGAAGAGCTTAGTCGGGATTAGCTGGCGATATTTTGAGCTTCTAGTTTTGGCTAGTTTGTGTGGAAAATTTTGGTTTTATTGGTTTAGTCTAAATATTTGTAATTCTAGAATAATTCACCTAAATTTGTTGTTTGTGGCTACACTTAGTTTTGTAATTTTAATCAAAAATTGAATCATTTGACAGGATAAAGTTTTCCTAAAAATATTTTTTTAACCACTTAAGGACCCTTTCATGTTACAGTCAAAGTATACTCTTAAAACTCCGAAAACTCAAACTTCCAAAAAACCCAAGTCTGGCCAAATTGATTTTAGTCCACGTCAGTTAGCTATAGGTTTGTGGGTGATAGGCTTGTTCTTAGCAGCTGTGTTAGCTTATCCTTTAGCTCAGTTATTTTCTGGTAAAGATGGTTGGGTGCTCAATTCGGGAATTGTATTTTGGGAGG
>Ga0197142_1003040_pt1 | contig 14297 bp, 9 predicted proteins | sample GBS60_MetaG_FD_148614 | JGI IMG/M metagenome (GOLD analysis project Ga0197142, IMG submission 148614) | Sediment microbial communities from Great Boiling Springs, Gerlach, Nevada, United States - GBS 60_MetaG | ecosystem: Environmental > Aquatic > Thermal springs > Hot (42-90C) > Sediment... | reverse complement strand
CAATCATCCTATCCACCAGCTCCTCGATTTGCTTAACGATTTGCTCATTGATTGATGTAATTGGGGGAAGTGGCAAGTTCTCTAAAAATGCTTTTTTATATCTATAACCTTCTTCGCCTAATCCTCCGCCGGCATAATAATTTTTGAAAAAGAAAGAAGTCGGTTTTGAATTTAATAATCCACAAAAATATTTGACATTTTTACCAGTCATTATAAAGCCCGTGGCCTCAATATAAAATTTATCTTTGTCAAAATAAAATTGGGGCTGTCTAACAATTTCTGAATACACTACTTTCTCCTTCTCAAACTCGGGGTAGTAGGCACAATGTCGAAGTTCCCACCAGTATTCCCCCTGATCATATCGTTCTTTCGCTTTGTTTTCAAAGCTTTTTAAATGATTCATTAGGGATGGAAACATTCTTTCAATAAAGTTACCGGGAGCTTCTTCTTGTCTATTTTCATTTGTCCATCCTGCTGGAATTACAATCACCCACAAGCCTTGCCATTCGTAATGGTAGCGTTTTATGTCCCTACCTCTAAGGATTGGCTTAATGATGCTTTCGGTTCGTGCTCTTTCGTCTTCGTCCCGACAATTTTTCAATATCTCCTCCCGCTTCTGGCTATCGATTATGAATGCCTCGTTCAAGCCTGTTTTTATTCCGTAATATATGTTCACATCCCACTCTTTCAGGGGTTTACCGATGGCTTCAATTTTCTCTTTCAGTCTTTGTTCAGCTGAACCTCCAATGAACCATTGGTTTTCGCCGAAGTTTGGCAATTTGACTTTTCTTTTTTCTATTGTCTCTTCAAGGTTACTCTTTTCTTCGACCTTCACACCGTAGAATTGGTTTTGGTTCGGGCTATTTTGGACAATCAGAATGCAGGTGTCAACAGTTGCTTCTTCGAAGACTCCGGGACCCAGGTCGACAACTAAGAGAGGATTGAACCGGCTCAGGAACTTGCGGAGTTTTTTGCCATAACCGGCACGCATCCATTTATTGCTGACGATAAACCCAAGATAGCCGCCGGGTTTCAAAAGTTTCATAGCACGCTCGATGAAAAGGCAATAGATATCGCCCGACCTGTCGAAAACCTCGTAGTTCATTGGTTCATATAGATTTGCCAGATACCCGTAATTTTTCTGAAGTTGGATATAAGGGGGGTTACCAATGATAACATCGAAACCGCCATCGTTTAAAACTGTGGGGAATTCTTCTTCCCATTTCAGTGCTTTGTCGCCGCGGAGTTCAGGTTTGTCGTGCAAAGAATCGCCACATTTGATGTTGTTGGAAAGGACAGGCAGTTGCATTCCGCGCTCGGCAACTTTGAGCAGTAGATTGAGCTGGGCAATCTCGACTGCCTGCCGGTCGAGGTCAACTCCAAAGATATTATTCAACAAAATGCTTATCTTGGTATCGTAATCAATATCGGAATTGTTGCCATTTCTGGAATTTTTCCTTTTCGAGTAGTAGTCCTTGAACCAATCGAAAGCTTTAATCAGGAAGGAACCAGAACCGCAGGCGGGGTCGAGTATGCGAATATTTTCGGGGTCGACATCGGGATTGTTGAGCACTACACCCAGAGTATTTTTAACAATGTATTCAACGATGTAAGCAGGAGTGTAGTAGATGCCTTGTTCTTTGCGGTGGACGTAGTTTTCGGTCAGGCGGGCTGAGTTTTCGGAAGTTTTCAGGATATGCCCAAGATATTGTTCGTAGATTTTACCGAGGACATCGGCTTCGATAGCCGAGAAGTCGTAGATGTAATTTTTGTTTTTCGGGGTGTAGAGCCCCTGAATAATTTCGGCAAGGATGTAGTTATCGATATCCAGTTGGTCGCAAAGGTGGAATTCAAAAAGTTTGCTGTTGTATAATTCGTTGAATTGAACGAATACTTTGCGGAGTTCTTTCAGAAGATGGCCTTTGCCTTTGCTCTCCCACTGGCGATAGTTCGATTGGAGGACAACGGGCTCAAGACCGCGGTCTTCGCAGTTACGGATAAAGATTAGACGGTCGAGCAGTCGTTGGACTGCTTCGTTGAGTTCTTCGCTCGAAATGTTTCGGTTTGAATTAAGCTTGCGGATATTGCCGGAGAGCAAATCGCGGAAGTAGGTAAAATCGTCAAGCAGTTGCCTGTCGACGGGGTTGCGGATTATCTTTTTGCCCCAGCTTTCGGCAACGCGGTCGAGGCGGTTTTCCTCGAAGCTTTGGCGGGAAAGCAGAAACAGGTCTTCGAAATGCTCGACGAAACGTGTGCAGACCAGACGTTTGAAAAGGCTTTGGGCGAAAGGAGTATCGGGGCTCTCGGCATTATAAATTCTTAATTCCTTGAAATTTGTTAGAACAGCCCAAGTGCAGCCTTTCAACCAGGAGTAGTTAATAGCCTGCTGGATAAACTTGGGATTGTCCAGTTCCGTTTTTAGCGACTTTGCTTCGAGGAAGAATTTCGGAATGCCATTAATCCTGAAGCCATAATCGACACGACCTTTGGAAATCTGCTCTTCGGCAGAAACCTCCGAGGAATTTTCGGTGTCCCATCCAAGTGCCTTGAACAAAGGAAGGATGAAGTCCTTTTTTGTTTCTTCTTCGTTGTAGCGGGCGGTTTTGCCTTTACGGTCAACTTCTCGAAATTTTTCGACAAGTTGAGCAACGACGAACTTGGCTCCGCTTTCGTCCAGCATTGTTTAAAGAAATTCAATGATTAAAAAACAAAAATAACAAAATTAGTTTTATGAAAACGAAAAGAACAAACCCAATTCTATTGAATATCGGGTGATTTTAAAGGCTTTGGTTCTTTTTATTAATTGTGTTCTATTTCTGCTTCTTCTTTTTAATATTTAGATAGATTCCAACGGCAAGGACGAGGAGGGTTGTAAAATTAGCAAGGAGCGAAATGGTTTTTCCTCGTTCAAAGCCGGGAGAGATGAATTTCATTTCCAGGGTATGTGTCCCTGGGGGGATTTCGACTGCGCGGAACGCATAGTTTGCTTTAATAATCTCTACTTCTTTGCCGTCGAGGTATGCTTTCCAGAAAGGATAGTACACCTCGGAGATGAACAGTATTGCTGGTGCGTTTGTTGTAGCCGAAATCTTGATGTATTCGTTTCTCTTTTCCAGAATTGTAGCAGTGGCGGCAGAATCGGGAGTGCCGAGAGTCGATTTAATTGGCTTTTCGACAAAGACGGTGTCCAAAGGATTGAAATCGCCTCGTTTCAAGTGGTAAAGTATTTCCAGAGGCTTTTCGACGACAACATTTTTGACAAAGAATACTCTTGGAAGGTAGGAGAAGTTAGGATAAACGAAGGCGGAGCCATTTTGTGCCTGGTAAATTGGTTCAACACCTTCGAGCTTACGCGAGAATATCAAATATTTAACATTAAGCAAATTCCAGAGGAAAGGGTTATATAGTTGCGAAGTAGAGCCTTCCATTCCTTCCATATTAGCCACATCGAGCAAATCCTGATAGACGCGGAGTTTGGCGGCGTGGTAGCCGTTTATGTTTTCAACAAGATAGTATGCAGTCAAATTTGCAGGATTAACGGAGAAGTCGGCAATACGGAAAATGCCCGTGTCCTGTTTAATCACATCGTAAACATCGCGTCTTGCTTCGAAAATGTCGGTGGGGGTGCCCTCTTTGGAGTAATCCATTCGTTCAGAGTCGATACGAAACAGGTCGATTAGGGTTAGAATACCAAAAATAGCAAAAACCGTAACATATTGGATTTTTCGATTAATATAAAGAGTTGAGAAAATACCAAAAGCAAGCAGAAAAATAGCGTTAACATAAAAGTCTTGGACGGTTTTGTTCCAAACGAAATCCTGAATTTCGGATACAACTTCTGCGCCGTAGTTTTTGGCATATTGCTGGAATATCTCGGAACTTCCTGCTGCGGCTATATAAGACGATTTCATAAAAGCAGAGAAGAAAAATGCTATAACAAGGAACAATATTGGCAAAGCAATAAGCCAAGTATTTACTCTTTTGCTCGGTTTTTCCTTAAGTTGTTTTAAAGCCAAAAAGCCATAAGCCGAAAGCAAGGGAACAGCAAAATGGACAAGCACCAAAGCCATCGATGGAGCTCGGAACTTGCTAAATGATGGAAAATAATGATAAAATAAGTTGTATAATAGAGGTAGATTTTTACCGAATGAAAGGAATACACCAAAGAGCGAGATTATGAAGAGGATTTGAACAAATGTGTTCTTACGGTAATAAATTAGTCCAAGAATTGCCAGGGCGAGGACAATAATTCCCATATAGGGCGGGGAGTCTTCGGATTCCTTTGTCCCCCAGTATGTCGAAGCTTTCCCTTCTCGGTAATCGCGAATACCAAAGCCAAAGTAGCTCGGGACGAGGAAAGTAACAAGTTCTTTGGGATGATATGACCACATAGTTGCGTAATCGTAATCGCTTTTGTCGGCTTTTTGTGTTTTGTCGGTATGAATTTTGACAATTGGAGCAGAACCACGAACCGAATAGGGGGCGTATTCGAAAGTGGAAAAATATCTATCGGCAGACATCAGAAAAGCCAAACCTAAGGCAAAAGCAACAAGCAAAGCCGAGCGCAGTTTCACCCATACTTTGTCCTTCTTTATTACCCCAACGATAAAGTCATATATCAAGTAAATCGCTATAGCGAGTCCTCCGTAGAATATCATTTGAAGGTGGTTTCCGATAAACATAATTGCAAAGACAGTAACAAGGAGAGCCAAATCGAGCAGATTAAATCTTTGTTTGAGTTTTTCGATGAAAAGGAAAGCATAGGGGAACATAGCAACGACGATGGGTTTGGTATTATGCCCAATCATCACCCAAGTGATGACGTAAGTCGAAAAGATTGCGGCGAAAGCGGCAAAAAGAGCAATAGTTTTATCGAACTGCTTATATCTCAATAGCCAATATACCCCAATAGCATAAAGCAAATAGAAGAAGAGGACGCGGGCTACATCGCTGGAGAATATTCCACCGAAGCCAACGGAAATATTGGTAAAAATCTGGGATATAATGTCCCAGGAACGATTACCAGTAACAAGCAAAGAAGCGTATGCAGGCATACCGCTAAATATCAAGGGTATCCATAAAGGGAAGTGTCCGCTGCGATTTGCTTGTTCAATGAATGGACGGAATGCCCACGAAGAAATGTTATCGAAATCGACAAAACCTGCACCGCTAATTGCTCCCCAAAAGAAACTAAAAAGAAGAATGGCGAGAACAAAGATTGCGATAATATCCTGATACTTCGATGGGATTAATTCTTTTTTTGCTGGAATACTTTTGGTAATTTTTTTTGTCATTTAATCCTCGAATTTTGTCAATTATTTTACATAGTTTTGCAAAATATAATTTTTTTTCGAAAGAAATGTTATGAATGCCGAAAGAGTGAAAATCGTTTTTATGGGGACGCCTGAATTTGCCGTCCCTTCGTTAGAATCGTTAGTAAAGGCTTTCGGAGTTACCCTTGTAGTTACCAATCCCGACAAGCCAGCTGGCAGAGGGTTGAAACCCGTGCCATCTGCTGTCAAACTCAAAGCAATGGAATTGGGAGTTCCCGTACTCCAGCCCGAAAAACTCAAAGAGCCATTATTCGTAAATGAACTTAAAAAAATCGAACCCGACATAATTGTTGTTGTTGCATTCAAGATCCTTCCAGCCGAAGTATTTAAAGTTGCCCGAATTGCGAGTTTCAACGTCCACCCAAGTTTACTCCCAAAATATCGAGGCCCTGCTCCGATAAATTGGACAATTATAAATGGGGAAAAAGAGACGGGCTTGACAACTTTTATATTACAGGAAGAAGTTGATGCTGGAAACATTATTTTGCAGTGGAAATATTCAATACCCGAGGATTTCACCGCTGGGGACTTACACGATTTCCTGGCTCCAAAAGCTGGCGAAATTGCTGTCGAGACCTGTCGTGTTCTTTTATCTGGAAATTATCAATTGCTTAAGCAAGATAATAGCTTAGCGACAAAAGCCCCCAAAATTTATCCCGAGCAATGCCAAATCGATTGGACAAAAGGTGCCCGGGAAATTAGGAATTTCATATATGGCGTTTCTCCATCGCCGGGGGCCTGGTTCATTTTGGATGGAAAAAGATTTAAAATTTTTCGTTGTGAATATAAACTGGAACAACATCAAAACGAGCCGGGGCGGATAATTGTAAATTCGAAAGAAATCTTAATTTGCTGTTCCGATGGTTATATTATTCCAAAAGAGGTTCAAATTGAAGGGCGAAGGAAGATGGCCATCGAAGAATTTCTTCGAGGCTATCGGTTTGCTTTCTGAAGTTCTTTCTTTTTGGCTTCGATAACATCGTGCACAGCCGATTTTCGGATCGAGTCGATGATTGCAGAAAATCGTTTTGAGTCTTTGTTCCTTAGTTCCCAAAAAGTGTCGAGAAACTCACGGAAAGAGTATCCGTTGCGCTTCAAAATGTTCATCACTTCTTGATTTGCTTTGAGGGAGTCGGCAATAGTATAACGAGCTATTAAAATTTCTTTGTAAGTTTTCATAAATTTTCGTTCGTCGGAGGAGAATTCTTCCTTCGTGCAATAGGTTAAAGGAAGGATTAAAATGAATAATGCTAATACCAACCAATGTTTCATATCATTCAGCAATTCTATTAAAAAAATTATAAACGATTTTGTTCGCTCTGTAATTTTTTAGTTCATTTGGGGTTCCCCGAGCAATAATTGTTCTTGTCGATTTGTCGAGCATAATTATCCTGTGGGAAATTCGGAGAATACTTTCGAGGTCGTGTGTAACAACAATCATAGTTATTCCAAGAGAATTGTTAAGGTTAACGATAAGTTGGTCGAGCGAGGCGGCGGTCAACGGGTCGAGTCCCGAGGATGGTTCATCGAAGCAAAGGATTGGTGGGTCCAGAGCAAGAGCACGAGCAATGCCGGCGCGTTTGCGCATTCCCCCACTCAACTGAGAGGGATAGTAGTTTTCGTAGCCTTCGAGCTGAACCAATTTGAGTTTGAGCCGGACGATTTGTTCAATTCTTTCTTCGGAAATTTTGGTGAATGCTTTTAATGGAAGCGCAATATTTTCGAACAATGTCATCGAAGTAATTAACCCACTGGATTGAAACAATACGCCAAACTTACGGAGGATTTCCTCTCGTTTGGCGCCTATGGCAGTTGTAAACTCTTCGCCGTCGATGTAAATTTCTCCCGTTGTGGGTATTTCTAATCCAATAATTTGTCGGAGCAAAGTACTTTTTCCACAACCACTTCCACCTACGATAACAAAAATTTCTCCTGGATATATCTCGAAGTTTATATTTCGTAAAATTTCTGTTTTATCGTATACAACGGAAAGGTTATTTACTCGAACTATTGGTTCCATATTTTTCTTTTATTTGTAAAGCTACTTTTACAAAACCATTTGCCTTGTCGAGCAGGTCAATTGCTTCGTTTTTATCAACATTTCCTAAAATCATCACCAAAGCAACTTTGACTTTGCCGTTAGCTTCTTTCAAAACTTTTTCTGCCGTTGGGTAATCGACATTGCATAGATCCATAATAATTTTTTTTGCTCTTTCGCGCAACTTGTTGCTTGTAGGCTGTAAGTCTACCATTATATTGCCAAAAGTTTTCCCCAGTTTAATCATTGAAGCTGTTGTAAGCATATTCAGGACAAGTTTCTGGGCTGTTCCACTCTTCATTCGGGTTGAACCTGCAATAACTTCGGGTCCAACAACAGGGCATATGTAAACATCGGCAACCATTCCAAGCGATTTTACTTGTTCGACAGGGGCTGTTGCAACCAAAATCGTTGGGATATTTTTCTTTTTTGCTTCGAGTAGTGCAGATTTCACGAAAGGAGTTCTCCCCGAAGCAGCAATACCAACAACAATGTCTGGTGGAGCGATTTTGTATTTTTCGAAAATTTCCCTACCTTCGGCTTCATCGTCTTCGGCGCCTTCTTTGGCACGAAATACAGCTTCTTTTCCACCTGCAATAATTCCCTGAACCATCTCGGGAGGAGTTCCAAAAGTAGGAGGACATTCCGAAGCATCGACGATTCCCAGCCGCCCGCTCGTTCCAGCTCCAACATAGAATAATCTACCACCTTTACGGAAAGAGTCGACGATTAGCTCGACTGCACAGGCTATGTTCGGAATTTCCTTTTCAACTGCAAAGGGGACATACTTGTCCTCTTCGTTAATTAAGCGCAATATCGCTTCGGTCGAAATTATATCAATGTTTCTCGTCTTTGGGTTGTTCTGCTCGGTAGCAAGGTGCGAAATTTCGTCGAAAATGCTATTGTTGTTCATATACATTTGTGTGTAAATTCAAAAATAACAAAATTGGTGGAATCGCTTAAATGTTTCCTGTCGAAAATTTCCCTTTTTTGTTTATTTTTGGGTTTGGTAATAGTTGTTTTTTGATGGATGTAACAATAATCGGTTACGGGAAATTAGGCCGAGCTCTTGCCTTGGAAAATTTGAAAATAAATAATCTGTATGCTATTGTTTCGCAACATCTCTGCGGTACAACAGAAGCAGAAATTTTCCATAAAGAAAATGTGGTTGTTGTTCAAAATCTCGAGGATTTGCCATGCTTATCGAGCGTGGCATTTATATGCACCGCTGATAGAGAGATTACGACCGTTGCTAAAAAATTAGAGAAAAGATTCGGAAAGGAATTGAAAGATAAAATAATTGTTCATTGTTCAGGAGCATACTCCGACACTATTTTGTCAAATTTAAAACAATTAGGTTCTTACACTGCATCTGCACATCCACTACAAACTTTCTACATCTATCATCCGGACATTTTTAGAAATCTATATTGGATTGTTCAATCCGAAAATTTCGAAAGGATTGCTAATGTTCTAACAGAAATTGGGGGAATACCAATTCGGGTTGAATTTGATGATAAACAGCGTGCGATTTATCATGCTTCAGCTGTTGCTTGTTCAAATTACTTAAATACACTGCTTTTGTTTGCAAAAAAATTAATCTCACACATTCCGTTGGAGCCTAAATTTTTCATTCCTTTGTTCCAACAGACACTCGATAACAACTTTGCACACTTTTCTGAAATTGACTTTTTCCCTCTCACTGGTCCTTTGGTCAGGAAAGATTTGCCTACGATAGAAGAGCATTTAAAATCTCTTTATTCTACACCCGAACTGCAACAAGTTTATTTAGATTTAGCCAAAATCACCTTGTTGCTTTGCAAGGACTTAGGGATTTTTACCGAAGAAGAACTCAACAATTTGAAACACAGATTGGATTTTGATTTTTAAAATAAGACAAAATTTTCCTATTTTAGTCCTTTAAAAAAATCGAAAGAGCAGATATGGACAAACTTGCACCAAATCGAACATACAAAATTGGTTATTCAATTGTGTTGGGTTGTCTTTGTGGTATATTTATTTTTGGAGTTTATGCTTCCCGTGTTCATTCCTACTTTTCGGATGAGCCCACTGGATGCTTGAATTGTCATATTATGAATCCTTTTTACATTACTTGGTTCCATAGTAGCCATCGTGAGCACACAACCTGTAATGATTGCCATATTCCACAGGGAAATGTGGTGAAATCATTATGGTTCAAACTTAACGATGGATTAAGACATTCAACACTTTTCACTTTAAACGAATATCCTCAGGTTATTCGGTTGCGAGATGCAGGAGCAATGACCGTACAAGAAAATTGCATCCGCTGCCACCAAAACCAAATCAGTTATGCGTTCGATTTTGTTTGGCAAGATAATTACCATAATAAGCAAGAAATGTATTGTTGGAATTGCCATCGCGAAGTTCCACACGGTAGAATTTCGAGTCAGGCTTCGACGCCATATGGTTTAGTTCCAGTGAAGTATAATTTAGCCCCTGAGTGGTTGAAAAACAATGTAAAGAAATAAATCTATGTTGAGCAAATTCAAGGTGGAGTATGGAAACAAAACCAAAGAAAACCAGATTTCTATATTTTGCAATATTTGTATTTGCTGTGATAATTGTAATAATAGCCGGGTTGTTTGTTTCTACAATTCTTGAGCGCCGGGCGGAAACGGTAGCACGATTTCAAATTGTCAAACCAATTGCAGAATGGGAACCACGAAATGAAGTTTGGGGGGAAAACTTCCCACGTGAATTTGAAACTTACAAGCGTACGCTCGACACGAGTTTTAGAAGTAAATATCTTGGGTCTGGGCACATCGACTTGTTGGAGGAATGCCCAGAGTCAGTTATAATGTGGGCTGGATATGCATTTGCAAAAGAATACAACCAGTCGCGTGGGCATGCCTGGTCGATTGAGGATGTACGGCGTAGTTTGCGAACGGGCGGAGTGAAAGAGTCGCCTCAACCGGCAGCTTGCTGGTCGTGTAAAACAACGGACTTTCCAAGGATGGTGGCAAAGCTTGGAGCCGAAGCCTTTTACAAGAAAAAGTGGTTCGAATTGGGTCCCGAAATGGTTAATCCAATTGGATGTCAGGATTGCCACGACCCAAAAACTATGAAATTGCGTATCACTCGCCCAGCTTTAATAGAGGCGTTACAAAGGAGAGGAGTTAAGCTGGAAAACATAACTCACCAGGAAATGCGGTCATTAGTTTGTGCTCAATGTCACGTTGAATACTATTTCAAAGGTGAAGGTAAATATTTGACCTTTCCCTGGGATAAAGGTTTCAGTGCCGATTCTATGGAAGCCTACTACGATGAACTGAATTTTTCCGATTGGACACATAAGTTAAGCAAAGCAAAAATGTTGAAGGCTCAGCATCCAGATTATGAATTATATATGACAGGGATACATGCCAAGCGTGGTGTTTCGTGTGCCGATTGCCATATGCCATATAGAGTCGAAGGAGGTGTGAAGTTTACCGACCATCATATTCGAAGTCCGCTTGCGAATATAGCGAACTCTTGTCAGGTATGCCATCGTCAAAGTGAACAAGAGCTTCTTCGCGATGTGTACGAGCGGCAGGACCGTGTTCGAGAGGTCCGAAAGATAGCCGAACAGTCAATTGCAAAGGCACATCTTGAAGCCGAAATGGCTTGGCGTTATGGAGCCAGCGAAAGCGATATGGAACCAATTTTGAAGCTTATTCGTTCGGCGCAATGGCGTTGGGATTGGGTTGCTGCTGCAAATGGGGTCGGTTTTCATGCACCAGTTGAAGCACTACGGGTTTTAAGTACTTCCATAGAAAGAGCAGAAAAGGCTCGCGGGATGCTATCTGTTTTGTTTACAAAACTGGGGGTAAATCTTCCTATTAAATATCCAGACTTTTCGACCAAAGAAAAGGCACAGCAGTATATTCAACTCGATATGAAAGCCCTTTGGGATGATAAAAATGAATTTCTTAGAAAAATTGTACCGCTTTGGGATTCAGTTGCAAAACAACGGCAGGGAACTTTGTATAAGTATTAGTTCTCCTTTTGTAAAAGACATCGGATGTTTTTCCATACATCCGATGTCTTCGCCGGTACTGGTTATTTAACTCGTATCTTTTGGCCAACCTTAAGTTTTTTCTCCTTAACTTTTGGGTTCAGGGCAAAAAGTTCAACTAACTCCACGTTATATTTTTTTGCGATAGAGGAAAGGTTCTCGCCTTTTTGGACGGTGTGGTAACGAGGCTCTTCCGTTCCTTCTTTTTTACTTTTCGAAATTTTCTCGTTTGATTTACTCGTTTGAGTTGCATTTAAATTAGAAAATTCCTTTTTTGGAACAATGATAACAAGCTTTTCTCCGGCAAGAACTTTCCCTTTCCTTATTTTTAAATTCTTGTTGTTTGCTACGATTTTATCCATTGGAACATTGTATTTTTTCGAGATTGACTCTAAAGTTTCGCCACGACGAACTTTGTGAACAATTTTTTGGGCTTCATAATTTTGCTTTACATTAGTTGCAGGGGGAAGTTGTTCATCTTCGCTGATGTTAGTTTTAGTTGTGCTTTTTGTAGCATTTTCTGTGGCTTTTGGTTTAATATCGGAGGGATTTCGTTCAGTTCGAATTGCTTCGCTGCTAAAATAAATTCGCAATGTTTGACCGGGTGTTAGGGACTTATTTTTTAATCCATTCCAAACAACAATGCTATCAGTTGGTATGTTATATTTCATACCGATTTTATTGAGATCCTCGTTTTCTTTTACAACATAGCGAATCACGCTTTGAGTGTTTGAATTCTTGCTTCTCTCGGAATAACTATTGGAGGCAACGATAGTATCTAAATCGCTTTTGGAATTACTACTCGAAGTAGAAGAGAAAATGTTTTTGTCGGTGCTTGCATAATTGTTTTGCTGATTAAAATAAGGTGCACCACCGACCGGAATTTTCAGGGTAGTTCCTTTTGGTAAACGCTTAGATGCAGATGTAAGGTTGTTTACCAAAAGGACTTCTTTTGGATCTACTTCAAATTTCTTGGCTATGATTTCGATGGTCTCGTTTTTTTCGGATTTATAGGAGAGGTAAGGACGCTTTTCTTCGGGGGTAAGATTCAAAAAATTTGCGATAAAAGTTTGTTTAGAACCATATGGAATACGGATTTCATATTCCGAACTTGTGGGGGGAGTGAATGAGAAAACCAATTCAGGGTTCAATTCACGAATTTTTTCCACAGTTGTGTTTGCACACTTTGCGAGCGCACTCAAACTTACAGGCTCTTTTAATGTATATTTATCATATTGGATTTCGGGTGCAAATTCAATATCGTTCCTGTTAAATCCAAATTCCTCAAGATTAAATACAACTTTAACGACAGCAATAAACAAAGGAACGTAGTTTCGGGTTTCACGAGGTAAGTATGGCATAATATTCCAAAAAGAAATACTGTCGGGTTTGCCATATTGAGCGATTGCTCGATGGACAGCATTGATACCGCAGTTGTAGGCAGCAATAGCGAGATGCCAGTCCCCAAGCTCGTTGTATAGATCTCGGAGGTGTCTCATCGCTGCCCGAGTGGATTTAATTGGGTCGCGTCTTTCATCTATCCAGGGTGAACCTTCGGCGTTTAATCCGTATAGCTGTCCTGTCGACATAATGAATTGCCATATCCCAACAGCTTTTGCGCGGGAGACTGCAAACGGATTAAAACCGCTTTCAACCATTGCAAGGTAAAACAACTCCGAGGGCATACCTTCCTCGGCAATTATCTTTTTGATGGTGTTCCCCCAAGCAGTACTTCGAGCTAAGCTATTTCTAACAAACTTTCTCCCAATCGGCTTCTGTGTTAAAAACTCGATACTTTTCTTGACGAATTCATTATCATCCATAGGAATTTGAAATGCTGGAGCTAGCGTCCGATCCGTTACTTTCGACGTATCTTTTGTCAAGCTTTTAATTTTACCAACAGTTGGAGCTCTGTTTTGTGAAGAACGCTCGAGTTCTTTATTTAAAGTTTCGCGTAAAATGAACAAGGAGGAATTCTCATCTAAATATTTGATATTCTGGATATATTTTTCATAATCCTCTAAAATAGATTGAATTAGGTCTGTATAATCACGATAAGAGTTAATATTTGGATAATAACTTATTGAGTTTAAAATATCTATTGCTTGTTCAAAATTTTCCTCAGCCGAAATTGTATCCCTTTTTTCAATAAAACTTAAAGCACGCAAGTATTTAATTCTCGCCCTTTCGAGCGTTTTCATCACCAATGGGTCGTCTAACCGTTTAGATACTGGAACGTCATCAAGTTCGGAATATTCATCGGGAAATATGCGAACTTGTTTACTTGGATTTTTGGTTTGTCCATATACCAAATTCATCAATAAAAGTGTTATTAATAAAGACCAAAACAAGCCTTTCATCCAAATTCCCCCCGCTTTTAATGTTTCAGATTTACAAAATAAATAAATTTTTTTTACAATCCAAAATTGAGCTGAAATTTAAAAAGTAGAGACACGAGATATATAATGATCTCAATACATCGAATGTTCCTCAAAAATCCGAGGACCTTGTAAACTACTCTACTACCACAGGCACGGTATCGCTACCGCCTTGCCAGCGGATGAGGATGAAGTATATTCCCGCAGGAACGCCACTGCATTCCCATTCCAACTCCCCGCTGGTTGTGCTTCGGGCATCCACTCGTATTCGTTCCTTCCCCTCCACCTTCCGTCCCATCGTGTCGTACACTCCATCGATTGCCTCCCGCAAGTCGAAACTGCCGTCCCAGGCGACACGAGCCCGAACTCGCACGCTCGCAGGCTGCGGGTATGGCAAAGAAAATTCTACCAACTTTCTTAAACTTGTTTGCTCTTCAACTTTCTTTACTTCCTTTTCATTCATCAATAATATAAGTCCGCTTTTCGACAAGGTATCCCAGAAACTCATAGCG
>Ga0197142_1003038_pt1 | contig 14301 bp, 11 predicted proteins | sample GBS60_MetaG_FD_148614 | JGI IMG/M metagenome (GOLD analysis project Ga0197142, IMG submission 148614) | Sediment microbial communities from Great Boiling Springs, Gerlach, Nevada, United States - GBS 60_MetaG | ecosystem: Environmental > Aquatic > Thermal springs > Hot (42-90C) > Sediment... | reverse complement strand
GGTACTGCTCAGCCACCAGGGTATGACCACCATCAATGTCGACTGCGTAGGTCGCGATGACACCGCTGAGTTCGACCCCACGTACGACGCCCAGCACACTGCATCGAGTCTCTCTCGTCGCTGCAGCCTCCGCTGGCTGCAACGAGACGGTGTCCGCGCGGAGAACATAGAGCCACGTCGTTCCAGGCCGTGACTGTTCGGGGTCCCGCAGGCGAGCAGCGAGGAGTCCAATCGGGGTCTCGACGAGCACCTCCTCTCCCCGCGTCTCGACGACCGTGGCGGGAAGCGTGTTGTTCTTTCCGACGAACCGGGCGACAAAAGGGGTGCGCGGAGTGAAGTAGATCTCCGCCGGCGCCCCAAGCTGTTCGATCTGCCCCGCGTTCATCACAGCGATGCGATCGGCAAGAGAAAACGCCTCGGCCTGAGCATGAGTCACCAGCAGCGCAGTAAAGTGCAACCGCTCGTGCAGTTCCCGCAGCTCAGCAATGAGCTGGGCCTTGGTCACCGCGTCCGCCGCTGAGAATGGCTCGTCGAGGAGGAGGATTGCCGGTTCGATGGCGAGCGCACGAGCGACGGCCACTCGTTGCATCTCCCCGACCGAGATTCGAGTCACTGGCCGATCAGCTATGCCGCTGATCTGGAAATTCTCGAGCAACGCCTCGACACGCCGCACACGGTCCGCTCTCGGAACTCCGCGGATCTTCAGTCCATACTCCACGTTGTGGTAGACCGAGAGGTTCGGAAACAGCGCATAGTTTTGGAAGATCGTCGCCGTCGGCCGTCGCTCGGGGGGCAACCGGGTCACATCCTGGCCATGAATGACGACCGAGCCGTCAGTTGGGGTCTCAAGCCCGTTGACCATGCGAAGGAGGGTAGTCTTCCCACAACCGCTCGGCCCCAAGATGGCGAGCAGCTCACCGTGCGCGACGCTGAAGGTGACGTCGCGCACGGCGACCACGTTCCCGGGGAAGACCTTCGTAATCCCTTGGACCTCGATGACCGGCGACGAGGGCACGTTCACAGATCCGCCTTCGCCTTGTCCACCAGTCGGCTCCCAGCTAGGCGGTCAGGAGCTCGTCCCAGCGCTGGGTCAGGTAGTCATACTCGTCCGGCCATTGCTCCCAGACACCGATATTCTTGGCCCGTTCTTCGAGCGAACCACCATCGCGCAGCTCGCCCGGCTGGATCCCACGCCACGCCTCGCGCGACCACGGCTTCCCCTCATACCAGAAGCCGTACAGGTCAGCGTCCATCTGATCCTTAATGGTCGTGTAGGGAGAGTAATACCCCTGCTCGGAGACGGTGATGGCAGGCCACCCGCTAAGCCAAAAGTCGATGTAGGCGACTGCAGCATCGTAGTTTGGCGTGTCCTTGACAACGGAAATCCCGATGGACCACGCAACATAGCCTTCCTTTGGCACCGCGTAGCGGCAGGGAATACCCTGGGCCTTGACGGCCATCACCGCGGGCTGCCAGGCATCGGCGATCACCACCTCACCCGAGGCCATCAAGTTGACCAACTCACCGAAATCGCCCCAGATGGCGCGGAAGAACCCTTTTCGCTTCTTCTCAATGAGGTAATCGACGACGGTGTCGATTTCCTCACGGGTCGGATTACCGGGGTTGGTTCCACTGACGAGGCCCAGCGTCCTCAAGGCCATGAATGCGCGCGGGAAGGTGGTCAGGGGCTCGACGTTCAACCCAGCTTTGCCATGGTGCTTGTCATCGAGCCAATCAGCCCAGGAGGTCGGTTCATCGATCAGATCAGGCCGATAGCCAATCGAGTCGAAGTTGAAGACCGTCGGCACCATCCACAGCCCGGTACGGTCGTCGGTGTAGATCATGCCATAGATCTGGCGATCTTCAGGCCACCGCGGATCTGGGGTCTTGAAGAAGTCCCGCACATACTGCCACAGCGGGATCGCACTGAGGGGAATTGGCTGGAGGACACCAGCTTCTGCTTGCGCCTTCACCCGCTCACCGATCGTCTCGTTGACGTCGAACTCGGCCGGATTGGCAATCACCCGGTTCATCGCCACGTCAAGCGTGGCCGTCGTGCCGGAGACACCAGCAACGCCATACCGGTTCTTGAACTCGTCGAGGATTCGATCCTGGACTGTCACTGAGAGACCAATCGTGCGCAACCGCTGGGTCTTGACCTTCTCTGGATCGAACCCCTGCACGACCTGCCCACTTTGGCCGGCCGGGGTCGCCCCGCCTCCGGTGGTCGTCGGCTGGGTCGGGGTCGGTGCCGGTGCGGTCGGCGTGGTGGTCGCTTGACCACAGCCGGCAACCACGCCAGCGAGACCCAGAGCACCCAACCCCAGTCCCAACCGCAAGACCCCGCGACGGGTCAATCCCGGCGCGGCTGCGCGCAGCCGCTGCTCCATTGCCAGTGAACGGAGCTTAAGGTAGCGCTCGAGTCGTCGCTCATCCACGGAGTCACCCCCTCCTCTCGACTCACCCGCCTCAACCAAACCGCCCGTGACTGGGATCTCCTAGGCATCCCGCCAGTGCTGGACCGCACGTCGAGCGAGCATGGCGCGGAACTGCTCGGTCGACTTGGGGAGCAGTTCGTTCGTCGCCCAGTCCAGGATCACGCCGTAGTGACGCACCAGATCCAACTGATCAATCTCCCCCCTCACGTACCGCTGCCGAACCTCCTCAGGATCCTCTTGCAGACGCTGGCGGCGGACTGACCGCAACTCTCGGCGGAGCGCCTCCGTCGCCGGAAGATCCACCTCGTAGAGGCAGACGTCTGGATCGATCGCCCGCACGACGACCCCGTAATCCTTCGCCGCCCGCTCGATGGAGACATAGCCGTCGATCACGTCCTCTAGTACCCGCGCAGGATCCCGATCGAGCGGATCGCCAAGGCCGCCACCACCAGCGGATGGACGGGTGAAATGGTCACCGGAACCGATTGGCACTCCGGAGAAGACCGTCCCGAGGTACCGCTCGCGCGATGTGCCCGGATTGAGCGTGACGCCGTGAGGAATGGAGGGAAGACCGCCGAACAGTCCCCACGTTATGGAACGGGCCCGGTCGCAGCAGTAGGAGATCACTGCCCCTTCGGCCAGGGTCAGAATTCCGCCCTTTTCCAGACCCGCACCACCGCGGAACCGTCCCGGACCAGCGGAGTCAGTGCGAACCTCGTGCTTGGTCGTGATGACTGGGCACAGACGCTCTTGCGCCTCAATCGGCTGCTGCTGGAGGCCAACGCCGAAGATCGACGAGGTCGCATTGGTACCATCCTTGTTCGACCGGGCTCCCCAGCCCCCTGCCATCCAGTCGTACCACATGAAGAAGGTGTTGTACCCCGGTCGCCGATCCCAGCCACCAACGAGCAGGTACTCGAGATTGAACGAGCAGGCCAACGCTCGCTCCGGTAAGACCGTCGACCACAACTCGAAGATCGCATTCATCACCTTCTCGTAGGCTCCCGAACAGAAGCCGGTCACGGCGATCGGGCAGGGAGCATTGACCACGGAGTTGTCGGGCAACCTGGCGGAAACCACCCGGTAGAAGCCGGAATTCAAGGGGACGTCAGGAAAGAACGTTTTCGTGCCAGCGATGATCGCAGAAAAGGTCGCACCGAACCCCGAGTTGAGGAAGCAATTGATGTACGGGTGCGACCCGCTCAAGTCGTACTGGATACCATCGGGAGAGATCGTCATCTTCACATGGATCGGGATCAAGCCATCGCCCGCCGTCGGATCCGCGTCGATGTAGTCCTCGGTTTCCCATGTTCCTTGCGGAAGCTCGCGCAACCGCGCGCGCACGATGCGCTCAACATAGTCCTGGCATTCGTCGAACGCCGCCAGCACCGTATCGACCCCATATTTGTCACAGAGCTCGAGAAGTCGGAGCTCGCCGACCCGGGTCGCTTCAGCTTGTGCCCGAAGGTCGCCCAGACGGTCTTCCGGCACACGCATGTTGGCCACGAGCATGTTAGCGACATCGTCGCGGAATTCGCCGCGATCCCAGATCTTGAGCGGGGTAATCCGCAGCCCCTCGCCATAGTGCTCCCGTGCCGTGATGTCGAAGGAGCCCGGGACGCTGCCACCGACATCAGCCCAGTGCCCGTTCGACTGCAGGAACGCGATCAGCCGACCGTCGTAGAAGACCGGTCGGATCAGGCGGACGTCGCAGAAATGCGTCCCACCGACGTACGGGTCGTTGACGATGAAGACATCTTCCGGAAAGATCCGCTCACGGCCGAAGTAGTCAAGGACCGATTTCGCCGTGAAATGCAAGGTGCCAACATGGACGGCGATGTCCTGGCTGCCCTGCATGACCGTGTCGCCATCGGCGTTGCACAGACAGTTCGAAAAGTCGCGCGCATAGATGACGAATGAGTAGCATGTCCGCAGGATCTGCTCCGACATCTGATCGACGAGATTGATGAAGGCGTTCTTCAAGACTTCGAAGGTGACCGGATCGAGACGCCCCGTCTGCACCGCACCCATGGCCGCCTTCCCTTCACGCGCCAGCGGAATCCCTAGACCGTCACAATGAGGTGGTTATAGTCGTCCACGGTCGCCCGCGAGCCGGGTGGTAGCACGGTCGTCGAGTCGAGCTGCTCGATGACGGCTGGGCCCTCCAGCTCGATTCCGGGACCGAGAGCCGAGCGTTGATAGACGGGAGTCGTGACGAAACCGTCAGCCTCGGTGAAGAAGACAGGGCGCAGCCCGATCGCCTCGGGGCGCGCCGACACCCTCGCGGAGCGGGGCAACTCCGGCTTCTGCAGCCGCCCGAACGCAGCGATCCGGAGCCCGTAAATCTCGACCGGATGATCAGGCCGCGAGAAGGCGAACTCCCGCTGGTGCTCAGCGTGGAATCGATCGAGCAGCGGCTGCAAGCTGTCGAGCGGCGACGGCGCTTCAACCGACAGCGAACGCCACTGACCGAGATAGCGCATATCGAGGTAGCGCAGGATTTCAATGTCCGATTCACCGACCCCTTCATGGCGAAGGCGCTCGCGCAGCTGGCCTTCCATCTCTCGCAGTCGCGCTTCGATCTCGGCCACGTCGGCGCTAGCGGCGGCACTGATGAAGGTCTGCGAAAGGTCGTGACGCAGGTCAACGAGCAAACAACCAAGAGCCGAGGTGATCCCTGGGAACTCCGGCACGATCACCGTTGGGATGCTCAGCTCACGGGCGAGATCGACGGCATGCAGCGGCCCCGCGCCACCGAACGCGACGAGCGCGAAGTCGCGCGGATCGTATCCACGCTGGATCGAAATGAGGCGGATCGCGTTCGCCATGTTCGCATTGGCGACACGGATGATGGCGAGCGCGGCATCAGTGACTGAGAGACCCAGCCGTTCGGCGAGCTTCTCCACTGCCGCCTCGGCGGCCGGGCGGGACAGAGCTAAGGCGCCACCGAGCAGCGCCTCCCCCAGACGACCGAGGAGCAGGTTCGCATCCGTGTTCGTCGGCTCGGTGCCGCCTTGACCATATGCAGCTGGACCAGGCTGAGCACCAGCGCTTTGCGGTCCGTTGCGGAGGCTCCCACCTTCGTCGATCCAGGCAATCGAGCCACCGCCGGCCCCGATCGTCACAACCTCGACGGCCGGGAACCGAATCGGATAGCCAAACTCGACCTGCCACTCGGTGTACGTTCGCAGACGTCCTCGATACATCAGCGAAATATCCGTGCTCGTGCCCCCCATATCGAGGCCGATCGCGTTCTCAAATCCGCTCAACCGTGCGATGTGAGCCATTGCAATCGCGCCACCGGCCAATCCAGACGCCGCGGTGCGGGCAGGGAAGGACGCAGCCGACTCGGGAGTCATCACACCTCCTCCCGAGTGCAGAATCAGGAGATCACGCTCGTACCCGCGATCACGGAGTCTCTGATCGAGACTCTCGAGGTAGCGAGAGAGGACCGGCCGCAGCGCGGCGTTGATCACCGTCGTACTGGTTCGCTCGAACTCGAAGAGTTCGGGCAAGACCTCCGAAGAGACCGTGACCGGGACATCGGGTAACACCTCAGCCGCGATCTCCTTGATGCGCCGCTCGTGAACCGGGTTCGCATACGAATTGATGAGACACACGGCAATGGCCCGAACACCACGCTTTCGAAAAAGATCGAGCACATGGCGCACATCGTCCTCATTCAGAGGGGTGTGGATGCTTCCATCGTAAAGAATACGCTCTTCAACTTCCAGCCGATCGCGGCGCGGAATATACGGCGGGGCGACGTCGACGTACGCGTCCCACAAGTCCGGCTTGTTGCCGCGCCGGATCTCCAGCACGTCCCGGAACCCCTTCGTGGTGATGAGACCTGTCCGCGGCAGAGTGCGCGTGATTAACGCATTCGTCGCCACCGTTGTTCCGTGAGTCACTCGTACCAGCGACTCGAGGGGGATGCCAGCCGTGTCCAGCGCTTCAAGCACCCCATCGGCCGGATTGGCCGGCGTGGAGGGCACCTTGACGACCCGAAAGCCTTTGGTTGCCTCGTCGTACAGCACGAGGTCGGTGAAGGTTCCGCCGACATCGATCCCAGCGACGAGCACGATCTCCTCCTCGATTTCGACCAGATCTCGGTTGACGGCTGTTCGGTTACGTATGCAAATCGCTCGCTATTCTAGCGGCTCCAACGGATCGTGTCAAGAGCCTCCGGCAGACGTTCGTAGACTGGTGGGCCAGCGTGCCCAGGCGTCGCCCCAGCATCGCACCACAGCGGTACGAAACACGTACGAGCAGCAACGTCTGGACCTGCTCACCCCTCCATCGAGCACCGTGGTCGAGCACTCCGGCCCAACCGCCGTGCCGTAGGACCACGCCGTCCCCGGAGGCGCGGCCCACTCCGAGCACCTGCAGCCCTCGGTTACCGGTCGGTGGCTTTGCCGGGAACGATCAGCGCTGAGCGGGGGGTTGACACCGGCAATGGATGCTCTAGAATATACAGACAGTTTATGCATAGCCTTCCATGCTGGTTATAGCCGTGAAGGGCCTGAGGCAACCGTTGGATAGCCGAGCAGGTTCCTCGCCCATCTCGAGAGCTCAACATCGGCGCGAGGTCATCAAACGGGACCCAGGTGCGGCGATGGGCGAGATCCGTTTGAGCAGCAAGACGATCGCCGCCTTAGCTGGGGTCTCCCAGTCTACGGTGTCGCGCGTCCTGAACCACCACCCCAACGTGCGAGACTCGACTCGTCGCCGGGTCTTGTCCGTCATCGAAAGCCTCAACTATGTCCCCAATAGCCTGGCACGAAGCCTGGTCACCGGAAGGACCGGGGTCATCGGCTTGGTCACGTCGAACATCGTCAACCCGTTTTTCCCAGAGTTCATTGCCGAGATTACCACCATCGCAGATCAGCAAAACCTAAGCGTCATCTTGTGCAACACGTACTACGATCCGCTCCATCAGGCACAATATGTCCGCAAGCTCATTGAGCACCGGGTTGACGGGATCATCTTCACGACGATCATGACCACGGACACGGCAGTCGCTGACCTCGCGCGCAAGGCGTTCCCGCTCGTCTTCGTCAATCGGTATCATCCCCGAGTCCGGGCAGATACTGTCGTCATCGACAACTACGACGGAGCGATCAAGGCGGTGAACCATTTCCTGGATCTCGGTCACCGTCGAATTGCCTATGTGCGTGGTATTCTGGACTCGACGACCAACCGGGACCGGGAGCGGGGATATCGCGATGCGCTGCGCCAAGCGGGGATTCCACTGCGCCGGCGCGACGTCCTCGACGGGGATTTCACTCTCGAAGGCGCCTACCGCGCTGGCACCCGCTTCGCGCAGATCCCAGACCGACCAACAGCAGCGCTCTGTGCTGATGACCATACCGCGTTCGGTTTCCTCAACGCGCTCAGCGACCACCGGCTGCACGTTCCAGAAGACGTCGCCGTCATCGGCTTCGACGATGTCCTTCAAGCGTCGTTTCGTGCGATCGGCCTCACGACCGTGCGCCAGCCCGTGCACGAGATGGCGAGGATCGCGATGGATCTCCTGCTCGACCGCATCGGCGGACACGCCCCCAAAGACTCGCGCCTGGTCGTCCTTCCCGCTGAGCTCGTGATCCGGCGAACCTGCGGCGCTAATCCGGCCTGGCCGCAAGGCGAGGTTTCCGGCACTGAACCTCAGACCCCCGTCGTTCGGCGACCGGTCAAAACCCCTCTGTCCGGGAGAAGGGCATCCTGAAGCGAAGTCGCTCTCTAGGATACGAAAGGAGTGCGCGTGCAGACGGCAACGTGGAATCCAGCCGAGCTGGTGCAGAAGGACCAGGCGCACCATCTGCACCCGCTGTCGAACCTGTACCGGCTGCGCCAGTACGGCCCGTTGGTACTCGTGCGCGGTGAGGGAGCCTGGCTCTGGGACGCCGAGGGAAAACGCTACCTGGACGGCTTCGCCGGGCTCTGGAACGTCAACGTCGGCCACGGCCGGCAGGAGCTTGCCGAAGTCGCCCGCGCTCAGATGGCAACCGTGGCTTTTGTGCCCACCTTCTTCGGCCTGGTCAGCCCGCCGACGATCGAGCTGGCCGCCCGGCTCGCCGAACTCTTCCCCGGGCCGATCAACCACTTCCACTTCACCTCCGGCGGGGCCGAGTCGAACGAGACGGCAATCAAGATCGCCCGTTACTACTGGTACCTCAAAGGCCAGCCGGAGCGCGTCAAGATCCTCAGCCGGCAGATGGCTTACCACGGCATCGCGATGGGCGCGCTCTCAGCGACCGGCGTACCAGCCTACTGGGAAGGCTTCGGCCCCCGCCCGCCCGGCTTCATCCACTTGACTGCGCCGTACTCCTACCGCGCTGGCGAGGGGATGACCGAAGCCGAGTTCGTGGCCACGCTCGCTCGCCAGCTGGAAGAAACCATCGAGCGCGAGGGCCCGCACACGATCGCTGCCTTCATCGGCGAGCCGGTGCAGGGAGCGGGCGGGGTGGTGGTACCTCCCGACGACTACTGGCCGACTATCGCCGCGATCCTCAAGCGGCACGGCATCCTACTGATCCTCGACGAGGTCATCACCGGCTTCGGCCGCACCGGTACGCTGTTCGGCCTGCAACAGTATGGGCTCAAGCCGGACATCGTCTCCTTCGCCAAGGGGATTACCTCAGGCTACGTGCCGCTCGGCGGCGTCGGCGTGACCGACGAGGTCTTCGATGTGCTCGCCAGTGTCGATCGGATGTTCATGCACGGCTTCACCTACTCCGGCCACCCGGTCGCCTGCGCGGTCGCCCTGCGCAACCTGCAGATCATCGAGGAGGAGCGACTGCCGGACAACGCGCGCGAGGCCGGCGCCTACCTGCTCGCAGGCCTACGCTCCCTGCTCGACCGCCCGTACGTCGGGGACGTGCGCGGCAAGGGGCTGATGCTCATGGTCGAGGTGGTGGCCGACAAACAGACCAAGGCGAAGTTCGAGCCCGCGTTCCAACTGGGCCCCAAACTCGAACAGGCCACCCGCGCGCGGGGGCTGATCGTCCGCTGCACGCCGGACGGCATCGCTATCGCGCCGCCGCTCACCATCACGCGCGAGGAGTGCGACTTCTTGCTGGAGACCGTCGCCGGCGCGCTGGAGGACGTGCTCGCCTGAAATGTCGGGCACGCCAGTCGCGGCCAGCGACCATGCGCCAGTGCTCGCCGGGACTTCACCACTGCTCTCGACTCGGGCACTGCTGTTCACACACGGGTCGCTCCTCCTCGTAGCAGTCAGCTGGGGCTCGAACTTCGTCTCGATCAAATACCTGTTGCGCTCGCTCGACCCGCTGCAGGTGACGATTGTCCGCCTGACCTTCGCCAGCGCGGTCTTCGGCGTGATCGTCCTCTGGCTGGCTCGCGGTCGACCACACGTCGACCGGCGCGACTGGCCGGCGTTGATCCTCCTGGGGCTGCTCGGCATCCCGGTCAACACGCTGGCCATCGCTGCCGGCACCCAGCTCATCTCAGCCGCTGTCGCCAGCCTGATCGTCACCGGCAACCCGGTGCTGACCGCAGTGGTCTCGCGCCTCTTGACCGGCGAGCCGCTGACGCGCCGCAAGCTGGCTGGCGTCGCAGTCGCGTTCGTCGGATTCCTGGTGGTGCTCCTCTACGGCGGGCCAGAAGCCCGCTTCAGCGTGGACAACGCGCTCGGCGTCGCCATCACGGCCCGCTCGCCTGGGCGTTCTACACCGTGCTCAGCAAGCCACTGCTGGCCCGCTATCCACCGGGCCAGTTCGCCGGAATGGTGACAATCCTCGGCTCGCTACCGGTACTGCCGCTGGTCACGCTCGACCGGGAGCTCGTCCTGGCCGTGCGACACTTCTCACCAGCCCAGTGGCTGGCTACGCTCACGATGAGCGTCTTCGCCCTCGTCCTCTCCTTCACCTTCTGGTACCGCGGGCTGCGCTACCTAACGCCGACCCAAATCTCGGTCTACATCTACCTGGTACCGGTCTTCGGTGTGCTCGGCTCCTGGCTGTTCCTCGGTGAGCCGATCACGCTTTACTTGGTGGTGGGCGGCCTGACCATCCTGGCAGGCGTCGTCGTGACCAACACCGCCCGCTCCAACACGGTCGACGAGCGCCCGGGTAGGCGACGTCGGCTGAGGTTCCGCCGAGGATAGTGGAGAGTGCGGCTCCCGGTCGATGTCACCAGCGAGGAGGGTCACCATGGCCGAACTGACCCATTTCGACGAGCAGGGACGGGCCAGGATGGTGGACGTTGGGGCCAAGGAGGAGACACACCGGATTGCGGTCGCCCGCGGCAAGGTGCGGATGCGGCCAGAGACGTTGCGGCTGGTCATCGAGCGCCGGACAGCCAAGGGGGACGTGCTGGGCGTGGCACGGGTGGCCGGAATCCTAGCGGCCAAGAAGACCCACGAGCTGATCCCGCTCTGCCACCCGCTCCTGCTGACGAAGGTCGAGGTCGACCTCTCACCGGACGAGGAGCGGGGCACGGTCGAGATCGAGGCGCGGGTCGAGACGCTCGGCCGCACCGGGGTCGAGATGGAAGCGCTGAGCGCGGTCTCCGTGGCAGCGCTGACGGTCTACGACATGCTCAAAGCGGTCGACCGCGGCATGGTCATCAGCGAGATCCGACTGGAGCACAAGAGCGGTGGCCAGAGCGGCGCCTGGGAGCGAGGGAGCAGGGCGTGCGAGTGAGCCGGCTGCCCGCCCGCCAGGTCAGCGACGAGCGTCACGAGGACAGCGGCTCCGCTGGGGTGTCGCGACACCTCGTCATGCACCGAGCCGGCGACGCTGCGCCGTGAGCGGCGTGCGCTCGTTGCTCACCTGAGGAGGCGAGTGAGTCCGGCCGGCGATCATTCGGGCTGATCCGGTGCCGGGATCACCCGGAGGTGGAGGACCGGCCTTGGCTGACGGCAGGCACCATGCCACCAGCCGACCCTGCGTCAGCAGGGATCCACCGTCGTCACGGTGCCACTGGCCATACCCGCTTCGCGCTCCGGATCCGGCTTCGCCCAGACCCGCTGCCCGGCGACCTCGATCAGCAGCTCGTCCGGCTTCACCGTGGCCCGGCGGACGTCGTCCGGCGCAAGAGGATGTAGCCCGCGCTCGTCCTGGTACCAGAAGCGCTGCCGGCAACGATCCCCGGCCGGCCAGCCGCTATCGTGCACAATGTCGTCGCCCCGTTCGGGTGGGTACTCGATCCAGATTCGGTCGCCAGGCTTGAGCGGCACGTCTCCTCCTCGGTCCATTCACACCGTCTGCCGATGCCAGCGTCGAGTGTGCCCTCTCCCGAACAGGAGGGCACTCCCCAAAGAGTCACAGTTCTGCCCTCGGGCCGATCAGGTTCCACGAGCTTCGCCGCAGCCTTCTCGGCCGCGTGGAGGGGGGGCCTGACGGGAAGCCCTCACCACCCGGGGCAAGCGGCTCGCACTGCGGGCACACCAGCAGGACAGCCTAGTCCCATCCCCGGGCAAACGGCTCACTCTCCTTGGCAACGGAAGCCGGTCTCAGCGCGGGACACCCCGGGCCATCGCTCGGGTGAACCAGGCGAAGGCGACGAGCCGCCTCCCCGACGAATCAGGCAGAGGGCAGCGAGCCAGCGCCTGCGAACGCGCCGACCAGCTCGCGGTCTGCTTTCGCGTGTCCTGCGTCTCGGACCACCTCGGCCGCGGTGCCACCGCCGAGCACGCGGTCGGCCTCGTAGAGGACGACCGCCTGGCCACGGGCGAGCGGAGGGGCTGGCTCGAGAAAGGAGACCCACTCCCCCTCGACGCTCACCAAGAAGCGCGGCCCTTGGTAGCGGAGACGCGCCTCGGCGACGGGCGGCAGCGGCTCGTGCCAGATCGGATCGGCCAGCCGCACGGCGCGGGTGACGAGCCTCGCACGGGGTGCGACTTTCACCTCGCCTGTCTCGGGCGTGATCTCGGCCACGTACTTGCGCTCCGGCGTGGTCGAGTGCCACCGCAGCCCGCGCCGCTGGCCCACGGTGACGAAGGCGATACCTGGATGCTCGCCGACCACCTGTCCCCGCTCGTCGACCAGCGGGCCAGGCTGCCCGGTCTCCGGGCGCATCGCGGCCACCATCCGGCCGATCCCGCCAGCCGTCTTAGCGAAGCAGAGGTCGACCGACGACACTTTGGTGGCGACGAAGAGCCCGGCCGCCCGGGCGCGCGCCCGCACCTCCTCCTTGGTCAGCTCTCCCATCGGGAACTCGAGCCGCTCGAGTTGCTCCGACGTGAGCCGGTAGAGGACGTACGACTGGTCGCGCCGTGGGTCGCGTGCCTCGGCGAGCCGCCACTGGCCACCGTGCCGCACCTTGCGGACGTAGTGACCGGTCGCGACCGCCTGGATATCCAGGCTCTCGGCCAGACGCAGCAGCTCGGGGATGCGCAGCCGGTGGTTGCAGAAGATGCAGGGGTTCGGCGTCTCCGCGCGGGCATAGCCCTCGACCGTCGGCTCGACCACCTGCTCGCGGAAGAGATCGCGCAGGTCGCGCACGTAGAACGGGATGCCAAGCTCGGCAGCTACCATCCGGGCATCGGCCGCCGCCTGGTCACCACAGCAGACGCCCTCAGCCAGCGACTCTGGATCGCTGTCGAAGAGACGCAAGTGGATCCCGACCGGCTGCCAGCCGGCTTCCTGCAGTAAGAGCGCGGCCACCGCGCTATCCACGCCCCCGGAGAGGGCAACCAGGATCTTCGCCATCGTCCCGCTCAGGTCACGTTCGGGCACAACATACGTACCGGGAGCACCAGCTGGTTCCGGGTCTTCGCTCGTCCACCATAACCACCCAAGTGTACCATTGCGCGCATGCACTCCTGGAACCGGCTCAGAGCCAAGAGGAGGCGATTGTGGAGGAGCTTCCGCCTCGCCCAGACGTGGTCGTCCCGGGGGAGCAGGTGTTCCTGGGCCCGCTCCGACGCGAGCTGGCGCAAGTCTACCGGCGCTGGATGAACGACCTAGAAGTCGCGCTGACGCTGAGCGTGCTCCCTCGCCTCCCACTGACCGACGAGGACGAGCTCGAGTGGATCGACTCGACCCGGCGGGACGCCCGAGCGCGGGTCTTTACGATCTACGAGCGGCCCGACGACCGGCCAGTGGGCAACGCCGGGATCCACGACATCGATTTCCACGCCGGCAGCGCCGAGGTGGGCCTCGTGATCGGCGAGCGCTCCGTCTGGGGGCGCGGCTACGCGACCGAGGCACTCACCCTGCTGGTCGACTACGCCTTCACCGTGCTCGGCCTGAACCAGGTCTGGCTGCGCTACGTCGCCTTCAATGAGCGAGCGCGGCAGGTCTACGACCGGGTGGGCTTTAGGGAGGCCGGCCGCCTGCGCGAGGCCGCCCGGGTCGGCCAGCGGCGCTACGACCTGGTGTTCATGGACCTGCTGGCGCGCGAGTTTCAGAGCCCCGTGCTGTCCAAGAAGCTCCGACTGCCGCGCTGACCGGCCGCGTCCCAGCACCCACTCGCGTTTCCTGGCCCGATGTGCGAAGATCGAGCGGCTGTGACGGGTGTCGACAGCCGGGGGGAGGGAGTCCGATGCGCCAGCACAGGAGCATCGATGAGCTCGCGAAGGCGCTTCGCTTTCGCCTGATCGGCCCCCACCGTGGCGGCCGGGTGGTCGCAGTCGCCGGGCATCCCACTGACCCGATGACGTTCTACTTCGGGGCCTGCGCCGGTGGGGTCTGGAAGAGCACCGACGGCGGGGTGACCTGGGAGAACATCTCCGACGGCTACTTCGAGCGCGCTGCCGTCGGCGCCATCGCGGTGTCGGAGGCCGACCCCAACGTGATCTACGTCGGCACCGGCGAGGCCTGCATCCGCGGCAACGTCTCGCACGGCGACGGCGTCTACAAGTCCACCGACGGCGGCCGCACCTGGAAGAATGTCGGGC
>Ga0197142_1003037_pt1 | contig 14302 bp, 12 predicted proteins | sample GBS60_MetaG_FD_148614 | JGI IMG/M metagenome (GOLD analysis project Ga0197142, IMG submission 148614) | Sediment microbial communities from Great Boiling Springs, Gerlach, Nevada, United States - GBS 60_MetaG | ecosystem: Environmental > Aquatic > Thermal springs > Hot (42-90C) > Sediment... | reverse complement strand
ATTTTTATTTTAAACAGGGAAGAGTCAGCTTTCATTTCAGCCGTCGTTTCAATTTTAAGCTTGGGTAAAGAATATTTTTCAAACCAGCTGACCATGAATAGCTTTAAATCAAGAGAGGAAACTTTTTCCATGGTCCGGAAAAAATCGGCCGTTGAGGCCGATTGGAAGCGAAAATCATGAAAAAATTCCCTCAGCCCCCTGAAGAAAACCTCCTCTCCCAGAAGATCCACCAGGAGATTGAGGGCCAGCGAAGTTTTGTTATAAACAATGGTTTGAAAGGCTTCAAAATCAAGATAGCTCAAACGCGAACCCAGGATTATCGGGCCGAATGAGACTTTACGCTTCGTCCAGCGGGTGAGGTGATTTAAAATTTCGGTATAAGCTTTGAAACCATACTTCTCTTTAAGGAATAAAATGGTCGAAAACTGAGCCAGGCCTTCGCTCAACCATTGATCGCGATAGCGTCGCCAGGTTACAGCCTGACCCCACCACTGATGGGCAATTTCATGGGCCAGGAAATATTCTTTCCAGCGAGTTAAATCAACCGGACTTGAAGGTTTTGAGCTCGCAGCCGGCTGAGGTCTCAGAGCCCGGGGAAGCTGATTGATGATGACCATTGAACCCGGGCTGTGGCCTCCACTTGTCTCCCAGAAGCGAAGAATAACTTTCAACTTTTCATAAGGGAAAGGACCGAAAAGTTTCTCATAAAAAGAAATTATGGAGGCTGCTTCCTCAAGCTGACCCTTCCAGTTGAGCCGGAATTCCTTAGAAGCATAAAGTTCTAAGGGCAGACCTGTCTCCATAGTCAATTCCTGGAGACGCTCCAGATGGCCTACCAGAAAAGAAAGATATTTTAAGGGTTTTTGGCTTTCGTAAACCCAGAAGATTTTATCTCTTCCCGGGCTCTTTTCAGTCTTCCGGCCAGAAAGGCGACCGACTTCAATGAGCCTCCCCTGACCCAGACAGGTCATATCCTCGGGAGCAATCAATTTAATTCGAGCCGTAAAATAATCCTCACTGGGTGACATGGGATACCAGAGAGAGGAGTAACTGTAGAGCCATGATTCGAATTTAAGCGGAACTTTGATCTGCATATCTTCGAGCTGACCGGCCACGACATCAGTCTGAGCCTGGGGTGGAACGAGCCGCCCCTGGTAAAAAAATTCAATAACCAGAGAATCCTGACCAAAGGGCTCAATAAGGGGGATGTAAATCATTTTGTTGGTCCGATCCTGGTTGAACATGAGTTCATGGCCTTCATTATCCAGGATGCGAATTAAATTTAAACTCGGATTCAGGCGAAAGCGAAGACTTTCAATAAGCTGACCTCGGGAAATCAGCCTGACCCTGGCCTTAACCGAAAGATAAAAATTATTCGGGTCGATTTCAGCTTCAAGATCATAATGGCTGATATCGACTCTTTCCGTCAGGGAAAAGCGAAAAAAACGACCTGAAGAGGGCTCTTTAGGCGTATACAGGCAGACAAAACGATCCTTGCTCCGGTCATAAAGGGTAATTTCATCTTCAGCGAATGGAGAAAAAACATATGTCATTTCGCCTATTTTTGGTCCTTTGAACTCGAAAACAGCTTCCTCTCCCTGGGGCAAAACGGTTAGCATCTCTCTGGTCAATGAATTTTCAAGAGTAAAAAAGCGTTCATGATAACGGGCGAAGGCTCTGGAAGCCTCTTCACTTTCTTTTTGATTAAGACTGGCTAAAGGAACGGCTCCTTTTATTTCAATATTGCGAGTAAAAAAGGACGGCGAGAACCTAAGATAAGCCTGATCCAGGTCGGCCATTAAAGCCTCGGTTTTATACATTAATTTAAGCTGATGCTTTTCATTCTGATCGCTGGGCTCAAAATGAAGCCGGCCGGGGCCAATTATGAGTAAAGCTGTTTCTATTTCAGGCAGATTATCAAAAAAGACCAGGGCGTTCTGAAAGGTCAGGCTGATATCCTGATGCTTGACCATAATTTTTTCAGCTCTGGCCACGGTTGAAGCTGGAATTTTCAGCCGATAGAGATTTCTCAATCTGGTGGTAACTTCCCGGGAAGCAATTTTCCAGCTGCCATTTGCCAGAACCAGGGAGAGTTTCCAGGTTTCGACCAAAGCTGAGTAGGAATTCTGAAAATAAACATGATAATAGATTATTTTCTTTCCCTCCGTTTCCTTTAGTCCTGGCAAACGACGAACGACCACCTGATCCATAAGCAGTTCAGAAAAATAATTTTCAAAGACTCCCCTTTCAACTTCGCTTATTTCAGGCAGGAAAAGTTCCTGATAACTCTGGAAATCAATTTTTTCGACGGCTTCTTGGAAAGATCGAAGGGCTCTTTCGTAACTATCCTGAGCCAAGCTAGTAAGAAGACTGGGATAAAAAATTCCCAGACATAAAAATATGCTGAGAAGCTTTCCGGAGGTAGGGAGAAAATTTTTACCTTTCAAAAGCAAACCTTATGTTGTTTTAACATTATATTATATCATCAATTAAAGGGCAGTTTCAGGTTAAGCGGAACTTTCTGGGGATCGGACATTAGTAATTAAATTGAGTCTATAGAAATCTTAAAATATGAAAGGCCTTTAAATTCCTGTAGATTAGATTTGATTATTTATTGCGCCGGCCATCGGCTTGAAGTGCCAAGGCCACTCGCCATTTTATATTAGATTTAATTATTTCTTGCGTGCAAATTCTTACTTGATACATACTGGCATTTTTAATTAGGAGTAAAATTGATTTTTGAAGACAAAGGATTAGCGATTGGCTTTAATTTCTTTAAAACGCTGAATATCTTCTTCCCAGGTGACAAAGCTATGGAAGAAAATTGAATCGCCCTCATCAATTCCCCGGGTTATTTCTGTAATATGGGAAGTCGTGGCGCCAAAAGCCTCGACAGCATAAACGACGGCTTTTTCCGGATCAACATGCTGGCCACAGGTATAGATATCCAGGGCGACATAGCCATATTCTGGCCAGGTATGGGTAGAGATATGACTCTCTGAGATAACCACCACACCACTTACTCCATTGGGCGGAAATCGGCTAAAAGAAATTGACCAGACCTGGGCGCCAGCAACTTCAGCTGCTTTGACGAGAATTTGCTGAACCTTCTCGATACTGCCAATTATCTGGGGGTCACACCCAGAAGCTTCAACAATATAATGATGACCAATGGTTGAGTGAACTTTCGCCATTGATCCTCTCCTTTTCGTCTCTGGATTTCTTAAATCTAAAAATTAGGCCATCTGTAAATTAATGTCAAGGAAAGATATGAGAATCTTTTCAAAAAAGAACGGCCCAAAGAAGCCCTTTAAAGAAGATGTTTCGGCTGCTTCGGCCGAACTTTCCTGATAATTTTGGTTGGATTTATCTTTACCCATGAAAGGATATATGTTATAAATATCAAGAAAAATGAACATTGTAGCGATTATTCTTTGGCTTTTTGTACTGCTTCTGGCGATTACTGTTCATGAAGCCGCCCATGGCTGGGCAGCCCTGAAGTTGGGTGATCCTACAGCCTATAATCTCGGCCGGGTAACCTTAAATCCTCTGGCTCATATTGATCCCATCGGTACGGTTTTAATTCCGGTAATTCTGGTTCTGGTTGGAGCTCCTCCCTTCGGCTGGGCTAAACCAGTCCCTGTCAATCCCTATAATCTTCGTCATCCCCGTCAGGATAATCTCTGGATTTCAGCTGCCGGCCCCCTGGCCAATCTTTCCCTTGGCCTGGTGGCTCTTCTGGGCATTGTTCTGCTCAAATTGCTGGTGCCGGGGCTCAGCGGTTTTCTCCATGATTTTCTCCTGAGCGGTCGAACCTTGCCCCGGGGTTTTTATCCCTTCCAGGGTCTGGCCGTGATTTTCTTTTATCTCACTCTGACCAATGTTTATTTAGCCATCTTTAATTTGATCCCTGTTCCTCCCCTTGATGGCAGCGGAATCCTGATGGGTCTATTATCCTATGAGGCCGCTCTTCGCTATGAGCGCCTTAGGCCTTTCGGCATTTTTATTGTTCTCGCTCTGATTTATCTTGGAGTCCTACAGCTAATTATAAGGCCGGTAGAAATTTTTATATATACTATAGTTTTTCTTTAAGCCTGAAAGCCATGCGTAAAAAAACTGTCCTTAGCGGGATGAGACCAACCGGTCCTCTTCATCTTGGTAATTACGCAGGCGCCCTCCGTAACTGGATCAAATTGCAGGATGAATATGAATGTTATTATACCATCGTGACCTGGCATGCCCTGAGTTCTGAATATCAGAATTCCCGACAGATAAAAGAAAATACCTTTGAAGTTGCTATTGACTGGCTGAGCATTGGCCTCGATCCCGAGAAAAGTATCCTGTTCATCCAGTCCGAGGTGAAAGAGCACGCTGAGCTTCATTTACTTTTATCCATGATTACTCCTCTTCCCTGGGTGGAAAGAGTTCCTACCTTCAAGGAGGTTCAGCGAGAAATGGCTGATCGGGATCTCAATACTTACGGCTTTTTAGGTTATCCTGTCTTGCAGACTGCCGATATTCTTATATATAAGGCGGAAGTTGTTCCGGTCGGTGAGGACCAGGCTCCCCATCTTGAACTGGCCAGGGAAATCTGCCGCCGCTTCAATCGGTATTTTGGCGAAGTTTTCCCCGAACCTCAGATGCTCCTGACTGAAACCCCCAGAATTGCGGGCACTGATGGCCGGAAAATGAGCAAATCCTTTAACAATGCCATTTACCTTAAAGACTCACCTGAAGTTATCAGACAGAAAATAGCTACCATGATGACCGATACCAGACGAAAAAGAAGGACTGACCCCGGGGAACCAGAAGATTGCCCAGTTTTCACTCTTCATCGAGCCTTTGTCAGCGAGGAAAAAAGAAACTCCCTGGCTTCAGCCTGTCGTGTGGCTGGAATTGGCTGCCTGGAATGCAAGGAAGTGCTCATAGAAAGTTTAATTGACCTTCTTAAGCCTTACTGGGAAAAAAGACAATTCTATGAAAATCACCCGCAGAATGTCTGGCAAATTCTCCAGGCTGGCGCTGAAAAGGCCAGAGAAAAGGCCCGAAAAACCATGGAAGAAGTGAGAAGGGCTATCGGTTTTTAACACCATGGAAGCGGGTGAAATTCAGGAATCCTACCAGGTTCGCCTGGAAATATTTGAAGGACCCCTCGATCTTCTTCTTTTCCTGATTAAAAAAAGAAAACTGAATATTCATGATATTCCCATTGCCGTAATTACCCGGGATTATCTTAATTATCTGGCCAGAAAACAGAACATCAATCTTAATCGGGAAGCAGAATTCCTCCTCATGGCTGCCTTTCTTATTTATCTTAAAAGCCAGATGCTTCTGCCTCGAGAACAGCCTCAGCTTGAAGAATCATCTGATCCAAGGCGGGTGCTGGTCAACCAGCTTCTCGAGTATCAAAAAATAAAAATAACTTCTTCCCTCTTGAGACAGAAAGAAGAGGAACAACAACGAAGGTGGCTGCGACCATTTAAGCCAACGGCTTTACCTCTGGAAGAAGAAATTTTGGAAGTTAACCTGTTTGATTTGGCCGAATGCTTTTATTTACTCATGAAGCAAAAAGAAAATGAAAATTACAAATTTCTAAAAGGGCGGGAAATATCGCTCGAAAAAAAGATGGGAGAAATCCTTGATCTTCTGGAAAAACAGCCTGTCCTCGATTTTCTTGATTACTTGAAAAGTCAGGACTCGCTCGAAGAGGCTCTCGTGGCTTTTTTCTGTCTCCTGGAACTTGTCAGAGCCAGGCTGGTTATTGCTTTTCAGGAGAGCCTTTTTCAGACCATCAAGGTCTGGCTTCGCCGGGATAGACTGAGCGAGGAAAGGACATGAAGGAAGAACTTAAGAATATAATCGAAGCTCTGATTTTTGTTTCCACCGAGCCCCTGACCATAGAAAGGATAAAAGAGGTTCTGGCTGATTTTCCAGAGGAGGAAGTTGATCGGGCTCTCCAGGAATTAAAGCAAAATTATGAAACCAACAACCGGGGTATCTGTCTTCAGCAATCAGCTGGAGGTTATTTATTTACCACCCGTCCTGAATTTGACCCCTGGATTCGCCGGATGCTGCAAATAGAACGAAAAAGCCGCCTCTCCCAGGCAGCTCTGGAAACTCTGGCCATCATTGCCTACCATCAGCCTATTACTTCCTCTGAAATTGCAGCCATAAGAGGCGTGGATTCTACTGGAACAATTAAAACCCTGCTCGAAAAGAAATTAATCAGAATCGTGGGCCGCCGCTCAACACCCGGTCGACCTCTTGTCTACAGAACAACGGAAAAATTTCTTCTTTATTTTGGCTTAAATAGCTTGGAGGATCTCCCATCAGAAGAGGAAATTGCCCGTCTTTTGGAGGAAAAGGATATTGAGCAAACTGAGAGCTAATTATTTCTGGCTTTTCCCTTTTCTGACTATCATGGGCCTGATCTCGGCCTGCCGGACAGCTGCAATTAAAGTTGCCCCGCCACCTGCCGATCGTCATGTGCCCTACGAATATGTTGGACGGAAGGCCATGGTGGTCGCGGCTCATCCCTTAGCGGTTGAGGCAGGTTTGAAAATTTTAAAAGCGGGTGGCAATGCGATCGATGCTGCGGTCGCCACCGCCTGTGCCCTGAATGTAGCCGAGCCCTTTGCTTCTGGTATAGGCGGTGGCGGTTTTATGATTATTTATTTGGCTCGACAAAATAAAGTTACAGTTATTAATTTCAGAGATAAAGCTCCCTCAGCCTTTTATCCGGAAATCTTTACTGAAAAAGGCGAGGAAGCTACTATCTGGAGAAGAGTCAAGGGAACCGCAGTCGGTGTGCCCGGTGCTCTGGCTGGCTGGGATTTAGCTCTGCGTCGTTATGGGACAAAGCGACTGACTGAAGTCATGCAGCCAGCTATCGATCTGGCCGAAAAGGGCTTCAAGGTCAGCGAAACCTTCAGCAGTATAAATAAAGAAGAATATGAGAAGATTCTGGCCAATGCTGGCGAGGAAACAGTCTATCTAAATAATGGCCTTCCTTATGAACCAGGAGACGATTTCCGCAATCCCGAGCTGGCACAAACTCTTCGGCTCATCGCTCAAAGGGGAATTGATGTTTTTTATAAAGGCGAGATTGCTTCGAAAATAGTCAGGGCTGTCCGGGAAAAGGAAGGCCTCATGACTCTGGAAGACCTGGCCAGTTATCAAGCGGTGGAAGTTGAGCCCCTGCGGGGTCAGTATAGGGGGGCTGAAATTTTTACCGTACCGCCGCCAGGCTCTGGACTCCACCTGCTCCAACTGCTAAACATTGCCTCTTTCTGGCCTATATCCCAGTGGGGCCCGAATACAACCCTCTATCTTCATCATTTAACTGAGGCCATGCGTCTTGTCTTTGCTGACCGGGAAGCCTATCTTGGCGATCCCGATTATGTCCAGGTGCCTGTGGAGAAGCTCCTTTCTCCTGATTCTGCCCGTCGTAAGGCTAATTTGATCAGATCAGATGGAGTCTTGATGGAATATCACCCAGAAGAGGTAAAAGAGCTGATTGATGCTGGGAACACCACTCATCTCTGCGTCATCGATGAAAAGGGGAATGCTGTCGCCTTAACTCAATCCATTAATCATTTTTTTGGTTCAGGCATTATTCCTGAAGGAACAGGCTTTATTCTCAATAATCAACTGGATGATTTTTCAAGCAGCAGCTCAGGTCCTAACGCACCAGGCCCAAACCGCCGGCCAGCCAGCTCCATGGCCCCTCTTTTTATGTTCCAGGAAGGAAAGTTGAAACTCATTCTGGGTTCTCCCGGTGGGACCAGAATTTTTACCAGTCTGGCAGAAATCATAATTAATATAATTGATTTCGGTCTTTCTCTTGACGAAGCTATTGAGGCCCCCCGTTTTTTCAGCTATTCTCAGAATGGTCGCATACGTCCTTTAAGCCTTGAACCACGTTTCTCTGAGGCCATGATTAAAGAACTGGAAGCCCTGGGACATAAAGTAACAATCCGTCAGCCCTATGACAAATATTTCGGGGGCGCCCAGGGGATATTGATTGATTATAAAAGAGGCTTGATTCTGGGTGGAGCCGATTCCCGCCGTGATGGCTTTGGTCGGGGTTATTAAATTTTGAGGAGGTCCTGATGAAAGGCAAAAAAGTTATGTCGATTGGCCTCATCTTTATCTTCTTCTGGCTTTTTATTTCAGCCCAATCAAATTCGCCAAAGTTTTCGTCTCCGGCTCTGATCACCTCAGCCGGACAGAACGCTGAAGTTCAAATGGTTGCTGTTCTGGCCAAAAGAGCCGGAATAGACCACAATTTAAATAAACTGGCTACCGCTCAAGACCTGGCTGGCTTCAAATCACTCCTTTTAGTCCTCGGGGCCAGCATGAAAGGACTGGGAGCGGCAGGGCTCGATCTGAATAAAGAAATGGAAAGAGTAAAAGGACTTCTCGAACAAGCTAAAGAAAAAAATATTCCCATTCTCTGTCTCCATTTAGGTGGGGAAGAAAGACGGGGAGCCCAGAGTGATGAATTCATTAAAGCCTGTCTGCCAGCAGCCAGAATGGTCATTGTGGTCAAATCTGGAAATAAGGATGGACTTTTCACCCGCTTATGTCAGGAAAGGGACATTCCTCTCCTTGAAATTGACCGAACAACCGAGGCTCTGGATCCATTGAAAAAGGCTTTTACAAATTGAGATAAAAGCCTTTCATCGAATCAAGTGATGAGCGAAGCTTTAATTTTTTTTCTGATGATTTCTGTTTTCATCATCTTCACTATGGCCATCAGATGGCCTGTAGGCCTAAGCCTGGTTATAGCCGCTATCTGTGGCTCCCTGGCCGGAGGGGCCGGTCTTCCCTGGCGGCATTTAGTTGAGGGAGCTTTTGGCTATTTCGATACAATTTTGATTATCCTGACTGCGACCATTTTCATGAAGACTCTGGAGGGTTCAGGTGCCCTTGATTCTTACGTTAACTTTCTCCTTCGAGCCTTTTATCGCTGGCGACCAGTTTTTCTCCTTGTTCTGATGTTTATTATTATGTTTCCGGGAATGATTACCGGTTCATCAGTCACCGCCATTCTCAGTGCCGGGCCTCTCGTAGCTCCAGTTTTATTAAAACTTGGTTTAAGTCGCAGCCGGGCAGCTGCCTTTCTGGCCATGGGTGGGATTCTGGGCATGATCGCTCCGCCCGTAAACATTCTGGTTATGATCATGGGAGCAGGCGTTGACATGCCCTATGTGGGTATAACCCTGCCTTTATTGATTGTCGTTGTGCCCCTGGCCATTTTTGCCTCTCTGTGGTTGGGCCTCAAAGAATCAAAAAAGATAAGCCAGGCTGAACTTGTCAGTCTTTTACCCGCTTCATATTGGTCCCAATATGGCTGGCGCCTTATTGTTCCGCTGGTGGCCCTGATTTTCTTCTTTTTAGCCCCTTCTCTCTGGCCGAAAATTATTCCTGATCTTGGCTTGCCGGCGAGCTTTTTTATCGCCAGTCTCTTTAGCTGGCTGGCCGGCCGACCCTTTTCTTTCTTCGAGGCCACCCAAAAGGCCCTTGAGGAATCACTGCCTATTTTAAGCATCCTGATTGGAGTTGGAATGTTCACTCAGATCATGACATTAACCGGCAGCCGCGGCTGGCTTGTCGTTTCCATTCTTTCCTTGCCCTCGCTTCTCCTTACACTCGGGATGATGCTAAGCATGCCTCTCTTTGGTGGTGTCTCCACCTTTGGCTCAGCTTCCATTCTGGGAGTCCCCTTCATTTTAGCCCTGATTAACCTAAATGCTCTTCTGACCGCCTCGGCTCTTTCGACTTTCGCGGCGATTGGTGAGCTTGTGCCGCCAGCTGCCTTTTCGGCTCGCTTTGCCTCTCAGGTTATGGGAGAACCTTCCCTCTTTTCCATCCAGAAAAATTCTGCTATTCCAGCTATTCTTTTCTGGATTATGGGTTTGATCCTGATATTATTTGCTCCATTTCTTGATAGGTGGATTTAGCCATGCAACTTTTTTACTGGCTTCTGGTTCTTTATTTGACCATTAACCTGATCATCGCCCTTTTCCGGGAAAAGAAACCCTGGAATCAGGTCGCTTCGGCTCTGGTTTTAATCCTTTTCTTACTGAGATTATTATTTATTCAATAAAAAAATGAGGTTGACAGGCTCCAGAACCCTTCCTTTCCTCAGATTTTTCTTCTCCTCTGGTCTTCTGATTTTGGCCCTTATTATTTGCTTTTTAGCCGGAAAAGAATTTCTTCTTCAACGTAAGCCTGAACCCATTTATCCTTCGCCTGGCTTGACCTCTCAGAAAAAATTGAGTGATTATTTTCCGTCCCTGAAAAAGACGGCTGGCGAGACCGAGGTTTATATTTTTGAAGGCCAGGAGCCGGGCGGACATATTTTCATTACAGGCGGCACCCATCCCAATGAACCAGCCGGTTTCATTACCTCTGTTGTCCTGATTGAAAATATAGCCGTCGAAAAAGGTAAGATAATTATTGTTCCCAGAGCCAACGCCAGCGCTTTCACCCATAGTGATCCCCAGGAAGGAAGTCCTCAGCGCTTTTTCCTGGAAACAGCCTCGGGTCGCCGTTTTTTCCGCCTTGGTTCCCGCCTCACCAACCCCGTTGATCAGTGGCCAGATCCGGCCATATATATAAATCCAAGTGGACAGAAGCTTTCAGGCTCCGAAGTTCGCAATCTCAACCGTTGTTATCCTGGAAGACCCGATGGTTTGCTGACAGAAAAAATAGCCTTCGGGCTGATGGAAGTCATTCGTCAGGAAAAAATTGACCTGGGAATTGATGTTCATGAATCAGCTCCGGAATATCCGGTGATTAATGCTCTGGTGTTTCACGAAAATAGCTCCGAGCTGGCAGCTGTGGCAGCCATGAATATGGAAGCCTTTGGCTTTAAAATCCGCCTTGAGGCCTCTCCAGCTAATCTGCGCGGTTTAAGCCATAGAGAATGGGGAGACGCAGCCAACATCCTGGCAGTTCTCCTTGAAACTCCGAATGCCTCTCACGGTCGGCTTAAAGGAAAGCCTTCCCCAGCTCTTATCGTTGAGGGGATCGATAAATTTTATCCCCGGGCAGCCCGTTCGGGCCGGCTTTTTGTCGATTATCCTGAAAGCGGCATTCCCCTCAAAGAAAGGGTTGCCAGACACCTGGCTTCAATTATCTCTCTCCTTAATGCTTTCAATGAGCTTTTTCCTGAAAAAGAAATAAGAGTGAAAAATATTCCTGAACCAGCTGAGGTCATGACCAGAGGCGTTGGCTCCTTCCTTCATCCACCTGGTTAACTTAATTTGACAAATGATTTTATCTAATATAGGATATGACATCTATTTTTGATTTAGCCCATGGAGATTATAATCGCGAAAGAGAGTGGCTTCTGCTATGGTGTAAAAAGAGCCCTCCGTCTCGCCCGGGAAACCCGGCAGCAAGAGAATTCAAGGGTATATACGTGGGGTGAGCTTATCCATAATCCGGCTGTCATTAAGGAACTCCAGGAGGAAGATATAATTCCAACTGAAGATATGAATCAATTAGAAGGAGCTACCGTAATTATTCGCAGTCATGGAGTTTCTCCGGAAATTTATGAGCTCCTTAAATCCAGAGCCAAGAAGGTGGTCGATGCCACCTGTCCTATTGTCAAAAAAATTCAGCAATTAACCGCTCGCCTGGCAAAACAAAAACTCGAATTAATTATCGTTGGCAACCCTAACCATCCTGAAATTAAGGGCCTAGTGGGAACAAGCCAGGGAAAAGCTCTGATTGTCGAAAATGAATCTCAGGCCGTAGCCTTACCCCCTGCCCGTCGCCGGGCTATCCTGGCCCAATCAACTCAGGATAGAGAGCTTTTCGCCCGCATTGTCTCTCTCCTCGCAGGCAAAACCCAGGAATTGAGAGTTTATAACACCATCTGCCGCTCAACTCAGATCAGACAGCAAAGCACTTCTGAGCTTGCCTCTCAGGTGGATGTTCTTCTGATTATTGGCGGAGCTTCAAGTTCAAATACGACGAAGCTTTATGAAATTTCCAGAAGGGTTCAGCCCCGTACCTATTTTATTGAAAAAGCCGAACAGATTAAACCCGAAATGCTTCTGGGAGCCAGAAAAATAGGCATATCTGGAGGAGCCTCGACCCCACCTGAGGCTATCCAGGAAGCTATGATAAAAATAAAAAAAATTTCCCAGGAATCTGGTCGTGAGGAGACAACCGCCCCATGTCCGAGATAAAGAAGACTGCTGACAAAAATGACCCCATAAGCCCTGAAGCTTATGAACATCTTCTTGATCGCTATCAGTTTACCGTGAAAGAATTAACCCCCGGAAAATTGATCAGGGGGAAAATCGTCAAGGTTACCTCTTCCCATGTTCTTGTGGATATTGGCTTTAAATCCGAAGGGATGATCCCCATTGAGGACTTTGAAGGCGATAATGCCCAGGGTCTCCGTCTGGGAGCTGAAGTCGAAGCCATTCTCGAAAGAATTGATCCCCGGGATGGGTCACTCCTTCTATCTAAACGCCGGGCTGATACTCTCAGGGCCCTTGATTATCTTGAAAGAGCTTATTCAGGTCACGGCTGGGTTCAGGGCAAAATCGTGGAAAGAGTTAAAGGTGGGTTTATCGTAAATGTCGGGATAAGAACCTTTTTGCCTGAAAATCAGGCTGATATCAGGGCGGTTAAAGATCCCGATAAATTAATCGGCAATGTTTTTAAATTTAAGGTGGTTCGCTTTGATCGCAAGAGCGAAACAGCCGTTCTCTCCCGCAAGCTTTTCCTCCTTGACGAAAGAGAAAAAAGGAAACGAAGAATTTTCAGTAAACTGGTTAAAGGAGAAAAGGTCAAAGGTCAGGTAAAATCAATTACCAATTTCGGTGCCTTCATTGATATCGGCGGTGTCGAGGGTCTTTTGCACATCTCTGATATGTCCTGGGGCAAAATCAATCATCCCTCCGAGTTATTTACGGTGGGCCAGGAAGTTGAGGTGGTTGTCCTGGATTTTGATGAGGCCGAAGAAAAAATCTCCCTGGGCTACAAGCAGCTAACTGAAGATCCCTGGCTCAGAGTCCCGGAAAAATATCCTGTCGGCAGCAAGGTTAACGGCAAGGTGATCAGTCTGGCTGATTTTGGCGCTTTTGTTGAACTCGAAAAAGGGGTGGAAGGGCTTATTCATGTCTCCGATCTGACCTGGTCTAAAAAGCCGGTTCATCCCCGAAAGGTTCTCAGTCCAGGTCAGGAAGTCACGGTCGTTGTCCTGGATATCAACCAGGAAGCCAGGAGAATCTCCCTGGGCTTGAAACAGGCCAGTCCTCATCCTCTGGAACTGCTCAAACAACGTCTCGGCCCCGGAAGCCGGGTAAAGGGAAAAATTACCAGCCTGACCGATTTTGGGGCCTTCATGCAAATAGATAAGGATATTGAAGGCTTGATTCATATTTCAGATATCAGCTGGGAAAAGATCAAGCATCCTTCGGAGAAATTAAAGGTGGGTCAGGAAGTTGAAGCTGTCATTCTTAACATCGATGTGGAAAAGCAAAAGGTTTCCCTAGGAATAAAGCAGCTTGAGGGAGATATCTGGGAGGATTTCTTTGCCCGCCATAAAGTTGGAGATATCGTTCAGGTCAAGGTTGTCCGGATTACTGATTTCGGGGTTTTTGTCGAAATAACGCCAGGAATCGAAGGCGTTGTCTTCCTTTCAGAGCTGGATGAAAGAAGGGTTGATCACCCTTCAGAGTTATTTTCCGGGGGAGAACAGCGTCTGGCTAAAATAATTAAGATGAATCCCAAAGAAAAAAAGATTTCTTTAAGTTTTCGCCAGGCTCAGTCGGAATTGCAAAAGCTGGAATATCAAAAATACCTTCAATCCCAGAATGATCGGTTGACCCTCGGGGACATTATGAGGGACCAGCTTCGCCACCTGCCTTTAGCCAAAGACAAGGGAAAGAAGAAGGAGGGCTCATGATAAAGTCTGATCTTGTGGCCAGAATTTCAGAGGAGCTTGGTCTGCCCAAAAAGAAAGCTGAAGAGGGTGTCAATATCTTCTTTGAAGCAATTAAAGAAGCCCTGCTGAAAGGTGAACGGGTAGAAATTCGTGGTTTTGGCAGCTGGCGCTGGCGGAAAAGAAAAAGCCGGCTCGGTCGTAATCCCAGAACCGGCAGTACCGTTAAGGTCCCGGCCAAGAAAGTCCTTTATTTCAAACCGAGTAAAATCCTCAAAGAATTAATAAATAAAAAATAATTTTTGCAAATCCATGAAGGCTTATCTCTTGGCTCCATGGAGAGAAGCCTATGTCAGGAATGTTTTCAAAATGAAGGAATGCATCTTCTGT
>Ga0197142_1003035_pt1 | contig 14309 bp, 14 predicted proteins | sample GBS60_MetaG_FD_148614 | JGI IMG/M metagenome (GOLD analysis project Ga0197142, IMG submission 148614) | Sediment microbial communities from Great Boiling Springs, Gerlach, Nevada, United States - GBS 60_MetaG | ecosystem: Environmental > Aquatic > Thermal springs > Hot (42-90C) > Sediment... | reverse complement strand
CTACGCCGGCGGAGGCACATACACAGGCTACTTCGGCTTCTGGTGGCCCGATGTGATCCCGCCCACATACATAGGGATAGACGAGGAACCCGGAGCCGGAACCCAGAGGTTCATCACCTTCCTGGCCCCTCCTTCTCCAAATCCCTCAAAGGGCAGGGTCACGATCCAGTATGGGGTCTCCGATGAGCGAGAGGTGTCCCTGGCTGTCTATGACCTTTCCGGACGCCTGGTCAAGAACCTCGTCAGGGGCAAACCGGGACCGGGCAACTACACGGTGATCTGGATGGGCGAATCCGAGACGGGAACCCGGGTATCCCAGGGACTCTACATCCTCAGATACGAGGCGGGAGATTACAACAAGGCGGAGAAACTGCTGATACTGAGATAGAGCGCCGAAACTCTTTTAATTGACCCCGGCGACCTAGGCGCCGGGGTTCTTTTGTGGGCACGCAAACTTCGGGTTAGGTTGGCCCCCGCGCTGGGTGCTGGGCCGAGCTTTCCCTGAAAGGCTTATAATTTAAAGGTGCTCATTCTGCTGATCGCGCTGGACACCCTGCGCCTTGCGTGGCCTGACACGATCGCGGTTCTCCGGCCGCATTTCCAGGGCTCTCTGAGCCTGGAACCCTCGCTCCCTTACTCGGTTTCCGGAGATACCCTGCGGGTTAGGCTCCAGCCTCGCGACACGGTTATCATCACATACGAGGCCCTGCCGGAGGACTGGGCGAGGCCGCGCGCGCTTTTCCCCGTTTTGGAAACAAGGGCCGAGAGCGTGAGGGTCATTGAGGCCCCTGGCCGGGACGAGGCGCTGGTCTTCCGGGGCGAAAAGACCGTGGGCATAAGCTTTGCCGGGAGAGGGCCGTGGCTGGACGATGTGACCCGGCTCTCGGTCTCGGGCCAGGCAGGAGGGGTCAACCTGGAGGGCTACATGGAGGAGGCGGGTTTCTCCGGATCGGAGTTCACCGGCGAGCTTGAGGAAATAGACAAGGCCTATCTCCAGGCCTCCCGTGGCCCATACGCGCTCAGCCTCGGAAACCTCCGGGAGGAGATGCTGATGGGCGGCTCATACGGCACGATGAAGTTCCTCGGCCTCTCTGGAAGGTCTGGCCTCGGGGAACTGCGGGCGGGATACCAGAGGGGGAGGTTCGTCTCAAGGGCTTTTTCTGGGAAAGAGGCGTATCAGGGGCCATACCAGCTCACCGAGCCGGGACAGGTCATAACGCCGAATTCCGAGAGAATATATCTGAACGGGACCCTCATGAAGCCAGGCTCGGACGCGGACTACATCCTGGACCCCCTCACAGGAACCCTGATCTTCACCGCGAAGAGGCCCATCAGGGCAGAAGACAGAATCCTCTGCGAGTTCCAGGTGTCAGAGTCCGGCAAGGAGGCGTATTTCGGAGCATCCTCGCTCACAGATGGGCCTTGGAGGGCCGAGGCAATGCACTTCTGGGAGGAGATGGGCTTTTCCGAGGGAATGGACACGCTGGGCGATACATCCTGGGCCTGGGTATCGGGCGCGAGGTTCGTTGGTTCAGGGAGAGGCAGCTACACCAGAGAGGATTCTGTCTATGTCTACGCCGGGCCAGGCAAGGGCGACTGGGATGTCTCTTTCAGCTACATGGGCGCGGGTGCTGGCGATTACGCCTATGACAACCTGCTCGGGGGCTACAGGTTCGTCGGCCGAGGAGCGGGGAACTACTCCCCCCTCGTGAGGCTCTCTCCTCCGAGGAGAAGGACCTACGCTGGCGTTGAGTTCCGCGAACGGAGGGAATCATACGCTTTCGTGGCGTTCGCGAGGGCCTCTGACTACGACAGGAACACACTCTCTCCGCTCGGCGACAGCGATAACCGCGGCTTTGCCCTTGGTTCAGAAGTATCCTTTTTCGGCCCGGCTGTCTCAGGCGGGGTTGCGGGGGAGTGGCGAGACTCGTCCTTCTCCCATCCGTTCACAGGCTTTTCCGGGAACGAGGACAGGATATGGGGGATTTCGGATGCCGAGGGCGTTGAGAAGCGGGGTGCTTGGGCCTGGACAGAGATCAGGCCGTTCTCCTGGTTCTCGTTGACCCCGGAGGCCGGGATCCTCAAGATGCGCGGGATAACCTCCCTGAGGCGCGGGGTGAGGCTGAGGGCCTGGGGCCTCACACTTTCCCACAACCTCGCCACCGTGAGCAGTGGAGGCTGGATGGCCGTTTCCGAGTCAAGGCTTGCCGGGGTCAGGGGCCTCTGGTCTGCCGGCCTCGGTCTCGCGAGGGAGAGGGGGGACACCCTGGATGTTTGGAGAGCGGACGGCTCGGTTGGCTCCCGGACAGCGGGCATCGCGTGGGGCCTTGGGGGGCTTTGGAGGCTGGACCACAGGAGGGCCGAAAGAACCCTTTCCGTTGACCTCGGAGGCCCTGGCCGGACATTATCATGGGATGGTAGCTACATACTCAGGAACTGGTCCGGGGACACCCTGAGCACGGAACACCACCTATCCGGGGGCGCCAACCTATCTGGGGAAAGCTGGGGCGGATGGAGCAGGGTGAGGCTGTCGCGATCCGCGAGACAGCTGACAGAGGAGAGATTTGTGTATGTTGGTCCGGGCCAGGGGAGCTGGGCCTATGACCCCACGACCGGCAGTTTCTACCCATATCCGGGCGGGGATTACCTGCGCCAGATAATCTACCTTGAGGCTACTGAACCCGCAACCGAAAGGGGCGCGGATTTCGGGGCATGGGGAACCGGCAAGGGGACGAGCCTCTCCGTTTCTGCCTCGGCAACGGAGAAGCTCTCCGGGCGCGAGCTTTATTACTCGGATTACTCAGGCAATATATTCATCTCAAGGATCGGGAAGGGGCCGAGGCCGTTCGCGGAGATCCACGGGTCAAGGCTCTCGGACGCGCAGGGTTATTTGCCTAGGGTGATGGGTTCCGGCGGGGCAAGGCTGGGGCTCAGGTTCCGGGTTCACGAGCCTGGGCTTGAGGGGGCATACGAGGCGGGCCTCCTGGGCGATGGGCTTGAGAGGGAGGTTCTCAGGGGCCTCGCCTATTACAGGAGGACAATGCTGGTTGGTTTTGACATCAGGGCATCCTTCGGCCGGATGAGGGCCTCAGAACCCCTCTACAATCCTGGCGTCACCGCGTGGCTCTGGGAGCTGGGGATCGCGCCATCCTGGAGCCAGAGGATAGGGAGGTTTTTCGTTAACATAACGCCCCAGGTCTTCTACAGGTGGGGGGACCAGGGCGCGATGCTTGCCCAGGTCTTCTCAATTTATCCACCGGGCTTTTCCTACACAGCGTCCGCTTCGGTCAAGATGGGTGAGGGAGGTTCCCTGACCCTCTCCGGCTTCCTGAGGGGCGACGAGCGCGGCCTCCGGGACAAGAGGCTTTCGGCTGTGGCGAGCCTGATTTTCTGAGCGAGCGGTAAACGCTAGCTGGCCATCAGCCCCATTATCCCAAACCCCCTGATTATCTCCGAGAGCTCCTCGCCGGTCAAGGTCTCTTTTTCCATCAGCGTCGCGGCGACCTCCTCAAGGAGCTTTCGGTGTTTTTTCAAGAGATCAAAAGCGTATTTCTCTGCTTGTGCCACAACCCGCTCTATCTCCTCATCAATTATCTCAGCGGTTTTCTCCGAGTATGCCCTCCTGGAAACCAGCTCCTTTCCAAGGAAAACCCCTTCCTCCAGTTTATCCAGGGCAACAGGCCCCAGGCGTTCGCTCATTCCCCACTGCGCGACCATCTTCCTGGCCAGCTCGGTCGCGCGCGCGAGGTCATCGGCCCCTCCGGTTGAGACCTCTCCGTATATCAGCAATTCCGCGGCCCGGCCCCCCAGCATATATGCCAGCTTAGCCTCAAGGTAGCTTTTGGGATAGAGGTGCCTGTCCTCTTCTGGAATCTGCATGGTCACGCCCAAAGCGAGGCCCCTGGGGATTACCGAGACCTTGTGGACCGGATCGGCCCCCGGGGTGAGCGCGGAGACGATGGCGTGGCCAGCCTCGTGAAAGGCGATGTGTTCTTTTTCCTCTGGCGAGAGGACCACAGAGCGCTTTGCCGCGCCGATCATCACCTTGTCCCTCGCCTCCTCAAAGTCCTTTGCCGCGACGACATCCCTGCCGTTCCTCGCGGCCAAAAGCGCGGCCTCGTTAACCATATTTGCAAGATCAGCGCCGGTAAAACCGGGGGTGCTCCTCGCGAGGTCAGCGAAGTCAACATCGTCAGCGAGCGGAACCTTCCTGGCGTGGAGCCGGAGTATCTCCTCCCTTCCCTTCACATCAGGCCTGTCAAGGACCACCTGCCTGTCAAACCTGCCAGGCCTCAGCAGGGCAGTATCCAGTATGTCGGGCCTGTTGGTAGCGGCAATGATAACAACGCCCTGCGAGGTGTCAAACCCATCCATTTCCACCAGAAGTTGGTTGAGGGTCTGCTCCCTCTCGTCGTGGCCGCCGCCCAGGCCGGCCCCGCGCGTCCTTCCGACCGCGTCTATCTCGTCAATGAAGACTATGCACGGCGCGAGGCGTTTTGCCTGGCTGAAGAGGTCCCTCACCCTCGCGGCGCCGACTCCAACGAAGAGCTCCACGAACTCGGAACCGGACACCGAAAGAAACGGTACATCGGCCTCGCCGGCTATGGCCTTTGCCAGGAGGGTTTTCCCGGTCCCCGGAGGGCCGACCAGCAAAATCCCCTTGGGTATCCTTGCACCCATCCTGCTGAATTTTTCGGGCCTTTTCAGGAATTCTATGACCTCGGCCAGGTCCTCCTTTGCCTCCGCGGCGTCAGCGACATCGCTGAATTTTACAGAGGGCTTTTTGTCAATATATATCTTTGTCCTTGACTTTCCGAACTCCAGGGCCCTGGTGTCCTGGTCCCCGACCCTCCTGAAGAACATGAACCAGAAAAGCAAAAGCAGGGCTATCCATGGAACGGACGATACCAAAAGCTCAAGCCATATCTGCCTTCCCCTTGATTTGACTTGAACATCCTTTGAGACGAGATATTTGGCGAGATCCGGATCATCAAACGGCAGGGTCAGCTTGAATCTCTCAACAGGCCCCTGTGTGGCGCTGTCCCCGAGAACCACGGGCTTTGCGAAGCTTCCCTCAAGGTTTCTCTCGGTGAAGATCACTTCCTTCACATTCCCCTGTTCAACCTGGCTCAGGAACTCGTCCAGGGATATGGTTTTCGCCCCCGTCCTCATGCCCCTTATGAGGTTGAAGGCGAGCAGGGTGCCTCCTATGATGACGGTCCAGATTATTATCGTCCTCAGGATGTTTGTGGATTTCGGCTTTTCTCCGTCCATTTACTTTTCCTTGGTTTTCACGGATTTGACATAGGCAAGGTGCCTGCCCTGGCCAGCGTAATCAAGGCCGTAGCCGACGAGGAACTCGTTGGGAACCACGAACCCAACATAGTCAATCCTCACCGGAACCTCCCTGCGTTCGGCCTTGTCAAGGAACGCGCAGACCGCGAGACTCCTTGGCTTCTTGTCCTTGATGTATTCAATGATGCGCGAGAGCGTCCTGCCTGTGTCCACTATGTCCTCAACGATTATCACATCCCTGCCCTCTATGGGCGCGGAGATGTCCTTCGTGAGCCTCAGGACCCCAGGGGTATCCCTGTCCTCGTAGCTGGAGACGCCTATGAAATCTATCTCAACATCCATGGAGAGGGCCCGGCAAAGGTCAGCCATGAAAACGAACGCGCCGTTCAGAACTCCGATCAGCAGGGGTTTCTTGCCCCTGTAGTCCCTCTCTATCTCCCGGGCAAGCTCAGAGACCCTCTTGGCTATTTCTTCCTTAGAAATCGTAAAACCAGAACTCATCCGAAAGTCTCCTTATGCGCAGGGTTATTTCGGCCTGGCCCCTCATCCTCCAGGCCGCGAAGCCCGGAATCCAGAGAACCCGGTTCCCCTGGACCACCAGGGGAACGAGATCCCTTCTCCACGCGGGTATCCGCAGGCTTATCATCTTGTCCTTGAGCTTCCTTTTGCCCCACCTGTCCCCAGGCCTCCTCGTTCTGAAAACGAAGGGAAGAACGCCCCTAGGAAAGCAGGCAGAGAGAGGCCCTTCGCTCACATCCCCATCCGAGACCTCCAGCGCGAGGTTCAGCTCCGGAACCGGATAAACGCCCTCGTGTTCAACGAGCAATTCCCCCTCCCAGCCGGCCAGCTCTTGCTTGAAGAACCTGAGATCGCGCTCTGAAGATTGTGCCTTCCAGCCGCCGGGGAGATGGGTTTCGCCGCCTCGCTCAAGCACGGCCACGAGCTCTTCCAGGTGTCCCGAGGTCAGTCCGGGGATGGTCTCCAGAGCCATCATCTTGAACAGAAAGGAATTATAACCCAAAAGCGCGTCCCGGTTAAAGATGCGTTCTCCGCGGGGAGAGGGCCTCGCTGTCCTCTCGGCCAGGGCTTCGGCCTCCCTCCTGATGTATTCCCACGCCTCGTTCACAGCGATCAGGTGTCTTCTCAGGGCATCCGCGCCTCCGGAGAACCTGGTTCTTACCTTTGGCAGGAGCTCGTGCCTTACCCAGTTCCTGGTGAAGGAGGTATCAAGGTTGGTGGGGTCCTCCCGGAACGCGATGCCTTCCCTCACGAGGTATTCCAGTATTTCCTCTTTCTCCAGGAGTATAAGGGGCCTCACCAGGTCCCCCTCCTTCGGCGCCAAACCCCTCATCCCCCTCAGGCCCGCGCCGCGGAAGAGGTTCATTAGGTATGTCTCAAGCCAATCGGAAAGGGTATGGCCCGTTGCTATCCTCGTGAAACCAAGCTTTTCCTTCACTTCCCTGAAGAACCGGTATCTTTCCATTCTGCCAGCCTCCTCAACGCCCACCCCCGTTTCCCTCGCCAGTGCCCCAACATCGGACCTCTTCAGCGTGATCGGTATTCCCCTTTCTCTCGCGAAATCCGAGCAGAAATCCGCATCGCGGCCGGAATCCTCCCTCAGGCAGTGGTCAAGGTGCGCGAGGTGGAGATGGGCTTCCGGGAAAAGCTCCCGGAGCGCGTGAACCAAAAACACGGAGTCCGGCCCCCCAGAAAACCCAACGATCAGCTTGTCATCAGGCCCGAGAAGGCCGAACCTTTCCACTGCCTCCGCGACCAGGGACAGGGGGGTTTTCACATTAAAATTATAGGGTATGATGCCTATCGGTTGCGATAACTCGCGCCCCCTCAATCCGGTTCGCTTTCTCAGAACTCAGTTTTCCCGAATTTTTTGCCACCCCAGGATTCATCTTGGAGCTGGATAAGTCGGGCCCAGGGCTCCGACACCCTGAGCATTTTCGGTCAGGAGGGATAATCCTCTGGCTCCCAGCGCGGGGCTGGGTTGAGCTGGGTGAATCTCGCGCGAGAAGTGGGTTATAATCTCTCCATGGCCAAGATAGCCATAGTGATAGGTTCTGAGAGCGATCGGGATAAGATGAAGGCAGGGCTTGATCTCCTGGAGAAGCTCGGAATTGAATACGAGTTCTCGGTTCTCTCCGCGCACAGGAACCCCGTTGAGCTCGGCCAATACGCGGCCGAGCTCTCCAAAAGGGGTTTTGAGGTCGTTATAGCGGGCGCGGGCCTCTCAGCGGCTCTGCCCGGAGCCATCTCCGCCAGAACAACCCTGCCCGTCATAGGCGTTCCGTTTGAGGCTGGAACGCTCGGCGGCCTGGATGCCCTGCTTTCTGTGGTTCAGATGCCCAAAGGCGTTCCCGTCGCGTGCGTGGGCATAAACAACTCAGCGAACGCTGTCATCCTTGCCCTACGGATACTCGCTCTGAAGTACGACTGGGCTGCTGAGGCCCTCGGGAAACTGGGCTGATGCCCTTTCTAGGCCTCCTGGCTTCATTTCTCATAGACCACTCGTTCTACCACAACCACGGCGCGACGGAATCCATCTGGGACTGGGGAAAGGCCTTGGGGCCAGGGAACCTATATCTCCTGGCCGCGCTCCGGGACGAGCGGGATTACTTCGCCGGGCGCGAGAGCTTCTACTCCGAGGGCTTTCTTCGGCAGTCCTTCGGTTTCCTCCGGGATACGGGCGCCGTTTCACTCTCGGCCGCGCGCAAGAGACAGAGCGGAGCCGGCTACATCGCGACCGAGGCATCCGGAGGCATAGCGCTGTTTCTTGCCACAAGCCCAAGGGATGGCCTGAGGATCAGCTCACTGGCACAGCTGGAGTCAAGGGGTTACTCCTCGCGCGGCAATTATCAGGATAACTCCGGCATCCGCGAGGACCTGGGCCTTGAGCTATTTTATCCCCTTCTGCAGGGAGACTTTGGACTGGTAGGTGAGGCGAGGCCTCTGAACGGCGAGAGGAGCCTCAGGGCAAGGCCCAGGCTCTTGGTTGGCCCGGGCCTTCTGAGCGCGGATATATCAGCGGGAAACAGGTATTACCTGACCGTTTCCGGCGAGGAATCAAAGTCATTCTACGACATTACCCTATCCGGCGCGTTTCCCGAGGCGGCATTTCTGAGGCTATCGCCCAGGTTCTACGCCTCCGGCGGAACCTATTCCCTGAACCGGCTGAATTCCAACGCCTCTCTGGGCGGCGAGCTCGGCCTCAGCCTCAGGACAACCCTGGGCGCTGGCCGATGGGAATTCGGCCTGACGAGAGGCCTTGGCAAGAGGGATTTCTACGAGTATCAGGGCGACGAGCAGGAGGCATGGGCAAGGGCGGATTTCTCGGTTACCAGGGAGTTCCCCGGCGGCCAGAGTGCATACCTGAGGTCCTGGATAGCCAGGACCGGCTACGATTACCCCCAAAGGTTTCTGCCCAACGACAGGGATGACAGGACGCTTTCCGCGATCGCGGGGGTGCGCGCTAGGCTAAGGCCTGGACTGGTGGCCGAGCTCGGTTTCCTGGCCAGGAACCAGGACCTGGTCTTCCTCATGCCAGAACGTAGCCACGAGACCAGGCGCCAGGACAGATATGCCCTTTCCGGGAAATGCGTTTGGGCCGGCCCGGTTGCAATGGAGTTCACCTGCGAGATATCCGCCCTTTATAACACCTACAGGTTCAATCCCCAGGACAACCTGCTGATCAGATCTTACGAGAACGCCCTGCTTCTTAAAAGCCAGCGCGTCCTATCAGCGGTGAGGTTCCGACTGCAGGATCACGGCGGATACGCCGGCGGGATATATTACCCCTCAGCATTCTCCCGCGAATTCTGGTTTCAGCCATCCCTCCGGGTTCTCAGCATCGGGTCCACGGGGGTATTCCTGATGGGGAGGTATTACCTCAGGGACGATAAGGGCCGGGATGACTGGACAAGGGCCCTCCAGGAGGAAGGAATAGGCCTTGGCACGAAGAAGGGCGGTGTCCTTGAAGGAAGGGTTCTCTTGGTTAAGAGAACAAACGAGGACCCGTTTTGGGATATAGGGCTTTATTATAACCCAGTGCAATAGGGGGCCAGAAAGTGGTCGTTTCCCCGGGCGGGCCGGAGCCAAGAGGGATAAACCCCTCTCAGCCCTAGCCAGTTTTCCTCATCAGCCCTGAGTTCCCGATAGCCTGAGCCAGGCCCTATGGCGATGTCCTCGCGGCCGAGAAGCTCTGGAGTGATCTGGGCCTCAGGACCTCTCTGAATGGTGCTGAAAATTTCGGCCCCAATTCTTGGAATCCCCTGATATTCAACGGGAACCGAAAATCAGGGTATCAAAGTTGGGCTCAGGTATCCCAGCTCCCTACTTACCCTTGGCCTGGAAGGCGATGCCCTCCGGATCGCCGACCCGGCAGGCAAAAGTCAGTCCATTGCTGGTTGAAAGGCCAGGTAAGATCGTTGCTCAGAGTGGATGGTCTGGCCGGAAGGCATCAGTGTAGTGCTTTATTCCATTGGGAGTTACGGATATAGCGTCAAACCTCAGCTGAACGCCTTCCAGGCCCCTTTCCGCTATGAAACGCTCAGCGGTGAGGATAATGCGCCGGCGCTTGGTTTCGTCAACGGATTCAAGGGGTTCTGCTGTTGCAGATGCGCTGCTCTTTACCTCCACGAAGACCAGGATGTCCCTGTCCCACGCGATTATGTCAGCCTCTCCGCCCCTCACGGCAAAATTCCTGGCTACTATAACATAGCCCTTTGACACGAGAAACTCAGCGGCCTCTTGCTCGGCCCGTCTTCCGGCCTTTACCGTGCTTATATCAGGCCTCCCCTTGGTTGTTCTCTGTCATGAAGCGCTCAGAGGCCCCGGGAGCTTCTTCGGTTCCGGCCTCCAGAGGAGGAGTCTCCGGCGTTTCCTCAGGTCCTATCTTTGCATGGGCCTCAAGCTTTTCCCCGGCGGCCGGCCCGGCAAGCGCTCTGAGCTCCTCGGGTGATAGCCGCCTGTCCTTGAGCTTGGCGTGTTTGCCGATCTTGCCACGCAGGTAACCCAGGTTCGCTCGCCTGACCTTTGCCCTCTTGAGTATCTCTATCCGCTCCACAGAGGGCGATGCGAGGGGAAATATCCTTTCAACGCCTATTCCGGCGGAGATCTTTCTGACCACTATGCTCTTCCCGATGCCCTTTCCCCTCTCGGATATGACCACGCCCTCGTAGGCCTGCAGGCGCACCTTTTCCTCGGGTTTCTTTGTCTTTGGGTTGACGCGGACTTCCTTCACCTTCACATAGACCCTTACCGTGTCCCCGGGCCTCACCTTGGGGAGATCAGATCTCGCGAAGGAGGATTCAACGGCTTTTATCAGGTCTTCCACGGTTCTTCTCCTCTTTTAGCGATTCGCGCAACAGCTCCATCTCCTCAGATCCCAGCCACTTCCCGGCCAGGAGGTCTGGACGCAGACGCAAAGTATAAAGCAAGGCCTGGCGCTTGCGCCAGTTTGATATTGCCCTGTGATCCCCGGAGAGCAGGACCTCTGGCACCGAAAGACCAAGGTATTCCCTGGGTTTCGTGTATGAGGGGTAGCCCAGGATTCCCTTCTCAAATGAGTCATCCCTCGCGGAGCCCTGGTCTCCAAGCGCGCCCGGCAGAAGCCTTGCTATTGCGTCCAAGAGGATTATTCCTGGCCCCTCCCCCCCTGAGACCACGAAGTCCCCGGCGGAGAACTCCCCGTTTGCCCACCGCAGAACCCTTTCATCAATATCCTTGTATCTCCCGCAAACTATCACGATATGGGGTTGTTCCAAAAGCTCCTTTATCCATTCCTGGCAGAGGACGCGGCCGCGAGCGCTCGCCACGAGAACCAGCCCGGGTTCGTCATCTGTGGCGTCGGTTATCGCCCTTATCAACGGTTCTGGCCTCAGAACCATGCCGGGCCCTCCGCCGAAGGGGTAGTCATCGGTGTCCTTTGGGGTTCTTGCGTAGTGTCTCGGGTTCAGGAACCTGACAATGAGGCTTCCCGCTTCGGTCGCGGCACGGACGGGCCCGAATTCCAGCCAGGGCTTGATGAGCTCCGGAAAGAGGGTTATGAAGGTTATTCGCATCTCGTTTTGCTAAGAATTATAACCCATTTTCAGCGCAGGATTCACCCAGCTCGGGCACGGTGGATTGGTGCTACAAGGCGGGGATAAGGGTTTGCAGGATCGGCGAGTCCGTGGGGCCGCGGAACGCCACTTCTCCGTGGGCGGGCGAGTTTTTGTATCCCACGGGAAGGCGATCATCAGTACCTCGGCCACAAAGAGCCAGCGCTAGCGATGCGCGGGAAACAGACTGTCGGGCAGAGATGCGCCGAGCCGGCTAAAGCCTCTTCAGCCGCACGACCCTCTTTTCCCTGTCTATTTCCCCGACGAACTCACGCGTCAATGGCACGGATAGGCCTCCGGCCTCAAGTATGAAATACAAGGGCGTTTGGGTCAGCCCCTCCACGATTCCGAGAAACTCCCCGCCGGGGCCTATGACGCTCATTCCCACGAGCTCAAATGCGTAAAACTCGCCCTCTCGGATCCGCGGAAGGTCATCTGTTCTCGCCAGTAGGTCCAGGCCCGTTATCTCTCTGGCCTGCTCCCTGGTTTCAATCCCAGCGAACTTTATCACCAGCGTGCCCCGCACTCCCTTCCTGATGCGCTCAGCGCGCAGTTCAACGAGGCCGAACTCTCTCCTGTTGACGAAAAACCGGGGAATCCCGGCCACTTCATCCGGTTCAAGGTATGGGTAAAATCTGAGCTCGCCCCCCGTTCCGCTGGCCTTACCTATTCTGCCCACTGAGACCAGATCCTCACCGCACGGGCCCGCGGATTCCCCGGAGATCTTCACGCTTCTCTGTGTGACGAGCTCGGCCTAGGCCCTACTCTATGATCTCCAACTGGGCCCTGCGCCCTTTCTTCATTGCGGCCGCGCCCACAATGGTCCTTATGGCCCTGGCGGTGCGCCCTTCCTTTCCTATGATCTTTCCCAGGTCGCCCTCGCCAACTCTCAGCTCGTATATGACGCTTTTTTCTCCGGCCAGCTCTCGGACATCAACCTTTTCAGGGTGATCAACAAGAGCTTTTGCGATGTATTCTATCAGCTCTTTCAGTTCAGCCATGTTTCACCTCTCTGTTTCTTGCGAGATTAACTACGCTCTTTGCTCTGGGTGTTATTTGCGCTCCCTTGTCCAGCCATTCCTGGACGCGCTCGGTGTTGACCTTGAACTCCCCCTCCCTCAGGGGATCGTAGTAGCCGAGAATCTCCAGGACATAACCACCCCGGTGGGATCGGCTGTCCGCTGCCACGAGCCTGTAAAAAGGCCTTCCCTTCTTTCCTCTTCTCTCCAGGCGTATCCTCACCATGTTCACCACCTAAAGTGCGCGAAGACCCTGTTGGCCTCGGCCATCTTGTGAGCGTTTTCCTTTACCTTGACCGCTGTTCCCGTGTTCCTTGAGGCATCTATTATCTCGTTGGCGAGTCGCTCGGCCATGGTCCTTTCCGGCCTCTCTCTTGCCGCGTTCAGGAGCCACTTCATCGCGAGGAATTGCTGTCTCTTCGGCCTCACCTCAACCGGCACCTGGTAGGTCGCGCCCCCTACCCTGCGCGGCCTTACCTCCAGGACGGGCTTCACATTCTCAACCGCTCTGAGGAAGACCTCTATGCCCTGCTCGCCGGTCTTCTTTTCCACTATGTCCATAGCCTCGTAGAAGATCCTCTGAGCGAGCGCGCGCTTGCCGTCCCACATCAGGTAGTTTATGAACTTGGCCACAAGCGTGGATCCGAACCTGGGGTCAGGAGGCACCTTTCTCGTTGGAGCTCTTTTTCTGCGCATTTCGGTTCACTTCTTGGGTTTCTTGGTCCCGTATTTTGACCTGCTCTTTGACCTGCCGTCAACGCCGGCCGAGTCGTATCTGCCCCTTACGATGTGATACTTCACGCCGGGGAGGTCCTTCACCCTTCCGCCCCTCACCATGACGACCGAGTGCTCCTGTAGGTTGTGCCCCTCGCCGGGTATGTAGGCGATGACCTCCTTGCCGTTGGTGAGCCGGACCTTGGCCACCTTCCGCAGGGCGGAATTGGGTTTCTTCGGTGTGGTCGCGTAGACCCTGATGCAGACCCCTTTTTTCTGGGGGTTCCCGCCCAGGGCAGGCGCCTTGGACTTCCTTTTCTTCGGCGTCCTGCCGAGCCTCACCAATTGGTTTATCGTTGGCATAAAACTCCCTTTCTCGCTAAGGCACAAATTATAAACGAGGCCGCCGGCAGGGATCAAGGCCTGGGTTCCTGGCCCGGCCCATTCTCAGCCCTCTGAGGGAATATGGGCAGACACGAGGCCTGGCCCTACATAAAGCGCGCGTTTAGCCTCCGGCCCCCGCGCTGGGGGCCAGAGGAGTATCCCCCTGTACAAGAATGCCCGGGCGGTCGGGGCGCGGGGGCCCGGCGCAAGCGATGCCGACCTGGCTCCAGGGGATAAACCCGTTGGTTCTAGCTCTGCTTTTGAAGGCCTCTCGGTTCCAGGATAAATCCTAGGGGTATCAAAAAAGAGAAAACGCCTCACCCCGCGAACGCTAAAGCGTCCGTCTGAACTTCCTCTGGAGCCCTTGGGGCCATCCAATGATAAAGGTTTTGGAGGGGCATGGGTGGCTCAGCTCAGCTGGGCAAGAATAACCCGCGCTAGTATCTGCTCATCTTTCCCTTTCTCTTCGCGATCATCAGGAAGAGATGCAGGCTCATGAACCCGAACGCGGCATAGCCGGCCAGGTTCAGGATGAGAATCAGGCCCGCGTCCGAGAACAGGACCCCAGCGAGGCCCATGTTCTCCACGACCATCCGCCTCAGGCACTCCGCGCCCGGCCCGACCGGGGTCGCGTATGCCAGGACCCTCATCCACAGGGGCTGGGAGCTGGGGTCAAAGAACACCCCGGAGAAAAAAAGCAGGAGCCATTGGACCAGAGCTGTCGCGCTTCCCACCCTCTTGAACACGAGCGCGAGGCCGAAGAAGAACACGCCCAGGCAGAGCGCTG
>Ga0197142_1003034_pt1 | contig 14311 bp, 8 predicted proteins | sample GBS60_MetaG_FD_148614 | JGI IMG/M metagenome (GOLD analysis project Ga0197142, IMG submission 148614) | Sediment microbial communities from Great Boiling Springs, Gerlach, Nevada, United States - GBS 60_MetaG | ecosystem: Environmental > Aquatic > Thermal springs > Hot (42-90C) > Sediment... | reverse complement strand
CAACGGCCCCTGCGGCGGCATGGTGGCGGGAAAATGCGAGGTGGACCCGGAGCGGCCCTGCGCCTGGTGCGAGATCTATGAGCGCCTGGAGAGCCAGGGGCGCCTGGGGCAGATCGAGGCCATCCTGCCCCTCCATCCCCATAGTCGGACCACCAGCCCGGGAACGGTGATCCACCCGGCTTATTTAAGGAGATACGCCGCCCATGAGTAAGCTCAAGGACGCCCTGGCCGCCGGGGGGTTCCCCCTGGTGGTGGAAGTGAAACCGCCCAAAGGGGTGGAGGTGGCCGGTATGCTGGCCCCGGTGACGGGCCTGAACGGCCAGGTCACCGCCTTCGGGGTGCCGGACAACGAACATGCCCGGATGCGCCTCTCCGCCCTGGCCGCCGCCCGCCTGGTGAAGGAGGCCGGGGGCGAGCCCCTGATGCTCCTCACCTGCCGGGACCGCAACCGCCTGGCCCTGGAAAGCGACCTGCTGGGGGCCGCCGCCCTGGGGGTGGAAAACCTCCTCCTGATAAGCGGCGATTACGTCCATCAGGGGGACCACCCGGACGCCAAGCCGGTCTATGACGCCGATTCGGTGCAGCTCCTGCAGCTGGCCCGGGAGCTCATGGCCGGCAGGGACAGCGCCGGCAACCCCCTGAAGGGCGCGCCGCAGTTCTTCCTGGGCGCGGTGGTCATCCCCGAAGCCCAGCCCCTGGGCCCCCAGCGGCTGAAATTCCGGAAAAAGATGGAGGCCGGGGCCGACTTCTTCGTCACCGCCCCCATCTTCGACCTGGACAGATACCGCGCATTTCGCCGGGAGGTGGTGCCCGACGGGGTGAAGATCCTGGCCTGCCTCAAGGTGCCCTCCGCCGAGGAGGTGGAGAAGGCGGCCCGGGGCGAGCTCCGGAAGGTCTATACCCTGCCGCCCGCCGTGATCCAGGAGCTCTCCGGAGGCGACCCCGAGGAGGTGCTGTTCAGGGGCGCCGCCCTGGCGGGCCGGCTGTTAAGGCAGCTGAAGGAGCAGAAACTGGCGGACGGTGTCTATCTCAAGGCCAAGGGCCGGGCGGATCTGGCCGCCGCCGTCTTCAAGGCCGCGGGCCTCTGAACCTGCCCGGCGGGCGGCCCACCCGCCTTCAGGCCCAGAGCCCCTGAGGAGAACGGAAAGTCCCATGAAAACGCACGAGACACATCCGGTGGCGGTTTTGGGCGGCGGCATTGCCGGCATCACCGTCGCCCTGGAGCTCCATCGGGCCGGGATACCGGTCGTGGTGGTGGAGAAGAGCCCCTTTTTCGGGGGCCGGGCGGCGAGCTTCGTCTGCAAGGCCACCGACGTCTGCCAGAAATGCGGCGCCTGCCGGGTGGATCAGGCCCTCCGGGATCTCTTCGCCACCCCGGAAATCCGGCGCCTCCCCCAGACCCAGGTCACGGCCGCCCGGCAGGAAAACGGCCTCTGGCGCCTGACCTTGGCCCGGCAGCCGCAGGTGGTGGACCCCGGGCGTTGCATCGACTGTGGGCTTTGCCTGCCGGAATGCCCGCTTGCGGGGGCCCTCCTCACCACCGTCTCCGCCGAGAACCACCCCCGCTTTGCGGTGGACCCGGCCGTGTGTCGCTATTTTCAGGACGGCTCCTGCCGGCGCTGTGAGGAGGTCTGCCCCACTCAGGCCATTGAGCTTTCCCGGCCGGCGGCCACCGTCGAGCTCACCGCCGCCGGGGTGGTGGTGGCCACCGGCTACCAGCCCTCCCCGCCGCCGCCCCGGTCGGTCTTTGCCCGCGCGGGTCTTCCCCAGGTCATCACCGGCCGGGAGCTGGAAGAGCTCCTGCGCCGGGGCGGGCCGCTGGTGCGCCCGGCCGACGGCCGTCTGGTCCGGCGGCTGGCCTTCATTCAGTGCGTGGGCAGCCGGGACCGGGAGCATGCTTATTGTTCCCGGGTCTGCTGCGGCTATGGGCTCAGGCTGGCCCGCCTGGTGCGCCACCGCTGGCCGGAGATGCACGTGAGCACCTTCTACATGGATCTGCAGAATGTAGGTCCGGACCCGGAGGAATTCGAGGCCGCGGTGAGCCGGGAGCTGGAGCTCATCCGGGCCCTGCCGGGGGATCTCGCCACCACCTCCGACGGCAGCCTGAAGCTCCGCTTCCTTGATGACCAAAGCGGCAAGACCCTCTTCCGGGTGGTGGACCTTTTGGTGTTGGCGGTGGGGATCGCGCCAGGCCCGGACAACGCCCGCCTGGCGGAGATGCTGCAGCTGCCGGTGAGCCCCGACGGCTTTCTGGTCCCCGGAGGGAACGGCTCCAGCTCTCTGCCCCCCGGCGTCTTTCTGGCCGGCACTGCCACCGGCCCCTACAGCATCCTGGAATGCATCACCCAGGCCGCCCAGGCGGCCCGGCAGGTGTGCCGCTATCTGGAGGAAACCCTATGAGCTCCGTGCACCCCGAACACCCGGTGAACATCGTCCTGTTGCATGGCCCGGAATTGACCGGCGCCGGTCTGGACCCCCAGGATTTTTCCCGCAGGCTGGCGGAATTGCCCCACGCCCGGGTACTGGCCGTGGATGTGGCCCGGCCGGAGCAGGAACAGCGGCAGGCCCTGACGGAATTTCTGGCCGCGGCGGACCGCCAGCCGGTGGTGGTGGCGGCCAAGGAGCCGGAACATCGGGCCCAGGTGCTCTCCCGCCTGCGGGAAGAACTGGGTCTGTCGCCCTCCCTGGTGGCCCCGGTGGATCTCACCCCGGCCTTGGACTACCCCGAGCTGGACCTGCGCCGGTCCAAAGGCCTGGAGCTGGTGCGGCTGGCCGCCGCCCAGCTCCGCCGGGCGGTGCCGGTGGGCACCCAAACCGTGCCTGTCAGCCGCCAGGTGCTGGTATGGGGGGACTCCTACGCCGCCCTGCGCACCGCCCTGGAGTTGGCCCGGCTCCGCCTCCCGGTGCTTTTGGCCACCCCTAACTCCATGCCCAGCCCCCTGGCCTTTGAATATGCCCGGGGCACTGCCGGCGGAGAGGCCCTGGCGGAACTTGTCCGGCAGGTGCAGGAGCACCCTTTCATCCGGACGTTTTTTGGGGCCGGGCTGACGGATTTTCAGGGCGTCACCGGTCGGTTCCGGGTCAGGCTGCAGACCCCCCACGGCCGGCTGGCCGAAGAGGTGGGCGCAGTGGTCCTGGCCCCGGAACTCCAAAGAGAGCCGGCCCTGGGCTGCTATCCGGTCCCGGAGCACCAGAACATCCTCTGCCTGAGCCGCCTGGAGGCCCGGCTGGCGGAAGGGGGGGAGCTCCCCGCCGCGGTGGCCTTTCTGGTGGGGCTGGCGGGGGAGGGGCACCCCCTCTCCCTGCGGCGCGCCCTGACGGCCGCCCAGCGCCTCCTGGCCGCCGAGGGCGAGGTCTATCTCCTGGTGGGGAACGCCAAACTGGCGGGTCCCGGCATCGAACGGGCCCTCCGGGAGGCCCAGGGGGAGGGCCTGGTCCTCATCAAGCTGCGGGAATGTCCCGCCTTTGAGGTCAGCGAGGCCGGGGTGGCCCTCAGCTTCCTGGAACCCTCTCTGAGAAAGAAAGTCACCCTGCGCCCGGACCTCATCGTCCTGGATGATCATTACCGGGCCGCCCCGGAAAATCCCCAGCTGGCGGAGCTTCTGCGCCTGCCGCCGGGGCCCCGGGGTTTCCTCCAGGAGGATAATGTGCATCTTCTGCCCGTGAGCACCCACCGCAAGGGCATCCTGGCGGTGGGCCCGGCCCGGGGGCTGCTCGACCTGGAGGAGACGGAGGCCGACATCCAGGCGGCCGTCCTGGAGATCCAAACCCTCCTGGGGGAAGGCTTTGCACCGGCCCCCCAGGGGCGGGCGGTGGTGGACCGGGGCCGCTGTGTCCTCTGCCTCACTTGTTACCGCTACTGCCCCCACGGGGCCATCACCTGGGACAGCCGGGCCATTATCAACGAGCTGGCCTGCAAGGGCTGCGGCATCTGTGCCAGCCAGTGCCCCAATGACGCCATCCAGGTGCGGCAGTTCACCGATGAACAGGTGATCTCTCAGCTCCAGGCCCTGGACCCGGGGCTGGCGCCCCGGATCGTGGCCTTCCTCTGCCGCAACTCTGCCTGGGAGGCCTACCAGTCGGTGCTGCGCCTGCACGCCGCCGCCCTGCCCCCCGGATTTGCCGCCATGCAGATGCCCTGTGCCGGCAAGGTGGACCCGGAGTATCTTCTCCAGGCCTTCGCCGCCGGGGCCGAGGGCGTGATGGTCCTGGGCTGCCCCAGGGACAACTGCAGATCCGCCCACGGCAATCTCTGTGCCGGAAAGGGCGTGGAGCAGGTCCGGGCCATGCTGGCGGAGGCGGGGGTGGACCCCCTGCGCCTGACCTTCCAGTCCCTGGCCGCCAACGGGGTGGGGGACTTCCTGGAGGTGGTGGACCACTTCCTGGCGGATCTCAGCGCCCTGACCCCGACCCCGGATGCCGCCCATCCCTTCCGTCTGGCCGTGGGGAGCACTGCCGTTCAGCCGGTCCAGTCCGCAGCGCTGCGGGAGGTCTATCTGGAAATCCATCCCCAGGACGCCGAGGCTCTGGGGCTGCGCCCCGGAGAGGCGGTGGAGGTGGGGGGCCATCAGGAGAAGCTCACGGCCACGGTGCGGGTCAGCCCAAGGGTGCGGCCCGGCAGCCTCTATCTCCCCGGGGATCTCACCCGGGAAACCCTCGCCCGGCTGGCCGCCGAAGCCCAGGAGACCGCGGCCCGTCTCCCCCGGTTCCGCAGTCTGGCGGTTTATCTGGCCAGAATCGCCGAGGAGTTCGAGGAGATTTTCGGCGTCCGGGTGCCCACCTCCCGCTACCTGCACCTGGGGCACACCTGGGTGGCCCTGGAAAACGACGGCCGGGTGCGCCTCGGGCTGGACGATTTCTCCCAGAAGCTCCTGGGTCCCGGGGACGGCGTCCAGGTTCCCTTGCCAGGGGAGGAAGTCCGGCGCCATGAGACCCACCTGGTCCTCTACCGGGGGAAGGGCCGGGCCCCGGTGCTCACCCCCCTGTATGGGGTGGTGGAGGCGGTGAACCGCAAGGTCCTGGAACGGCCCGGCCTCATCCACGATGACCCCTACGGCGACGGCTGGATCATGGTGATTGCCCCCACCAGCCTGGACCGGGATCTGGAGAACCTCATCCCCGGTCCGGAGGGGGTCTCCTTCGTGGAGCAGGAGACCATGCGCCTGCTGGCCATGCTGGAGCCCAGCGTCGGGGCCACCCTGCAGGCCGGCGGCAGCCTCATCGACGACATCTATGGCCAGTATCCGGACCTGGGCTGGGAGCGTCTGGTGAAGGAATTCCTGCGCACCGGCTGAAGCCGGGCCGGCGGCGGCCCAAAAGAAGCCGGGGATTGGGACCGCCGCCGGCTCTCTCCCCCTGAAGGGGGAATCCAGCAATACCTCACAGGGCCGGGAGCACCCCGGCCCTTTTTCCGGAAAGACCCGGGGGGAAGGCGGAACCGAGGCCCTCCCCCCTTTCCCGCTTCCCGTTTTCCTTGCGGTCAAGGAGGCGAGCCTGCTGGTTCGGAAGAGGCTTTGACCCCCCTCCGCCCTTCTGCCTCCCCCTCTCAGGTCGGCCCGGGCCGGGACCGGTGGGCCGCGGCTTCGGGGCCGCGCTGATGTGCATCCGGGATATTAGGGCCGTGAAGCAACACGCCCTCTTTTTCAGGGCCTTACGGCGAGGCCGGTGCTGAATTGCGCCCTTGGGTGGGCAGCTCCACCCGGGAGGACCTGCCTGAGGAATGTCTTCGGCGCTCTCACCTGGCGGCCGGTTTGGCAGCCCACCGTTTCCTGCTTCGGGGTCTTATGAGGCCGGGCGGGGCTCCCGGGTCTGGGAGGACGGCCGCCCCCGGCCCCGGCGGTGGCCGAACAGCTGGAAACGGCGCATTTTGTTGAACAGCGTGGTGCGGCTGATCCCCAGGCATCTGGCCGCCTCCTGCCGGTTCCAGCGGCAGCGCTCCAGGGTTTCCTGCAGAATGTGGCGTTCGGCCAGGGCCAGGGCCTCATCCAGGGTCAGGTTGTCGGTTACGGGAGGCATGGTCACGGGCTTTTCCCGCAGGTACGGGGGCAGGGATTCCGGCACCACATATTCCCCGGGGCTGAGGATCACCGCCTGTTCCATGACATTTTCCAGCTCCCGGACGTTGCCCGGCCAGTCATGGCGCAGGAGGATCTGGAGAGCGCTTTTGGCCAGGCCCTTGATGCGTCGCCGGTGGAGCAGATTGAAACGCTTGATGAAATGCTCTGCCAGGGGCGCCACATCCGCCAGCCGTTCCCGGAGGGGCGGGATAAAGAGCCCCACCACATTGACCCGGTAATAAAGGTCTTCCCGGAACCGCTCCCGGGCCACCTCCTCCTGCAGGGGAGTGTTGGTGGCACAGATGATGCGCACATCCACATGGATATCGGTGCTGCCTCCCACCCGTTGAATGCATTTTTCCTGAAGGACCCGAAGCAGCTTGGTCTGCAGGTTCAGGGAGGCGGAATTGATATCATCCAGGAAGATGGTGCCGCCGTCGGCTTCTTCAAACTTCCCCTTCTTGTCCCGGATGGCCCCGGTGAAGGCGCCCTTCACATGTCCAAAAAGTTCGCTCTCCAGGAGGGTTTCGGAAAGGGATCCGCAGCTGATCTTGACGAAGGGCTTGGATTTGCGCTCCGAGTGCTCGTGGATGTATTTGGCCAGCATGGATTTGCCGGTGCCGGATTCGCCGGTGATGAGCACGGTGGCCTGGGTGTCGGCGATGGTATGCACCAGCTCCAAAAGCTGGGCCATTTTCGGATCCCGGAAGGTGATGGTGCTCTGGGCCTCCCAGGGCCGAAGCCGCTTTTTCAGGTCCCGGTAGGACTTCAGGAGCTGCTGCTGCTCCAGGGCCCGCTGGATGGTGAGCCTGAGCCGGAGGTCGTCGATGGGCTTGGTGATATAATCATAGGCTCCCAGCTTGATGGCCTCCACCGCGCCGTCGATGTGGCCATGGCCGGTGATGAAGATCACCGGGGCGTCAGGCTCCAGCCCCTTGAGCTCCTTGAGGAGGTCCAGGCCGTTGAGGCCCGGCATCTGAATGTCCGACAGGATGAGGTGGAAGTGGTCGCCTTTGACCTTGTTGAGCGCCACCGTGCCATCCGTGGCGGTGTCCACCGCATAGCCCTCCAGGGTCAGGAGCTCCTTCAGGGACTGGCACACCAGGGGATCATCATCCACGACGAGGATTTTACTTTTCGCCACCCTGGCCTCCTGAAACCGAGGGCAGGAGGATGCGCACCAAGGTACCCGCCCCCGGTTCGCTTTCCACCACCAGTTTGCCTTGATAACGTTCCAGGATTTTCCGGCAGATGGGGAGCCCCAATCCCAGGCCCTCGCCGCTCTCCTTGGTGGTATAGAAGGGCTGGAAGATCTGCTCCACTTCCTCCGGCTTCAGGCCCGGCCCGCTGTCCTTGAAGGAGATCTCCACCCCCTGGGGCGTGAGGCCCCCCTGAATGAGGAGTCGGCCACCGGTGGGCATGGCCTGCAGGGCATTTTTGATGACATTGATGAACACGTGGTACAGGTCCCCCTCCGCGGACACCTGGCGCAGCTCCGGCGCCGGGAGAAAATCCACCTGGACCCGCTGGTCACTGGCCTGGAACATCATGATCTTCACCGCCTCCTGCAGGAGATTCAGGAGGTTGTCGGCGGACCGGGGGGCTTTCAGGGGATTGGCCGAGGACAGCAGCGAGCGGATGGTGAGGGACATCCGGTGGAGGCCCTTCAGGGCCTCGGTGAGGTAGCGCTCCACCTCGGCCGGGTCCTCCTTTTTGCGCTGGGCCAGGGAAATGTAGCGCCGCACGCCGTCCAGGGGATTGTTCAGCTCGTGGGCCACGCACAGGCTGAGCTTGCCCATAATGGCCAGATGCTCGTAAAGGTGGAGACGCTGCCGCAACTGCTCCACTTCGCCGACATCCTCCACCACCACCAAGGCAGCCTGGGTGGGGCCACCGGTGAGGGAGGGGAGGATTTTTATCCCCAGAAAAAAGGGCTGCCGGCCGGAGGGATGAGCCTTGAGAAGGGGAAATTCCCGGGGCTCGCCGTCCGTAAGGAGCTCCCGGCAGGCCCGGGCCAGGGCCTCCTGATCCGGCGGGGCCAGACCCAGGGCGGCGGGCAGAAAGATCCCCGCCACCTCCGAAGGCGACACGCCTGCCAGTTGTGCCAGGGTCCGGTTGGCCAAAAGGATCTTCAGGTCGGGGTCCACCAAGGCGAGCCCCAGGGGCAGCGGTTCCTGGAGCAGGGACCGGAGCAGGGGTTCGGCCTCCGGCACCGGGGCGGTGTGCCGCCGGTCCAGAAACTCCGCCAGCAGCCGGGCCAGGAGCCAGCCGAGAAAGAGTTCCCGGGCCTGGAAGGGGGAGCCGTCCCGGCGGTCGGTGAAATTCAGCACCCCCCAGAACCGCACCCCCTTCACCGGCAGGATGAGGAAGCTGGGACTCCGGTAGGAATACCGGGAGGGCAGGGGCAGGGATTCCAGACGCACGTCCCGCACCAGGAGGGGCCGCTGGGAGGCGGCCACCTGGCCCATGACGCCCTCGGCCAGGGGCACCACCGCCCGCCTCCGGGCCTCGGCCTCCGACCCCCGGGCCGCCACGCCGGTGAAGTGTTCCTCCTTTTCCTGATAAAGAAAAAAGGAGCTGCGGGTGGTCCGCAGAAGCTCCTCCGCCACCTCCAGGATCCGGTCCGCCAGCCGGGCCAGGTCCGTCTCCGTCCGGCTGGCCTCCCGGAGGGAAACCAACCGTGCTGCCTCCGGGGTGCCGGTCAAAAGCTCCAGGCTCTCCCAGCCCAGGGCCTCGGCCCCCGCCAACAGCATCTCCATCTCCTGCTGGAGACGGCGCAGGCGCCGGAATTCCACCGCCCGGGAGAGGGCGTGACGCAGCATCTCCACCTGGATGGGCTTGCTGAGGTAATCAAAGGCCCCCAGCTTCACCGCAGCCACGGCGTCCTGGAAATTGGCAAAACCGGTGAACACAATGACCGGGGTCTCGGGATGGTGCAGTTTCACATACTGCACCATCTCCAGACCCCCCACGTCCGGCATCACCATATCGGTGAGCACCACGTCATAGGTGCGGGTCCTGAGCTTGACCTGGGCTTCCCGAGGATGGGTGGCGGTATCCACCAGATAGTCGGGGGTGAGCAGGTCCTTCACCAGCTTCACCATGGTGGGATCGTCGTCCACCACCAGTATCCAGGGGCTCTCCTTCATGCTGGATCCCCATCGGCTGGAGACAGCGGCGCTACCGGCGCCCGGGGCAGGCTTGCCGGCCACCCCGGAGCCGGAAGGGAGATCCTCCTGATGCCGGGATTCCCTCATGCCGCCACCCCCCCATACTGACGCTGCAGGTAATGACGGTACTCGCCGGTGCGCACCCGGGTCAGCCAGTCCGGATGACCCAGATACCACGCCACCGTGCGCCTCAGCCCATCCCGGAGGGATACCTGCGGTTCCCATCCCAGGGTGGTGCGGACCTTGGTGAGATCCAGGGCGTAGCGCCAATCGTGGCCCGGCCGGTCGGGGACAAAGGTGATGAGATGCTCCCGGGGCCCCAGGTCGGGGCGCTGGGCCTCAAGTTCGGCCAAAAGCAGGCGCACCAGCTCCAGGTTGGAGATCTCCTGGCGGCCCCCCAGGTTATAGCTTTCGCCGGGTTCCCCCGCCTCCAGCACCTTCAGAAGCCCCCGGCAGTGATCCTCCACATAAATCCAGTCCCGGATGTTGCCCCCGGTGCCGTACAGGGGCACCGGTTTGTCCTCCAGGGCCTGGCAGAGGGCAAAGGGGATGAGCTTTTCAGGGAACTGATAGGGACCGTAGTTGTTGGAACAGTGGGTCACCAGCACCGGCAGGCCGTAGGTGCGGAAATACGCCTTCACCAGCCAGTCCGCCCCGGCCTTGGAGGCGGAATAGGGACTGGAGGGCGAGTAAGGGGAGGTCTCCCGGGTGGGGGGCGCCTCGGAGCTCAGGGAGCCGAAGACCTCATCGGTGCTGATGTGCAGAAACCGGCGGCCCCGGGCACCCGAGTCCTTCCCCCAGGCACGCCGGGCCGCCTCCAGCAGGTGGCCGGTGCCCACCACATTGGTGCGGATGAAAACACTGGGATCCAGGATGGAGCGGTCCACATGGGTTTCGGCCGCGAAGTGGACCACCAGGTCGATCTCAAAGCGGGAAAAGACCCCCCAGACGGCCTCCCAGTCCGCCACATCCCCCCGGATAAAGGTATAGTGTGGATCGTCCGCCAGCTCCGCCAGATTGTCCAGATTGCCGGCGTAGGTGAGAAGGTCAAAATTGATGAGGGACCAGTGGGGGCGCTCCTGCCTCAGGAAACGGAGGAAATTGGAGCCGATGAACCCTGCCCCCCCTGTCACCAAGACCGTGGTCATGCCGTTTCCCCCTGCCTGAGGCTTCTTCCCCGCCAGTGTGGTGACCCGCGGACCCCTCTCCGTTTCAGGTTTGTTCCCGCTCTGGAAGCCTTCCTGGTCAAGAAAATGGGCAAGCTTTCACATACTAAACGACATTTCCTCCAAAAACTTTAACCTTGTTTTTCAGGTAATAGACAATGGATGCTGTTTTTTGTTTGCGGAAAAGAGAAAGGAAGGGGGCCGGAAAAGAGGCACAGGGGTGACCACCTCTCTCAGGTCCGGGCCACATCCCCGACGGCCCGTATCTCACCCCTCCTGCCACCTTTTCCTGCCCGACTGCTGGCCGGAAGGGACCACCCATTACGATGGCTATATACTATGAAATCCCGGGAAGGGCAAGGAAAAAATCAGGCTTCAGCTGCCCAGTATATAGCGATAGATCATATGAACCCAGGGGTTGAGGTAGGGGCTGATCACCCCGCCGGGGGTGAGCCGGTCCAGGAGGGCCAACCCCAGGAGGGCAAAGGGGCCGAGACGGCGGAGGAGCCAGGCGGCCTGCGGCGGCAGAAGCCGGATCAGGATCTCCCCGGCGGCCAGGGGCGGCAGGGGCAGGATATTGTAGACCGCCATGGTGACATTCACCCCCATGACCATCTCAAAGACCAAAGGCGTGGCGCCGAACCAGCGCATCAGGGCCACGATGCTGGCCGCGATATTGGCCAGGAGCAGATTGGCCACCGGGCCCGCACTCCGGGCCAGCACGGTATAAAGGAAGGGCCGGGGGAATTTGCTGGCATCGATGTCCAGGGGTTTGGCCCAGCCGAAGCCCCCCACCAGGAAGCACAGGGTCCCCAGGACATCCAGGTGCAGAAAGGCAATATAGTGGTGGCGGTCTTTGGCCCCGGGACGGCGGTCCCCCAGCAGGGTGGCCACAAGCGCCTGGCCCTCGGCATTCACCAGCACCGCAAAGAGAATGGCCAAAATAAAGGAAATAAAGGCGTCCACCGCCAGGGTCTGAGGATCCAGATAGTAGGGAAGGGGCCAGGGTTTATATGCGGGCATCGAAATGCTGGCGGCAGAGAAATGGGAGGCAGAGCCCAAGGGCCCTGCCTCCCGGTGAGGGCCCACCTTGCGGGAGGTGGGCCCGGCTCAGAGGCTTATTCCTTGGCGTGAATCGGCCGCTTGGTGACCCAACAGATGACCACCGCGATGATGAGCACCAGACCGGAGAGATAAAAGGCGTAATCAAAGGAGCCGTACACGTCCCGGATGGTGCCGGCAATCCGGGCCATGAAGAACCCGAGACCCCAGCCGATGAACACCAGGCCGTAGTTCATCCCCAGGTTCTTGGGCCCGAAGAAGTCCGCGGTGAACGAGGGCATCAGGGCCAGACCGCCGCCATACTGCCAGTAGGCGATGCCCAGGGAGAGGAAGAGGAGATACACGTTCCCCGACGCAATGATGAAGGGCGTCAGGAAGAGGAACAGGGCGGAGACGATGCAGTTCAACGCATAGGCATTGGAGCGGCCGATCTTGTCGGAGTAGAGACCGGTGCCCACCCGGCCTATGGCGTTCACCGCGCCGCCGAAGGAGGGCAGCAGCCACGCCATGGCCGCCACTTCCGGGTTGGCCTTGGCGGTCTCCGCCATCAGCTTGGCCGCGTTGGCAATGACCATCAGACCGGACTGGGTGGTGCCGATGAACATGAGCATCAGGGCATAGAACTGCCAGGTTTTGACCATTTCGGACGGCGCCCAGTCAATAGCGGTGCCCACCGGCGCGGCGGGAGCCATCCCGGGTTTCACCGGCGGGGCCGGCGGCACATATCCGGGCTCCGGCCAGGCCAGGAGCGAACCGGCGATGATCACCACGATGGCGAAGAAGATGCCCAGCCACACAAAGCTGTAGGTGATGCCGTTTTTAATGAGATAGTTGGCCAGGGGCGAAATGTACAGGGCCGCGCCGCCGTAGCCGCCCACCACCAGACCGGCGATGAGACCCCGCCTGTGGGGCCCGAACCACTTCAGGGCCGCGGGAGTGGGGGCGGCGTAGCCGATGCCCATACCGATGCCGCCCAGGATGCCGAAACCGATGATCAGCCCGGCATAGCTCTTGGCCAGACCGGAGATGATGCAGCCGGCCGCCAGGAAGAGACCGCCGGTGATGGCCCCCACCTTGGGTCCGAACTTATCCTGGATGCGGCCCCCGGGAATCATGAATAAGGCGAAGACCAGAACGCAGATGGAAAAGGGCATGGAGGCCTGGGCGTTGCTCAGATAATGCCAGCCCTCGTTGATGCCGGTCATGGGCTGACCGACCATTTTCTCGTTGATCAGGGCCTTGGCCCACACGCTCCATGCGTACAGGATTCCCAAGCAGAGGTTGACCGCGGTGCCGGCAAAGGTGACTACCCACGCCTTGGCAGGGACTTTGTCCGCCATAAAACCCTCCTCGTTGTATAAGGACTGAGTGCCAAAAAGCCCTAAAAATTCCCTTTATTTTGACGCCAAAAATCCCCCGGCCTGTCGGCCTCCCTTCACCTCCTTTCTGGGGGGCGGGCTTTCCACGGAAGGGTAGTGCCTTGGTCTCGCAATTTCATGATAGCCAGGAGAAAATTTTTCTGGCAAGGAAAATCAACGGCCCTGTTTTTATTTTTCTGTCCAATTTCCGACCCACAATGTCCATTATCAGACCTGGTTACCTTGGTGGGGCCACCGCCCGGAAAGCCGCCACCGTGGCCTCCAGCTGGGCCTGGGTGTGGGCCGTGGAGACAAACCAGGCCTCAAACTGGGAGGGCGGCAGATAGATCCCCTGGGCCAGCATCCCCTGGAAGAAACGCCGGAAGGCGGCCAGATCGGCCTGCTGGGCCTCCGTCAGGGAACGCACCGGCCCCGGGGTGAAAAACACCGTCAGCATGGAGCCCACCCGCTGCACACACCAGGGCAGACCCTGCTCCTGGATCACCTCGGCGAGACCCCCCGCCAGCCCGGCGGTTTTGGCCTCCAGGGCGTCGTAGATCCCGGGCTCCTTCAGGGCTTTCAGGGTGGCCAGCCCCGCGGCCACCGCCACCGGATTGCCGGAGAGGGTCCCCGCCTGATAGACCGGGCCCAGGGGCGCCAGCTGCTCCATCAGCTCCCGCCGGCCGCCGTAAGCCCCCACCGGCAGCCCCCCGCCGATGATCTTCCCCAGGCAGGTGAGATCCGGGGTGACCCCATACAGAGCCTGGGCCCCGCCCCAGGCCACCCGGAAGCCGGTGATGACCTCATCGAAGATGAGGAGGGCCCCCTCCCGGCGGGTGAGCTCCCGCAGGCCCGGCAGAAACCCGGGCTCCGGCGGCACCACCCCCATGTTCCCCGCCACCGGCTCCACGATGACCGCGGCGATCTCCCCAGGGTAGCGGGCGAAGGCCTCACGCACCGCCTCCAGGTCGTTGTAGGGGAGAGAAAGGGTGAGTTCGGCGATGGCGGGGGGCACCCCGGGGCTCCCGGGGATGCCCTGGGTGAGCACCCCGCTCCCCGCCGCCACCAGAAAGGAGTCGGCATGCCCGTGGTAGCAGCCGTCGAACTTGATCACCCGGGGCCGGCCGGTGACCGCCCGGGCCAGCCTCAGGGAGCTCATGCAGGCTTCGGTGCCGGAGCTCACCAGGCGCACCATCTCCAGGGAAGGGACCGCCTCACACAGCAGCTCCGCCAGCTCCAGCTCCCCGGGAGTGGGGGCCCCGAAGCTGGTGCCCCGGGCCGCCGCCTCCGCCACCGCGGTCACCACCGTCGGGTGGGCGTGCCCCAGGATCAGGGGGCCCCAGGAACCCACATAGTCCAGGTAGGTATTGCCGTCCACATCAAAGACCCGGGCGCCGTCCCCCCGGGCGATGATCCGGGGAGTAAGCCCCACCGCGCCCCAGGCCCGCACCGGACTGTTCACCCCGCCGGGCATCAGGTGCCGGGCCCGCTGGAAGAGC
>Ga0197142_1003033_pt1 | contig 14318 bp, 12 predicted proteins | sample GBS60_MetaG_FD_148614 | JGI IMG/M metagenome (GOLD analysis project Ga0197142, IMG submission 148614) | Sediment microbial communities from Great Boiling Springs, Gerlach, Nevada, United States - GBS 60_MetaG | ecosystem: Environmental > Aquatic > Thermal springs > Hot (42-90C) > Sediment... | reverse complement strand
CTTGCAGGTTCCAGCCGCCGTTGGCGTCCACACGCAGCGCGACCCCTTGAGGCGCGACCTGCCGAATCGCCTCAAACATCGCTTGGTCTGCCTCGATGCCTGCGGGGTTGCCCAGCTTGATTTTGAGTGCGCGGGCTTGGGTGAGTTCCAGCCAATCGCGGGTGCGTTGCTGCGCCACTTCAGGCGGGCTGATGCCTATCGTCACGGAGGTCGGCACAATCGCCTCGCGGGAGAGCCCTAAGAGCTGCCAGAGGGCAAGTCCCGTGCGCTTGCCGAGCCAGTCCCACAGGGCAAGGTCGATCGCAGCGCGGGCAGCAGAGCCGATGCCCGCCTCCCGCAGGGCGCGCTCGACGCGCGCCCGCTCCAACGGGTGGAGCGGCTCCAGCAACGGGCGCGCCTGCGCGAGGTGTTCCAGAATCTGTTCTGTGCTTTGCCGAAAATCGCCGATGCCGAATGGCGACGCCTCGCCCCAGCCTTCGATGCCGTCCGCCTCCACGCGCACCCACACATTGACCGTCTGCGCGGTTGTGCCACGGCTGATGGTGAGCGGGAATCGCTTATTGACCGTGAAAGTCGCCCACGCGAGCTGCATAGGGTCGCGATTCGGCGGGTACGCCAGAGTTCCTACCCCTACACGCTCGCCCAGCCATTAGCCGACCAATTCTTCAGGCGTGAACCATAGGTTCAGCTCGTATGCCGCCGCTTCAGGGTCGGACGAGCCGTGAATAATATTTTGTTCGATATCGAGACCGAAGTCGCCACGAATAGTGCCAGGCGCAGCGTTCGCTGGGTTCGTCGCGCCCATCATCTGGCGAGTAATCTCGATTGCGTTCGGGCACTCCAGCACCATCGCAACGACGGGACCAGAAGTGATAAAGTTCACCACACTCTCAAAAAAGGGCTTGTCGCGATGCACTGCGTAGTGTTTCTCGGCGAGTTCGCGCGTGGGACGCACCATCTTCAGCCCCACGATTCGGATACCGCGCCGTTCAAAACGCTGAATAATCTCTCCCACTAACCCGCGGCGCACGCCGTCGGGCTTGACGAAAATCAAAGTGCGCGTAGTCTGACTCATAAACGCCTCCTTAGCGTACTCTCTAAGCGTCGCTCTGCGACAGGGAAATTATACCTGTGGGGGTGGTTTGGGCTATAATATACGCGGAGGGTATCTGTATGCGGAAATGGTTTACCGTGCTGTTGCTGACGGGGTTCAGTCTCGTCGCGTGGGCGCAGAACCCCCCAAAAGCGCCTACGCTCCCAGAGAATGTTGCGAAGCGGGAGCATGACCAGCTCGTTCAAGCAATCAACTTGCTATCTAAGGGCAATTTCGAAGAAGCGGAGAAGTTAGTAAAGCCGTTAGCGATTCCTGCCGCCATTCGCGTCTATGGCAGCTGGGCGACCATCCCGATTGACCTGCGCGAGGGGTTCCGCCAAGCGGCGATGGAGGCGGTTCAGCACTGGAACACGGCTCTGGGCGGTAGCCCTCGTATCGAGTGGACAGACGATGAACGCGCCGCCGATGTGCAGATTGTGTTCGAAGAGGATGTTGCTGAGATTACGGCAGGGCAGTTTCGCCTGATGCACGGGCGGGCGCGCCTGTTCCTACCGCCGAATCAGGGCGACCGTCGGCGCGTGCGCGCACGAATCGCGACCTATATTCCCTACACCGAGATGCCCCAGTCCCCAAAAGCGGTGGCGCACTTGGTGGGGCAGGCGATTGGCGCCTATTTAGGGCTGGGTGAAAGCCAAAAAGACACCGACCTGATGGGTCCTGTGTGGAACTCAGAAGACCTACCGACCGCGCCCACCCGTGAGGAAGTGGAGCGCGTGCGTGCCCTGAACCAAGTGCGCGCAACACTTACAGACTACATCACGCGCCGAGTCGCCGTTTACCTGCCCAAACCGAAGATCGTTATCGAGCCGATGGAGTACGACTTCGGCGAAATTACGCAAGGTGCGGTGGTCAAGCACACCTTCGTCGTGAAGAACTTGGGCGACGCGCCTCTGGAAATCACGGCGCGCCCCAGCTGCGGCTGCGTCACTCCGTACTATGACAAAGTAATCGAACCGGGCAAGGAAGGCAGAATCGAGGCGGAACTGCGCTCGGCGGGCTTTCGCGGCGCACAGATTAAGACCATCCAGGTCACCAGCAACGACCCCGACAACCCGAATCTGACCCTGCGCCTGACCACCACCATCCGCGTCGCCATCGAAGTCAAGCCCAGCGAGCAGATTCCTATCGCCCTGAAAACCGATGAACCGACCGTGCAGGAGGTGGAAATTGTTTCCAACACCAACGAACCGCTGGAGGTGCAAGAGGTGCGCGTGAATGTGCCCTTTGCCCGCGCAGAAGCCCAAAAAATCGACGACAAGCGCACGAAGGTGACGATTACTATCAGCCCTGAAGCGCCACCTGGACGCAACACCATTCTGGCGACGGCGCGCACCAACTCCAGCGCAATGCCGCAGGTCAACATCGCGCTGAACTACGAGAAGGGCATCATCGTGACACCGACAACCGTCTTCTTCGGCGCGATTAACTCGGCGACGCCGCTGCCTGTGGAGCGTGTGGTCACCGTTAGCCGCAGCGATAAGGGCTTCCAAATCAAACGGTTCGAGGTGGATGACCCGAATGTCGAGGTGCGGCACGAGGCGACCCAAGACGGCAAGCAGCACCGTTTCATCCTGCGCTATAAAGGCGGCTGGCAACCCGGCACAGTGCGCAAAAACCTAATCATCGAGACCGATGACCCCCAGCAATCGACGCTGCGGGTGTCGTTGATGGCGAATGTGCTGTCGGCAAGTCTCAACTGACCCTATTGGGCGCGTACCCCTTGACACAAGCGCGCCCGATAGGGTATCATACTGTGCGTTAGGTGGCCCCATGGTCTAGCGGTCGAGGACGCCTGGTTCTCAGCCAGGAGGACGGGGGTTCGAATCCCCCTGGGGTCACCAATAACACGCTCTTGCACCGCGTGAAGCTTTCCTCGCCCCCTTCCTATTTCGACACAACAGTTGAGGATACAGCGGCAGGAACCCCATCTGACGCGGCGAATGGGTGCTTCCGTGCGTGTGCTTATGCTGTCGTGGGAGTATCCCCCGCGAATTGTGGGGGGCATAGCTCGCCATGTGCAAGAGCTCTCCGAGGCGTTGGCGGCGCTGGGAGTGCAGGTGCATGTGATTACGGCGATGCACCCCGACGCGCCCGAAGAAGCCACTGAAAACGGCGTGCATCTGCATCGGGTGGGCGCGCCCCCGTCCCCGCACGGCGACTTTCTGCAAGGCGTGTGGGCGATGAACGCCGCGTTCGAAGCGCGTGCCGACACGCTGATACGAGACCTCCTGCGTGGCAAGCCCGCCCAACGCCAACGCGAGCCGCTGCTGCTGCACGCGCACGACTGGCTGGTGCATCCTGCCGCGAAATCGCTCAAGCACCGCCACAAACTGCCACTAATTGCTACCCTCCACGCCACTGAACACGGCAGGCACGGCGGCATCCACTCCGACCTCTCCCGCACCATCCACCAACTGGAGTGGGAGCTGAGCTACGAGGCGTGGCGTGTGATTGTGTGTAGCGCGTTTATGCGCGGCGAGGTGATGCGAGCGCTCAACACACCCTACGACAAGCTCGATGTCATCCCCAACGGCGTCCGCGCCGAGAAGTTCCAGTTCGAGTTCCCCGAAGCGGAGCGGCAGGCATTTCGGGCGCGCTTCGCCGAGCCGAACCAACCACTGATTTTCTTCGTAGGGCGCATGGTGCGCGAGAAGGGCGTGCATGTGCTGCTGCAAGCGATGCCCATCGTGCGGGCGGAACTCCCCGACGCAAAGCTGGTGGTGGTGGGCGGCGGCTACCGCGCCCACCTGGAAGAGTTCGTGCGCTTTTGCCACATGGAGGACGCTGTTCAGTTCACAGGCTTCATTCCTGACAGCGACCTGCTGCGCCTGTATCGTGTGGTCGATGTGGCGGTCTACCCCAGCCTGTATGAGCCGTTCGGAATTGTCGCACTGGAGGCGATGGCGGCGGGCGCGCCCGTGGTCGTCTCCGATGCGGGCGGACTAAAAGAGGTCGTGCGCCACGAGGAGACGGGCATCCTGACCTACGCAGGCAATCCAGAAAGCCTCGCGTGGGGCATCCTGCGCGTGTTGCAAGACCCCGCCGCTGCGCGACGCCGCGCCCAAAACGCCCTGAAAGCCGTCCAACGCGAGTTCAACTGGAACCGTATCGCCCAGCACACGCAACAGGTCTACAAGCGAGTCTGGAACGAATACAAAAACGCACACTGGGAGTAGACCTGCATCTTTTGCAGGGCATTTGGGCTATAATATAGGCGATGTGGAATAACGCCTGCGGTGGCGCACCATGCGAGTGAGTATCTTTGGGTTGGGCTATGTCGGAGCGGTATCAGCGGCGTGTCTCGCGAAAGAGGGGCACACGGTCATCGGTGTCGATGTCGATCCGCATAAGTTAGACCTCATCCGTCGGGGCAAAGCCCCCATCGTAGAGGCCAATTTAGAAGCGTACCTCACGCAGGCAGTGGAGTTGGGCAGACTGACCGTGACCGATGATCCCACCGAGGCGGTTCACAACACCGAGATCTCCCTACTGTGTGTGGGCACGCCGAGCAAGGAAAACGGCGACCTACGCACCGATTACTTAGAGCGCGTCGCCCGCCACATCGGCGAGGCGCTCATCACGAAGCAAGACTACCACCTCGTAGTTATTCGCAGCACGATACTGCCCGGCACAGCGGAAGAGGTCGTGCTGCCCATCCTTGAGGAGGCGTCGGGCAAGCGCGTGAACGAACACTTTGGGCTGGCGGTGAATCCCGAATTCCTCCGCGAGGGCACTGCGATTGCCGATTTTTACGACCCGCCCTTCACTGTGGTCGGCGCGCTGCGCCCAGAGGATGCAGAAACCGTCGCTGCGCTCTACGAGTCGGTGAAGGCGCCGCTGTTTCTGGTGTCCGTTCGCACCGCGGAGATGATTAAGTACGCCTGCAACGCCTTCCACGCGCTTAAAATCACCTTCGCCAACGAGTTGGGCATGCTCTGCAAGGCAGAAGGCGTCGACAGCCACGAGGTGATGCGTATCTTCTGTGCCGACACGAAGCTGAATATCTCGTGCAAATACCTCACGCCTGGCTTTGCGTTCGGCGGGTCGTGCCTGCCGAAAGACCTGCGCGCCCTCACCTACCGCGCCCGCGCAAACGACCTGGAATTACCGATGCTGGAAGCCATCCTGCCCAGCAACCGCCGCCAAATCGAGGAGGTTGTCAAGCGCATCGTACGGATGCGCAAACGCAAGGTGGGACTGTTTGGGCTGTCGTTCAAGCCTGGCACAGACGACTTGCGCGAAAGCCCCCTCGTCGAACTTGCCGAGCAACTCATCGGCAAGGGCTATCGCCTGCTGATTCACGACCCAAATGTCTCTTACGCGGCACTCTACGGCTCGAATAAAGCGTTTATTGAGCGCGAAATCCCGCATATTCGCGAAATCCTGTGCGAGGACGCCCGCGCCGTCGTCCAGTACGCCGAAGTGCTTGTAATTGGACATCTCGATTCCGCAGCGCGTGAGGCAATCCTCGCGGAGCATCGCGAGAGCCAAGTCATCGTCGACCTTGCCCGCGCGCTGACGCCAGATTCACTGAGAGGGCGCTATGTCGGACTGTACTGGTAAACCGAAAGGAAGAGTGCTGATATTAGTGGAGAACCTGCCCGTGCCGATGGACAGGCGCGTGTGGCAGGAGTCGCTCGCGCTGACCGAAGCGGGCTACGAAGTGTCGGTCATCTCGCCGCGCCCTAAAGATGAGCCTGAGTACATGGAGCTTAACGGCGTGCATCTCTACCGCTACCCGATGCCCCCGCCCACCAAAAGCGTGCTGAGCTTCCTCTACGAATTCACCTACTGCTGGCTGCAGACTTGGCGACTGACGCGGCGCGTGTGGAAAGAGCGCGGCTTCGATGTGATTCAGACCTGCAATCCACCTGATACCTTCTGGCTGATTGGGCGCTGGTACAAGCGTAAAGGCATCAAGTTCGTGTTTGACCAGCATGACCTGTGTCCAGAGTTGTACGAATCGCGCTTTGGTCGGCGTGGTCTATTCCACAAGGGGCTGCTGTGGCTGGAGAAGCAGACCTACCGCGCCGCTGACGCGGTAATTGCTACCAACGAGTCCTATCGGCGCGTGGCGATGGAGCGTGGGGGTGTATCGCCTGACCGTATCACCGTCGTACGCAGCGGACCGTTGGCGAGCCAATTCCAGCGCGTGCCGCCCGACCCTGCCCTCAAGCGCGGACGCCCTTACTTAGGCGTCTATCTCGGCGTGATGGGCGCGCAGGACGGCGTGGACTATCTGCTGCGCGCGATTGCCCATGTCGTGCATACCTTCGGCTATCACCAGTGCCACTTCGCGCTGATTGGCGGCGGCGATATGTACCCCGACCTCGTGAAACTCGCGCACGAGTTGAACCTCACCGACTTCGTGGAGTTCACTGGGCGCATCCCTGACGATGACCTGCTTCGCTACTTCAGCACTGCCGACATCGCCCTCGCGCCCGACCCGCTGAACCCCCTCAACGATGTCTCTACCATGAACAAGATCATCGAATACATGGCGGTCGGGCTGCCGATTGTCTCATTCGACCTCAAAGAGTCGCGCTACTCGGCACAAGATGCGGCAGTCTACATCCCCAACAACGACGAGAAAGCCTTCGCACAGGCGATTATCGACTTGCTGAACGATCCCGAACGCCGCCGTCAGATGGGCGAGTTCGGACGCAAACGGTTCCTGGAGTGCCTCAGCTGGGAACACAGTCGCGAGAAACTGATTGAGCTCTATGACAACCTGATGATGCAACCGTGCGAGCGCGGGAAATCTGTGGGTAAATAGGCGACAACGATGCGCAAACTGATTCTGGCATACGCAGGGGACTTTGCCGAGTATCCGATGGGCGGCGTATTGGAGTATACGAAAAACTTCGCCCGATACGCTCCCGTCGAACTCTACTGTGTCGGGATTACGACCAACCCAGACCTACCCCTGCGCCAGTGGACGACTGTGCGCCTGAAGAACTCGGAGCGACCCTTCCTGCCCTTGCTCTATGTAGACGACGAGAAGCAGCGTCGCTCGAAAATCCCTCTGAACTTCAAGTTCCTGAACGCGCTCAAGCGGCAGAAGGCGGAGTTCCTACGGATGGGCGCAGCGGTCTATATCCAGCGCGCCGAACACGGGCTGGCGTTCCTGCACGACGACATCCCGCTTTATTTCAACACGCACGGGCAGTCGGCGTTTTTCGAGAAGTGGACAACGCACCCGCTGTTCCGCTGGCGGGCATTCCGCGCGTGGTTCCAGCGCATGGAGGCGCGCGTGATTGCCCGTGCGCAGGGCGTGTTCACCATCAGCCCCGCCGACTACGACTACTATGTCACCAAGTTCCCACAACACGCGCACAAAATTCACTACACGCCGCTGGGCATCGAGACCGACGAATACGCCCCGCCTGCCGAGCGCCCGCGTGGCGCACCGCAGATTCTATTCGTGGGCAGGCTGGACGCCTCGAAGGGGCTGGATCTGCTGATTGCGGGCTTCGCGCGGTTCCGCCAGCGCTACCCCGACGCGACGCTCACCATTGTCGGCGGCTCGCACGATTTCAACCCCGTCGAGACCGAAGTGCGCAACGCTATCGCGCAATGCGGTGTCTCCGACGCTGTAGTAATGACGGGCTTGCTGCCGCGCGAGGCGATTTTGCCGTATTATTATCAGGCAGATGTGTTCGTGATGACCTCGCTGTGGGAAGGCTTGCCGACCGCGCTGCTGGAAGCGCTCGCGTGCGGCGTGCCCGCTGTGGTCACGAATGTGGGTGGTATGCCCGCCGTCGTCAAAGACGGCGAGAACGGCTATGTGCTGACTGAGCGCGCCCCCGAACAGTTGGCAGCCCTCATCGAGCGCTGCTACCTGAATCGGGACGCGCTCAGCCCCGCCGCACGGCGCATCGCCGAGCAATACTCAATCAAAGCACATGCAGAAAAAGTCTGTCAACTGATGGGGCTGACCCCGATGCCCCAGCCAATCGCGCAGGAGCTGGTATGCTGAAAGAGCCTGAGATGGAGCGAGTCGGCTCGCTTGGCGAGCAGCCGCGCAAGGTTCTCTTGGTACTGGAGAACCTGCCCGTGCCGCACGATCGCCGCATGTGGCAGGTGGCGACCTCGCTGCAGCGCGCAGGCTACCATGTGTCGGTCATCTCGCCCCGACCGCCCGAAGACCCCGAATACTGCGTGCTGGAAGGCGTCCACCTCTACCGCTACCCAATGCCGCCCCCCACCCACAGCGTCGGCAACTTCGTCAAAGAAGCACTCTACTGCCTGTGGCATACCTTCCGCCTGAGTAAGCGCGTCGAGCGCGAACAGGGCTTCGATGTGTTCCATGTGGGCAACCCGCTGGACATCTTCTGGTCTATTGGGCTGTATTACAAGGCGCGCGGCAAAAAGTTCGTGTACGAGCATCGCGACCTGTGCCCTGAACTCTACGAGGTGCGCTTCAAAAAACGCGGGCTGTTTTACCACCTGCAGGTGCTGTTCGAACGCTGGTCGTACCAACTGGCGGATATGATCATCGAGATGAATGAATCGTACCGCCAGAATGCGCTGGAGCGCGGCAAGGCAGACCCCGAAAAGATCGTAATTGTGCGCAGCGGTCCACGCGCGTCCGAGTTTATGCCCGTGGAGCCTGACCTGAGCGTCAAGCGGGGCAAAAAGCACCTCGTGTGCTATTTGGGCATCATGGGACCCCAAGATGGCACGGACATCTTCGTCAAGGCGGCGCATCACATCGTCTATACGCGCGGCTATCGCGATGTGCATTTTCTCGCGATTGGCTCAGGCGACTGCTTGGAGGAGGTCAAGCAACTGGCACAGGAATTGAACCTGAACAACTACATTACCTTTACAGGCTTTGTGCGCGAGCGCGACCTATTGCTACGCTACCTCAGTGCCGCCGATGTGGGCGTCGCCAGCGACCCCGACAACACCTACACCGCACGCTCCACGATGAACAAAATCATCGAATTTATGGCGGTAGGTCTGCCCATCGTGGCGACGCAGAGCATCGAAAACAAGTGGTCGGCGCAAGAAGCGCTCATCTCGCCGCCCGACGACCGCCCCGAATCGTTTGGCGACACAATCTTAGAATTGCTGATGGATGAGGAGCGCCGTCGGTTCATGAGCCAATACGGGCGCCAGCGGTTTCTGGACTGCCTCAGTTGGGAGCGCAGCGAGCAGGTGCTGCTCACGGCATACGATCGGCTGTTTTGCGGTCTGCCGCCCAACGCGCCGTGCGGGAAGTAGCGAGAGTTCATGAATTGCCCTCTCCTTGAGGTTCCCCCCGCTTCGCGAGGGGAACCGAGCAACGCACCCGTTCGGTTCCCCCTGTTCGCAGGGGGAACCTTAAGGAGGGGGTACAAAGCAGTCTCACATTACGACGCCCCCACTTCCAAGCGCACAAAGCGCACGACCTTTAGGTCGCTGCCCGCCGCCTTGAGCATATCGCCGATAGTCTTCGACTCGTCCTTGTAGAAGGGCTGTTCCAGCAGGGCGACCTTTTGGACGAAGCCCTTGTTCACGCGCCCGCGCGCGATATTTTCGGCGATATTTTCAGGCTTGCCCTCGTTAATCGCCCGCTGCTTCTCGATTTCCAGCTCCTGCTGCAGCACATCCGCAGGAATCTCCTCTTTAGAGAGGTACTGTGGCGCGCTCCAGGCAATCTGGATGGCGATTTCGTGGGCGAGATTTTGCAAAGTGTCCTTGTCCGCGCTGCCTGTTAGCACGACCATCACGCCGACGAGTTTGTTGTGGTGGATGTAGATGTCCACGACGCCGTTCTCGCCGTTGGGCACACGCGCGACAGCGTAGTTTTGGAAGGCAATCCGCTCGCCTGTCTTACCGATAGCGATTTCGATTTGCTTCTCGACGGTCAGGCTGCTGTCGGCAAAGGACGGTCGCTGCAGAATGGCGTCCATTTGTCCTTCTGCGCCGACGGCAAGCGCATGCTGTACAAGTTCGTTGGCAAGGTTCAGGAACTCCTCGTTGCGTGCGACGAAGTCGGTCTCGCAGCGCAGGTCGATGAGTGCGCCTGTGCGTCCGTCTGCACTCAGGGCGCCTGCGATTACGCCTTGATTGACCTCTTTGCTGGCGCGCTTGCTGGCGATGATTGCACCCTTCTCACGCAGGATGAGGCGGGCTTTTTCGATATCACCGCCCGCCTGCTCCAGCGCGTTTTTGCAGTCCATAAATCCTGCGCCTGTTTCGTCGCGCAGCGCTTTAATCAGTTGGGGGCTTATGCTCATCGGTATTCCTCCTCTAAGTCTTCCAGTCGGTGTCGCTTCATCAGTTCCCACTCTTTGCCCATGATCTCCTCGTCCGAGAGGGGTCGCTGTTCGGTGGGGATTTCCTCGCCGAACATCTTGCCGTACTCCGCCACCTGTTCGGGCGGGAGCGGGGCTTCTTCCTCTACTACAGGGATTTCTTCTTCGGACACGACCACCGCGCCTTGCCATTCGAGTTGTTTTTCTTCGATGATGGCGTCTGCGATGCGCCCTGCGATAAGGCGGATGGCGCGGATGGCGTCGTCATTACCAGGAATGGGGTAGTCCACTTCGTCAGGGTCGCAGTTGGTGTCCACGATAGCGATTGTGGGGATGCCCAAGCGTCGGGCTTCTGCGACAGCGGTATGTTCCTCCTTCAGGTCAACGATGAAAAGTGCAGACGGCAGTCCAGGCATGTCCTTGATGCCGCCCAGGTTGCGCTCCAGTTTCTCGTGTTCCTTGCGCAGGCGAGACGCCTCCTTTTTGGGGATGCGATCCAGTTCACCCTCCTGAATCATCCGTTCCAGTTCTTTGAGGCGTTTGATGCGCGATTGGATCGTGCGGAAGTTGGTCAGCGTGCCGCCCAGCCAGCGGTAGGTGATATGGTACTGTCGGCTGCGGATAGCGGCTTCCTTGATGGCGTCACGCGCCTGCTTCTTCGTGCCCACGAACAGGATGTGTCCGCCGCTGTTGACAATCTCTTTGACGGCGCGCTGTGCCTTGTCGAACATTTCGACGGTCTTGTGCAGGTCGATGATGTGAATGCCGCTGCGTGCGCCGTAGATGTAGCGGCGCATGTTGGGGTGCCATTTGCGGGTTGGGTGCCCGAAATGCACGCCCGCTTCCAAAAGTTCGCGCATGCTTAGTTCTGCCATCGGTTGCCTCCGGGTTGGTTCCTCCCGCGCCGTCCTCCGCGCTTACAATCCCCTTATGGAGACACCCTCGCGCGTCGGGCGCGGTATGTGATTGCGGGGGAAAGTATACCCCGCCTCTACTCTTCTGTGGACGCGCTCTGTTGCTGCGCCAGTCTCTTGTTGAGCGCAATCATCAGGCGCGACTTTTTACGGTTGCCTGTATTTTTGTGCAAAATTCCGCGTTTGACCGCCTTATCGATGAGGCTAATCGCGCGGCGCAGGGTCGCGAGGCTCCCCTCTGTGTCGCCCTTCTCGGCTAACTCTTTCACGCGCCGCGAGTAGGTCTTAATCGCCGATTTCGTCGAGCGGTTGCGGAGATACCGCTCGCGAGACTTCAATAACGCCTTCTTCGCAGATTTGGTATTCGGCATCGGTATCTACCTCCAGAGGGTAGAGTATACCCGACGGCAGCGCGCGGCGGGGTTGCGTACAAGGTATAATTGGGCATATCTATGCCAGAGCGAACGAAAATCCAGCCGACGGTCGCTGCGACGGGACAAACGCAGCAGAGTTTTGCCGACGACCTGAACGCGATGTTGGAAGTGCTGCCTCCTGCTATCCGCCAGTGGCTGGAGGAGCAGCCCGACCTAAACCAGTTGCTGGAGGTCGTGCTGGACTTGGGGCGCATGCCCGAAGCGCGCTTTATGCAGCGCACAGTCCGCCTGGAAGGCGTACAGGTAGAAGAGTATGACCTCCAGTATGTCGCCGACCGAATCGGTCAGTTTGGCAAGGACAACCGCGCGGGCATCCCGCGCACGCTGCATCGAATCTCCGCCATCCGCAATCGTCAAGGCAAGGTGGTGGGGTTGACCTGCCGCGTCGGGCGTGCCATCTACGGCACAATTGACATTATCCACGACATCATCGCCTCTGGGAAGAGCGTGCTGTTGCTGGGCAAGCCAGGCGTTGGCAAGACGACCCGTTTGCGCGAGGTCGCCCGCGTGCTTGCCGACGAGTATGACAAGCGCGTCATCGTGGTGGATACCTCTAACGAAATCGCAGGCGACGGCGACATTCCCCACCCTGGCATCGGCTTCGCCCGCCGCATGCAAGTGCCCGAACCGAGCCTGCAGCACGCCGTGATGATCGAGGCAGTGGAGAACCACATGCCCGAGGTCATCATCATCGACGAAATCGGCACGGAGTTGGAGGCATACGCTGCGCGCACAATCGCCGAGCGCGGCGTGCAACTGATTGGCACGGCGCACGGCACAACCTTAGAGAACCTGCTAATGAACCCGACGCTGTCGGACTTGGTGGGAGGCATTCAGACCGTGACGCTGTCGGACGAAGAGGCGCGTCGGCGTGGCACGCAGAAAACGGTGCTGGAGCGCAAAGCGCCTCCGACCTTCGATGTGCTAATCGAGATTCTGGACTTTCACCGCTTAGCAATCCACCACGATGTCGCGCAGACGGTCGATAGGATGCTACGCGGCAACCCGCCCCGCCCCGAAATCCGCGTGCAGACCGACAGTGGCGGCTTCGAGGTCGTGCAGCGCAGCGATCTGCTGCCGCGCGCCCCGCAGATGGAGTTGCCCTCGCACGAAGATAGGTATGCACCTGTACCCACACGCGCTACGGCGGTCGTTGGGGGTGGCGAGCGGCGCGGCACGCCCTCGCGCGTGTTCCCTTATGGCGTGAGCCGCAGCCGTCTGGAGAAGGCGCTGCGCGATCTGCACCTGCCCGCCTATGTCGCCCGCGATGTGTCGGACGCCGACGCGATGGTGGTGCTGCACTCCACCTACCAGCGTCGCCCGCCCAAGGTGCGCGAGGCACTGCAACGCAACCTGCCCATCGCCATCGTGCGCAGCAACACCTATGCGCAACTGGCAAGCGCCCTGCGCGACCTGTTCCACAAATCCGCAGGCGGCGAATCGGCGGAAGAGCGCGCCCTGCGCGAGGCGGAAGAGGGCGTCGAGTATGTGCTGCAAACCGCAGAACCCTACGAACTCTCGCCCCAGAATAGCTACCTGCGCCGCCTGCAGCACCAGCTCATCGAAAAGTACCGCCTGCTTTCCGAAAGCGTCGGTGAGGAGCCGAATCGTCGCGTGCGCATCCTGCCCATCTACACCGACACCGAACGGGAGGACTGATGCCCCGCGCGCCGCTGATTACCTTCGAGGGCATCGAAGGCGCGGGCAAGACCACGCTGGCGCAGCATCTGGCGGAGTGGCTACACGCGCAGGGCATTCCCGTGCGACTCACCCGTGAGCCAGGGGGCAGCACGCTGGGCACACACCTGCGCCCTATTGTGCTGCACGAGCCGCTGGACGCTTGGACGGAGCTGTTCCTGTTCCTCGCCGACCGACGCCAGCACACCCTGCAGGTTATCCTGCCCGCGCTGGAGGAGGGCGTCTGGGTTCTGTGCGACCGCTACGCCGACTCGACGCTGGTCTATCAGGGCTACGGGCGCGGACTGGACACTGAACTCATCCGCCGTTTGAACGCCATCGCGACGGACAATCTCACGCCCAACCTAACGGTGCTGATTGACCTACCTGTGGAGGACGCCCTCGCCCGTGCCAACGCACCCAATCGCTTCGAAGCGGAGACGCGGGCATTCCACGAGCGCATCCGCGCAGGCTATCTGGAAGTCGCCCGCGCCGAACCGCACCGATTCCTCGTGCTGGACGGACGCCAACCACTGGAGACCCTTAAGGCGTCGTTAGAACTTGCCGTGCAGAGGTGGTTTCTGGGTGGGTAAACTTGGAAGCAGGAATCCCCCCGCCCCTTGCCGAATGAATGCCTATCCCATGAAACTCGTCATCGCAGTGATTCACAACCGAGACAAGGGTCGCGTGGTGGACGCCCTGCTGGAGAGTCAGTTCAAGTTCACGCAGGTTGCTTCCACGGGCGGCTTCTTGCGCGAGGGCAACACCACGCTGCTGATTGGCGTGGAGGACTCGCAGCTGGAGAGTCTGCTGCGCCTGCTGGAGAGCAACTGCCGCACGCGCGAGCAGTATGTGAACCCGATGCCGCCCGACGCCGCGCCCATCGGCAGCTTTCTGCCCACGCCAATCGCCGTAGAGGTCGGCGGCGCGGTTG
>Ga0197142_1003032_pt1 | contig 14324 bp, 9 predicted proteins | sample GBS60_MetaG_FD_148614 | JGI IMG/M metagenome (GOLD analysis project Ga0197142, IMG submission 148614) | Sediment microbial communities from Great Boiling Springs, Gerlach, Nevada, United States - GBS 60_MetaG | ecosystem: Environmental > Aquatic > Thermal springs > Hot (42-90C) > Sediment... | reverse complement strand
TGCGGCGCCAGAGCGGCGATCTCCGTATCGCCCTCGACGGCGACCGCGACGACGAGGCCGCCGCGAGCCTTCACCTCCTGAATGTTGGCGAGCGTCTTCTCGTAGCGCAGGCGGCTCTCCTCGCTCGAGTCATGCGTGGCCAGCACGACGACGGGCAGGTCCTCATCAATCAAGGCGTTCGGTCCGTGCTTCATCTCGCCGGCGGGGTACCCCTCGGCGTGGATGTAGGAGATCTCCTTGAGCTTCAGCGCGCCTTCGAGCGCGATCGGGTAGTGGATGCCCCGCCCGAGGAACAGGAAATCGCGGGCGCGCGCCAGTCGCGGCGCCAACTCTTCATAGTCGGCGTCGCGCGAGAGCACCGCCTCGAGCTTGGCCGGCACTTGCAGCAGCTCGTTGACGAGGCGGCGCGAGTGCGCCTCCTCGAGCAGGCCGCGCACCTGGCCGAGCCGCATCGCCAGCAGAAACAGCGCCGTGAGCTGCGCGGTGAAGGCCTTCGTCGAGGCGACGCCGATCTCCGGGCCGGCATGCGTCATCAGCGTGCCGTCGGCCTCGCGTGACAACATCGAGCCGACCACGTTGCAAATGGCGACGGTGCGTCCTCCCCGCCGCTTCACCTCCCGCAGCGCCGCCAGCGTATCGGCCGTCTCGCCCGACTGCGAAATGAGCACCGTCAGATCCTTCGGCCCGAGAATCGGATTGCGGTAACGAAATTCGCTGGAGTAGTCGACCTCGACCGGAATGCGGGCCAACTGCTCGATCATGAACTTGCCGGCCAGGGCAGCATGCCAGCTTGTGCCGCAGGCGACGATCTTGATGTGCTCGAAGGCGGCCAGCTCCTCGCGGCTGATATCCATCTCGCCCAGATAGACGCGGCCGCTCTCGGGGCTGACGCGCCCGAGCAGCGTGTCGCGCACCGCTCGCGGCTGCTCGAAGATCTCTTTGAGCATGAAGTGCTTGTAGCCGCCCTTCTCGGCCATGATGGGATCCCAAAGGATGTGCGAGACCTCACGTTTGACGGGAAGGCCGTCGAAGTCGGTGATCGTAACGCCCTCGGGGGTGAGCACGGCGATGTCGCCGTCGGCCAGGAAGATCATGTCGCGCGTGTGGGCCAGGATGGCCGGCACGTCCGAGGCCAGGTAATACTCGCCGTCGCCCAAGCCGACCACGGCTGGAGGCCCGGAGCGAACCGCGACGATCTTTTGCGGCTCATGCCGCGAGATGACGCCCAAGGCGAACACCCCGCGTAGCCGGCGGACGGTTCGGCGCACCGCCTCTTCGAGATTGCCGTCGTAGTTTCGCTCGATCAGGTGGGCGATGACTTCGGTGTCGGTCTCCGACTGGAACTGGTGCCCCTCGGAGGCGAGCTCGCGCCGGAGCTCGAGATAGTTCTCGATGATGCCGTTGTGGACGACCACGACGTCGCCGCGCGGGCCGCGGTGCGGGTGGGCGTTTTCCTCTGTGGGCCGGCCATGGGTGGCCCAGCGCGTGTGGCCGATCCCGAACAGCCCGTCGGCCGGCTCGACGCGGAGGATCTCCTCGAGGTTGCGCAGCTTGCCCTTGGCCCGGCGGACTTGCAGGCGCCCCTGGCCGTCGACCACGGCCAGCCCGGCCGAATCATAGCCGCGATACTCCAGGCGCTTGAGGCCGTCGAGCAGGAGCGGCACGGCTTTTCGCTTGCCCAGATAGCCGACGATTCCACACATAGGCCGTCTCAGTCCAGGAACTCGACGCGGAAGTCTTCAATCACCGGGTTGGCCAGCACCTCCCGCGCCACCTCCTCTATGCGTTGTGCCGCCAGGAGGCGATCCGTCTCAGGTGCGATGGCGATGTCAAAGTACTTGCCCTGACGCACGTCGGTAATCTCCCGGTAGCCCATGCCTTGAAGCGCCGAGCAGATGGTCTGCCCCTGCGGATCGAGGACCGTTTCCTTGAACGAGACGTAAACGCGCGCTTTCATGAGACTCTCATTGTACGGGCCGGCGTCGGCCGGTTCGGCGCCGGCGCCCATCACGTCCGCGCCGGGCGCCGCAGCTCATCCCGCAAACCGAGGTTGCGAATCAGCCTCGACAGGTACGTCGGGTTGATGCCCAGCGCCTTGGCGGCCTCGGTCTGATTGCCGCCCGCCTGCTCGATCGCCCGCAGAATCAGGCGCCGCTTCTCCTCCCGGAGGGTGCGGTGGAGCGAACCGATCGCTTGGGCCTCCGGCGGCGTCGGATCGAGAATCGTCTCCGGCAAGTCCTCGGGCAGGATCAGGTCCGATGAGCCGAGTACGATTGCCCGCTCAATGGCGTTTTCAAGCTCGCGCACGTTGCCCGGCCAGTCGTAGTTCATCAGCACCGTGCGAGCCTGAGGCGAAAGTCCCGGGCGGCGCCGGCCCAACCGCCGGGCGAACTTGTCGGCGAAGTAAGCGGCCAGCAGCGGGATGTCCGAGGGCCGCTCCCGTAAAGGCGGCAGCTCGAGGCTGACGACGTGGAGCCGATAGAAGAGGTCCTCGCGAAAGGCGCCCTTGCGGATGGCGGCGCGCAGGTCCCGGTTGGTGGCTGCGACCCAGCGGACATCGACCCGGACCGGCCGGGTCCCGCCGACCCGCTCGAACTCTTTCTCCTGGATCGCGCGGAGCAGTTTCGCCTGAAGCGCCAGGGGCATCTCGCCGACCTCGTCAAGGAAGACCGTGCCGCCGTCGGCCACCTCGAGCTTGCCTTTCTTTTGCATGACGGCGCCGGTGAAGGCGCCCTTTTCGTAGCCGAACAGTTCGCTTTCAAGCAGCGTCTCGGTGAGCGCGGCGCAGTTGATGGCCACGAACGGCCTGGCGGCCCGCGGGCTGTTGCGGTGGATGGCGCGGGCGACCAGCTCCTTGCCGGTGCCGCTTTCGCCGTAGATGAGCACCGTGGCGTCGGTCGGCGCCACCTTGGCGATGAAGCGGTAGACCTCCTGCATGGGGGCGCTTTCGCCCACCATGTCATGCTCGAGGTCGATCTCGTGCCGCAGGCGCCGATTCTCGTCGCGCAGCAGCTCCATCTGGAGTGCGGTCTCAAGAGCGCGGCCCGAGACCGCGCCGATCGCCGTCACCAGTTGCAAGTGATCCTCATCGAACTCGATGCGGGGGTCTGCGGAAGCCAGAAAGATCACCCCCAGGGGCCGCTCCGCGCCGGCCAGCGGCGCCACCAGCATCGACCGGCGCGCTCCCGGCCGGCCGGGGGCTGGAACGCCGCTGCTTAAGATGGCCAGGTCACGCGTGAACGACTGCCGGACCAGTTCCTGGTGGACCTCGATGGGTCCGGCCGGCTCACCGTCTCGCCGCCGTCCAAGGGAACGTACGGCCTCGCCGGTGGCGGCCTCGAGCAGCACGATCGCCGCCTCGGAGGCCGGCGTGGCGTCCAGGATGATCCCGATCAGGTCGCCGGCGAGCGCCTCGACGCCGGTGGCCGCCCGGAGCGTGAGACTCACGCGCAGCATCGCCTCGAGATTGCGGGCCAGCCGCGAGGCCGAAGGGGCGGCCGTCAGGGCACGGTGCGGCTCCAAATACAGCGACTGCTGGCGGGGAATTTCACAGATCGTGCGGGTCTCGAGATTCTCGCCCTTGCTCAAGCAGGCACTCGGCGCCTCCTCCTGTGGCCGGAGCAGGAACAGCAGCCGGCAGCTTCCGAGCCGGATCTCGTCGCCGTGTTCGAGGACGCGCTCGCGGACCGGAAGCCCGTTGACGAACGTCCCGTTGCGGCTTTCGAGGTCGGCAATGCGCACACTGCCGTCGGCCAGGCGGGTGAGCACGCAGTGGCGCCGGGAGACGGATGGGTCGCGGATGGCGAGCGAGTTCGAAGGGTGACGCCCGATGGTGAACTCCGCCGCTTCCAGTGCGACGACGGTCCCCTCCACCGGTCCGTCCAGCCCGATCAGGCGGGCCGCGCCGGCCGGCAGCGCCGCCGTTTGGCGGCTGGACCCGTTGGAGTCACCCGGGGAGGACATTTATTCGACGAGCATAGCGCAGTCTCGCCCCGTCGGCGTGAGTTGGGCGGCTTGCGGCGGCTCAGGCCTCGTGCACAACCTGGAACGCCAGCAGCCGGCCCAACCGCTCAATGTTGCGGACGTGGTCCCCGTAGAAGACCACACGGTGAAGCAGGTCGCGCGTGCCGGGCATCTCGGGGCCGGTGTGGAGCGCCTCCGACCAGTTGGCCAGCAGGCGGGAGGCATCGGGGACGCGTGTGCGAATCTTGGTCCGGCAGCCGCGCTCGTCGTCGGCGTTGCCGATCGCCTCGCCGCGCGAGACCATCATCCTCTTCGGGTCGGCGAAACGCGCCACCGTCACCGGGCCGCCGGCCGGCGCCAGCACCTGCATGGAGACGCCCTTGTGGTCCTCCAGGTGGGAGCGAACGCGGTAAGGCGCCGGCGCGCGCTCGAGACCGGTGAGCCGCGTGGCCGAGACGCAGTGGGCATGGATGACCTCATTGCGGCTGGTGTCGAAGACAGGGTCGGAGATGAAGCCGGGCGTCCGAGAGAAAGGCGTCACCAGCAGTTGCGTCATGGCCGACTCCAGGTCGCACTCGCAGACGCCGTAGCGACCCTCGTCGTTGAGCCGGGAGAAGGAGACGCAAGGGTAGGCAGGCAACTCGCCCCGGCCGAATCCGCCCAGGCAGTCGATGGCGACGGCGTTGGCCTTCTCGGCCTCAAGCAGCGCCTCGATGGCCAGATGCAGCCGGAAGGAGTCGACGATCTCCTCCGGCGTCGGTTCGACGACGCGTTCCGCCGCCCGGATGAACTCCTGCGCCATGGCGCGCGCCTTGTCGGCCGGCGCGGCCTCGTAGGCGGCCTTCAGATCGAGGTAGCTCGGGAAGCCGAACGAGGTCCCGAACTGGCGCGTATAGCCGTCGGTGGCCGGCCGGGCGCGCTCGGGGGCGATCAGGAGGACCCGGCTGTAGCGGAGGTGATGGATGGTTCGAAACAGCGGGAAGTAGGGCTCGAGATCGCCGAAGTCGCTCGAGGCGACCAGCTCGATGCGCATCCCCCTCTGCGCCATCGCCGCCGCGTGCGTCCAGTCGTGGCCGGCGTAGGGCACCGCGAACATCAGGGTCGGCTTGCCGGTGTCGACGATCTTGCGCAGCCGAGGATAGACGATCGTGACCATATTGAAGGCGAGCACGGCGTCGGCCTCGTCCAGGTGTTCGAGCCAGGAGGCCAATTCCGCATCCGTCCGGATCAGCTCGCCGCCGGTGAAGCGCACCTGGTTGGGGTAGGTGCGCGCGAGTTTGGCCAGTTGGGCTTCGATCGCGGCGACATCCTGCGACAGATCGACGTCCGGGCGCGGCCAGCCGGCCCGGGGAGCGCCGAGGTAGACCTTGCGGACGACGGCCGGCTCCTCCCAGGGCCCGGAGCGGGCGGCGGAGGCGGGCCTTGCGAGCGGAGCCAGCAGACCGGCGGAGGCGGCGAGAAAACGCCGCCGGCTCAACCAGCAGCCCGCGCACGGCATGGCGGCCCCTTCAGGCGAGGCGGTCGGCCTCGTCGGCGGCTTGCGCCATGACCTTGGCCAATTGGCGGGCGTCGCGCGAGCTCAGACGCAACACCACCGGCTCCTTCTCCGCCTCCTCGGCCCCTTTGCGCCGGAAGCGGATGTTGAAGGCGATCCGGCGGCTGTTCTTGCCCGGGTGAGCCGAAACCGCGGCGACCTGAAGACTCGCCGGGCCGCTCTCGCCGAGAATCCTGGCCAGGTCGGCCTTGATCTGGAGCGTAGCTTGTTTCGGATCGAGGGGTGTGATTTGGATGGCCATGCCCAAAGTGTATCAAAGGATAAACAAGTGCGGAATCGGTCGGAGGCGAAGGCCGGAGGCGGTCTTGAACGCTCCGGACGAGCTTGTCGCCAAGCGCCGCGGCGTGCTAGGATAGGGGCAGCCCGCAAGCGGGGACGTAGTTCAGTTGGTCAGAACGCCGGCCTGTCACGTCGGAGGTCGCGGGTTCGAGTCCCGTCGTCCCCGCCAGTCGAACGCTAGCCGACGCCTCCCAGACGTTCCACCGCCGGACGCCGCGTCCAGCTTGCGGCGATGAAGTCGCGAAACATCCGCGCGATGTTTTCGAGCTTGATGTTTTTGGGGCAGACGGCCTCGCATTCGGCGACGTTGGTGCAGGCGCCGAAGCCCTCGGCTTGCATCTGGGCCACCATCGCCAGGGCGCGCTGCTCCCGCTCCGGTTGCCCCTGCGGCAGCAGCCCCAGATGGCTGATCTTGGCCCCGGTAAACAGCATCGCCGAGGCGTTCGGGCAGGCCGCCACGCAGGCGCCGCAGCCGATGCAGGCCGCCGCGTCCATGGCCAGCTCGGCGACCTCCTTGGGGATGGGGATGGCGTTGCCGTCGGGCGCCGAACCGGTGGGCACGGAGATGAAGCCGCCGGCGGCGATGATGCGATCGAAGGCCGAACGGTCCACCATCAGATCCCGGACGACGGGGAAGGCGCGGGCGCGCCACGGCTCCAGATACAGCTCGTCGCCGTCTTTGAAGTGCCGCATGTGGAGCTGGCAGACGGTGGTTCCCTGCAAGGGGCCGTGCGGGACGCCGTTGATGACGAAGCCGCAGGAGCCGCAAATGCCCTCGCGGCAGTCGTGGTCGAAGACCACCGGCTCGTCGCCGCGCTCGATGAGGCGCTCGTTGAGCACGTCGAGCATCTCCAGGAACGACATGTGAGGATTGACGTCTTCCACCTCGTAACGCACCATCTTGCCCGGTGCGTCGCGATGCTTCTGCCGCCAGATGTGAAGAATGATCCGCATCACTTGTAACTCCGTACCGTCGGAAGCACGTACTTGAACTCGAGCGGCTCGACGTGCCGGACCGGTTTGCGGTCCGGGCCCTGGTACTGCCAGATGGCGACGTGGCAGAACCGCTCATCGTCCCGGATCGCCTCCCCGTCTTCAGTCTGGTGTTCCTCGCGGAAATGGGCGCCGCAGCTTTCGTCGCGCTCGAGCGCATCCAGGCACATTAGCTCCGCCAGTTCCAGGAAATCGGCCACGCGACCGGCCTTCTCCAGCGACTGGTTGACCTCTTCGTTGGCCCCGGGCACTCGGACGTCTTCCCAGAACTCCTGGCGCAGCTCCGGGATCTTCGACAGCGCGTATTCCAGTCCGCGCGCGTTGCGGGCCATCCCGCAGTACTCCCACATGATCTTGCCCAGCTCGCGGTGGAAGGTGTCGACGGTGCGGCGCCCGTTGATGGCCAGCAGGCGCTCCGTGATCCGGCGGACCGAGGTTTCGGCCTCGCGGCAGGCGGGGTGATCCGGGCTGACGCGGTCGAGCCGGTTGGAGGCGAGGTAGTCGCCCACGGTGTAGGGGATGATGAAGTAGCCGTCGGCCAGGCCCTGCATGAGCGCGCTGGCGCCGAGCCGGTTGGCGCCGTGATCGGAGAAGTTGGCCTCGCCGGCGACAAACAGGCCGGGGATGGTGCTCATCAGCCGGTAGTCCACCCAGAGGCCGCCCATGGTGTAGTGGGTGGCCGGGTAGATGCGCATCGGCTGCGTGTAGGGATCCTCGCCGGTGATCCGCTCGTACATCTCAAACAGGTTGCCGTAACGCTCCTCGATGACGCGCCGGCCGAGCCGGCGGATGGCGTCGGAGAAATCCAGGTAGACGCCGTAGCCGGTCTCGCCGACGCCGCGGCCCTCGTCGCACACCATCTTGGCCGCCCGCGAGGAGATGTCGCGCGGCGCCAGATTGCCGTAGCTCGGGTAGCGGCGCTCCAGAAAATAGTCCCGCTCCTCCTCCGGGATTTCGTTGGGCGGTCGCTTGTCGCCCTTCTTGAGCGGCACCCAGATGCGCCCGTCGTTGCGCAGCGACTCGCTCATCAGCGTGAGCTTGGACTGATATTCACCGGAGACGGGGATGCAGGTCGGATGGATCTGCGTGAAGCAGGGATTGCCGAAATCGGCGCCTCGCTTGTAAGCTCGCCAGATCGCTGTCGCGTTGCATCCTTTGGCGTTGGTCGACAGATAGAAGACGTTGCCGTAGCCGCCCGTGGCGAGGACGACGGCGTCGGCCAGATGCGAGCGGATCTCGCCGGTGGTCATGTCCCGGGTGACGATGCCCCGCGCGCGGCCGTCGATGACAATCAGATCGAGCATCTCCGTGCGCGGGAACAGGCGCACCTGGCCGAGGCCGACCTGGCGCATGAGGGCCTGATAGGCGCCGAGCAGCAACTGCTGGCCGGTCTGCCCGCGGGCGTAGAAGGTGCGCGACACCTGCGCGCCGCCGAAGCTGCGGTTGGCCAGCGTGCCGCCGTACTCGCGGGCGAAGGGCACGCCCTGCGCCACGCACTGGTCGATGATGTTCAAGCTGAGCTGGGCCAGGCGGTAGACATTGGCCTCGCGCGAGCGAAAGTCGCCGCCCTTGACCGTGTCGTAGAACAGCCGCCAGACGCTGTCGCCGTCGTTCTGATAGTTTTTGGCGGCGTTGATGCCGCCCTGGGCGGCGATCGAGTGGGCTCGCCGGGCGCTGTCCTGATAGCAGAAGCAGGCGACATTGTAGCCGAGCTCGCCGAGCGAGGCGGCCGCCGAGGCCCCGGCCAGGCCGGAGCCGACGACAATCACGCTGTACTTGCGCCGGTTGGCCGGAGCGACCAGCTTCATCTCAAAGCGGCAGCGATCCCACATCTGCTCGATGGGGCCGCCGGGAATGCGCGCATCATGACGCATCGCAACAACTCCTCTCTAGCGGACGATCCCCGCCAGCACGGCGACCGGAATCGAAATGTTGCCGGCCACAATCAGCACGGCCAGAACCACGGCGGCCTTCTGAATGGCCGGCATGTAGCGGGGGTGGTTCCAACCCACGCTCTGGAACATGCTCCAGATGCCGTGGGCGAGATGAAAGCCCAGAACGACCATCGCCACAATGTAGGCCAGCGAGGCCGGCCAGTGCGAGAAGCCGCGAACGACGTTGGCGTAAACGTCGAGCTCATGGTTGAACTCGGGGTGGACGGTTCCCCAGGTGAGGTGCAGCAGATGATAGAGCACGAACAGTCCGATGAGGGGGCCGGAGAGGATCATGGTGCGGGAGGAGAAGCTGCCCCGGACCCAGTTGCGCCTCACGTAGCCGACCGGCCGGGCGGCGCGGTTGGCCAGCCAGAGCTGGACGCCGGTGATGATGTGCACGAGCACGCTCAGCAGAAGTACGCCGCGAACCACCCAGAGCAGGGGGCCGAGTTCGCGGAGCTTGCGGGCGTAGGCGTTGAGGACCTCCGGTCCCAGGTAGACCTGGAGGTTGCCGAGCAGATGGCCGACGACGAACAGGAACAGGATGCAGCCGGTGACGGCCATGACGACCTTCTTGCCGATCGAGGCTTCGTAAAAACCGACCTCGCGTTTCAGAGGGGGTGCAGCGGCAGTAGCGCTCATAATCGTTCCTATCGGAATAGATGCTATCAGATCCCGGCCGATTTTCGGACTCCGGTCTCCGATATGGGACGCCCGGCCCGCTCACCAGCGCGGGGCCGCGACGCGGATCCGACCCAGGTGATACCAGCCGTCGCTTTTGGCGCCGGCGATCGCCAGCTTGACCTTGGGCTTGCCGGAGCGGGCATCGAGAATCGCCAAATCAAGATCATACTCGCCGGGCGCCAGATCCGCCGGCACGAAGACGGCGTCGTCGTAGAGGTTGTCGCCCGGCAGCCACGTGGTGATGTCGGCGTCGGTGGGCAGCACCGCCGTGGCCCGGTCGCTTGCCAGGCGCAGGGCGAGCGGGAACCTCCGGTAGCAGGGCGCCACGCCCTTGTTCTCCCACCAGCTCGTAAAAGCAAGTCTGCCGTTCTGGACCACCTCGGACGGGTAGGTGAACTTGCGCAACACGAACCGGTAGCCCATCCGCTTGAGCCAGCGCTCGACGTGCGGCTTCCATTCCGCCGGCACCGGCGAGGACTTGGCGTTAAAGGAGGAGATGTGCCATTTGAGCGACTGATCGATGATGTAATCGACATCCCAGCCTTTGTTGCGCCAGTGCTGCATCACCCAGCAGACCTCGAGCGTCACCGGCGCCTTCTTCCAGGCATCCCGCATGCCGAAGTTGATGATCGCCTGCGGATAGTAGTCGTGCATGTGAGACCAGTTGGGGTTGAAGCCGCCCATGTCGCCCAGGCAGTCCACGCGCCAGCCGACGTTGGCGCGCGCCAGGCCGTACTTGTTCGTCTTCTCGTCGGTGAGCAGCATTACCAGCGGCGTCTTGCGGAAGCTGTCGATATAGGCGTCGACCAGGGCCTGGCGCACCGGCTGCGAGAGCAGGTCTGATCCGGCGCCCTCGCCCCAGGCGCCGACGATCGCCATGTCGACGCTTTCCAGATCCGGGTGGCCGTCGTAGCGCGCTCCGAGCGCCCTCACCATGGCGGTGAAATGCCGGACGTAGAGCGGATTTTCGGGGTCGGTGCGCCATTTGGGGATGCGCCGCTTCTCCTCCGGCTCCTCGCCCACGAGCCCGCGGTACCAGTCGGGCACGTCGTTGTCCGGGCCGGTGCCGTAGGGTGCGATGCGGAGCATGAGCGTCTGAGCTCGCTCGCGCGCGGTGGCGAGCGCCTTGTCGATCAATTCCCAGCGGTATCGGCCCTGTTCGGGCTCGAGGAACTTCCAGTAGAGACGGAAGTAGGCGATCGAGGTCATCGGGTAGTTTTCGTTTTCGAGCGTGCCGCGGAACGGCTGGTATTCGATCGGATAGCCTTCCGTCCACTTGAGGCCTTCATTCAGCCGGTCGCCGTTGAAGCGCTGAAAGGTCATGAAGCCGATGCCGGGGTTGACCAGAACGTCGTCGATTTCGCGCGGGCGGACGATGACGGTCTGTTGAGCGAGGCCCTCCGGGGCCGAACAGATGACGAGGAACAGCAGGGTCGGCAAACGCATACGAGTCTCCCCTGCCATGATGGACCCGCGCGCGCTCGCGCGACAAGGGCCTGCGGCGGGCGGCCTCAGCGGTCGGCCAGACGCACGGGGACGGCGGGCTGCGTGGCTTCGAGCGCGGCCAGCTCCGCCTCGGAGATTTCGCCCCCTTCTTCGTGGTAGTCGGTGTCGGCGTTGACCGACCAGAGATCATAGCCGCGGTTCAGGGCGATGTTGCGCGCCGCCAGCACGGCCGTCAGCATCGAGTGGTCCTGGTTGTTGTAGCGGTGCATGCCGTTGCGGCCGACGAGCTGAAGGTTGGGTACCTGCGGGAGGAACTTGCGGACGATGGCGAGGCCCCGCCGGTAGAGGCCGTCGTAGACCGGATACGCCTTCTCGATGCGCAGCACGGTGCCGTCGACGACCGTTTCCGGCTGCACGAGGCCCAGCCGGGCGACCTCGCGCCGGCCGAGTTCGATGAGCTCTTCGTCGGGCATCGTCCAGAGCTCGTCGCCCTCGAAACAGAAGTACTCCAGGCCCAGACAGCTCATCTCCGGATCGGGCACCATCCACGGACTCCAGTTCTTGTAGTTCTGAATGCGGCCGACCTTCACGTCCGGATCATGCACGTAGATCCAGTTGTCCGGAAAGAGCTCCCTGGCGCGGATGATGAGAACGACGGTAAGGAAGTCGCGGTAGTTGAAATCACCGGCGGCGCAGCGCACTTCTTCGGGCGGCGCCGGCTCGAGCGCCTCGATGAGCTCGCGGATGGGCATGCTGCTGATGAAGTGCTCGCCCTCCCAGCGCTGCCCGCCGGCCTCGACGGCCCGCACTCGCCCCGGCTCCCAGAGGATCCTCTCGACGGGCGCCTCGAAGACGACCTTCGAGCCGCGGGCCTCGACCTGCTCGCGGACCCGTTGCCACATCATCCCCGGACCGCGCCGCGGGTATTGGAACTCGTGGATCAGCGTTTTGATGACCTTCTCCTTGGCCTGATTCTTCTGAGGAAACAGGGCGCTGCGCACAAGGGAAATCAGCGAAAGACCGCGGATGCGCTGCGCCGCCCATTCGGCGCTGAGCTCGGTGCAGGGGATGCCCCAGACCTTCTCCGTGTACGTCTTGAAGAAGATCTCATAGAGCCTGCGGCCGAAGCGGTTCGAGACCCAGGCTTCGAAATTGGTCTCCGGGCGGATAGGGAAGACTTGGGCTTTGAGATAGCTCAAGCCGCAGCGGAAGGACTCCCAGAAGCCGAGGCCCCGGAGTGCGTCCAGAGGCACCAGGGGATATTGGAAGAACTTCGAGTTGTAATAAATGCGGGACAGGCGCGGGCGAGTCAGGAAGTCCTCGCCCATGATCTCCTTCCACATCTTCTCGACCAGGGTGACCTTGGTGAAGAAGCGGTGGCCGCCGATATCGAATAGAAAACCTTTGTATTCGGCGGTTTGCGCCAGACCGCCGACAGTACGGCTTTTCTCCAGGACGACGGATCGAATGTCGTACTTTGCGAGCTCATAGGCGGCGGTCAACCCGGCAGGCCCCGCCCCGATGATCACTACAGGATGCCTCACTCGAAGCTCCTCCCCTTGAAAATCCGGCCTGTGCGAGCAATCTCTTCAGTGTAGCATTCGAGCCCGGGCGCGCCTTTCTGGGCTCTAGCGGTCTTATCGGCCCCTCAGAGCAGGGAGAAGACCGCCGCGCCGGGCCGGGCAAACTGCACGATCTCGCCGCCGGCCGCCAGCCGAAGCGGCGCCGGCATGGGCGCGAAGTCCTCATCTTCGGTGGTGAGGAGAAGCCTCCAGCGGCGCCCGGGGCCGGCATCGGCCTCAGGCAGCCCCCGCAGGTCGACCAGACCGGCTCCGCGCAGGCGGATCACGGCGAGCAGGACGGACTCCTCGCCCGCCTGGCGCCGCACCAGCAGCGCGGAGCCGTCGAGCGGCCGGACGGCGAACGAGCCTCGGTCCGAGGTGCGGAAGGCCGGCTCTGTGGCCCGCAGGGAAAGCAGCCTGCGGTAGAGAGCGAGCGCGGCACGATGCGGGGGACGCAGCGCCTCGGTCCAATCGAGGCGGCTGGCTTCGAACGTCGCCCGGGCCTGTGGATCCGGCATGGGTTGGCCCGAGTCGGTCTGGCGGAGCCGCCCCAGGCGAGCCAGCTCGCGCTTCCTGCCCTCCGTGACGCGCCGGCCGAGCTCCGGACGGTGGTCGGTGAAGTAAAGAAACGGGGTCGAAGCGGCCCACTCCTGCCCCATGAACAGGAGAGGCGTCTCCGGCGCGACTAGCAGCAGGACGCTGGCGGCGCGCCAGGCCGCCGGATCGATCTGGTGGTGGAGCCGCTCGCCGAACGGTCGGTTTCCCACCTGATCGTGGTTTTGCAAGTAGATGACGCACTGCTGTGGGGAGACTGGGCCCGGGTCGGTGCCGCGGTGGGTTCCGTAGTGCGGGCTGAACTGGCCGGTGAAAAACCAGCCTTGCCGCAACGTTTGGGCGATATCCTCCACCGTCCCGCTGAAATCGGCGTAGTACCCATGCCGGTCGCCGACGAGGCTTCGCCGCAACTGGTGATGAAAGTCGTCCGACCAGACCCCGTCCAGACCCCAACCGCCCTCGGAGGCGGGCCGGAGCATGACGTTGAGGTTCCGGATGTCTTCGGCGATGAGCAAGGCGGACCTGTCTGCGGAGCGGACCGCGGCGGCGAGTTCGGCCAAGAACGGCACGGGGCCATCGTCGGCCAGCGCGTGCGTGGCGTCCAGCCGCAGGCCGTCAATGTGATATTCGACGATCCAGTGCAGGGCGTTCTCGATGAAGAAGCGGCGCACCTCGGCGGCGCCTTCTCCACACAGGTTCACAGCCGGGCCCCAGGGGGTTCTGGCCGTGCTCGACAGGTAATGCCGGCTGAACACCGAGCCGTAGAAGCCGTCGGGGCCAAAGTGGTTGTAGACGACGTCCAGATGGACGGCTAGCCCGAGCCGGTGAGCCTCGTTGACGAAGGCGCGCAGTTCGTCCGGCGTCCCGTAGCAGCGCGCAGGGGCAAACAGCGCCACGCCGTCGTAGCCCCAGTTGCGCGAGCCGGGAAAATCGGCCACCGGCATCAGCTCGACGGCGGTAACCCCCAGGTCCTTGAGATACGGAAGCTTGGCGCGCGCGGCCGTGAAGGTTCCCTCGGGGGTGAAGGCGCCGACGTGCAACTCATATAGCACCAGCCGGTCGAGCGCCACCGGGCAGAATTCCTGGTCCGTCCAGGGAAAGCTCGCCGGATCGATCACTTGCGAGGGGCCGTGGACGCCCAAGGGCTGGAAGCGCGAGGCGGGGTCCGGGTAGAGCCCGGCGCCGTCGAGCCGGTAACGGTAGAGGTCGCCCGGCTCGATTCCGGCCACCTCGCCGCGGAAGACGCCCGCGGCGTCGCCATCGAGCGGCCAGGCCCGCTTGGGTTTTCCCGGCGTCTCGCGGACCACCTCGACCCGGCGCGCCTCGGGCGCCCAAACTTCGAAGCGGGTCCCT
>Ga0197142_1003031_pt1 | contig 14324 bp, 19 predicted proteins | sample GBS60_MetaG_FD_148614 | JGI IMG/M metagenome (GOLD analysis project Ga0197142, IMG submission 148614) | Sediment microbial communities from Great Boiling Springs, Gerlach, Nevada, United States - GBS 60_MetaG | ecosystem: Environmental > Aquatic > Thermal springs > Hot (42-90C) > Sediment... | reverse complement strand
ATATAACAATCAATGTCATAGCATCAGCTAAATTCTGAGGCAAACTCCACCAACTTATTTTCCATGAATCATACCAAAGCTCAATATGTCCTGATATAAAAATAGGAGTTAAAATTACGCATACATGAAATATAAATGTAATTAGAGTAAACCAGGGATGTTTTCTCATACTTATACTTCCATAGGGTGTTAGCCAGTGTATGAGAGATCTGAGAGTATATTTCAGGCTAAGGTATGGATATATAATCCTTTCTTTCTTTGCAAGTTTTAAAGTGCTCCAGATACGATAAAACATTCCTACAAAAAAAACAATAAAAGCTATCCATACAAGAGGTCCTCTTACCAGAGTATAAATTGATGGATCTTTAAAAAACTGTTCCATTACCTTAAAATTTCTCCCAATGTTAGAACTCTTCTGTAATACTTGCCATTTTTAATGCACCTTACTAAAACTTTATCTCCCTCAGGGCTAAATATAGGTTCCCAAAGCATATCAAAGGTATCCTTTCCAATTCTTCCATCGAGGACAATAAAGAAAACTCCGTCTTTTTCCGCCTTTGCTATAATATGTCTTCCATCGGGACTAAATTGCGGAGTCCATATTCTATCAAAGGTTTCTTTCCATGGAATTCCATCGACAGCAACAGTCCACATATTATTATCTCTTACTAATGCTGCAATTCGTTTTCCATCGGGACTAAAAATTGGAGGTAGCACTGCCTGAGAAAAAGTTTTTTTCCAAGGGATTCCATCGACAGCAACAGTCCATTTACCAAACTCAGGAGCAACAACGGCTGCAATACGATTTCCATCAGGGCTTATCCTTTGATTCCATAATTGAACAAAGGATTTATTCCATAAGGGCTTTCCATTTAAAAACAGCATCCATCCTTTATCTTTTTTCACAGGCACACATACATCCTTCTCATTTACAAAAACTGGTTCCCATGCATTTAGGAAAATTTCATTCCATAGATTTCCATTAACACAAACGGTAAATTCTTGCTGAGAGAGTCTAACTGTTGCAGCAACTTTACCTTCATTGCTAAAGTTTAATCCATAAACAGAGATGAAGTTTTTATCCCAGGCAAAACCATCAACAGCTACAGTCCATACACCCTCTTTAAAACTGAATATATCAAGAACCTGCGGATTTTTTGTCCTGACATAGCAAGCTGTTTTTTTACCATCCGGTGAAATGAATAAATCCCTTGCATCAAAAAATAGATTTTCCCATATTTTTTCATTTACACAGACTCCGTAGGAATCTGTTTTTTTAATGTTAAATGCTGTAGTGCCAGCACAAAATTGAAGATTCCATGCATAATCAAAGGTTTCATCAAGGACTTTACCATCTACAGCAACAGTCCATTCATAATTCTGTAAAACGAGACAGGCAAGAGAATTTTCATTAGTAAAATTTAAAAAACAAACTCTTTCAAAAGTTTGATTCCAAGTTTTACCATTTACACAGGGACTTACTTTTTTGTCTTCAATTTCTGTAACTGCTGCAATCTTTTCTCCATCTGGGCTTACAATGAATTCATGGACAAGGGAGAATTTTTCTTTCCATTCATCAACATTACATATAAGTTTTTCCTTTGTCTGCCAATCCCAATTGAACATGTTAATCGTTATCTATTAAAAAACAGATTAAAAAAAAAGTCAAGTATTTTTGCAAACCTAAAATTTCCGATAGAGATAAAATAATATTCATGCAGTCATTCCGAGGGGTTCAATACCCCGAGGAATCTCTCATTAAAGAATCTATCTGGTGAAAAAGGAGGAGATTCCTCAGTCGCTCACACTCCTTCGGAATAACAAAATTAGCCTTTTCTATCGGCAATTTTAGGGCATAAAATTTAGTTGACTGAAAATAAAAGATAATTTTAAAATAAGATTTCTAAGCAAATAGCGGAGGTTTTAATAAAAATATGTCAGAAAAAATTTTAAAATTAGGTTTACCAAAGGGAAGCCTTCAAGAATCCACCTTGAAACTTTTTAAAAAAGCAGGTTTTAATGTACATGTATCACACAGGTCTTACTATCCTGTAATTGACGATGAAGAGATATCATGTATGCTTTTGAGGGCACAGGAAATTCCAATATATGTAGAAGAAGGCTATCTTGACTGCGGGCTTACTGGATATGACTGGTTGCTTGAACAAAATGTTGATGTTGTAGAAGTTGCCGAGTTGAGATATGCAAAAGAAGGTTTCAGACCTGTCAAATGGGTTATTGCTGTTCCTGAGGACTCTCCAATAAAGAAAATTGAAGACCTGCAGGGTAAGAGAATTGCCACGGAATTAGTGGGATATACAAAGAGATACTTAAAAAACAAAGGAATAAAAGCAGAAGTTTATTTTTCATGGGGTGCTACAGAGGTTAAACCTCCCTATCTTGCTGATGCAATTGTAGATTTAACTGAAACAGGAACTTCTTTGAAGGCAAACAAACTTAGGATAGTTGAAGTTATACTTGAGTCAACAACCCGTTTTATTTCAAACAAAAATTCATGGAGAGACCCTTGGAAAAAAAAGAAAATGGAAAACATGGCTATGCTTCTTAAAGGCGCTCTCTTAGCAGAAGATAAGGTTGGACTTAAAATGAATGTTCCGAAAGAATCTTTAAAGAGAGTATTAAGTCTACTTAATTCTTTACATTCTCCAACAATATCACAACTTTATGATGAAAATTGGTATGCCTTAGAGGTTATAATAGATGAGAAAAAAGTAAGAGAAATTCTTCCAAAACTTAAAGATGCTGGAGCATCTGGTTTTGTGGAGTATCCACTTAATAAAGTAATTCCATAATGGAGGTGATTTAATGTACGCAATTATAGAAACCAAAGGAAAGCAATTTAAAGTAAAAGAAGGAGACATTCTAAAAATTGATAAGTTGAATTTAAATCCGGGAGATGAAGTAGTGTTTGAAAAAGTATTACTCTTTAAATCATCAGAAAGCATCAAAGTAGGTAATCCTTATATTGAAGGCATGAAAGTGAAAGCCCAAGTAATCGAAACAAAAAAGGATGATAAAATTCTTGTTTACAGACCTCCATCAAAAAAGGCTATTCGTAAACTAAGGGGACACAGACAGATTTTTACCAAAGTAAAGATTAAGGAGATTATTTAAAAAATTTAAGAAACAAGGAGGAATAAAATGGCACATAAAAAAGGCGTAGGAAGCTCCCGAAATGGAAGAGACAGTAAAGCAAAAAGATTAGGTGTTAAGAGATTTGGTGGGCAGTTTGTTAAAGCAGGTAACATATTGGTTAGACAAAGGGGTACAAAGTTTCATCCCGGAGCCAATGTGGGTGTAGGCTCTGATTACACACTTTTTGCATTAATTGACGGTGTTGTTAAATTTGAAAGAAAAGACAAAGAAAGACTTAAAGTAAGCGTTTATCCACTTACCCAACCTACCCAATAAATAAAATCTGGGGTGGCAAATCCACCCCTTTCTTCCATATGAAATTCGTTGACTATGTAAAAATATATGTAAAAGCAGGCGATGGTGGAAGAGGTTGTATAAGCTTTCGTAGAGAAAAATATGTACCTAAGGGTGGACCTGATGGTGGGGATGGTGGAAAAGGCGGTGATGTTATAGTAAGAGCTTCTTCAGAACTTCATACTCTCCTTGATCACAAATATCAAAAGACATATAAAGCTAAGCGTGGTGAACACGGAAAAGGTAGCAACATGAAAGGTAAGGATGGAGAAGACCTCGTAATCAAAGTTCCAGTTGGTACAGTTGTTAAAGATGCAGATTCTGAAGAAATACTGGCAGACCTCGATCAGGATGGTAAAGAATTTGTAGTAGCAAGAGGAGGCAAAGGAGGTCTTGGAAATGCCCATTTTGCAACTCCTACAAATCAAGCTCCTCGATATGCTCAGCCTGGACAAAAGGGGGAAGAAAAATGGATAATTCTTGAACTTAAACTTCTCGCTGATGTTGGACTCATAGGTCTTCCAAATGCTGGAAAATCAACTTTAATATCAACAATAAGTTCTGCTCGTCCAAAAATCGCTGATTATCCCTTTACTACTCTTAATCCTGTTTTAGGCGTAGTAAAATATAAAGACTACCACAGCTTTGTTGTTGCCGATATTCCAGGATTAATAGAAGGAGCCCATAAGGGTGCTGGCTTAGGACATCAATTTTTAAGACATGTTGAGAGAACCTCTTTAATTCTCCATCTCGTAGATGTATCAGATTATCTTCAATCAGACCCTGTAAAGGATTTTGAAAAAATTCAAAAGGAACTGGAACTTTATAATCCTGAACTTATAAATAAATCCTTTGCTGTTGTGGGAACAAAGATTGATATAGCCTATGAAGGAAAAAGGCTAAAAAGGCTTGAAACCTACTGTAAAGAAAAAGGAATTGATTTTTTTCCGTTAAGTGCTGTAAAAAAAGAAGGAATTGATAAATTATTAGAATATCTTTCAGAGAAAGTGAGTAAAAAATGAGAGTTGTAGTAAAAATTGGAAGCAACCTTTTAACAGACAAAACAGGTCGAATTAACCAAAGAAGAATTCATTTCCTTGCAAAGGAAATATCAGATTTGACTGATAGAACCATAGAAATAGTAATGGTTTCATCAGGTGCAATTGCATCAGGACTAATAAAACTCGGACTGAAAAGTAAACCAAAGGAAATAAGGAAAAAACAAGCAACAGCAGCAGTAGGTCAGCCTCTTTTAATGTGGATGTATGAAAAGTATTTTTTACAATATGGAAAACACATAGCTCAGATTCTTCTTACAAGGGATGATTTAAGTGATAGAATTAGATATATAAATGCAAAAAATACAATTCTAACTCTTCTTGAGATGAAGGTTATTCCGATAATAAATGAAAATGATACTGTTGCCACTGACGAGATAAAATTTGGTGATAATGACCAGCTTGCAGCCTTAGTTTCAGGACTTATTGAGGCTAATCATTTAATAATTCTATCTGATGTTGAAGGACTCTACACATCAGACCCTAAAAAAGAACCCGATGCAAAGATAATTAGGCATGTCAAAGAATTTTCAAAGGAGATTGAAAATATTGCAAAACCAACTTCAACAGGATATGGAACAGGAGGTATGTATTCTAAAGTCATTGCTGCAAAAAAAGCAACTTCCTTTGGTGTCCCTGTTCATATTGTAAGTGGAAGAAAATACGGAAATATAAAAGCAGTATTAGAAGGTAAAAATATTGGAACTTATTTCGAGGCAATAAGCCACAGAGTAACATCTCGCAAGGGCTGGATAGCCTATGCAACAAGGTCAAAGGGGAATTTATATATTGACAGCGGAGCTGTAAAGGCATTAATACAAAATGGAAAAAGCCTTTTACCTTCAGGGATAAAGAAAGTTGAAGGTGATTTTGATATAGGAGATGCAGTATATTGCATTGATGAAAATGGTCAAAGAATTGCAAAAGGATTAGTTAATTACTCCTCCTGTGAAATCAGGTTAATAAAAGGAAAAAAATCCTCTGAGATAGAGAAAATTTTAGGCTACAAATACTCCGATGAAGTAATTCACAGGGATAATCTTGTTATTTTAATATGATTTTTGATAGTATTAGAATAATTGGAGGAGCATTATGGAATGGGAAAAAATAGCAGAAAGAATAAGAGATTTAATCCTTGGAGAGATAAAGGAAGAATTTAGAGATTTTAAAAACTCTGTTACAGGGCAACTTGCAGGATTTCAGATAGCAATAGAATCAATGAATGCAAGAATGACAGCAATAGAAAACAGAATGACAGCTATGGAAAATCGTCAGATTAATATTGAAAATGAATTAAGACAAATAAGAAAATCTATTGATGATACTAACAAACGCATTGATGATACTAATAAACGCATTGATGATTTAGATTGGAAACTAAGCACAAGAATTGATAATTTAAACTCTCAACTGAGTGCAAGAATTGATGAGACAAATCAAAGAATTGATGAAACAAATAAAAGAATTGATCAACTATATATCGAAATATCCTCAATAAAAGCAGAACTAAAAAAAGCTCTTTCGCAAAAAGAAGTAATTGACGATGTTTTAATAAGAATTCAAAGGCTTGAAGATAAAGTTCTTACGACAGCTTAAAAATTTGATTCAATTTTCTTAATGCTGAAATTTTTTCAGTTCTACCTATTTTAGCTTCTTCGATTGCTTTTTTTAAAACATCAACTGTCTTATCATACAGCTTTCTATCAACAGGATAGGGGATTCTATCTTTACCTCCATGGGCAAAACTGTAACGGGCAGGATCTTTAAAACTAATAGGTGTTCCATAAAGAAGTTCCGATGTTAAGGCTAAAGCTCTAAGGGTTTTTGCTCCTACCCCTTTAATTTCTAGTAATGATTCAAAATTACAAGGTTGTTTTTCATAGGTTTTAATTAAAATTTTGTAGATATTTTCTGGCTTTATATCCTCCATAGTTAAAAAATGTCTTCTCGGCATAATAAGTTCTTTAACCTTTTTGATTTCTTTTAAAGTTTTTTCAGGTTTCTCACAGGAAATCAACACAGATTTTTCCCTTAGAGAAGATGCTTCTATATCAGTAAAATTCAAAGTTTCTGTTTTTAAATCACAACACACAGCAGTGTGAGGTTCTTCAACAAAACTTTTAAGATTATAGCTTAACCAATGATATCTTCTTGCTACACAAAGATTCCTATTCATTCCCTGCTGTATCACGCACCAATCTCCTTCATCGGTAAATATGATTGTATGATGATATAAATTAAATCCGTCCTGAACTGCTACATTATCTACTTTTGCTGAAAGTCTGCTTGCATAGATTAAAGGCTTTGGGTCAAAACAGAAGGATTCGGCGTAATTTAGTATTTCCTGAGGAGTCTGTAAAGCCATATTTGCCTTACCACCTGCAACAAAGACTCCAAATTCCTTTTTTTTATCCTCTAAAGCTTCTTTAATTGCTGCTGTGACAGTTGTAGTTAGTCCGCTACTATGCCAATCAAATCCAAGCAAACACCCTAAAGACTGAAACCAGAATGGATCAGATAATCTTCGCAAAATTTCTTTTTTCCCAAATTCAATAATCATGATTTCTATAAATGACTCTGCAAGGGCTTTCATTCTGCTAAAAAGCCATCTTGGAGCTTTACCACTGTGCAGCGGAAGTTCAGCAATACCTGTCTTTTGCATGAAATATTTTAACCTGAAAGAACTGATAGCATCAAAATGTTATAATTTAAAACCATGGCTAAAATTAAAATGACCATTGAATATGATGGAACAAATTACAATGGTTGGCAAAGACAAAAAAAGGGAAAAAGTATTCAGGCAACCATTGAAGAGGTTCTATCAAAAATCCTGAAATCAGATATCAAAATCCGAGGTTCAGGAAGAACAGATGCAGGAGTCCATGCCTTAGGACAGGTTGCTACATTCAACTTTGAGCTAAAATTTTCTCTTGATATTTTAAAAAAAGCTATGAATATTAATCTTCCTCCAGATATCAGAATTCTTGATTTAGAAGAGGTAGATGAAAGTTTTCATCCTCAATATGATGTAAAGAAAAAATCCTATATTTACTATATTTGCATTAATCAAAATTGTTCATGCTTTATTCAAAGATATGTCTGGCATTATCCGAGAAAACTTGATTTATCAATTATGAACGAGGCAAAGGAAATTTTTATTGGTACAATGAATTTTAAATCCTTTTCTGGAAGTACAGAAGTTAAAGATAAAGTTAGAACTGTTTATCAAATAAATCTAGAATCTTTAGAAAAAATTTCCTTTATGGATATGGAGTTAAAAGGTTCATTTATAAAATTTAGAATAGAAGCAGATGGGTTCTTAAAATATATGGCAAGAAATATTGTAGGATGTTTAATTGAAATAGGAAGGGGTGGTTTAACAATAGAGACTGTTAAAAAAGCTATAAAAAAAGGGGAGAGACCAAATCCATTAAGAACTGCCCCTCCCCAGGGACTTTTTTTAGAAAAAATTTTTTATTAACCCTCTTCTCCTTCAAATTTTTCCATCATTTCGATTTTTTCCTGACAATCTCTACAATAAATTGCAAAAGGAAGAATTTGAAGTCTTTGCTCGGAAATCTCATCCCCGCACATTTCACATATTCCATATGTACCTTCTTCAAGTTTTCTTAATGCCTCTTCTATTTTTCTTAAAATGTCTCTGTGGGTACTTAATTGTTGCAAGCTAATGTCTTCTGATATATCAATAGCACTTAAATCAGCATCATCCATAACAGCTTCGACAATTTGTCTTTTTTCTCCAGTTTGAAACTTTTTAATTTCCTCACGGGCTTCCTGTAAAATCTGTTCTTTCATTTTATTGAGCATCTTTTTTAATCTATCTTTTCTTTCATTATCAATTTTCATTATATTCAGACCTCCATAATCTCTTTCTCTTTTTGCTCCAGTATTTTGTCTATCTTTTCAATGAAAGAATTGGTTATCTTCTGAATTTCATCCTGCATTTTTCTTGATTCATCTTCGCTTAATTTTTTATCCTTTTCCGCTTTTTTTATTTCATCAATAATATCTCTTCTTATATTTCTAACAGCAACTCTTGCTTCCTCTGCCCTTTTTCTTACTACTTTTACAAGTTGTTTTCTTCTCTCTTCTGTTAGTGGAGGAATATTAATTTTTATGGTTTTCCCATCATTTATAGGTGTAAGTCCGAGGTCTGATTTCATTATAGCCCTTTCTATTTCTCCTACCATCTTTTGTTCCCATGGTTGGATCGTAATTGTTCTTGGCTCAGGAATTCCTAATGTAGCAACCTGATTTAGAGGGACAAGGCTTCCATAATAATCAACACGGATGTTATCAAGAATAGAAAGAGAAGCTCTACCTGTTCTAAAAGTAGATAAATCTTTCTTAAAAACTTCAACGGCATTATTCATTTTTTCATTAGCTTTCTTCTTGAACTCCTGCATCATCTTTCACCTCTTTTAAAACAATGCTTCCTATTTTTTTCCCTAATAAAATTTTCTTTAAATTATCTTCTTTTCTAATGTTGAATACTATGATAGGAAGATTATTATCCATGCATAGAGTAATCGCAGTAGAATCCATAACTTTGAGTGATTGCCTTATCACATCCATATAAGTAAGGGTATCAAACTTCTTTGCTTTCGGATTTTTTACAGGATCTGAAGTATAAATTCCATCTACTTTTGTGCCCTTAAGAATAACATCAGCTCCAATCTCAATTGCCCTTAATGCAGCAGCTGTATCAGTGGTAAAATAGGGATTTCCTGTACCTGCTGCAAAAATAACTACTCTACCCTTTTCTAGATGTCTAATTGCCTTTCTTCTTATATAGGGTTCCGCAAGCTCTCTCATTTCAATAGCTGATTGTACTCTTGTGTTTACTCCTATTTTTTCAAGAGCATTCTGTAAAGCAAGAGCATTTATCACTGTAGCAAGCATTCCCATATAATCCGCTGTTGCTCTTTCTATACCCTGTTCTGCTGCTTCAACTCCTCTGAATATATTACCGCCTCCGATTACTACTGCAATTTGTATACCTAATTCATAGGCTTTTTTAACTTCATTTGCCATATAGCTTACTGTATCGGGGTCAATTCCATAACCCCTTTCACCCATAAGGGCTTCTCCACTTAGTTTAAGTAGAATTCTATCATAAATTTTTTTACTCACTCTGTCCAACCTGAAAACGAACAAACCTTCTTACAACTATGTTTTCACCAAATTTAGCAATTTTTTCAGTAATTAAATCCTGTATTTTTTTCTCAGGCTCTCTAATAAAGGGCTGGTTAAGTAAGCACATTTCCTCAAAGAATTTTTCAAGTTTTCCTTCTATAATTTTTTCAATAACCTGTGGTGGTTTGTTCCCAGGAATCTGAGCTTTATATATTTCTCTTTCTTTTTCGATAACTTCCTGAGGCACATCTTCTTTACTTATATATTGAGGGTTAGAGGCTGCTATATGCATAGCAATGTCCTTTGCAAGCTGACGAAATTCTTCATTTCTTGCAACAAAATCTGTCTCACAGTTTAGTTCTAAAAGTACACCTATTTTATCCATATGAATGTAAGAAGTTATTATACCCTCACTAGCAGTTCTGCCTGCTTTCTTTTGAGCTGTTGCAAGTCCTTTTTGTCTAAGATATTCGATTGCTTTATCAAAATTCCCACCTGATGCTTCAAGGGCTTTTTTACACTCCATCATTCCTGCACCTGTTTTTTCTCTAAGTTCTTTGACCATTTGAGCAGATATTGCCATGTGACTTCCTCCTTTTTTTCCTTTTTACTGTTCTATGTATTCATCCATTGATTTATGATACTCCTCTTCCTGAAGTATTTTTTCCTTTATAGCAGCTTTTTCAGCCTCCTCCTCAAGTTTTTTAATCAAAATTTCTTTACCCTCTAAAACAGCATCTGCCATCTTGGAAGTTATAAGTTTAATTGCTCTTATAGCATCATCATTACCGGGTATTACATAGTCAACAAGATCAGGATCACAGTTTGTATCAACAATTGCTACTATAGGTATTCCAAGTTTTATTGCCTCTGCAACAGCAATTCTCTCTTTCTTTATATCAACAATAAATATAGCCTTGGGTAGTTCCATCATATCTTTTATTCCTATCAGGTTTGCCTCAAGTTTCTGTCTTTCCTTTTCGAGTTTTGCAATCTCCTTTTTGGTATGAAGATATAAAGTTCCATCTTCTCTCATTTGTTCAATTCTCTGCCATTTTTCAACACTTTTTCTAACTGTGGAAAAATTAGTTAACATTCCTCCAAGCCAACGGTTGTTAATATAATATACTCCTGCTCTTTTTGCTTCCTCTGCTATTGATTCTTGAGCTTGCTTTTTTGTTCCTACAAAGAGGATTCCATTTCCCTGAGATGCTACACCTTTGATAAATTCATAGGCTTCCTCAATCCCTTTAACTGTCTTTTGAAGGTCAATTATGTGAATCCCGTTTCTTTCAGCAAAAATATACTTTTTCATTTTGGGATTCCAGCGTTTGACTTGATGACCAAAGTGAGCACCTGCTTCGAGAAGTTCTTTCATTGTAACTACTGCCATAAAAAACCTCCTTAATTGGTTTTTTTCCTCTGCCCTTTTCCCTAAACCTCAAAGAGGACCATCGGGAAATTTTTAGGGCATGTGTTTTTTAGAGTCAAAGACTCTAATACTAAGTTTAAAATTTAGCATAGATTATTTATCAATTTCAATTATTTTTACAGAATCCTTTATTTTTTTTGCTTTTAGGAGGGTTTTATCTACTTCTTTGAAAAAGTCTTTATAGGATTTATAAAATTTAAAATACTCTCCTTTATTTAAACATCCAACACCTGCACAAAATGTTAGTTTTTCCTTTTTATAATTTTTATTTAAATCCTCTTTAATTCTTTCAGTAAATATTTTTGCTCCTTCAATATTAGCCCCTACTAAAATACAGGCAAACTCATCTCCTCCTATTCTTGCAACAACATCTTCTTTTCGAGTTCTGTTAGACAAAATTTTTGCAAAAATCTTTAATATTTTGTCACCCTCTACATGCCCATAGGTATCATTTATATATTTCAATCTATCTAAATCAAGTATGACAAGACAGAAATTACTTCCGTATCTTAAAAATCTATTGAATTCCTCTTCTAATCTCTGAGAGAAAAATCTTCGATTATACAGTCCTGTTAAGGGATCTGTTATGGAGGTCTTATAAAGCTTTATATTCATCCTTTGAATTTCTATTGTTTTCTCATTAACTTCCTTTTTCAGACGCGAATTAAAATTTAGATTCTCCCTGTAAAGTTTAAAAAGGGTCAATATGGAAGAAAATAGATTTGTAAGAGATACAAGCATATGAATTACCATTTCATTAAAGGCATTTTTTATAGCATGGGAAAAATTCATAACACCAATTACTTTATCTCCTTCTTTTAATGGCACAGTTAGTAATGATTTAATAGGCAGGTTATATAATTTTTTATTGAATCTATCATCAGCTTCTGTATCGGGGATATAAATATAATTCCCTGTTCTAAATGCCTCTCCTGATACGGAATCTTCAATTGGGAATTTTTTAATCCTGAAATCTTTTATTTTTATCTTACCTGATGCAAATTTTAAAATAAGATAATTCCTTTTAGGGTCTTTTTCCATAAAGGAAATATTTTCAATTGGTAAAAGTCGCGCAATTTCTTCCAAGGCAAAAGAAAAAAAGCTTTTTATATTTTTATCCTTTCCCTGATAAATTCTGTTTATCATCAGATTGATAATTGAAATTATTCTGATATTAATCTCACAATTTGAATATATATCTTCAAAAACATCCAGTAATTTATAACTCACTTTATTTCTTTTACGGATAGATTGTAAAATCTTTTCTTTTAATTCTTCTGAAGAAAGTTGCTCATAATTTTCAATTTCTAAGAGATTTCCTAATTTTTCTAAAAAATCTCTCATATTATATTTATCTCCTCAAAGGGCAAATTGCTTTTTATGTAGTTTATTAATTCATTGATTTCTGGCAAAGTAAAAATACTATATATTCCGTATTCATAAAACATAGATTCCTGAAATCCATCGAACACTCCAAATCCTAGTCTTTCAGCTAAAAAATTGGAAAGATGGATCAAGGCTATACTTTTTCGATATTTATTGTCTAATGTTGCAGGATTTTCATGATGATAAAGTATTACTTCTCCAATCTCCTCTGGTAAACCCCACCATTCAGAAAGCCACTTTCCTATTATTGAATGATCTAAATCAATAACTTCATTTTCTGCTTCAGAAATTGTTTTCCCCTGTAATACAAGATTTTCTATTTTTACATAGGCTTTATAATTTAAATAATGAAGGGCAAATAAACCTATGTCATAAAGCATTCCGCAGGTAAATGCAGTATCATCTTGATAATCCAGTACATTCTCTGATATAAATTTGCTTATTACTCCTGTTGCAATAGAATGTTTGAATAGTTTTTTATAAGTTCCCTCTTTTTGTCCAAAACTTTTAAAGAGACTGAAAATAGAAATTCCAAAGGCTATATTTCTTAAAGTATTAAATCCAATCTTAAAAAGAGCATCCTTTACTGTAGTTATCTTATATCCATATCCTAAATAAATTATATTTACTACTCTAAGAATTTTTGCCAAAATGGGTGGATCATTTTCTATAATTTTTACAAGTTCATCAAGATGGGTTGAATCATCTTCTGTTAAATTTAATATTTTCAATGCAGAATGCGATAAAGTAGGTAGTTTTTTCAGTGTTTGAATTTCTATTCTTATTTTTTCTGTTTGTGTCATGGTTTCAAAAATTTATTGTTTAATAATACAATATAAGCTATGGAGTTTTCAATGGAAAATATTGCAGTTTTTTCAGATTTAATTGGAACAATAGCAGGCATTATAACAACTTCTGCCCTTATTCCTCAGGCAATAAAAATTTATAAAACCAAATCAGCTAAAGATGTTTCCCTTGCCATGTTTGTTTTTTTAGGCATTGGGATTTTTCTTTGGTTTTTTTATGGAATCCTTATAAAAGAATTCCCGGTAATATTAGCAAATTTTGTTTCTTTAATATTAATCTCCATAATAATTTTAATGAAAATTCGCTATGGTTAACATTCTTTCATAATTTCTTTAAGCTTCTTAATTTTTTCCGTTAATTTACCAAAAACATCAAAATTAAGAGACTGGGGACCATCTGAAAAGGCTTTTTCAGGATGGGGATGAACTTCTATCATTAAACCATCAGCACCTGCGGCCACTGCAGCTAAAGCCATTGGAGAAACATATTTTGCATGTCCTGTAGCATGGGATGGGTCAACTATAAAAGGCAAATGAGTTTCTTCCTTCAGTACAGCTATAGCTGAAAGGTCAAGGGTGTTTCTTGTGGCTGTCTCAAAGGTTCTAATTCCTCTTTCGCATAATATTACATTTCATGTTTCCTTCACTTAAAATATATTCAGCACTCATAAGCCATTCCTTTATGGTCATTGACATTCCTCTTTTAAGAATTACTGGTTTGTCAGCCTGACCAACTCTTTTAAGAAGCTCGAAATTCTGAGCATTTCTTGTTCCTATTTGAAGAATATCAACATACTCACATAATAAATCAACATGTTCTGGATTTATCACTTCTGTTACAACAGGTATTTTAGCGATTTCACTTGCTTTTTTTAGTAATTTTAACCCTTCTTAGCCAAGTCCCTGAAAAGAATAAGGAGAAGTTCTTGGTTTATAAGCGCCGCCTCTTAAAATGTGAGCTCCTAATGATTTTACAGCTATTGCTGTTTTTACAATCTGTTCTTCATTTTCTACTGCACAGGGACCTGCGATAAT